>Ga0209193_1000108_pt1 | contig 59488 bp, 51 predicted proteins | sample COGITO_mtgs_1003_FD_185515 | JGI IMG/M metagenome (GOLD analysis project Ga0209193, IMG submission 185515) | Pelagic marine microbial communities from North Sea - COGITO_mtgs_100330 (SPAdes) (version 2) | ecosystem: Environmental > Aquatic > Marine > Epipelagic ...
AGGATCGACCGCCTCAATACTACTCTTTAGCCTTGGCTTGTAGGATGTCGTTCACCTGACCGGGGTTGGCCTGGCCCTTAGAGAGCTTCATGACTTGGCCGACGAAGAAGCCAATCAGCTTATCCTTGCCGCCCTTAAACGCATTGAACTGATCGAGGTTGTCGGCAATCACCTGATCTACCAGAGCGGCAATGGCTCCGCTGTCGGTGACCTGTTTAAGACCTTTGGCGGCGATAATCTCATCGGCCGAGCCTTGAGCGTCACTCATCGCTTGGAATACCGTCTTGGCAATGTTGCCGGAGATGGTATTGTCCTTGATGCGCAACAACAGTAGACCCAGGTCCTCTGGCGCAATGGGGCAATTATCGATGGTTAAATCCTGCTGGTTGAGCAGTTTCGATAGATCGCCCATACACCAGTTGGCGGCCAGTTTGGCGTCGCCACACTGTTCGGCGACCCGTTCAAAATAGTTTGCCATCGGGCGACTGCTGGTCAACACGCTGGCATCGTATTCGGTTAGACCAAAATCGGCGATAAAGCGCGCCAGTTTGGTGTCCGGTAATTCTGGCAAGGTCGCACGTATGGCTTCGATATAGGCGTCATCGATTTCGATCGGCAGTAAGTCGGGCTCCGGGAAATAACGGTAGTCGTTGGCGAATTCCTTACTGCGCATCGGTCGGGTTTCATCCTTATCGGCATCATAGAGCCGAGTTTCCTGGATGATTCGGCCGCCGTCTTCCAATATATCTTTCTGACGCTCGACTTCGGTATGAATCGCCTTCTCAATAAATTTAAAGGAATTCAAATTCTTCAATTCGGTGCGCGTGCCAAACTCAGATTGACCGAATGGCCGCAGCGAAATATTCACATCGCAGCGCATGGAACCCTGCGACATATCACCATCGGACACGCCGATATAGGTGATGATGCTGTGAATTTTTTTAAGGTACGCGATGGCCTGTTTGGCGTTGCGAATGTCCGGTTCAGAGACGATTTCGAGCAAGGGCGTACCGGCTCGGTTCAGGTCGATGCCGCTCATGCCCTGAAAGTCTTCGTGCAGCGACTTGCCAGCATCCTCTTCCAGGTGGGCTCGGGTCACACCGATGGTGAAGTTGGTGCCATCCTCGGTGGTGATATCGACGCTGCCCTGGCCGACAATCGGGAAATCCATCTGGGTAACCTGATAGCCCTTGGGCAGATCGGGATAGAAATAATTTTTCCGATCGAAGACCGAGCGCTTGCCAATCTGCGCATCGATTGCCAAGCCGAAGGCCACTGCTTTTGCCAGTGCCTGTTCATTAAAGACGGGCAATACACCGGGTAGCGCCAGATCGATCACGCTGGCCTGGGTGTTGGCCTCAGCACCGAAGGCGGTGCTGGAACCTGAAAATATTTTTGATTGGGTTGAGAGCTGGACATGAATTTCCAACCCGATAACCGTTTCCCACTGCATACGCTTCTCCTTATAAATTCGGCTTGCGGGTATGCCAGTCTGTTGCCAGCTGGAATTGATGGCCGATGTTGAGCAACCGGGCCTCGTCAAAATAATTGCCGATAAGTTGCAGCCCCACTGGCAGTCCAGATTGGAAACCGCAGGGCAGGGCTAGGCCCGGTAAGCCGGCCAGATTGACTGACAGGGTATAGATGTCTTCCAGATACATGGCTACTGGATCTTGACTTTTTGCGCCAATTTTCCAAGCCGGTGATGGGGTCGTTGGCCCCAAGATTACATCGACATCGGCCAAGGCTTGTTGAAAGTCCTGCTTGATCAGGCGGCGTAACTGCTGGGCTTTACGGTAATAGGCGTCGTAATAGCCGGCTGACAGCGCGTAGGTGCCGACCAGGATGCGGCGTTTTACTTCGATGCCGAACCCATCGGCGCGCGTGCGCATATACATGTCGGCTAAATCAGTTGGTGCATCGCAACGATGGCCATAGCGCACACCGTCATAACGTGACAGGTTGGTTGAGGCCTCGGCGGGGGCAATAATATAGTAAGCCGGAATCGACAACTCGGTACGCGGCAGGGAAATTTCCTTCACCACGGCACCCATCGCTTCAAATTGCTTAACGGCGTCCATGACGGCGGCACGGATGCCCGGATCGAGCCCCTCACCAAAGTATTCCTTGGGCAGGCCTATTCTCAAGCCCTTGATGGGTTGATTGAGGTTGGCTAAAAAGTCTTCGACCGGGCGCTCCATTGAGGTCGAGTCCTTGGGGTCGAACCCGGCCAAGCTATTGAGCAGCAAGGCGGCATCCTCAGCGGTTTGAGTCATCGGTCCGGCCTGATCGAGCGACGAGCCATAGGCAATCATGCCCCAGCGCGATACTCGGCCATAGGTTGGCTTTAAGCCGGTGATGCCGCAAAAGGCGGCTGGCTGACGAATTGACCCACCGGTATCGGTACCCAGAGCGACCGGAGCCATGCGCGCGGCAACCGCAACGGCAGAACCGCCTGAGGAGCCGCCCGGCACGGCTTCCAGATCCCATGGATTGCGGGTCGCGCCGTAATAGCTGGATTCGGTAGAGGAACCCATCGCAAACTCATCCATATTGGTCTTACCGAGCATGACCATGCCCGCGTCAGCTAGGCGAGCCGTGGCTGTGGACTCATAGGGTGCGATAAAGTTATCGAGCATTTTGGAGCCGCAGCTGGTGCGTACGCCGGCGGTACAGAATATATCTTTGTGCGCAATCGGCAGGCCGGTTAAAGCACTGGCGTCGCCCTTGGCACGGCGGGCATCGGCGGCGCGGGCACTGTCTAGGGCTTGGCTGCCGGTGACGGTGACAAAGGCATTGTAACGGCTGTCTGCTTGCTGGATTCTGTCCAGGTACGCGGTGGTCAATTCGACACTGGAAAAGTCGCCTTGGGCCAGGCCATCAGACAATTGTTTGAGGGTTTTATCTAACATGCGCAGGTACCTTACTCAATAACTTTAGGGACGAGAAACAGGCCCTTTTCGGCGTGGGGTGCGTTGGCTTGCAGCAGCTCGCGTTGATTTGCTTCGGTGACCACGTCGGCCCTGAGCCGTTGCGCGGCATCGAGAGGGTTGGCCAGCGGCTCAACATCGGTGGTGTCGATGGCCTGCATCTGATCAACCAATGCGAGGATCGACGAGAGGCTGTCGACGTAGTCGGCCATTTCATTTTCATCGATTTTGATACGCGCCAAACGCGCGACATTTTCAACCTGAGAGCGATCGAGGCTCATGGTCGGGGTTCTCCTGAACAGACATTTGAATTAAGTAAAATGGTAAACCAATCGATGCGGTAAAGATTGGCTTTTGCGCGCTAATAAGCCACAGATCGACGAATTTTTCAGGCAAAGCGCTAATGGCTGCCTGTTTTTCGATCAATTCTATGGAAATCCATTAATAGCCGCTAGGTTATCACATTTACTCCTTGCCCAAAAACCCCACCATTGTTACATTGCCAAGCTGTTATGTGTCTGTCACCTTTTGCATTAAAGCGATAATTAAATGTTTAAACGAATTCGTGGTTTATTTTCAAGTGACTTGTCGATCGATCTGGGAACGGCCAACACCCTGATATATGTGCGCGACAGAGATATCGTGCTCAACGAACCGTCTGTTGTTGCGGTGCGCACCACCGGATCCACCAAGACCATCGCGGCCGTTGGTGAAGAAGCTAAGCGTATGCTTGGCCGGACGCCCGGTAGCATTCAGGCCATCCGGCCGATGAAAGACGGCGTTATTGCCGATTTTCACGTCACCGAAAAGATGTTGCAGCACTTCATTAGCAAGGTGCACGAGAACAGTTGGTTTGCCCCCAGCCCACGCGTACTGGTCTGTGTGCCTTGTAAATCGACCCAAGTTGAACGCAAGGCTATTCGCGAATCGGCCTATGGTGCCGGTGCACGCGAAGTTTATCTAATTGAAGAGCCAATGGCAGCCGCTATTGGTGCCGGCTTACCGGTCGAAGAGGCACGCGGTTCGATGATTGTCGATATTGGCGGCGGCACCACTGAAATTGCGGTGATCTCGCTCAACGGTATTGTTTTGAGCGAGTCGGTTCGGGTCGGCGGTGATCGCTTCGATGAAGCCATCGTGTCCTATGTGCGTCGGAACTACGGTTCCTTGATTGGCGAAGCTACGGCTGAGCGGGTCAAGATTGAGATCGGCTGTGCCTACCCAGGTGCCGAAGTGCGCGAAATTGATGTCCGCGGCCGAAACTTGGCCGAGGGTATACCGCGTAGCTTCACCCTAAACAGCAATGAAGTTTTGGAAGCGCTGCAGGAAAATCTGTCGGCCATTGTCCAGTCTGTCAAGAGTGCCTTGGAGCAAACACCGCCGGAATTGGCTGCCGATATCGCCGAGCGCGGTTTGGTGTTAACCGGTGGTGGTGCTCTGCTGCGCGATATCGATCGCTTGCTCAGTGAAGAAACCGGTCTGCCGGTTTTGATCGCCGATGATCCGCTGACCTGTGTGGCGCGCGGCGGTGGTCGAGCGTTGGAGATGATGGACGACAGCACCTTTGATTTCCTCAGTTCCGAATGATAAGCCTGTCCATCATAACGTAGGGCCCGTCTTGGGGCGCTAGTCCCACTCGACCGACCCGAGCCTTGCATCTAATGCAGGGCTTCATTTTATTGGCCACCCGGAGCCTGTTGGCAGATTGGCCAGGCCTTTTGTTTATCGCCGAATTCAGGAGCCCGCTCATCAAACCGATCTACTCAACCGGGCCACATCATGGCTATCGATTCGCCTTGGTTGCCGCCGGGTCGCTCTTGTTGATGTTTCTCGACCTGCGCTTTAACCAATTGGACAAGGCCCGTCAGAGTCTGTCTTATGTGGTTGCACCGGTGCAATCTCTGGTTGCCTTACCCAGTGAACTGGTCAAATGGTCCAGTGAAACCTTTTCCGAACGTAATGTCCTGCTAGACTCCAACCGCTCGCTGCGCAGCCAGATGCTGATCTTGCAGCAAAAGGTGCAATGGTTGGCCATTCTAGAGGCTGAGAACGGCCGCCTGCGGCAATTATTGAATGCCACCGCGCGCCTGGAGACCGAATTCCTGACGGCGGAGTTGATTCGCGTCGATCCAGACCCCTTTTCGATCCAAGTCATCGTTAACCGAGGCGCCCAAGACGGGGTCGCGGTTGGCCAGGCAGTGGTCGATGCAGACGGCCTGTTTGGTTTGGTGGTGCAAGTCGATTCCTTGTCCTCGCGCGTCGCGCTGGTGGCCGATGTAAACTTGGCGGTGCCGGTCTATATTAATCGCAATGGCATGCGTACCGTGGTGGTCGGTACCGGTGACCTGAACAGTTTGGAGCTGGAATATATGCCCGATACCGCCGACGTTAAGATCGGTGACATCTTGGTTACTTCCGGCTTGGGCCTGCGTTTTCCGGCCGGCTATCCGGTTGCCGAGGTGATCGCCATCGAGCACGATCCGGGTGAGCCCTTTGCGCGCATCCGTGCCGCGCCCTTAGCTCGTCTGGACCGCTCACGCAGCATGTTGATCGTATTTCAGGGGCAAAAGCAATGAAAGCAAAACCGGCACACGGACTCTGGCTGATCGGCTTGAGCTTTTTCGTCGCCTTTTATTTGGCGGCCTTGTCGCTGCCCGGCCGATTTGAGATTGCTCGACCCGATTGGGTTGGCCTGATGATTATTTTCTGGGTACTCATTGTGCCGGAACGATTTGGCATCTTAATGGCCTTTTTGGTCGGGCTCTTTTATGACACCTTGATGGGCACTACCCTTGGCCTTTACGGACTGGTATTTGCCGCCCTGGCCTACACGGTCTTGTTGTTAAGTGTCCGCTTACGGATGTATCCGCTGGGCCAGCAGGCGTTAGCGATATTCTGCCTCATCGGGGCCACCCATATGCTCAGTCAGTGGCTCAAGACCGCTCTGATGTCGGTGGTGTCCGGTGAAATACATATCTGGCCGGCGTTAACCTCAGCGCTCCTTTGGCCTTGGGTCTATGGTTTATTGCAGGCACTGCAGTTGCGGGCGCGGGTGCAATAGTGGCCAAGCTGATATTGGCATCCCAATCGCCTCGGCGACGCGAGTTGCTGACCACCTTGGGAATCGACTTTACCGCCCTGGCCACCGACATCGATGAGTCGGTTTTGTCGGGCGAAACGCCCAATCGCTATGTCGATCGTCTCGCCCTGGTCAAGGCCCAGGCCGGCTTGGCATTATTGGATCGGCCAGCAGACTGCTGGGTCCTCGGCTCCGACACCAGCGTGGTGATCGACGGCCAGATTCTCGGCAAGCCAACCTCCAAGGAACACTTTCAGACCATGATGCGATTGTTGTCTGGGCGTACCCATCAAGTACTGACGGGCATTGCCCTGGTGTCCGTTGGTGACTCTTATCGAGCCTTGGTAACCACCGACGTTAGCTTTATGGCCTTGTCGGAGCCGCAGATTTCGGCCTACTGGCATTCTGGCGAGCCACTCGACAAGGCCGGCGGCTACGGTATTCAAGGCCTGGGTGGGGTTTTTGTAACTAAAATTGCGGGCAGTTACAGTTCCGTCGTGGGGCTCCCGCTGCATGAAACCGCCCTGCTATTGGGTAAGGCACGATTCTCTTTGTATCAGGGCCTGATGCCAATTTAAGCGCATCGGGTTTTGGTATGGCAAAATCTTATTTCGATTTTAATAGGATCTCAGATGACTTCCGATATTTTAGTAAATGTGACGCCGATGGAAACCCGAGTAGCACTGGTTGAAAATGGCGCGGTGCAAGAAATTTTTCTCGAGCGCAACCAAACCCGGGGGCTGGTCGGTAATATTTATAAAGGCAAGGTGGTGCGCGTGCTACCCGGCATGCAGGCCGCCTTTATCGATATAGGACTGGAGCGTGCGGCCTTTATTCACGCGTCCGATATCGACCACGATCGAGTCGATAATGAGCCTCACAAACCGATTCAAACCCTGGTGCGCGAAGGCCAGGCGCTGGTAGTTCAGGTGATTAAGGATCCGATGGGCACCAAGGGTGCGCGCTTGACTACGGCCCTATCCATCCCCTCTCGCTATCTGGTGTTTATGCCCGGTTCTAACCACATCGGGGTCTCACAGCGCATCGATGGCGAGACGGAGCGCGACCGACTCCGTAAGACGGTGACTGAAATGAAGGCGTTGGAGGAGATCGAAAAGGGCGGGTTTATTCTGCGTACCGCGGCTGAAGGTATCGGAGAGTTCGAGATTCGTTCGGATATGAATTACTTGAAACGCGTCTTTCGCGTGCTGCAGGAGCGCATGAAGGACAGTGTTGCGACGTCCGTTATCTACGAAGACCTGCCCCTCTACTTGCGGGTGGCGCGCGACTTAGTGCGTGCCGATACCGAGAAGATTCGCATCGATTCGAAAGAAACCTTCGGCAAGGTTCAAGATTTCGTGACCAAATATATGCCCGAGGTGATCGATCTGTTCGAGTATTATCCGGGCGAACGGCCGATCTTCGATCTCTATTCGGTTGAGGACGAGATGTCTAAGGCCCTAAGCCGCAAGGTTGAGCTGAAATCGGGTGGCTATTTGATTATTGATCAAACCGAGGCTATGACCACGATCGATGTCAATACCGGCGCCTTTGTTGGCCATCGTAATTTAGAAGAAACCATCTTTAAAACCAACCTAGAAGCGGTAACGACCATTTGTCGACAATTGCGCCTGCGCAACCTGGGCGGCATCATTATTCTCGATTTTATCGATATGGTCGATGAAGAACACCGCCGTCAGGTACACCGCATGTTGGAGAAAAATCTCGAAAAAGATCATGCTAAGAGTAAAGTGACCGGGGTGTCGGAGTTGGGTCTGGTGGAGATGACCCGCAAGCGCACCCGAGAAAGCCTGGAACATGTCTTAACCGAACATTGCTCGGTTTGTCACGGCCGCGGTCGGCAAAAAACACCGCAAACCGTTTGCTATGAAGTGTTTCGTGAAATTCTGCGCGAAGAACGAGCCTATAACAACGATCGTTACCTAGTATTGGCGTCGCAACAGGTGGTCGATCGGTTGTTGGATGAGGAGTCCTCGAATGTTGCCGATCTAGAGGAATTTATTGGTAAGCCGATTCGTTTCCAGGTTGAACCGATCTACAGTCAGGAACAGTTTGATGTCATTCTGCAGTAGGCTTGAGTTCATATCTTAATTACAGCAGGCTGTTAGCGTGCTGTAATAATGGAAAAAGTACCGTACAGCCGCAGCGAGACAGGTGATCGAAGAGATATGAACTGATGCCGCCGACAACAACCCCTTTTTGGCCCGCGCTGCGCAGCGCCGTGCTTAGAGTCTTGGCCTTCTGGGTGCTGTTGTTCGCCGCCTATCTGGCCCTGGGTCGGCAATTTTTTCCCTATATTGAGCGGTTAAAGCCCGAAGTTGAAACTTGGCTCAGCGCGCAAGTGGGTGCCCCAGTCAGCATTGGACGGTTGCAGGGTGAGTGGGAGCGCTTTAACCCGGTAGTGCAGTTAACCGATATCCAAATCGGGGACACGCTCAGCATGGCCAAGATGACGCTAGCACCTGGCCTCTATGAGTCGATATCGCGCGGTGGCCTGGCTTTTATCCGTTTCGAATTAAGTGATTTCAGTGCCGAACTGGTGCAGACCCCCCGCGGTTGGCAGATGCATGGCCTGGCTTCGGCCGAGGGGGAGGGCGTTAAGCTAAACGATCTTCTCCGCCTGCTGCAACGTCAGCGTGAAGTGCAATTTACCAATACCCATCTAAGCCTGCGGCCGCTCACCCTACCGATGTTTGCTTTGACCCTGCAGCAGGGTCGAGTCAGCGGCACGGATAACGAGATTGACCTGGTTGCGGATGCCGTCTTTAACGGCCAAGGCTTCGACATCCCGCTACAACTGCAAGTTGAAACTCGCCAGGATGGCACCCAGGCCAATCGCGCCTATTTTAAGCACGCGGCCATCGATCTTGCGCCCTGGATTGAGGTATCGGACGCCGAGGTCAGGCACGCGATCGTCGCCGGAGAGTATTGGGTTAATTTTGATCAGCATCATGTGCTGGATGTGACCGCGCGCCTGCAGTCCGACCTAATCGCATTGGAAGGCCCTGCAGATATCATGCGGGTCCAGGACCTCAAGGCAGAAGCCTATCTGGAGCGGCGGACGGATGGCTTTGATGGCTGGTTGAACCTGCTCGCGGGTCGTTCAAACGCTCAGGCCTTATCCGCGACACAGGCCTACATTAGCCGGCGCGCGGATCGTTTGACGCTGCAGTGGGACCGGGTAGCACTAGACCTTATTGGCCAGTGGTTTGCTTTGGATGATCCCAGCGGCTTCTGGCGCGGCCTGCAACCGAGTGGCTTTCTCGATCAGGGACAACTCACCCGTGTGGACCGAGAGCCTGAATCCTGGCAGCTGACGGCGGCGGTGACCGACCTAGCCACCTCGTCGGTCGAGGCTGTTCCGGGCACTCAGCAGCTGAACGGCCGGCTGGACATGAAAGGCGACAGAGGGCAGCTCAGCCTATCGGGCACTGGGGTGCCAATCGACTTACCGGCACTCTATGCCAATGCTCCGATCGCAGAGGCCCTAGCGCTGCAGTTGACCTGGCAAGCCGATGCCGAGCAGGGCGTCATCAGCGAGGGTTCGGCGGACCTGACTCTGGCCGTGCCTGAGCAGGCCAGGGCCGGGTCGATAGCCAAGCCGTTGCCGCTGCACCTGCAGTGGCAATCGACGTCGCCCAATGCACAAGCGCGCCACATGGGCACAGAAGGCACGCTCGAGCTTCAGGTGACGGCCGCGCAGCTCGATGCCTCCTGGGTCCAGTTTTTAGCCAATAACCGACTGTTGAGGCCGGAGACGGTGCGAATAGTTGACGCGCGGCTGCGCGGCGGTGACTTCAGTCGGGCCGAGTTCAACTATCTGAGCCGCACAGACGAGGCGTTTAAAGCTCGCAGTCAATATTTCATCAATGCCAGTGTCGCCAACCTGGAAATGACATTTTTGGATGAGTGGTCACCGGTGCAGGGCGTCGCGGGCGAGTTTGCCCTAACCGATGCCGGTTTGAACTTCTCCGGTCTACAGGGCCAGTATCCCGGCTTTAGGCTGAGTAAAATGGACGCGGCCCTTAATTTTTCCACTCAGCGCATCACCACGCGAGTTAAGGCCCTGGCGTCGGGTCGTGAGGCGTTGCAATTTTTGCAGACTGGACCGTTACAGCTCGGCGATGGCGCGCGGTTTAGCGATTGGGCGGCGACCGAGGGTGAGGTTGATGTCACCCTGCAGCTGGAATGGCCGCTGCTGCAACTCAGTGCACCAGAGGTTTCAATAGACGCAGAGCTGCGTGGCGTGACCTTAACCCTGGGTGCATTAGATCTCGCCTTAACCGATATTAATGGCCAGTTAAGTTACCAGAGCCGTGCCGGACTGCGCAGCGCAGACTTGACGCTGATCCATCAGGGCCAGCTGCAGCGCGCGACGCTGGCGAGCGACAACGGTAGCGCTTTTAGCATCGCCCTGCTGGGGCGCACACCGGTGGCCTATTGGGGTGAGCGCATCAATGACCCCTTTCTGCGTGCCCAACACGTCAGCGTTGGCCACCAAACCCTGATCCGTATCGAGCCTGGGCGCACCCGGATCGAGAGTCGGAGTGATTTGATTGGCCTAGCCTTGCCGCTGCCAGCCCCCCTGAGTAAATCTGCTCAGGCGCCCTTGGCCTTGGACCTAAGTATTAATTTCGACCCGCGGGGTTGGACGACCCTGTCGGCCAACTTGGGGACCAGCCTAACCAGTTATCTTGAACTCGATACAGCCAATAGGGTCCAACGTGGTGCGATCGCTATCAATGAGCCGCTTCGGGTTCGGCGAGAAAACGGTGTCTACTTCGATATTCAGGTTGACCAAGCCGACGCCGACAGCTGGTGGCAATTTGTCCAAGCCTTCGATCAACGCTACCCCGCTAAAACACCGCTGAATCCAGGCCGTTCCTTTGAATCAATGATTGCCGCGATCAACATTCAAGCGCAGCGTCTGGTTTACCTGGGACAAGACTGGAGCGATGTGGTGACCACCTTGCTGCGCGCCGAGAATGCTTGGCTGATTTCCTTTAACAGCGCCGAGGGTCAAGCGGAGGTGGCCATACCTCATGGGCCTGAGCCCATCTTCGCCGACGTGCAATGGGTCGCGCTGACTTCTGCCTCAGAACAAGTCCCCTTTGTTGATCAGCTGGATCCTTTGTTGAATTACTTGCCGAGCGATGTGCCGGATTTGTCACTGCAAATTAATAAGCTGATTTGGAACCAGCGTGACTTAGGTAATTGGCGCGCTGAAGTCAGAGTCGAGGACGGTGTCTTGACGGCATCTGACCTGGTTGGCCAGATGCCTGGAGCCACCCTGAATGGCGATCTGTTGTGGACCCGAGAGCAGGCCAAACATCGAACCGACTTTAACGGTTCGATTCGGACCGGCAATCTGCAAGATGTGCTCACTACCTGGGGCTATGCGCCGGTACTGAGCACTCGAGATGGCATGCTGGATGTAGCGACCCATTGGCAGGGCTCCCCGGCGCATTTTGACTTTAAACGGTTGCAAGGCGCCATCGGCTTGAAGTTCAATCAGGGTGCGATCTTGGATGTGCCCGAATATGAGGGCGTTAAGCTAATCGGACTGTTGAATTTCACCCGGGTGTTGAATCGTATTGCCTTTGACTTTTCCGATTTGCTGCGCACCGGGATTACCTTTGACTCCATCGACGGTGAGTTGCTGTTCGATCGCGGTTTCGCCCGAGTAGGGGAAAGGCTGGTCATCGATGGCTCCGCGACCAAATTCCGCTTCAGCGGCGACGCCGACCTGCTGTCAGACGAATTGGATGTCGACATGACATTGACCGTGCCGTTGTCGAGCACCTTCCCCTTAGTGGCATTGCTCGCCGGTGTTTCGCCCCAGGCTGCGGCCGCCATCTATGTGACCGAGCGGGTCTTCAACAATCAACTCGAACGCCTGAGTTCAGCGCGCATGCACGTTACGGGATCCTTTGAAGCCCCCAATACACGGTTTTATCGGGCCGGTGCTGGCCTTGTGGCAGAACCCACTGGGCCGACCGATAGTGAGCGCGAGTAACCATGACCCTAGGAGAACCAGAGCAATGAGTACGCCCCTGAAGATATATTTTGTTCAGATGACCAGCCGTATCGAGGTTGACGCCAATCTGGCGTGGGTCGGACAGCAGGTCGCGCAGGCGGCAAGCAGCGGGGCCGAGTTGGTGGTGTTGCCGGAAATGTTTGCCCAGATGGGTGGCCTCGATCCGCGACCAATGGCCGCCGAGGAGCGAAATTTTGACGGCCCAGTTGGCTCGGTCATCCGCACCTTAGCACAACAATATGGCCTGTGGATTGTGGCCGGCACGGTGCCGGTCCTGACCGCTCTCGACAGCCGGCCCAGAGCACGCTGCCACCTAGTCAATAACCACGGTGAGGTGGTTGGCCATTATGATAAAATGCACCTCTTTGACGCTTTGGTAGGCGATCAGCAAGGCGTTTATAAAGAATCCAATAACTACTCGCCTGGGTCTTCGGTGGTAACCCTGAACAGCCCTTGGGGGGCTCTGGGCTTGGCCGTCTGCTATGACCTGCGCTTTCCAGAACTGTTTCGCCAGCTCAACGATGCCGGTGCCGAGCTGGTTATCGTGCCCTCGGCTTTTACCTATAAAACCGGCCAAGCGCACTGGGAAGTCTTGTGTCGGGCCCGGGCGATCGAAAACGGCTATTTCATCGCCGCCGTCAACCAATGTGGCCAGCACGACCCACGGCGGCGAACCTGGGGGCACTCCCTGTTGGTCGACCCCTGGGGTGAGATTCAGGACCTGGGCGCCGAGCCCTGTGGTCAGTTGTTAGTCGTGGAATTCGATCGGGTCGCGGCCGTGCGGCAACAGTTGCCGGTTAATCAGCACCGCCGGCTAGATTGAAGCGTGCGCTGGTGAGGATCTGACCGTGCCCATCGAGTTGATGCTCCACCACCTCAAGAGCCCCTGAGCGCAATTGCCGAGCCTGAGTCCGGCACCGGGTGCCATAGTCGGCGCCGACGATGGTTTGCGCCGAGAGCGTTTGCTCCCAGTCCAGCGGCACACCAGTGCTCGGCAGCGCTTGCTGCTCGGCGATCGCAGTCGAGGTGAGAATGGTTTGGCCGTCCGCGCTCTGTAAACGGGCATCACCCCAGGCGCGCATCTGTTGTTTGGCTAAAACCGTTTTTGGCCAGGGCGTATTCAGACTGTCGTTAGACAAACCATGGATGCCGGGCGCTAACCATTGGCCGCTCGGGTGAATGCTGCTGAAATAGAACAACCGCCGGGCATCGCCTAACACCAGATTGAAACCGCCATAGTCGTTCAAGCGTGGCAGAATAGCGCGATGGTAAGCCTCGATACTCGCGCAGCCTTGGAGAAAGTCGCGCACCAGATCACCTCGGCTGAAGGCCGAACTGGCGCCGATAAAACCGGGTCGAATATTGGTCAGCAAGGCAAAATAACCGCGCCGATTGAAGCCCAACCAGGTGCCACCGGCCTGTAAGTCCTTGCCGGCGAGCAAGGTTCGGTCTGGCCACCAATGCATGGCCTGGGTGGGGCGTTGGCGAAACTCATCGCGGTTGGCGACCAGATTCAAGGGTACGGCGCTACCGGGTTGCCAAGAAAAAACCGCTAAACACATACTTACTGCGCACTGTGCAGTGCAATGAGATGGCCATCCGGATCCTGAATAACCGCCCGTTGACCAAAAGGCTCTATACTCTGGATCGGTTGCACCAGGACCCCACCGTGCAATCGGACGCGCGCAATGGCTTGGGGAAGGCGGCCTTGGCAATTGAAGTAGGGCAGCATGGCGGCAGCCGGTTCGAGCGAATGAGCGCGTTCGATTAGGGTAAGACCGGAACCGGCGCCGGAAAACTGTAGGCTTGCACTGGCACTGTGGGGCCGGGCATCGCGCAACGGCTGGTCGAAAATAGCGCTGTAAAAGGCGATCGACGCATCTAGGTTGGTGACCGGGAGGTCGAGCCAGAGCAACAGGTTGAAATTTTGTGGCTGAGTCATAGCGGCGCGCACGGCAAAAACAGTAGTGTAGGGCAGTGACCGCGCGTTGACAACGGCCTTGCCCTAGACGCCGAACTAGCCCTGACTGTCGGTCGATTCAAAAATCTTGTCGGCACTGGCGGCGACGAAACCCTGGTACAGCTGGCCGGCGTCATCGCAATAACGCTTGGCAAACTCGTAGTAACAGGTTGAGACCTCATGGCGGTCACCGTCGGCAAACTCAAACTCCTGGGTCGAGGCTAGGGTCGATGACTGCTCCAGTAAGACCGCTGGTGAGCCCTTGACCCGGCCGCCACTGGCGTTGATGTTGAAGCCTAACGCCTCAACAAACTCATTCAGGTCGGCCACCTCCGACATCTGCGCCAGGGCATTGATGCTGATCGTGAAATGGTTTACTCGCAGACCGATAATGCTCAACCAGGCGGCATATTCACTCTCGGCCGCGAGCATTTTATAGTCGGCAAAGGTCGGTGCAAGCCAGGCTCGGCCGCGCCAGAATACGCTCGCATCCGCGGCCGTATCAACCGGCATTTGGCCGATCAATCGCTGCAGAACAGCCTGGCTTTCGGCCGACAATTCTTCGACCCGCAGCTCACTGATAAAGATGCGCGGCAAGTCTGAACTCGGCGGCGTATAGCCCATGGCGTCGAGTTTTTTACCGGCAAAGTAATAGGGTTCGAAACGCTTATAGCCAAGTGCCAAAATCAGGGGTTCCAGTGTCGCGAGTCGGGCCGGGCCCTGGTTGAAGGTGCGAAAGGCAATATGATCGTTCAATACCGTCTCACCGCGCATCCTTAAGGCGCCTTCAATGGCCTCTGCCTGAGGTGTCATCTTGATATAGTCTTGCCAAATCTGCTGATAGAATTCACTAGTATTCACGATGCGTTTCTGCCTAAGTCATTGAGTGGGAGGCCGCGGCCGGTCTGCCCAAGCATAGGACGGAACCGCCGGTGGCGTTACCAGAGGAACGCCCCGTTGTTATGGGAAAGAGACATTGGTTTAGGGCGCTAATGACTCGCTCAGTTTGAGGGCGTCGGCCGAGCGCCGTTGTAAACGCAGTTTGTGCACAGCATCCCAGACCAAGAGCGCCAAGGCGCTCCAGATAATACCAAAGGTGACCAACTTGGCGGGCTCCAAGGGTTCGTTGTAGACAAATACGGCGAGTAAAAACATGCCGCTGGGGCCAATATATTGGAAGAAGGCAATGGTCGACAGGGGCATTCGGTTGGCCGCTGCGGCAAAGCAGATCAATGGAATCATCGTCACGGGTCCGGCGATAAATAATTGAAAATTGGTGAACGGGTCGTTGGTGAAAAAATTGGCGCTTGAACTAGTGGCGAAAAGCAAATAGATCAATGCGATGGGCAACAGCAGGCCGGTCTCGAGTGCCATGCCTACGAAGCTGTCGACCGCCAGCTTTTTGCGGACTAGGCCGTAGAGTCCGAAGCTGGTGGCCAACGCCAGCGCCACCCAGGGTAATTCACCAAAGCGAATCAATTCAAAGAGGACGGCGACCAGACACAGGGCTGCGGCAATTTTTTTGATCCGATCGAGGCGCTCGGCGAAAAAAATCATCCCAAGTAAGATATTGATCAATGGATTTATGTAATAACCCAAGCTGGCACTGAGCATTTGATTGTCATTGATCGCCCAAATAAAGACCCCCCAGTTGGTGCCGATGATGAGGCTTGAGGCCAATAGGCTGAGGCGGATTTTAGGGTTGCACAGTGCGCTCCACAAGGGACGCCAGCGCCGACTGAGGGCGATGATGATTAGCGTCAAGACCAGGCTCCAGACGACCCGATAGGCGAGGATGTCCAACGCCGGTAACGCCCCTACCCATTTGAAATAGACTGGCCCGATGGCCCAAAGGGTGAACGCGGTCAATGCAAATAGATAACCCTGTCGTTGTTGCTGGTCCATACTAAGCCTCTGGCATACATCGTTGACGGGCAGTCAACGCTGCCGGGAGCAGACCATAACCACAACCGCTGGGTTACACCAATCATTTATACCAGCTAAATTCAGATAGCTGAGTTTTTCGCTTGGGTTAGTAGTCCTGTTTGGCAAACTAAGGCACAATAAAGTTAGTGTATTGGGCTGTTTCAGCCAATCTGTGCGATAAGCAGCGCGACACAGGATTATCAATGAATTCGGGCCTGTTAACTCAATAAAAGGGATTAAGACCAATGATTCGCAAATGTATGTTTCCAGTGGGCGGTTACGGCACACGTTTTTTGCCGGCCACCAAGGCATTGCCAAAAGAGATGTTGCCGGTCGTGAACAAGCCTCTGGTGCAATACGGCGTGGAAGAATCGATCGAAGCGGGCTTGAATTACATCGGTTTCGTCACCGGGCGCGGTAAACGCGCCATCGCCGACCACTTCGATATTTCCTATGAGCTGGAGCACCAGATCAATGGCTCGACCAAGGAACAGTATTTAGAATCGATTCGTCATGTGATGGAAACCGGGGTGTTCTCTTACACCCGACAGAAAGAAATGAAGGGTTTGGGCCATGCCATCTTAGCGGGCGAAACCCTGATCGGTAATGAGCCCTTCGGCGTGGTGTTGGCCGATGACCTCTGTGTCAACGAGCCGGGCGAAGACAATGTGCTCGCGCAGATGGTCAAGATTTATCGGCAGTTTCGTTGTTCGATCGTTGCGGTCATGGAAGTACCGACCGACGAGATTCACAAGTATGGTGTCATTTCCGGGGAGTTGATGAAAGACGGTCTCTATCGGGTCAGTGATATGGTTGAAAAACCCGATGCCAAGGATGCCCCGAGCAATCTCGCGGTCATTGGGCGCTATATTCTCACTCCGGATATCTTTGAAATATTGCGCCATACCCCACCGGGTAAAAACGATGAAATTCAATTGACCGATGCCCTCAAACAGCAGTGTCAGGACGGGGTCGTGTTGGCCTATCGGTTTAAGGGCACACGCTTCGATTGCGGGTCGGTGCAGGGTTTTGTTGAGGCGACTAACTACTGTTTCGAAAATATCTACCAGCAAGGCGATAACAGCTAAATGGGCATCGACTGGCCATTGGCTTGATCTGTGCCCAACAAAAAGCCCGGCCAAGCCGGGCTTTTTTATGCCAACCGATAATCGGTTAGAGGACTAAGCGACGCACATCGGACAGCACCAGCGCGATAAAGGCGGTGAACTTCGCCGCATCAGCACCGTTGATGGCACGATGATCGTAGGACATCGACAGCGGAGTAAAGTTGCGTGGTACAAACTCCGTGCCGTTCCAATGCGGTTTAATGGCGTTCTTGGAGACACCCAAGATCGCCACTTCGGGTGCATTGACGATCGGCGTAAAGGCGGTACCACCTAAGGCACCCAGACTCGACACGGTAAAACAACCACCCTGCATTTCAACCGACTTGACCTTGCCATCGCGACCGCGCTTGGCAAAATCGATGATTTCCTCGGCTATCTGCCAGATCGATTTCTTATCGGCGTCTTTAATCACCGGAACGATCAAGCCATTGGGTGTATCAACTGCAATGCCTATATTGACATACTGCTTGTGGACCATGTGCTTACCATCGGCCATCAGCGAGACGTTGAATTTCGGAAATTCGATCATAGCGGCGGCACAGGCCTTGACGATAAAGGCCAGTGGGCTGATCTTAACCCCGCGCTTTTCCATCTCACCCTTGAGCGATTGACGGAAGGCTTCGGTATCTGTCACATCGGCCTCATCGAATTGGGTCACATGCGGAATCACCAGAGCATTACGCACCATATTAACGGCGGTAAGCTGTTGAATTCGGCTCATTTCCTTGATTTCGACAGTGCCAAAGCGCGCAAAGTCCTGATCGGGTACGGTCGGTAAACCGGCCCCGGCCGTGATCTGCTGCGGCTCTTGTAAGCGCTTCTTAACCCAACCGGCGACGTCATCTTTGATCACTCGGCCACGTGGTCCAGTACCTGGTACTGCACCAAGGTCGACACCAAATTCTCGAGCCAATTTACGCACCGCGGGACCGGCATGTACTGCCTTACCGGAGGCCACTGGCGCACTCGCGGGCACCGGGATCACGGGGGCAGGTGCTTCAGCCTTCGGCGTCTTAACCTCTGCTCGGGATGGAGCTGCGACGACCGGCGCGCTAGGAGCAGCGGCATTGGTTTTCACTTCAATCAGCTGAGTACCTTGGGCAACGGTATCACCAACCTTAACCGTGATGGACACCACTTCGCCGGATATCGGAGAGGGTACATCCATCGAGGCCTTGTCGGACTCCAGTACCACCAGGGTATCGTCGAGGGCTATCTGATCGCCGACCTGGATGGCTATCTCGATAACACTAGCGCTGTCCATGCCAATATCGGGCACGGTGACGGTTTCGATCGCTGACCCGGCCGGCGCTGCTGGAGCTGCAGCGGGTTCAGCAACGGAATTGGTCGCAGCTACGCTCGCCGGCGCAGAGCCGGCCGTCTTGAGTTCCAATAAAATTGAACCTTCAGAGACGGTATCGCCAACCTGCACGCTGATCGCGATCACCTCGCCACCCTGCGGTGCTGGGACATCCATGGAGGCCTTGTCGGACTCCAGAATCACAATGGTGTCTTCCTCGGCAATAACATCGCCGACCTGGACGGCGATCTCGATAATATTGGCACTGTCCATACCGATGTCTGGTACCAATACAGTGGTTACGCTGCTGGTCTCGGCGTTAGCCTGCGGCGCAACAGCTACGGGGGCCGCGGCAACGGCTGGTGCTGCGGCCGGCGTATTAGCACTGCTGCTCGGGGCGCTCGCGTCGCTGGCCAGTTCGATATAGATCATCTCGTCACCTTCGGTGACGCTATCGCCTTCCTGGATCTTAAGCTGAACAATTTTGCCGGCCACGGGGGACGGAACGTCCATCGAGGCCTTGTCAGATTCCAACACCAGAATGGTATCGTCAACGCCGATCACGTCGCCCGCTTTCACGCTCACCTCAATACAGGTGGCGGAATCCATTCCGATATCGGGTACTCGGATAATTTCAGTGGTCATGTAAGACTCCTAATTCGGCAATCATACTGTCATTGGATTGGGTTTGTTGACGTCCAATGCATATTTTTTAATCGCTTTGGTCACTACCTTGGCTTCGATCACACCCTCATCGGCCAAGGCTTTTAATGCCGCCACCGTGATCCAGTTGCGATCTACTTCAAAGAAGTGACGCAGCTTGGCGCGCGAGTCACTGCGGCCAAACCCATCGGTACCCAACACGGTATAGGACTGGGGTACCCACTTGCGGATCTGATTACCATAGTTTTTCATATAGTCACTGGCCGAAATAACTGGCCCACGGCGCGCTTTGAGCATCTGCGTGACATAGGCTTCAGCCTGGTCCGCTTCCGGATGCAAGAGGTTCTGCCGGTCGACTTCAAGACCATCACGGGTCAGTTCGTTATAGCTGGTGACCGCCCAAACATCGACTTCGACTTTATAGTCGTTACGCAGCATTTCGGCTGCGGCACGAACTTCCTGCAAGATGGAGCCAGAGCCGAACAGCTGCACAGCCTGCTTGCTCTTCTTAACGCCATCTTCCAGCAAATACATGCCTTTCTTGATGCCATCGATCATCTCAGGCTCTAAGCCGGGATGCTGGTAGTTCTCGTTCAGGGTGGTAATGTAGTAGAAAACATTTTCCTGATTCTCGATCATCCGGCGTAAACCGTCTTGGACGATGGTGGCAATTTCATAGCCATAGGTAGCGTCATAGGTCACACAGTTCGGAATGGTGCCAGCCAGTATATGACTGTGGCCATCCTGATGCTGCAAACCCTCACCGTTGAGGGTGGTCCGACCGGAGGTCGCGCCAATCAAGAAGCCCCGTGCCTGCAAATCGCCTGCGGCCCAAGCCAAGTCACCGATACGCTGGAAACCAAACATGGAATAGTAGGCGTAGAACGGCACCAGCTGGTAATTATAGGTACTGTAAGAGGTCGCCGCGGCAATCCACGAGCTCATGGCACCGGATTCGTTGATACCCTCTTGCAGAATTTGGCCTTTGAGATCTTCTTTGTACCACATGACCTGATTCTTATCCTGCGGGATATAGGTCTGTCCCAATGCCGAATAGATACCAAATTGGCGGAACATGCCTTCCATACCAAAGGTCCGGGCTTCGTCCGGGACAATCGGCACGATACGTTCGCCGATCGCCTTGTCTTTCATCAACTGGGATAACAGACGAACGAAGTTCATCGTGGTGGATATCTCACGGTCACCAGAATCTTTGGTGATCGAGTCGAAGGCCTCGAGCGTTGGCACGGTGACCTTGCCTTCGGCTTCTCTGCGACGGATCGGGATATAACCGCCCAAGGTATTCCGGTGGTTGCGGATGTACTGCATCTCAGGACTGTTTTCGTCCGGACGATAAAAAGGAATCTGACCTGCATCGAGATCGGCATCGGAAACGGGCACACCGCATCGGTCACGGAACTGCTTTAGGTCATCAACCGATAGTTTTTTCAGCGAATGAGTCATGTTCTTCGCTTCACCGGCTTCGATGCCATAACCCTTGACGGTATGCGCCAAGATGACAGTCGGTTTGCCGTTGTTGTCGTTAACCGCACGATTGAACGCCGCATACACCTTATAAGGGTCGTGGCCACCACGGTTCAAACGGAAGATATCCTCATCGGAGAGATCTTTAACCAATTCCGCCAATTCAGGATACTTACCAAAGAAGTGCTCACGAGTGTAGCTGCCGCCATGAGATTTATAGGATTGCAATTCGCCATCGACGACCTCGTCCATACGTTTTTGCAACAAGCCTTTGGTATCGTTAGCAAACAGTCGATCCCAATGGCGACCCCAGACGACCTTGACCACATTCCAGCCAGCGCCGCGGAACATACCTTCCAATTCTTGGATGATCTTACCGTTGCCGCGCACCGGCCCGTCGAGCCGCTGCAGGTTGCAGTTGACGACAAAATTGAGGTTGTCTAGGTTCTCGCGACCGGCGAGCGATATAGCGCCTAAGGATTCCGGCTCGTCCATCTCGCCGTCACCCAGGAACGCCCAAACTCGGCCACCTTTTTCAATCTTTTCGTGGTTTTCCATATAGCGCATAACATGCGCCTGATAGATTGCCTGTATCGGTCCCAAGCCCATCGAAACGGTCGGGAACTGCCAGTAATCGGGCATCAACCAGGGGTGCGGATAGGACGACAGGCCATTACCGTCGACTTCACGACGAAAGTTGTGCAATTGGTCTTCGCTTAACCGACCTTCAACGAAGGAGCGTGCGTAGATACCCGGGGATATATGGCCTTGGAAGTAGACCATGTCACCCGGATGGGTCGCGGTAGGTGCCCGCCAAAAGTGGTTAAAGCCAATGTCATAGAGGGTCGCAGAAGACTGGAAGCTGGAAATATGGCCACCCAGATCATCGCCGGACTTGTTGGCGCGAACCACCATGGCGACCGCGTTCCAACGAATGATGGCGCGGATTTTTCGCTCCAGCTCGTTGTCACCGGGGTATTTAGGTTCTTCTTCCAAACGGATGGTATTGCGAAAGGGTGTATTAATAGCAAAGGGGACCGAGTCGCCCGTGTGTGTCACCTGGTCAGAAAGCCGTTTCAATAAGAATTGCGCGCGATCAGCGCCTTCTTCGCGCACTACAGAACTTAGTGCGTCGAGCCACTCTTGCGTTTCAATGGTATCAATATCATGTTCCATAGAGTTAAACCCTCTTCCCCAATGGTTAACGGACCAATGCCGTAGTAAGTGTTAAAAATTCAGTCAAGCTCAGCAACCGAGGCGAATTATTATTTAGCGCCCTAGCCGCAGTAAACTCGATACTCGAGCCGGTAAATCGAAGATGTCGCTGTTAGCGACATTTTCAGAAAGGGCGAAATTCCGCTTTTTTTGTCGCCCTAAATAGAAAACGGCAGCCGAAGCTGCCGTTATCAATGATTTTTTATTAGGTGTCTTTTTACAGGATATTACCAACACTTACAATCTTAAATGTGTTCGACCCGCCATGCACCCCTTGATGATCGCCATAGGCCAAAATGACGAGGTCGCCGTCCTTGACCCTGCCGCGTCGCTTCACTTCGTCGACCGCGAGTCGATTTACCTGATCACCGGCATGAGCGGTGTTATCAAATGGGATGGCCTCGACACCTCGGTACAGGGCGACCCTGCGTGCAGTGCTGTCGTGTCGGGTCAGGGCATAAATCGGCAAGCCGGAGCTGATTCGCGACATCCACAGGGGTGTGGAGCCCGATTCGGTCATGCACAGGATGGCTGTGACGCCGCGCAGATGATTGGCGGCATACATGACTGTCATGGCGATGGTTTCGTCGATACGCTTGAACTCCGTGCCAATGCGGTGGCGTGACACGGTGGTCAGCTTGTGTCGTTCGGCACCCAGGCAAATGTCGTGCATCGCCTTGACGGTTTCAATAGGGTATTTGCCTACGGCCGTTTCGGCCGAGCACATGATGGCGTCGGTGCCATCCAGAACGGCATTGGCGACGTCGAACACCTCCGCCCGGGTCGGAAATGGATTGTCGATCATCGATTCCATCATCTGGGTGGCCGTGATCACGATGCGATCCAAAGTTCGGGCCCGCTTGATGATATGTTTTTGCACCCCGATCAGCTCTGCATCGCCGATTTCCACGCCCAGGTCGCCGCGGGCGACCATCACGACATCGGATGCGAGGATGATTTGATCTAGGTTGTCGTGGTCCAAGGTCGCTTCAGCACGTTCCAGTTTGGCAATCAGTTCTGCACTGGAGCCCGCCGCATTGAGCAGCTGGCGCGCCTCGATCATGTCCTGCGCGCTGCGCGGAAAGGACACCGCGACATAGTCGACGCCAATTTCAGCGGCGGTGAGTATATCTGCCTTGTCTTTGCTGGTCAGCGCTGCGGCTGAGAGGCCGCCGCCTAACTTGTTAATGCCCTTATTGTTAGACAGCGGGCCACCCTGAATAACCCGCGTATGGACCGCATTCGCTGCGACTTGCTCAACCTGGACCTTGACGCGGCCATCGTCTAGCAAATAGATGTCGCCGACCTGGCTATCGCTGGCCAGTGCGGGGTAGTCGATGCCGACCCGCTTATGGCTGCCAAGGTGCTTGTCGAAGTCTGCATCGAGGACAAAGGCTTGGCCGACGATCAACTCTATCTTGGCGTCGTCTTTAAAGCAGGCAATGCGAATTTTCGGACCCTGTAAATCGGCCATAATGGCCACTTGCGGCAAACCCAGGTGGGCCGTGATGGCCCGCACCTGTTCTGCCCGGCGCTGATGGTCGGCCGGGCTACCATGCGAAAAGTTTAAGCGAACCGTATTGGCGCCGGCCTGTAACAGTTGTTCGAGCACGCCTTCTCGATCTGTCGCCGGGCCCAGAGTGGTTACAATCTTGGTGCGTCGCATGGTCATTGTGGGTTCTCGCTGTTCTCGGCCAGAGGCCTTTAGTGAAGGTCGATACGGCTCGCCACCGAACTAAAGCACGAGCAATGCTTAAAGTTAGTTGCACGGCAACTGTCTCTAAGCATTATGTTAGTCGGCATCTTCAAGTTTGTAACGTGTATCAGTCAGGGCCGCCTTGATTCGTTTTAGATGGCTTTGGAATTCAGGCCCTAACTTAAGCGTTACGCCGGTCGCCATGACATCTAATAGGGTCAGATGCACGATACGCGACGTCATGGGGGTATACATGTCGGTATTTTCTGGACTGTCGACACCCAACAGAATGTTGCTGTTGGCGGCCAAGGGCGAGTGGGGCGAGGTCAGGGCGATCACCGTGGCACCCGAATCACGGGCGATCTGGGCAGTTTCAACCAGCGAGATGGTTCGGCCGGTATTAGAGATGATGACTACTACATCCCCAGGTTTGGCGGCGGCGGCGGCCATGCGTTGCTGCAGTACATCGGTATAGTGCACACAGGGCGTATTGAGTCGGAAAAACTTATGCTGAGCGTCCATGGCTACGCTACCGGACGCGCCTAGGCCATAAAATTCAATGCGCCGAGCTTGAGACAGGGCGTCAACCGCGCGGCTCAGTGCGTTTGGGTCGATTGAGCGCTTGGCGTCGCTAATCGCGCTCATGGTCGCCTCAAAAATTTTGCTGCTGTAATCCTCGACCCGATCGTTCGGCTCGACATTGCGATTCACATAGGGGGTGCCCGTCGCCAGACATTGCGCCAGCTTTAGCTTAAAATCCGGGAAGCCGGTACAGTCCAAGCTGCGGCAAAAGCGATTGACGGTCGGCTCTGAGACATCCGCCGCCTTAGCCAGGCTGGCTATACTGGAGCGGATGGCTTTGTTGGGATCATTAAGGATAACGACGGCGACCTTGCGTTCGCTTTTACTGAGGCAACTTGGGTTGGATTTAAGGCGATCTAATATATTGGCAGTCATTGTAGTTTTTGTTCCAATTTTGATTGCCTTAGAATTGTAGGAAATCAACAACTTCAAGGTAAAGTGATCCAGCTCTAGCAATCGTGTGTTTGCCCGAGGAAACGTCATTTAAGCCCACATTGTAAAGGTTCAAACCAATAAAGCATTGTATTATCAAGAATTATGCTGGTTATTATGTAGTAAAATTACGTGAAAAGTGATTGAATGCCTAATTTACTGCCTTTAATGAAATAAAGCTACATTTACACTTTTAGTCAGGAGTAAGATGAACCCAGTTATCACCCCGGTCCACTGCAATGTCGTAATTTTTGGTGGCAATGGCGATTTGGCAATCCGCAAGCTGTTGCCGGCGCTCTATCATCTCGAACGCGATGGTCATATTTGCGGCAGTGCCCGAATAATAGGGGCCTCGCGCAGCGATCTGGGCGGCGAGGCATACCGGGCTCTGGTCCGGGCCGGGTTTGACGAATTTATTGGTGCCGAAGATTGGGACGAAAATCTCTGGTCAACCTTCTCTGAGCGACTCGATTACATTGCTGTGGACGCCAAAGATCCAGCGTCCTTTGCCAAGCTAAAGCGTGCCTTGGGTAGCGAGTTCGAAGCTCAGGACACGGTTTATTATCTGTCCACCGCACCGCAGTTCTTTGGTCCTATCTGTGAGAACCTGGCCGCAGCCGGTCTTATTTCGCCGTCCAGTCGGGTGGTGTTGGAAAAGCCGATCGGCAAATCATTGGCCTCATCGAAGGTGATCAACGACGCGGTCGCCAAGGTCTTCCCCGAAAACAATATCTACCGAATCGACCATTATCTGGGCAAGGAAACGGTACAGAATCTATTGGCACTGCGCTTTGCCAACGCCTTATTCGAGCCGGTTTGGTCCAACTCCCATATTGATAATGTCCAGATTACCGTGTCAGAGACGGTCGGTTGCGAGGGGCGCTGGGGTTATTACGACGATTCCGGTGCGCTGCGCGATATGATCCAAAACCACATGCTCCAGCTCCTGTGCCTAGTGGCCATGGGCGTACCCGTTTCACTCGAGCCGGAAGCGGTGCGAGCCGAAAAAATCAAGGTGCTTAAATCGCTCAAAACCATGTCGCCCGATCAGGTCCGCCGCAACGCGATTCGAGCCCAATATGGTGCCGGCAATATGGCCGGCAAGGCGGTACCCGGCTATAAAGAAGAGCCCGGTGGTAAGCCCGAATCGAGCACTGAAACCTTCGTGGCGATTAAAGCCGAGCTCCATAATTGGCGCTGGCGGGGTGTCCCCTTCTTCTTGCGCACGGGCAAGCGTTTACCATCCCGTTTTAGCGAAATCGTTATTCAGTTTAAAAGTGTGCCGCACTCTATTTTCCCGTCAACGTCGAATCTACTGCCCAATAAGCTAGTGATTCGGCTGCAGCCGGAGGAATCGATACAGCTCTCCATGATGAATAAAATTCCGGGGCTTAGTGAAGGCATGCCAGTTATGCCGGTCACCCTGAACCTAACCATGCCCGATCGTTTTGCCGAAGTGCGCGTCCCCGAAGCCTATGAGCGGCTCATTCTCGATGTGATGCGCGGTAATTCCACGCTCTTCGTGCATCGTGATGAGGTTGAGGCCGCCTGGGTCTGGGCCGATGCGATACTCGATGAGTGGTCGGTTTCAACGGTCGAACCACACAGCTACCCCGCGGGCAGCTGGGGGCCGCAAGCGTCCTTCGAGTTGACCGCTCGCGATGGCCGATCTTGGCATGAATCCAAATAATTAAGGAGCTCTAAGCGCGATGATTACACCGCAGATTTTTCCAGATCGAGACAGCCTAACCCAGCAGTTGTCGGAGCAAATAGTCGCGCGTCTAAGCGCCGACCTGCTGGCCTTCGGCGTGGCCAGCCTCGCCGTGTCCGGTGGGCGCACGCCGGTCGATCTACTGCAACGTCTCAGTCGAGCCGATATCGATTGGCCCCATGTTTGGGTGACCCTGGTCGATGAACGCTGGGTCGATAAGGCCGACGAGGCCAGCAACGAGAGGCTGGTGCGCGAAAATCTCCTGATCCACCATGCCGCAGCAGCCCGTTTTATCGCCTTGAAAACCGAGCACGAGCACCCTAAGGATGCGCTTGCGGAGCTGAGCGTTAGTTTGTCAGTCTTGCCTGAGCAGTTCAGCGTGGTGGTCTTGGGCATGGGTGAAGATGGCCACACTGCCTCGTTTTTCCCGGGTGCCGCTACCCTAAGCGATTGTCTCGATTTGACCAATCCTCAGCCCTGTTGCGCCACCTTGCCACTCACCGCCCCTCACGCTCGGATGACGCTAACCTTACAGCGGATCTTAGCCAGCCGCTGGTTGGTTTTGCATCTGACCGGTGATGCCAAGTTAGACGTGTTAACCGAAGCCTGGCAAGACGGTCCGATTGAGTCGCTGCCGGTGCGCAGTGTGTTAAAACAAGAGCAGAGCCCGTTGGCCATCTTCTTTGCCAGCTAACTAACCGGAGATCTCCATGAGCCTCACCGTACAGAAAATTACCGATCGAATCGTCGCGCGCAGTGCCAAATCCCGAGCCAAATATTTGGCCAGGATGCAGCAGGCAGGCGATAACATCCCCGATCGCAAGCAACTGTCCTGTGGCAATCTGGCGCACGGCTTTGCCGCCTGCGAGCCGGCAACCAAAAACACCATTAAAATGATGAACGCGGCTCATATCGGCATCATTACCTCCTATAACGATATGCTCAGCGCGCACCAGCCCTACCAGCGTTTTCCGGCCATCATTAAACAGGCGGCAGGTGAGATGGGCTGCACCGCCCAAGTAGCCGGCGCCACCGCGGCCATGTGCGATGGCGTGACTCAGGGTCAGCCGGGGATGGAGCTGAGCCTGTTCAGTCGAGACAACATCGCCATGTCGGCGGCCATTGGCCTGTCGCACAACATGTTCGACGCGGCGATGTATTTGGGCGTATGCGATAAGATCGTCCCCGGTCTGGTCATGGGTGCTCTGCGCTTTGGCTATTTGCCCACTATTTTTGTCCCAGCCGGGCCCATGCCGAGCGGTTTGCCCAACGACGAAAAAGCCCGCATTCGCCAAGAATATGCTCAGGGTAAGGTGGGCCGTGATGAGTTGTTACAGGCCGAATCGGATTCGTACCACAGTGCCGGCACCTGCACCTTTTATGGCACAGCCAACACCAATCAGATGTTGATGGAGATTATGGGCTTGCATCTGCCGGGCAGTAGCTTTGTCAATCCGGAAAATTCACTGCGCGACCTGTTGACCGCCGAAGCCACCAGTCAAGTTTTGCGCATCACACGGCAGAATGGTCAGTACACACCGCTCTATGCCATCCTCACTGAAAAGGCCTTTGTTAACGGCATTGTCGGTCTGCATGCGACGGGTGGATCCACCAACCTGACCATTCACCTGATTGCTATGGCGCGTGCCGCAGGCATTATTTTGACTTGGCAAGATTTTGCCGATCTGTCGAAAATTGTACCCTCGATTGCACGGGTCTACCCCAACGGTATGGCCGATGTGAATCATTTCCACGCTGCCGGGGGTTTGCCCTATGTCATCGGCCAATTGCTCGAGGGCGATTTGCTGCATGAGGACGTGACCACCATTATGGGTCAGGGCCTGCATCGCTATACCCAAGAGCCCTTTATCGAGGCCGGCCAGGTTGTGTTTAAGGCCGGCACCGTGGCATCGCTCAATAAGGACATCGTTCGGCCCATTACCGAACCCTTTAGTTTGGAAGGTGGCCTGCAGGTCTTGGATGGCAATTTGGGTATCGGTGTAATCAAGAGCTCAGCGCTTAAAGAAACTCAGAAAATCATTGAGGCTCCCGCGGTTATCTTTGACAGCCAGCACGACTTGCAGGCGGCCTTTGACGCAGGGCAACTCGATCGGGATTGCATGGTCGTGGTCCGTTTTCAGGGTCCAAAAGCCAACGGCATGCCAGAGTTGCACAAGTTGACACCGTTGCTCGGCGTATTGCAGGACAAGGGCTATAAGGTCGGCCTGGTAACGGATGGCCGTATGAGCGGTGCCTCCGGCAAGGTGCCTGCGGCCATTCACGTGTCGCCGGAAGCCGCCATAGGCGGTCCGTTGGCCCGTATTCAAGAGGGCGATATAATCTATTTAAACACCCATACCGGCGTTTTAGCGGTTCGTCTGACAGAACAAGAACTCAGCCGCCGCAGTCTCGCCTCGGCCGATTTATCGGCCAGCCACTTTGGCGTTGGCCGTGAGTTGTTTGCCCATATGCGCATGGCCGTCAGTACGCCGGAAGAGGGTGCTACCGTATTTCGTTTTGAAGATTTTGAGGAGTAGTGCATGCAAGAATTAGGTCTAATTGCCGATATTGGCGGCACCAATGCGCGTTTTGCCTTGGCACCGATACACACCTTGGCGGCGGGTCAGGAACTGGTCATTCGTGAAGCCGAATTGATTGCGCCTACGGCCTTAAATGGTGCGCATTACGCCACCATTGGTGACGCAATAGAAGCCTATCTGTCGGGCCCCGCCAAAGGCTATGCCCGTCCGGCCCATGCAGTGATGGCCATCGCCTGCCCGACGGATCAAGATCAGATCAGTATGACCAACCATACCTGGGCCTTCAAGGTCTCGGAATTGAAGGCGGCCACGGGTTTGACCAGCCTAAAGTTTATCAACGATTACAACGCCCTGGCCAATGCCATTCCGCATCTCGATGAAGCCGATTTGATCCAGGTCGGCCCCGGCGCGGCGGTTAAGGGTATGCCCATCGCCGTAACCGGCCCGGGCACCGGCTTGGGTCTCGCGGCGCTAGCGTTCAGTGCGGTCGGCCCGGTCACCCTGGAGACCGAAGGGGGGCATGCACACTATGCACCGACCACCGAGACTGAAATTGACATTCTGCGTTTCTTGTTGAAAAAATACAGCCGCGTTTCAAATGAACGACTTATTTCCGGTATGGGTTTGGAGAACATATACAGCGCCTTGACGGCCATGCAGGGCGCCGAAAAATTCTTAACCGCCCCGGAAATTTCCACCGCAGCGGTGGCGCAAACAGACCCGATCTGCAGCCAGGCTTTGGCGCAATTTTGCGCAATAGTCGGCAGCTATGCCGGGGATGTTGCCCTAACTCTTGGCGCTAAAGGGGGTCTCTATATCACCGGGGGTATTATTCCGCGCTTTATCGATTTCTTTGCGCAGAGTGAATTTCGCAGCCGCTTCGATGACAAGGCACGCCTATCCGGTTTCGTGACCCCCATACCCACCTATGTGGTGGTCGCCAAACAACCTGGTCTATTAGGCTCGGCCGCCGTGTTAAACCAACGCGTCAACTATAAATTGTGGGACTGATAAGAGTCTTGGTCAGCCGAATGTTGGTCAATAACAAAATAAGAGAATTGCTGAATGAACTATACGCTTGAAGATATAATGACCCAGGCCTATCCGGTAATGCCGGTGTTGGCCGTGGAGCGAGTCGAGGATGCCATCCCACTAGCGCAGGCGCTGAAAGCCGGTGGCTTAAACGTATTGGAAGTCACCTTGCGCACGGCCAATGCCATGGCGGTGATTGAGGCGATGAAAACCGTCGCGGGCGTTATCGTCGGCGCAGGTACTGTAACCCGAGTCGAGCAGCTCCACGAGTTGGTGCGCATCGGCGCCGATTTCGCGATCAGCCCGGGCGCCACACCGGCGCTGCTGGCCGAAGGCAAACGGGTCGAGCTGCCTTTCCTACCGGCGATCGCAACCGTCTCGGAGATGATGCAAGGCTTGGAGTTAGGGTATGAGCATTTTAAGTTTTTCCCAGCCGAAGCGGCAGGTGGCACAGCGGCCCTAAAATCCTTTGCCGGCCCCTTTCCCAAGGTTCGTTTCTGCCCAACGGGTGGCATTTCAGTAAAAAACTTTAAAGACTATTTAGCCCTAGACAATGTTACCTGTGTCGGTGGCTCCTGGCTGGTACCATCGGATGCACTCGCAGAACAAGACTGGGACCGAATAGAGGCATTGGCCCGGCAAGCCTGTTTTTTGGTTTAACTGGCTTAACCGGTTGAAACAAGTGCTGGCAGGTAACCCATGCACCACATCAAGCTGGCTTGCCGGTCACCGTTTTCCGAGCTGCATTGCGCTAGTTCAGCGGCACCCGGGCTTGCTGAGGTGGTCACGTTTGGCTGCTAAGCGCGCACTATCAGTCGATACCAAAAGCCCGAACTCCACCTGGTTGAAAATCCTTCCCAGTTGGATCCTTTTCAAGGCGTACTTTCTGAAGCTCTACTCTACACTGTCGGGCAAATACGATAGGGCGAATCAAGAGTGATTGTGATCGAGCACTCCGCCGTAAATCAAATGTCCTAAGGAGTGACCGATGGCGAACTATGAGCTGGCTTCAAAAATTGCTCATCTACGCAAAATTTCCACCAGCTTTGTTGATTATCAAGGCAATGAGGCACAGGTTCCATTCGAAAATATTGAATTAATTCTCAGTGCCATGGGTTACGAGCTTGAGGACGAAGCAAAGCTAGCCCACGATGCCTGGCAGCTCGATACCCACCAATGGAATCAGTTACTGGAACCTATTACCGTATTGTCGCCGCTAAGAGATTACTGGGGCATCAATATCTATGTTAAAAATTACGAGTTGAGTCAGGCGGGCCATTGGTCCATCACCTGTGAAACGGGCTCACGGCTTGAGGGGTCCTTTCATTTGGACGGCCTAAACCAGACCGGCGATTATTGGATGGGTCACATTCAACATGTGCGGCGTATTCTGCCGTTGCCCATGGATTTGCCCTTGGGTTACCATCAGATTCAAGTTAGTGTCGGTGAATCCACAATGACCTCGCCGCTGATTGTGACCCCGAAAACCAGTTATCACAGCGAGCCGATGCGGCGCGGGGATAAGACCTGGGGAACTGCGATTCAGCTCTACACCCTGCGCTCTGAGTCCAATTGGGGCATGGGAGATTTCGGCGATTTAGCGCAACTGATTCGCGATATGGCCAGCGCCGGTGCCGATGTTATTGGCTTGAATCCAATCCATGCCCTATACCCCATTAGCCCTGATCATTGCAGCCCTTATAGCCCGTCGAATCGCAGCTTTTTAAATGTCCTGTACACCAACATACCCGATGTACCGGAATTTCTAGCGTCACCGGCCCTGCAACGAAAAATAACCACTAAAACCTTTGCTGCCCGCGTAACCGCTTTACGCGCCTGTGACGATGTCGACTATGCCGGGGTGAGTGCGTTAAAGTTTGAATTTTTTGAAGCGCTTTTTGCACTCTTCTGCAAAAATCATCTTGGCAAAGGCACTGCACGTGAGCGATCGTACAATGAATTTGTTCGCTCCCAGGGCGAGCCATTACGCAATCATGTCCTCTTTGATGCCTTGTTGGCGCATTTTAAAGCCCTTGATATTAACGCATGGGGCTGGCCAGTTTGGCCCGAGGCCTATCAAGATTATCGCTCCGAGGCGGTGGCCGAGTTTGCCGCCGAGCACGAACGGGAACTGAACTATTGGACTTATTTGCAATTCATTGCCGATGAGCAGCTGCAAAACGTTAACCAGTTAGCCAAGGACCTGGGCATGAAAATTGGCCTATATCGAGATTTGGCGGTCGGTGCCGACCGTGGCGGTGCCGAGGTCTGGAGCAATAAAGAGAATTTTTGCCTGAGCGCGGCGGTCGGTGCACCACCCGATGCCTTGGGTCCCAATGGTCAGAATTGGGGGCTGCCACCGCTGGACCCGATTAAACTGAAGCAGGAAGGATATCAAACCTTTATTACCTTATTGCGCAATAACATGCGTGCCTGTGGCGCGTTACGGATCGATCATGCTTTGGCTCTGTTGCGTCTGTGGTGGTGCCCGCCAGGCAAAACAGCTGCATTTGGGGCGTATGTTTATTACGACCTGTTCGATTTGCTGGGAATCCTGACACTCGAGTCTCAGCGCAACCAATGTATGGTTATTGCCGAAGATTTGGGCACCGTGCCGGAAGAGGTGACGGCGTTCTTTCCTCAAGCCGAGCTCTATTCCAATAAGGTGTTTTATTTTGAAATGGACGGCGTCGTCTGTACCGAACCACAAGACTACGCCAGCAAGGCGCTGGCAATCGTCTGCAACCATGATATGCCGACCGTCAGGGCTTTTTGGAACAAGAGCGACTTGGATCTGCGCAACCAGTTAAATATGTTCGCCACCGACGAGGATTTTGTCGACGAGCAGGCCCGCCGTGAACAGGCCAAAGGCCTGATTCTCGCGTTATTACAGAAGCACGGCCGCCTACCCCAGGGGGTCAGCCTCGATCCAGCAGATTTAGCAGCCATGACGCAGGCGCTGTGCTTTGCCATCCATAAACAACTGGCCTCGAGTCGCTCGCAAATAGTGGCGATCCAGCTTGAAGATATGATGATGATCAATAAGCCGGTCAACATTCCCGGTACCAGTCATGAGTATCCCAATTGGCGACGCAAACTGGACCGAAGTAGCCAAGAATTGTTTGCCCAGTCCGATATTCAACAATTTTGTCGTGATATTACCGGCTTGCGTCAGCTTTAGTGGCGGTAACGCTTCGGCCCTCGCGTCGATTCCGGCTAAATGTTTCACCGCCTCGACCCGCTACAGCCTATGAATTTCCTCGGTTTGTTAATCTAGGCACCATGACTTGGGTCAGCTGTTGTGAATTTATACTTGCATTTGGTAGTATAATTACGTCTATAATGAGTCCATTGGATATCAAGCTGTAATAAAACTACAAAATGGCGATATAGGCTTATTTACCTTTGGGTAATCGCCGCATGGGCTCCCAGTCTAGATACTGGCGAGCAACGCTTCAAACGACGATAAAAGAGTGAACACAGATGGCCAGTATTAAGTTTGAAAACGTAATTAAAAGCTATGGTGATGTAAATATCATCAAGGGTTTAGACCTCGAAATCCGTGATAAAGAATTCATGGTTTTAGTCGGACCTTCCGGTTGTGGTAAATCTACCACCCTACGTATGATTGCCGGTTTAGAAGAAATAACCGACGGTAAACTCTATATTGGTGATCGGGTTGTTAACACCGTTCACCCGAAAGATCGCGATGTTGCCATGGTGTTTCAGAGCTATGCGCTCTATCCCCATATGACCGTTTATGAAAATATCGCCTTCGGTTTGCGCTTACGCAAGATGGCGAAAGATGAAATTGATCGTTTGGTTACCGAAGCCGCGGACACTCTAGGCTTGGCGCAACTGCTCGATCGTAAACCCAAAGCCTTGTCCGGTGGCCAGCGTCAACGGGTCGCCTTGGGTCGAGCAATTGTGCGCAAGCCGTCGGTGTTTTTGTTTGACGAGCCGTTGTCAAACCTGGATGCCGAATTGCGGGTGCAAATGCGCGCCGAAATTGCCAACCTACAGAAGCGCCTTGGCATTACCTCGGTCTATGTAACCCATGACCAGGTTGAAGCCATGACCATGGGCGATCGCATCGCGGTGTTGCACGATGGTAACCTGCGCCAGGTCGGTACCCCCTTAGACCTATATGACACGCCCGCGAATGTCTTTGTCGCTCAGTTCATTGGCACGCCGAACATGAATATCATCAAGATGAAAGTATCTGATGATGGCAAAACCCTCTCTCATACCGACGTGACCATTGCCGCACCGGCCTTCTGGAAAGCGGGCATCGAGGCCCGTAAGGGTAAGGAAGTCTATGTTGGTTTCCGTCCAGAGCATGTCCGCGATGCGGCTGAGCACGAATGGAAGAACACCGCGTCGATCGCCGGTAAAGTGACCATTATTGAGACTTTGGGTCATGAAGTTGTCGTTCATATGACGATGAGCAGTGAGAAGAAGCCCTTTATTGCCAAGATGGATGTGCACCGCACACCGCAGCTGGGCAACAACCTAGAATTACATATCAATACCGATAAATTGCATCTGTTCGACGGCGAAACGGATCAACGCCTCTAGTCGTTCAGGCACATTATTATGACTTGAAGCCGGCCCATGTCGGCTTTTTTAATGCCTGAGCGTTTTGTGAATCGGCGACCCGTGCTGAACCCTTTGAGCTCTACCGTTAAAAAACCTATACTCTGGCGCTGCCTTCGTGTCTAGGTTGTGGGCTCTTATTTAGCCCTGTGTTTCATCTTTGAGGTCGTCATGAAATTTCAAATAGCGTCACCGAGCCACTACTTCACCGATTTGCGCCTACCCTGGTCGCGACACCTTAACGATTGGCCGGAAGAGTACTTTGTCGAAGTGGCGCGCGGTATTCATCGCAATGTGGTCAAGTTTATTTCGCACAAAGACCAGGTTTATGCGTTAAAAGAATTATCAACGCCCATCGCGCAAAAAGAATATCGACTGTTGCGAGAATTGCAGGAACTTGGCTTGCCGGTGGTTGAGCCCGTGGGCCTGGTTACCAATCGTGATGAAAATGTCAGTGGCTCAACCTATTTGTCGGTCGCCAAACCCAGGACCGTGGATCTGCACAACCGTGGCCTGTTGATAACCAACTATATGGTGGGCGCCTTACCCTATCGTAATATCGTTCAGCAGGGCATTTCACCGAAGCAAATGCATCAAATGCTTGATGCCTTGGCCGAACTGCTAGTCCGCCTGCACTTATCCGGCTTTTATTGGGGCGACTGTTCTTTTTCGAATGCGCTTTTCAAACGCGATGCCGGGCTGATGGCAGCCTATCTGGTCGACGCCGAAACCGGCGAATTGCTCGATGAACTCACCGATCGTCGTCGGGAGCACGATTTGGACCTGGCGCATACCAATATAGCCGGGGATCTGATGGACATCGAGGCATCATTCGGATTGCCCGGCCAAATGGATCCCGTTGACCTGGCAGACTCCTTATTGGATCGCTACAACAACTTGTGGGCTGAGCTCACGCATTTTGAAATATTCAATCCAGAAGATCAGTTTTTGATCGAAAAACGCATTAGTCGACTTAACGATCTAGGTTTCGATGTCGAAGAGATGGAAATTACCACCGTTGATGACGGCAAGCAGGTGCGCATGGTGCCGCGTGTGGTTGAGCACTGGCATCATAAGCGTCGCTTGGCCGCTTTAACTGGGTTTCAGGTGCAGGAGAATCAGGCTCGGCGGTTGCTGAATAGTTTGAATCGCTATCGAATTACCCTCTCCGAGCAGGAAGGTCGTGACGTTCCCTTACCCGTTGCGGCCTATCGCTGGATTTCGGAAATATTTAACCCATCGGTACAGAATATCCCTATAGAATTGAAAGGTGGTCTCGATGACGCTGAAATCTTTCATGAAATTTTGGAGCATCGCTGGTACTTAAGCGAGGCGACCCACGCCGATGTAGGGATGCCATTTGCGTCACAAAGCTATATCGATACGGTATTACGGCGGCGCAACTCCTAGCAGAGCAGGCCGTTAAACCTGCATATTTGACCGTACCAGACTTTTATCGATGCGACGCCAGGAGCATCTCGGGCACTGGAGCTCCTGCCCTTAGACTCAGGACATCAACTGGCACTATTGAAATCGAATGGCTAGCACCCATCTATAGGGGCTACTATCATCCAACCCCAATCTTTACTGAGAACGCCATGGCGAATGCCCTAGAAATATCACATTTAATTAAAACCTACGACAATGGCTTTCAAGCCCTAAAGGGCATCGATTTACAAGTTCCACAGGGGGATTTCTTTGCGCTCTTGGGGCCAAACGGTGCCGGAAAGTCGACCTGTTTAGGAATTGTCTCGTCGCTGGTCAATAAAACCGGCGGGTCTGTGAAGGTCAATGGCTTTGACCTGGTTTCACAGCGCGAGCAGGTCAAGCGTACCCTGGGCGTGGTGCCGCAAGAATTCAATTTCAATGCCTTCGAGAAGGTCAATGACATCATCGTTCAGCAGGCCGGCTACTATGGTTTGCCGCGCAAGCTGGCGCACCAGCGCGCGGAGAAATACCTCAAAAAGCTGGATTTATGGGACAAGCGCGACAACCAGGCGCGGATGCTGTCCGGTGGCATGAAACGGCGCCTGATGATTGCCCGAGCCCTGGTACACGAACCGTCTATGCTGATCCTGGATGAGCCCACGGCCGGCGTCGACATTGAGATTCGGCGCTCTATGTGGGTGTTCCTGAAAGAGCTCAACGATCAGGGCACCACGATCATCCTGACGACCCATTATCTGGAAGAAGCCGAATCCCTTTGCCGTAACTTGGCGATCATTGGCCATGGCGAAATTATTGCCCAGGGTCCAACCAAGGAAATGCTCAAGGGTAAGGATAAGTCGACCTTTATCGCCGACATCCAAGAAACCGTGCTGGAACTGCCGGCCGAACTGGCAGCCTTCGGGGCTTTTATGGTCGATGACCACAGTATTGAATTTCATATTAATAGGGGCGACAGCCTGAATGAAATTTTTGCGCTGTTCAGCCGTCACAATCTACAGGCTATGAGCATTCGGCCCAAGACCAATCGACTCGAAGAGTTATTTGTCGACCTCACTGATCACCAGAACGAACAACAGGCGGCAAAATTATGAGTCATCCTTACTGGGTCGCGTTTTCCTCTATCGTGGAAAAAGAGGTTAAGCGCTTTTTGCGTATCTGGCCGCAAACGCTGCTACCGCCGGCGATCACCATGGTGCTGTATTTTGTGATATTTGGCAATCTGATCGGCAGCCGCATCGGGCAGATGGGCGGCTTCGATTATATGGAGTTTATCGTACCGGGTTTGATCATGATGTCGGTGATTACCAACAGCTATGGCAATGTCAGTTCGAGTTTTTTTTCCAACAAGTTCCAGCGCTCACTAGAAGAACTTCTGGTCGCCCCGGTGCCCAATTGGATTATTCTGTCCGGCTTTGTTATTGGCGGTGTTGCTCGCGGTATTGCCTGTGGCGCAATCGTCATGGTCTTGAGTCTATGGTTTGCTGATTTGAGCGTGAAACACCTTTGGGTGACGGTGTCGGTAACCCTATTAACCGCCATTGTTTTTTCATTGGCCGGGCTTATTAACGCCGTTTACGCCACCAAGTTTGATGACGTCACCATTGTCCCGACCTTTATCTTAACCCCCCTCACATACCTGGGTGGGGTGTTTTACTCGGTGTCGCTGTTACCCGACTTTTGGCAGGTGGTGAGTCATCTCAATCCGGTGCTCTATATGGTCAACACCTTCCGATATGGCATCATTGGCGTGTCCGACATTCCGATTGGCTTTGCCTTCGTGATGCTAATCTGTTTTGTGCTGGCCTTAGGCGGCTGGGCCCTTTATCTGCTGACTACCGGTCGCGGCCTGAGAACTTAGGAATAATTGAATGAAACCAGAATACTCACCATTGGGTAAAAGCAGTGCTTATGCTGACCAATACGATGCCTCCTTGTTGTTCCCGATACCGCGACTCGACAAGCGCTTGGAGCTCGGCCTCACGACGGATCTACCTTTTTCCGGCGTTGATATTTGGAATGCCTATGAGTTGTCATGGCTCAATGCACGCGGCAAGCCGCGGGTTGCGCTAGCCGAATTTAGCGTGCCAGCCGGGTCACCGAATATCGTCGAATCGAAGTCGTTAAAACTGTATTTGAACAGCTTCAACCAAACTCGGTTTGACGATGACGAGCAGGTGCAACAGCGGCTCGTTCAAGACCTTTCGTCGGCGGCGAACAGTCCGGTGCAGGTCAAGGTTATTGCCCTCAACGCCGAGCCGAGTAGCCTGGTGTTTCAGTCCGACTCGGCCGAATGTATTGATGACCTGGATATCGAAATCGAGAATTATCAACCGAGCCCGGGCGGTTTGGTGGTCAGCGACACGGTGGTCAGCGAACAGCTAGTGTCACACCTGCTGAAGTCCAATTGCCTGGTCACCGGACAGCCCGATTGGGGCAGTGTCTATATTGACTACACCGGGCCGCAGATCGATCGAGCAACTTTACTGCGCTATTTGATTTCTTTTCGACAGCACAATGAATTTCATGAGCAGTGTGTGGAGCGAATTTTTGTCGATTTGAAGTCGGCCTGCCAGTGCGACAAATTGACCGTCTATGCCCGTTATATCCGTCGCGGTGGTCTGGATATCAACCCATTTCGCAGTGATGATCCGAGCGCGGTGGTCAACAACATTCGCCATATTCGCCAGTAGACTAGTTGAGGTCCCGGCCGATCAGGGACTTCTTTATTTTTTCTAAGGCATCGATAATCTTTTCTTTTTCGTAATTTTTAATTTTCTCCATATCCACCGACACCGAAAAACCATCGAGGTCCAACTCGGTAAATGATCGCCGTGCGCCTAAGTCCCTGCGAAAGTCGACCACTTGGTAAACGGGAATAGGGCGACTGAAACCTTTGGCCTTAATCTGCCCCTTTGCCGTGCAGAGAATACGATCCTGTACTAGGGAAAAGGTTTCATAGGAAATTAGGATTTCGCTCGGCTCGGCTGCCGATTCCAGACGTGACGCCAAGTTCACTTCCTTGCCCAGCAGCGTGTAGTCCATGCGAGTCTCCGCCCCAAAGTTACCGACCGTACAATAGCCGGTATTAATGCCCATACGGATTTCCAGCGGATGTTGAATGCCCTGGGCTTTCCAACGCTGGCGCAGGATTTTCATCTGCTTACGCATTTCAATGGCCATGGCCACGCAGGCTTCGGCATCGCGTTTGACACCCTTGGTGTCCGGATCGCCAAAAAATACCATGATGGCGTCGCCGATAAACTTATCGATGGTACCACCGTATTTCATAACGATGCGGCTCATCGCGGTTAGATAGGTATTGATCAGGTCGGTGAGGGCTTCAGCCTCCATCTGTTCCGACAATTCACTGAAGCCCTTGATGTCCGAGAAAAATATTACCAGCTGTTTGCGCTGGGTCTCCAACTTCACGTCCTGCTTGCCACTAAAGATATTGGCCCAGACCTGCGGCGACAGGTATTTGGAGACCTTGCGCGATAGGGTCCGATAGCGTTCATTTTGCTTATACATTTCCAATCGTGCCGCCTTGAGTCGACGTGCTGACTGATTAGTATAGAAAGCAGTAGTAGCAACATATAGGCCGGTGCCCAAGGCCGCGATTAGGCTGGTTACTAACACAGGTTCGGTGAGCTCAAAGTCGGGCAGCAGAAGATACATACCCCCGGCCCCAGCGCCAAGCGACATCAAACACAGCAGGTAGGCCAAGGCCTGGCCGATGGCGATAAAGCTGGCATTGGCCATAATCAGGATAAAAATGGACGGCATAACGGGCAAGCCCATAGCCACTAGAATGATGCCAATGAACAGGGCATCAAACAAGATCAACAGATAGCCGATTTGTTTTGGATAGCGCCGTCTCAGGGGTAGGCTCAGGTAACGGATCAGGGTTGGATAGGCTAAACAAAAACCCACTATCAGCACAAAAAATTGTGAAATAGAACCATAGCCTAAGGTACTGAGCAGGGTTCCGCCCAAGGTTAAATAGACAATGGAACGTGAATTGAATTCAGCCGAAATGGGCAGGATAGTAAAGTCGTCAAATAGCTCCAATTCCTGGGTGGTGTTCTGGTCGAGACCAGTGGTTGCGGCGGAATTGACGGACGGTCGCGTGATCATAGTTAGATTCACCTGAAAGTGTCATAATGCGCACACCACGCACTCTGATAAACACCAGTTCTAATGTACCTTAAAATAACGCCAAGATCATGGGCCGAACGATGACTTTTATAGAAAATACTGATTTTTTAACCGGGCTCCAACAACGAGTTTCACATCCACGTTTAACAGCCCCGGCACCGAACAGTGATCAGATGGCCAGCTGTTATCAGGCCGCATTCCGAGCACCGGATCATGGCCGATTGCGACCCTGGCGCTTCGTTGAGGCCCAGGGTGACCAACGCCAAGCCTTGGGCGCTGTGCTGGCCCAGGCGATGCTGTTAGCGCAGCCGGAATTGACCGATGCTCAGGTCGATAAGCTTGTCAACGGTCCGTTGCGGGCACCCTTGGTGATCCTTTGTTATGCCCACCTAACCGAGCATCCGAAGGTTCCGGCGAGTGAGCAGTTGCTAGCGACCGGCTGCGCTGTTTATGGTCTGTCCTTGGCGCTGCGCGCCTTGGGTTTTGGCTCGGTTTGGCGCACCGGCGAAAGCTGTTATACACCAGCGGTTCATCGTGCATTGGGTCTTGGGGCAGATGATCAATTGGTCGGTTATCTGTATGTGGGAACCGCAACAACAGCGGATAAAAGCGTTCCGGAGCTGTCGCAGGATGACTTTGTTAGCCAATTCAGCCCGCTGTAGCCTAGATCCTTAGTGCTAAGCCATTGTTTTCTTTAAACAATCCTTGCCATCCGGGTTTATTTTAGCTAAAGTTCGGCACCGTTTTAGTGATGTTTACTTTTTAGCATCGCTGGCACGGCATGAACTGTCTATACCCTGTTCAGTTTGTTAGGTGAGTTGTCCGAGTGGCTTAAGGAGCACGCCTGGAAAGCGTGTAAACGAGGAATCGTTTCGAGAGTTCGAATCTCTCACTCACCGCCATAGTATTGGTATCTGCAAAGGTATCTATCTTGAAGTCGGAGCATAGCGCAGCTTGGTAGCGCATCTGGTTTGGGACCAGAGGGTCGGGGGTTCGAATCCCTCTGCTCCGACCAATTCAAGATCTCAGTACTATTCCACCTGCTCGACGCGAACCGCCAGACCCCAGGGTCGTGGCCGAATGCGGTCCAGTCCGAATCCCTCTGCTCCGACCCATTCAAGATCTCAGTACTATTCCACCTGCTCGACGCGAACCGCCAGACCCCAGGGTCGTGGCCGAATGCGGACCAGTCCGAATCCCTCTGCTCCGACCCATTCAAGATCTCAGTACTATGTCACCTGCTCGACGCGAACCGCCAGACCCCAGGGTCGTGGCCGAATGCGGACCAGTCCGAATCCCTCTGCGAACACCTGTGCGCGAGTGCCCCTGAGAATAATATCTTGATCGCTTAGGGTTTTTGTCTTTTGGTCAGTTTGCCACACGCAATGCCAGACGATTTTTGTCCAGAGTGGCGGCACCAATTCCGGGCACCAGTAATAGATCTTCAATGGCTAGGAAAGGCCCATTGGCGTCGCGAAAGTCGATGATAGCCTGCGCTTTGGTTAAGCCGATGCCAGTGAGCAGGTCAGCCATTTTTTCGGCACTGTCGGTATTGATATTGACATATAGCAGAACCGTTTCAGTGCCCTTGTCGCTGACCGGATCAGGGGTTGAAACCTCCGCCAGTGCAAGGGAAGGTAGGAGTAGGGCGACCAAGGTGATTAGACTCATTAATATTTTCATGTCGTTTTTCCATTCGTTAGGGAGGGTACTTCGTCCTTGCAAGTCGACATCGGTAACAAACATTGCCTGCGCGACGCTATCGCAGGCCTTTACGGTTGTTAACCTCTTTCCGAAAAGTATTATCAGAGCCTGCCTCAAGGTTAGAGGCGCTAGACGATTTGCTCCAGTTGGGATTTATACCGTTATCTATCTTACATAAGGACGAGTATTCGCTTGCCTAGCTAGGTTGTTAACAATTAGATTGTTTTATGAGCTAAAGTGCGGTAATTTACTTGAAAATTATGGTAATTGTTAACAATAATGGAAATGAAAGCATCTACACAGACCGACAGAACCTTTAACGAATTACTCCAGGCGATCGTGACTGGGCAGATTCTGCCCGGCAGTCGATTGCGTGAAATTGAATTGGCCAAGGAAATGGGCATCGGACGGGGGCCTCTGCGTGAGGCGCTGAATCGCCTGGAAAGTCGCAAGCTAGTCACCAAGGTGCCGCACGTGGGAGCCCAGGTGGTAGGCCTCGATGTGACCGAGGTGATCGAAATTTATCAGTTGCGGGAAAATTTGGAGGGCCTGGCCTGCGAGCTGGCCGCGACGCGGATGTCCCAGACGCAATTGGATGCCTTGGCCCGTCTCATCGAACAACATGCCCAATACTTATCGGACCACGACGGGCAACTCTACATCGAGCAGGAAGCCGACCTGGATTTTCATTTTATGATTATCCAAGGTTCTCAGAATCGTTGGTTGATTCGTTTACTGTGTGATGAGTTGTACCACCGAGTGCGCATGTATCGCTTTCAATCCGCCCATAATCGGGGTCGTCCGACCCAGGCTCTGGAAGATCATAAACGGATCTTAGAGGCGCTGCAGAACCGCGACGGCGAGCTGGCCAGTATGCTGATGAAACGGCATATATCAGCCGCACGGCTGTTATTAGAACAATAGTTATTAGAACAATGTCTGTTCGAGCATCGACAATTAGAATTTCCACTACAAGAATAATCAGTGCCCCCGTTAACTAGGAGAACGACATGAGTGCAGGATTCGCCTTTCGAACCGCATTAGAAAATAACGCACCGCTGGCCATCGTCGGAGCCGTAAACGCTTATTGTGCGATGTTGGCGGCCCGATCGGGTCATCAAGCGCTCTACCTTTCGGGGGCGGGAGTGGCCAATGCATCCTTCGGTCTCCCCGACCTGGGTATGACCTCGCTCAACGATGTCGCCGAGGACGCTCGCCGTATCACGGGTGCGACCGATTTGCCCTTGCTGGTTGATATCGATACCGGTTGGGGTGGGGCCTTTAATATCGGTCGAACCATCAAGGAAATGGAGCGGGCCGGCGTGGCGGCTATCCATATTGAAGATCAGGTCTTACAGAAGCGCTGTGGGCATCGCCCGAATAAGGCCATCGTATCCAAGACTGAAATGGTCGATCGTATCAAGGCCTGTGTCGATGCCCGCACCGACAATAATTTTTTTATTATGGCGCGCACCGATGCCTTTGCTCAAGAGGGCCTGTCCGCAGCCCTCGATCGAGCCGCCGCCTGTGTTGAGGCCGGTGCCGACGGTATTTTCGCCGAAGCCGTGCACAGCCTAGAAGACTACCAGGCCTTCGCCAACGCCTTATCGGTGCCGATATTGGCCAATATTACCGAGTTCGGTCAAACCCCACTCTATAATCAAGCCGAACTGGCCGCAGCAGGCTGTGGCATGGTTCTGTATCCCTTGTCGGCCTTTCGTGCCATGAGTGCCGCCGCCATTGATGTGTACCAGTCTATTCTCAGCCAAGGTGATCAAAAGGCAGTCGTCGACTCAATGCAGACTCGTGCCGACCTTTATGACGTGCTCAATTATCACCAGTTTGAAGCCAAACTCGACGCCCTGTTTACCGACGGTAAATAAGGGCGCCGTTACTGAACTTATAACGACTGAACTCATCACAATTGACCCATAACAATTGACCTATAACAACTGAACTCATAACTACAACAGGAGCGACTGACATGGTGCAAAAATCCAACGACAGCCGAGGTTTACATGGCCAGGTAGCGGGCGCCACGAGCTTGTGTACGGTGGGCCTCTCTGGCAGCGGTCTGACCTATTGCGGTTACGATATTGCCGACTTAGCGGCTAACGCCAGTTTCGAGGAGGTCGCCTTTCTCTTGCAGAGGGGTGAGTTACCGTCCCAGACTGAATTGGCAGCCTTTAAGCAGAGCTTGTCCGAAAATCGCGCCCTGTCACCGTTGCTGTGCGAAATATTGGAACGTATTCCCAAAGATGCTAACCCAATGGATGTGATGCGCACCGGCTGTTCGGCTATGGGTGTGCTCGCGCCGGAACTCAGCTTTGCCGACCAAGATCAACACGCCATTCGAATGTTGGCCCAATTCCCGGCCATCTGCTGTTACTGGTATCACTTCTCGCATTTTGGTACTCGTATCGATACGGGTTCAAATGCGGATTCGGTCGGCGCGCATTTTTTAACCCTGCTAAATCAGCGCGAACCGTCAGAAACCGAGATTGCCGTGATGCATGCCTCGTTGATCCTCTATGCGGAGCATGAGTTTAATGCCTCAACCTTTTCCGCACGCGTCGCCGCTAGCACCCTAACCGACATTTACAGTGCGGTGACCGGCGCTATCGGCACCTTACGCGGACCGTTGCACGGTGGCGCCAATGAGGCCGCCATGGCCTTGATTCAGAGCTTCGATACGCCTGATGCAGCTGAGGCCGGCTTGCTCAGCATGTTGGCGGCGAAAGAAAAGATCATGGGCTTCGGTCATGCGGTCTACCGTACCAATGATCCGCGCAATGCGATCATCAAAGAATGGTCGCGTAAAATCGGTGAAGCCAAAAATGATATGAAGCTCTTCGATATTTCCGAACGTTGTGAAGCGGTTATGTGGCGAGAAAAAAAGCTCTTTGCTAATGCCGATTTTTATCATGCCTCGGCCTATCATCTGCTGGGCATTCCCACCGAACTCTTTACGCCAATCTTTGTGATGTCGCGCGTGTCCGGCTGGACAGCCCACGTCAAAGAGCAGCGCAGCAATAATCGTATTATCCGCCCGGGCGCTGAATATATAGGCGCAGAACCGAGAACCTATAGCCCCCTATCAACGCGCAACCGGTAGTCATCTACCCAAAAGGATCAACATGAGTGCGAATGTAGAAACGAATGAACGGCCTGAATATGATGAGGTGATTCAGAAAATCGCCGATTACGTCCTAGATTACGAAATCGTCAGTGAAACCGCCTGGGAGACGGCGCGCTTTTGTCTGATGGATACGCTCGGGTGCGGCCTCTTGGCGTTACGCTTTCCCGAGTGCACCAAGCACCTAGGGCCCATGGTCGCCGGTACTGTTGTGCCCAATGGCGCGCGCGTGCCTGGGACCCAGTTTTGTCTGGATCCGGTTAAAGCCGCCTGGGATATAGGCGCCTTGGTGCGTTGGCTCGATTATAACGATACCTGGTTGGCGGCCGAATGGGGCCACCCATCCGACAACCTAGGCGGCATCCTAGCCGTCGCCGACCACCTATCTCAAGTCCGAGTGCAGCGTGGCGAAGCCCCGCTGTTGATGACGGATGTTCTCGAGGCCATGATCAAGGCGCATGAAATCCAAGGCGTGCTGGCTTTGGATAACTCCTTCAACCGGGTCGGGCTCGATCACGTCCTGCTGGTCAAGGTAGCCTCAACCGCGGTTGTCGCCAAGCTGATGGGTGCCACGCGCGAGCAGATGTTAAGTGCTATCTCCCACGCCTGGGTCGATGGCCAAGCCTTGCGTACCTATCGTCATGCGCCCAATGCCGGCTCACGCAAGAGCTGGGCCGCCGGCGATGCAACCAGCCGGGCTGTGCGTTTGGTTGATATGGCCTTACGCGGTGAAATGGGTATCCCAGGCGCCCTGACGGCGCCGCAGTGGGGTTTTTATGATGTCCTGTTTAGCAAGACCAATAAAGATCAAAAACTCAAGCCGGAGGCCGAACGTGCCTTCAGTTTTCAGCGCGAATTTGGCAGCTATGTAATGGAGAACGTACTGTTCAAAATTAGCTTCCCGGCCGAGTTTCATGCCCAAACCGCTGCTGAAGCGGCCGTAACGCTGCACCCGCAGATAAAGGATCGGCTCCAGGATATAGCCCGCATCGAGCTGACCACCCACGAATCCGCGATTCGGATTATCAGCAAGGTCGGCGCATTGGCCAACTCGGCCGATCGAGACCATTGCCTGCAATATATGGTGGCAGTGCCTCTGTTAACCGGCGAGCTGGTCGCAGAGCAATATGAAGATGACTTTCACGCCAGCCATCCGGAAATCGATCGGTTGCGCGAACTGATGGTGGTCGCCGAAGATGCCCGTTATTCAGCCGAATACCACGAACCGGACAAGCGCTCGATCGCCAACGCGATTCAAGTGTTCTTTCACGATGGCAGCTCGACCGAGAAGGTCGTCGTGGAATACCCGATCGGCCATCGTCGTCGGCGAGAGCAGGGCATGCCATTGCTGGAAGACAAGTTCCGGGCTAATTTGGCGACCCGTTTCCCAGCGCAACGCAGTCAACAAATAATGGCGTTGTGTAAAGATTCGGCTCAGTTGTCCGCCACGCCGGTGCATAATTTTATGGACCGTTTCGTAATCTAATGGCCCATGGGTGTGGTTGTCGCTCTACCGGAGCGCAATCGCACCGTTGTTTTTGCCTAAAATTCATCAAACCTCTGCTTTAAATCGGCTTGTTTTTTTGCCTGAGCAATATATCGTTTGCACTATCGATATTCACAGTCAAAAGAGTAGCCGTACCCGCCATGATAAGTTCCGCTGAAGTATTAACCCGGTTAAAAGCCGGCAATCAACGTTTTGTGGGCGAGCTCAGCGAACACAGTGAGCTGTCCAGTGAACGGCGCCGTAACAGCCTGATCGATGGGCAGATGCCCTTTGCGGTCATTCTGGGGTGCTCCGATTCTCGCGTACCCGCTGAGATTGTGTTTGATCAGGGTTTGGGTGACCTGTTCGTTATTCGGGTTGCCGGCAATATAGTCGCGCCGTCACAGGTTGGCAGTATCGAATTCGCGGTTGAAACCTATGGCACGCCGCTCGTTGTCGTATTAGGGCATACCCAATGTGGTGCTATACAGGCGACTCTGGATGCCTTAAAGAACCCCGAGACGCAGCCATCCTTTAATTTGATGTCCATCGTGTCCCGAATTCGCCCCTCGATCGAAACCCTGGTTGAAACCGATTTAAAACACGACGAAGAAGCGCTGGTCCGTTTTGCCGTACGGGCCAATATTCGGGCCTCGGTGAGTCAGATTCGATGCTCGTCGCCGATCTTAGAGAAACATATTCTAAGCGGAAATCTCAAGGTGATCGGTGCACAATATTCACTCGAAACCGGTATCGTCGACTTCCTCGATTGACCCTTCAGGACTGCTTTTCTGCGTCCTAGCTCGCCTCAATAACGGATATTTTGCCCAAATAGTGCGAAATATCCGGTCATTTGACCCCTTCAGACACAAAATGAGTGCGTCCTAGGATGTTTTTAAACTACAATACGCGCGATTTTAGATCCGTTTGAAGCCATAATGTAGTTTAAATCCAATTAAATTTTGATTTGCCGCACTAAAATCGGCCCTATGGCTTGACTCAGCGGGTTATATTTGTAATTTTACTACCAAATTTAATCTTAACCATTCATGAAAAAAATAGGGATCCTCATAGTATGACAATTAAAGTAGGTATTAACGGTTTTGGTCGTATTGGTCGTTTTGTATTTCGCGCATCGGTTGAGCGTGATGATATTGAAGTTGTCGGCATCAATGACCTGATCGACGTCGACTACATGGCCTACATGTTGAAGTATGACTCCACCCACGGTCGTTTTAACGGCACAGTGGAAGTGAAGGACGGCAATCTGGTCGTTAATGGCAAAACTGTTCGCGTTACGGCAGAGCGCAACCCAGAAGCCTTAGCTTGGGGTGATATCGGCGTAGACGTCGTCGCCGAAGCGACCGGACTGTTCCTGGACGATGCCACGGCGCGCAAGCACATTACCGCTGGCGCTAAAAAAGTCGTTATGACTGGTCCTTCTAAAGACGCGACCCCGATGTTTGTTATGGGTGTAAACCATGAGACTTACGCCGGTCAGGACATCGTTTCTAACGCCTCTTGTACCACTAATTGCTTGGCGCCTATCGCTAAAATCCTGAACGACAAATGGGGTGTGGTCAGTGGTCTGATGACCACCGTTCACGCGACAACCGCAACGCAAAAGACAGTCGATGGCCCATCTGCAAAAGATTGGCGCGGCGGTCGTGGCGCATCACAAAATATCATTCCATCATCCACCGGTGCGGCCAAAGCCGTGGGTGTGGTTATTCCAGAACTGAATGGCAAGCTGACGGGTATGTCATTGCGCGTGCCTACGGCGAACGTTTCAGTGGTCGACCTGACCGTTAACTTGGCCAAGTCTGCCACCTACGCAGAAATCTGTGCTGAAATGAAGCGTGCTGCGGGTGCGGAATACAAGGGTGTGCTCGGTTACACTGAAGATGCTGTGGTATCACAGGACTTCATCGGTGAGACGCGGACCTCTGTGTTCGATGCGGCCGCGGGTATTGCCTTGAACGACAAGTTCGTTAAAGTCGTCTCTTGGTATGACAACGAAATCGGCTACTCAAACAAGGTACTGGATTTGGCAGCGCACATCGCCAAGTAAGGTTCGTTTAAGAGCTTAACAAGACCCTGATAGGGTCTTGATAAGGGTCTGAGAAGTGCGGCGACAGCCGACTCCTCAGGCCTTTTTTTTTACCCATCGATCGTTCATGACGCTGTCGGCTCAGCATAGCCCAATGCCTAATGTATAGGCCGAGTCTAGGGCTAAAACATCTCGTCAAACAGCCACAGGGTCACCGACTCACCCGCGGCGACCGATCCGCGTTCCTGCTCCAAGGCTATATAGCAGTTGGCATCGGCCAGGCTGGTGAGGATATGGGAACCTTGCGCCCGACCGGTCGGTGCTACCTCGACACCCTCAGCGCTCGACTGCCAATGACCGCGCTGGAAATCCATGCGGCCCGGTGCTTTCTGGATGGGCTCGGTCGTTATGGCCTGAAGTTGGCTCATGGGTTGGTAACCCAGGTGCTGATGTTGGCGGATCGCCTGGCTGCCGAGCAAATGAAAGGTGACCAAGGCCGACACCGGATTTCCGGGCAGGCCGATAAAATAACTATTGGGCAGGCGACCGAAGGCAAAGGGTTTGCCGGGTTTGATCGCTAGTCGCCAGAAGTCGATATGGCCCAGCTCCTCCAGTATATCCCGAGTGTAGTCGGCTTCGCCGACACTGACCCCGCCCGAGGTGAGGATGAAATCACATTCCCGATCGGCGCGCTGAAAAGCCAAACGAAACAGCTCGGGGTCATCCTGGACAATGCCATAGTCGATGATGTCGACCCCCAGCTTGGCCAGCATCCGGGTTAGAGCGGGTGCATTGGAGTTGTAGATATCGCCATAGTCGAGCGCTTGCCCGGGTGATTTCAGTTCATCACCGGTAGAAATCAACGCCACGGTGGTTTTGCCATAAACCGTGACGCTAGCGCAGCCGACACTGGCCAAGAGCGCCAGATGGACGGCATTTAGCCGAGTTTTGGCCGCGACAACCCGGCTGCCCTGCGCTATATCATCGCCCGCCCTGCGTACATGACTGCCCAAGGGCGCAAGTTCGCTAAAGCCGACAGCCGCGCCGTCGAGTAGGCTGTCTTCCTGTGCGATCACCGTGTCCGCTCCGCGCGGGATGGCCGCGCCGGTCATTATGCGCACGACCTGATTGGGATGAAGCCATTGGTCGAAGGCGGCACCGGCCAGCGCCCTGCCTTGAACGGTATAGGTTTTACCCAGGGCCATATCGGCTGCCCGCACGGCGTAGCCGTCCATGGCCGAGTTATCGAAGCCAGGAACCGGTGCCGGGGCGAAAACATCCTCGGCCAGTACTCGGTTTGCGGCCGCAGCCAACGCCACGGTCTCGGTGCGTGCCTGGCCGGATACAGCGGCCAAGAGTTTGGCGATGCCCTCGTTGAGCGGCATCAAGCCCGGTCGGTCGCAAGTGGCCATAGTGAGCTCCTAAAATTCCTTGTTATGGTGCAGGGCAAAAATAGCCGCCTCGACGCGCGAGCGCAGATGAAGCTTGGCCAGCACCCGCTTTACATGCACCTTGACGGTGCCCTCGGCAATAAGCAATTGTTGGCCGATCGCCTTATTGCTGCAACCCGATGCGACCAGGCGCAACACCTCGCGTTCCCGTTCTGTCAGTTCATTCAGCGCCGGGTGCATGTTCTCCGGTAAACGCTGGGTTAGCGCGTGGTGCACCACCTGCGCGATTTCCGGACTGATCACCTGCTCACCTTTGACACACTGTTTGATCGACGCGAGCAGTTCCAAGGGATCAATATCCTTGAGCAGATAGCCATCGGCCCCATTGTGGATCGCTCGGTGGATATCGGACTGGTCGTCCGAAACGGTGAAGATGATGATGCGCGCATAGACACCAGCATTGCGCAGTAAATTGAGCGTATGGAGCCCATCTTGACCAGGCATATTCAGATCGAGCAAGATCAAATCGGGCTCGTGTTGGAGTATAACCTTGAGCGCATCGCGGGCATCACCTATCTCGGCGATAAGCTGCAGATCAGGCTCTAACTCGAGTAGCTGGGCGATCCCCTTGCGCAACATGGGGTGGTCGTCGACGATAATGACATCAGTCACAAGGGCGGTTCTCCGTGTTCAATCGGGTAGGGCTCAATAAGCAATGACCCTTGGTTGTCGGGTTGTGCATTGAAGCATAATAGTACGCTGGCGCCACCCGCCTGCAGAGTCTGGTATTCGATGCGGCCACCGATACGTAAGGCCCGTTCGGTCATAATTTGTAGCCCAAACTGACCCATTTCGGCCAGCGTGTCGCCAAAGCCGACGCCATCATCGGTAATGGAGATCTCCAGAAAAGTCAGCCTATTCTGTAACGATACCACTGCATTATTGGCCTGAGCATGTTTTAAGGTATTGCTCATTGCTTCGCGAACAATATGCAGGCAATGAATTTCCTGGCTAGGGGAAAGGTCTTCCGGCCAATTATCATCTATATGAAGGTGCACGCTCGTACGGTGGCCAAGGCGGTTGACCTCAGCAACAGCCGCGGTGATCGAGGGTACCAGCCCCAGCTCACCGGATGTACTGCGAAAGGTCACTAACAGTTCCCTGAGTTTACGATAGGTGGTACTGAGCCCATCGCGCAGCTCAATAGCGATAGCATCCAAACTCGTCATTTCGGCACCGCGCTCGCGTAACGCTAGCCAACGAGCAACCTGTATCTTGAGGTAACTCAGGGACTGGGCAAGCGAATCGTGTAATTCTCGGGCCATGGATGAGCGTTCATTGAGTAGCGCGATTCTGTTTTCGCTCTTTTGGGCACCGATACGATTGAGGGCGATATCAAACAGAGCCGTAACCGTATCCAGCGTCTGGTATTGCCAGGACGCAAGCGGACTTAAGGTTATACAGACCAGCTGTGAGTCATCGGTTGCACACGTGAAAACTACCCTGTTGGCGCCCTTGTTCACCTTGAGGGTGGTCCAGTAGATCGACTTCTCGCCAAAAAGACTTTGCAAGTCGGCCGCGGCCTTGTTCTTAAAAACCTCAATGGACGGGTGCTCAGTATTCAGGGTCTGACTCAGATTGAAGAGTAATTCTAACGCCCTATTATTTCGCTTTACGGCCTCGGTCTGCTGGTGAATTCTGTACTCCAGGGTTAGCTGAGTGGCGGTCGCTTTCTGCGCCATCCTGTTAAAGGCTTGGGACAGTTCAGCGAATTCGCCATCACCGCGAAAATTGAGATCATCCCAATCGTCGCCTTGACCGAGTTTTTCCACTGCAGTCACAAGATGCCGGAAGGGTGAAATAACCTGTTTGAACAATAATAGCGTGAAGCCGATGCCGGATAATAGGGCGATCGTATAGATCATAATTTGTAGTCGGCGTAACAGACTAAGCTTGCTTACGCTCCTCAGTACTATCAGCTTAACCAGCTGATCGAGTTCACCGACAAAGTCGTCTACTGCCCGAAGATATGCAGGCGGGTCGTTCAAAGCGAACCCTTTCATGGTCTGAAAATCGCGTTGCACAAGGGCAAACTGTGCCTGCAGCGCAAGTTGAGCGGTCGCTATCCGGCGGGCCAATGTCGGCGCATTCAGATTAGACGCAAATTCGTTAATCAACTTCTCCCGTTCGGATAGTGGGGTCTCTTTTTCGATGGCATAGGCCAGCCGGTACGACTGCATGCGCATCGACCCTGCGTGATTGATGGCCGCAGCGTCACCGGACAGGCCGGTGGTGAGGCGGATATCCAACAAAAACGAGATACTTACCAGGACGATCACTAAAGAAAGACTCAGACTTAACGACCTGGCGATGGGGTAACGGGCTAATCTGACCATTTCAACAGTTTACGCCAAATTAAGCCGTTATTACTAGAAATGTCCTTTGCTTGATATAGAACAACAGCTATACCTCCAGCAAGGTACGCCTATGTGCCGAAACTGATTTACCCTAATGCTGTAAGCAAGACCCGTCCAGACCCAGACCCAGACCCAGACCCAGACCCAGACCCAGACCCAGCAACACAATGGAGCGCGATCGATGGCTCAACAACCGACCGAAAAAAAGCATGAGCGCCGAGCCTTCCTATTTATAACGGTGTTTTTGTTTCCCTTTATGACCATTGTTCTGGTGGGCGGTTACGGGTTGGCCATCTGGATGTCGCAGCTGTTACTCGGTCCGAGCACCTATTGAGGGTGGCGCCGTCAGCTTACTTGCCCACCAATGCCGCGCGCCGCGGCCTGTTTAAACGCCTGCTGCACCCCGGCCGGACAGCATCGCTCGTGCCCTGCCGTCCGCCCGGCGCCCGGGCGGAGGCCGACTTTATCGACCTGTGCAGCCGCTGCGAAGCCTGCCTTAGGGCCTGCCCGAGCCAGATCATCGTGCGCGGCGACGGTGGTTTTCCGGAGCTAAATTTCTCCGCCGCCGGGTGCACCGGATGTGGCGACTGTATCAGTGCCTGCCAGCCACAGGCCTTGCAGCCCGGAGCACCGGCCTGGCCGATGGGGCAGGTCAGCGTGAGTGGTGACTGTCTGGCCAATCAGGGCGTGACCTGTCAGGCCTGTAAGGATGCCTGTGATCTCCAGGCTATCGAGTTTCCGATCACGCTGACCACACCGCAACCGGTGTTTAACCCCGACGTCTGTGTGGCCTGTGGCGAATGCGTGTCGGTCTGCCCGGTCAACAGCTTGTTCATTAATCCGCTGGAGACCTCTGCAGCGGGCTCGAACCGATAGGATGCAACCCCGATGAGAAACGCAGTAGCCCTGAATACCGGCAAGGATGAAGAACACATAGTCAGCGTAATCCTGCACGGCCGGCCAGAGCATCGTCTGGCGATTGAGCTGGCCATGGACACCCTGGCGGGTGTTGAACGCGTGGTACAGGACGAACTGGGCAAGTATGTACTGGTCATCGGTGCGCCGACCGCCCGTCAGGTGATGCAGCAAATCGAGGCGCTGCAGACTATCGAGGGCGTGCTCAGCGCGACCCTGGTGGCACACCATACCGAAGCGTCTGAGTACCTCAATCAGGAAATTGAAATGTCGAGTCTGATACTCGGTAAAGCCGACCCCGACCCAGCCCAGATTATCGCTAGGAGCACCCTATGAAGCTGACCCGCCGTGACGTCATTAAGGCGCAAGCCGCGGCCGTAGCCGCCTCAGTTGCGGGCTTATCGATGCCCGTCCAGGCCACCAACCTGATCACCAGCAGTGCGGAAAATCAAATCCAATGGGATAAGGCACCCTGTCGTTTTTGTGGCACCGGCTGTTCGGTCTCGGTCGGTACCAAGGCCGGCAAGGTGGTCGCCACCCATGGCGATCAACTGTCACCGGTGAACCGGGGTCTTAATTGCATCAAGGGCTATTTTCTCGCCAAAATCATCTATGGCCGCGATCGCTTGACCCAACCGCTGTTACGCAAAACCAATGGCGTGTATGACAAGAACGGTGAATTTACGCCAGTGTCTTGGGATGAGGCGTTCGATGCTATGGCCGAGAAATGGAAAGCCACACTCAAGACCAAGGGTCCTGAGGCCATTGGCATGTTCGGTTCGGGTCAATGGACCGTCTGGGAGGGCTACGCGGCGGTCAAGCTGATGAAAGCCGGTTTCCGCAGCAATAATCTCGATCCCAATGCGCGCCACTGTATGGCCTCGGCCGTGGCCGGCTTTATGCGCACCTTCGGCATCGATGAACCGATGGGCTGCTATGACGACTTCGAACACGCCGATGCCTTTGTCTTATGGGGCTCGAATATGGCCGAAATGCATCCAATTCTGTGGACCCGCATTACCGATCGTCGGCTCTCGCATCCTCATGTCAAGGTGGTGGTGATGTCGACTTACCAACATCGCAGTTTTGATCTGGCCGATATCCCGATGGTGTTCAAATCGCAAACCGATCTGATCATCGCTAATGCCTTGGCCAATTACCTTATTGAGAATGATAGAGTCAATAAGGACTTTGTTGCCAAGCACGTTAACTTCCGCAAGGGCACCGACGATATTGGCTATGGCCTGCGGCCGGAGCACCCATTGGAGCAGCAGGCGAAAAACGCCGCCACGGCGAACGACTCTGAAAGCATCGATTTTAAAGCCTACGCGGCGTTTGTTAAGCCCTATACCCTGGCCTATGCCGCCAAGGAATCGGGCGTCTCGGAACCGGCCTTGCGCGCCTTGGCCGACATCTATGCCGATCCGAAGACCAAGGTGATGTCTCTCTGGACCATGGGCGTTAATCAGCACACTCGAGGAGTGTGGATGAACAATATGATCTACAACCTGCACCTGCTCACCGGCAAAATATCCGCACCGGGCAACAGCCCCTTTTCCCTGACCGGGCAACCCTCGGCCTGCGGCACGGCGCGTGAAGTGGGCACCTTCGCCCATCGTCTGCCCGCAGACCTGGTCGTGACTAACCCAGCCCACCGCCTGCGGGCCGAAAAAATATGGCGCCTGCCGGAAGGCACTGTGCCGTCCAAGGTGGGTGCCCACGCCGCGCTGCAAAACCGCCATCTTAAGGACAGTAAGATCAATTGCTACTGGGTCCAGGTGAACAATAACATGCAGGCGGCCGCCAACATGATGGAGGAAACCTATCCCGGTTACCGTAATCCGGAAAACTTTATCGTGGTCTCCGATGCTTATCCAACCGTGACCTGTGAGGCGGCAGACTTGATTTTGCCGACCGCCATGTGGGTGGAAAAGGAGGGCGCCTATGGCAACGCCGAACGGCGCACCCAATTCTGGCACCAGTTGACCCAAGCACCGGGCGAAGCACGCTCCGATCTATGGCAACTTATGGAGTTCGCCAAGCGCTTCACCATGGAAGACGTTTGGCCGGCCGAGCTGCTGGCGGCGAATCCAGACTACAAGGACCGGTCGATGTTCGATGTGCTGTTTCGCAATGGCACAGTTGACCGTTTTGGCCTGGATGAGGTCGACAAAAAATACGCCAATGATGAGGCCGACGCCTTCGGTTTTTATGTGCAGAAGGGCCTGTTTGAAGAATACGCCGAGTTCGGGCGCGGTCACGGTCACGACCTGGCCCCCTTCGATCGCTACCACGAAGAACGCGGCCTGCGTTGGCCGGTGGTGGCGGGCAAGGAAACCCAATGGCGTTTTCGCGAAGGCTATGACCCCTATGTTGAGCCGGGTCGAGGCGTGCAGTTTTATGGTAAGTCAGACGGCCGGGCGATTATCTTTGCGCTGCCCTATGAGCCACCAGCAGAAAGCCCCGATGCCGAATACGATCTCTGGTTATCGACCGGCCGCGTGCTCGAGCATTGGCACTCCGGTTCGATGACCCAGCGTGTGCCGGAGTTGTATAACGCCCTGCCCGATGCACTCTGCTATATGCACCCAGACGACGCTCGCAGTCGCGGCCTGCGGCGCGGTGATGAAATTCGCGTGGCGTCTCGGCGGGGCGAAATCCGCACCCGAGTGGAAACGCGTGGCCGCAATAAACCGCCCGTAGGCTTGATCTTCGTGCCCTGGTTCGATGCCAGTCAGCTGATTAATAAGTGCACCTTGGATGCCATGGATCCGATTTCCAAACAGACTGACTATAAAAAATGTGCTGTCAAAGTGGCTAAGGTATAGGAGATCCCAATGAAAAAACGATTCGCCCTCTGTAGTCTGCTGGTCCTATTGAGTCTTGCCCAGGCTGATAATCAGGTCGCCACCCTGCGCGGCTCAGCGGAGCTACTCGACACTGCGCAGCCGCCGGCCATGGCCGACGAAATAAATAACGACCAGCGTCGGGTGCGGGATTATCCGATGGCGGCACCGACCATACCGCATAAGATCGCCGGTTATCAGATCGATTTAAAGGTGAATAAATGCCTGTCCTGTCATAACCGTTTGCGCGTCGCCGACTCGCAGGCACCGATGATATCGGTGACTCACTTTATGAATCGAGATGGTAATTTTCTCGCCGATGTATCGCCCAATCGCTATTTTTGTACCCAATGCCATGCCTCACAACAGTCGGTCAAGCTGCTTATTGAAAACGACTTTATCAGCATGGATGAACTGTTTCTCAAAGCCGGCGCCAGCCATTAAGGAGAAGTATATGTGGAGCCGCTTTATGTCTCTATTAATTTCCAGCTGGCGGGTTTTGGCACGGCCAGCCAGCCATTATTCCTTGGGCTTTTTAACCCTGGGCGGTTTTGTCGCCGGGATTATCTTCTGGGGTGGTTTTAATACCGCACTCGAAGCGGCCAATACCGAAGCATTCTGCATCAGCTGTCATGAGATGCGCACCAATGTCTATGTTGAATTACAAGAAACCATCCACTTCTCAAACCGTTCCGGCGTCCGCGCGACTTGTTCCGATTGCCATGTGCCGCACGAATGGACCTACAAGATCGCGCGTAAGATCCAGGCCTCTAAAGAAGTCTGGGGTAAGGTCTTTGGTACTATTAACACGCGGGAGAAGTTTGAGGCCAAGCGCCGTGAGTTGGCCGAGCATGAATGGGCGCGCTTTAAAGCCAACGACTCATTGGAATGCCGCAACTGTCACGAGTTCGCTGCGATGGACTTTACCCGCCAAAGCGAACGTGCCTCGAACCAACACAGCACAGCCTTGGCCAGCGGCGATAAGACCTGTATCGACTGCCACAAGGGCATTGCCCATCACCTGCCCGATATGAGCGGCGTCCCCGGTTGGGAGTAGTCGGCCAATCGGGCGATACATGAGCCCATGGTCAATCCGGACTCTGTCCGGCTGATGAGCCTCCCGAGCCCTCATGCGGCATCCAGTGCCCTCAATTGGAGCCTTGCCTGGGATCCTTAGAGGGGGCCAATTCGACTAGACTTTCATCTGCAGTACTATAGTGTTGTCCGGCGCCAAGGCTGCATTGGGCGGGGAATAGGGTGATTTTTGGGCTCAGTAATGTGAGGCAATAAAGTGGAGCGACACGGCATGGCAAAGGTTTGTATTTTAATTGGCGGGTCACGCGGCCTGGGTAAATCCCTGTTAGCGCTTTATCAGCAGCAGGGTTTTACCGTGCTGGAATTGTCTCGTTCCGGCAGCGGAGACGAACACCTTGAGCTCGATATGTCACGCCGTGAAGCGGCTATCGATACCGTCGATCGGATGCTGGCCGACCTGGCGCGCGAGCGCTGGGATGAGGTTCAGCTGATCATTAATGCCGCGACGATCGGCCCCATTGGTCCCCTAGCCTTAAGTGAGCCCAAACAGTGGTGGCAACATCTGGATGTCAATTTCACCGTGCCGATCTCGATCCTTGGCCGTTACCAATATCATTTTGGGGCCTACCCGGCTCGAAAAGTGGCTGCCTTTGTTTCTTCTGGGGCGGCGCACAGCGCCATCGACGGTTGGGGCCTGTACTGCGCCAGTAAGGCCGGGGTGAATCATTTCTTACGGGTTATGGCCGCGGAGCAGAGTTTGCAGCCTCTGCCGATCGAGTGCGCAATATTGGACCCGGGTGTTATGGCGACGCAGATGCAAGCCACCTTGCGCGAAGCCAGTGTGGCGCAATTCAGTCAGGTACAGAGTTTTATCCAATTGCACCAGAATGGCCAGTTAGCGGCGCCTGAAACCGTGGCGCAGAATATCTATCGGCGTTTGGCTGAACCGGTGAGCCATACCGAGGTACTCGATGTGTCTGGCTACTAGGCCGATTGGCGCGAACCATTGAACCACGCCACTTACTCGGCCAATGCCTCAACATAATGCCAGCGCTGCTTAACCTTTTTGAACAAGGAGGTTTCATGCAAACAGCGTTGCATCCCCGCCTCGAGATAGTAGGCCTTAAACTCAACAATCGATTTTTTCAGTCCGGGTTTGACGGTCAAAATTTCTAATTTGAGCCACTCACCTCGGTCCAGTTCGGCCTGGTCTAGGTCCGGGCGAGTATCGGGGTGCCAACTCTTTAACAGATAGGCCCGATTGGCGCGGACAAAGGCACTGTATCGGCTGCGCATCAGCAGTTCGGCGCTCTGAGGGGGTGCGCCCAGGTCAATAAAGCGACCGCAACAACTGAGATAGCTCGCCTCCAGGCCGCAGGGACAGGCCTCAGTGTTGGACATGGCGACTCCGCTGGGTCTGCAACAGCAGGGCGATCGCATTAGCCAAGGCTGGGGTCAGGCGCGGGTGGCCGAGTAGGGTACGCATCAACTGCGCCAGACCCGGTTGCATCACCAGGTGGGTGACCAGGCGGTGAAAACCGTCGGCATCGGCCAGCTGGGCCAGTTGATCCATGATTAACAACGCTCGGTCAGTGTCCTGTAGCAGGGTGCTGTAGCGACTCAGCACGATCAAGAGAAACTCCAGACTCACGTCCGGAGCGGACAACCGACGGTCGATCAGCGCCTGACAAAGCTGGGCGTCGGTCGACTGAGAGCAGGCCCTGAGACAGGCATTTTCGATGGCGATCTGATTTGGGTCCAATTGGGCCTTGGCTATCAGCGCCGACACCAGGGATGTGCTCAGGTTGCGATGCTCCAATTGTCCGGTCAAGGCGATAAAGGGTGCCTCAGCCAATGGCGTTAGCCGACCGGCCAGCTGGCCTAGGTCTGCCTCGCTCGCCCGGACGACAAAGTCAGCGATGCCCTGCAAGCCAATCGACTGCCAGTCGATGGCGTCATTGTTTGAGAGTAAAAATTCCTCCGCCGTGGGCAGATATTGACTGGCGGGCAGACCCAATAGGGCAGTGGCCGTCGCGTGCAGGGCAGCCATCTTGTCGGTATCGGGTTTAAAGTGAAACAGATGGTCCGTGAGCAGGCGTTGTCGTTCTTGCGCGTCATCGGTTTGCAACGAGCGATACAGGCGGTTGACCAGTTCGCCATGCGCGGCGGCGGAGACAATGCCCTGCTCATCGAGTGGCAATTTGAGAAACCAGAGGCTATTTTGTTCGCTCACCTGGGGGTGCCAACTAAAGATCACCAGCCAGCCGTAACCCAGATAGGGATAGGGGTAGGGCAGACCCTGGTCCAGACTCGCGAGGCTGTCGTCGGGCAAGGGTCGCAGTTGGGTGCCGAGGTCAAACAAGCGATACTTTGCGTCGCTCAGGGCTAAGAAGCCGGACAGGCTGGGTACGTTCATGGCGCAGGTGTCCTGTCATAATCAAATCGCCATTATAGCGAGCGCTATGCGGGAGTCGACCCTAACCGCTCGAACTCAAGCAAATAGGCAATCTGCGTTAATGCCACCGTCCTTACGAGGACGGCCCCGAGCGCTGCGCTCTGGACTTTGATTGGA
>Ga0209193_1000109_pt1 | contig 59330 bp, 52 predicted proteins | sample COGITO_mtgs_1003_FD_185515 | JGI IMG/M metagenome (GOLD analysis project Ga0209193, IMG submission 185515) | Pelagic marine microbial communities from North Sea - COGITO_mtgs_100330 (SPAdes) (version 2) | ecosystem: Environmental > Aquatic > Marine > Epipelagic ...
TTACACAGCGCTATAACCAACTTTGCCATCGACAGCCAACTCGAAGACGAGGCCTCCGAACTAACCGAAGCTAGTGATCGCCTCGCTTATGTAAGTGAACTGACTGAACGCGCCGCCAATCGCACCCTGGATCTGGTCGAAGACAGCTTGCCGCTGGTCAAGGCCATTCAGTTGGAGGCCAATGTGCTCAAGCGTGAGTGGCAACGCATGGTGCAACGGGAGATGACCGCGGCAGAGTTTCGCACCCTCTATTGGCGGCTGGATGAATATTTTCAAAAATTGGCGGCCGATAGCGCTGTCTTGTCGGGCAACATGACTCAAATTCTATTGGCGCAGGACTTCCAGGACCTGACCGGGCAAGTAATTCATAAGGTAACAGGTCTGGTTAAGGAAGTTGAAAGCAGCCTAGTGGAGCTGGTCTTCATGGCCAGTCAGGTTGAGGCCATTACCGGCATTATCGCGCACGGCAACGATGCTCAACGCGATGCCACCCCGGACGAGACGCTCGGCCACGGTCCAGCGATTAACACCGGTCAGGCTGATGTAGTAGCCAATCAAGATGATGTTGACGATCTATTGTCCAGCTTGGGTTTTTAAGGAGCACAACTATGGGCTTCGAAGCGGACGATGAAATTCTGCAAGATTTTTTGGTTGAAGCGGGTGAAATCTTAGAGCAGCTATCGGCGCAATTAGTTGAACTGGAAAGCCGTCCCGACGACAAAGAATTATTGAATACCATCTTTCGTGGCTTTCATACGGTCAAGGGAGGTGCTGGATTTTTGCAGCTAAGCGCGCTAGTTGATTGCTGTCATGTGGCTGAAAACGTCTTCGATACCCTGCGCAATGGTCTGCGCACGGTCGACGCCGATTTGATGGACTGTGTCTTGAGTACACTCGACGTGGTCAATGATATGTTCACCGCCGTGAGTGCCGGCGAGGCACTGTTGGCGGCCGATAGTTCGCTCTTAGCGCGGCTGCATTTTTATGCCCAAGCCATGCCGGCGAGCGCTTCGGAACGCAACGCCGGGGACCGAGTGCGCGCGGTCATCGAGCCGACTGCGGCGGGGGAGGACATCACCGATACGGAGTTCGAACGTTTACTGGACGCCATTGCGCCGGTCAGCTCGAACACTGATATCGGCCCTGGCGTCGGTTCGGACCTCGGCGCGGCGAGTGACGACATCAGCGCAGATGAATTTGAAGCTTTACTCGATCAGCTGCACGGTAAGGGCAAGATCGGCGCCCCGAAAGACGACACCGATCCAGAAGCCGCCCCGTCCACGGCGCCGGGTGATGATATTTCTGACGATGAATTTGAAGCACTGTTGGATCAATTGCACGGTAAGGGCCAGTTCACCAAGGTCGACAGTCCCGCACCGACGCCAGCCCTGGCCGAGCAAACACCGCGGCCCCGCCCCGTCGAGCCGGTGACCAGTACGCCGGCATCGCCTGACAAGGCCAAGCGCCCTGTCGAGCCAGTACCCCCAACTGCCCCGACTGATCAGCGGCCGCCGAAAGGGCCGGCAAAAAATTCCGGCAGTCAGCAAGAAAGCACGGTGCGAGTCGACACGCAGCGCCTAGATGACATTCTTAATATGGTTGGTGAGCTGGTCTTGGTGCGTAATCGATTGGTTCGGCTCGGCGCGGAACTCGACGACGAGACCTTACAGAAAGCGGTTGGGAACCTCAATGTCGTCACGGCTGACTTGCAGGCCTCGGTAATGAAGACACGCATGCAGCCGATCAAAAAAGTTTTCGGCCGCTTTCCACGCGTGGTGCGCGATTTAGCTCGTACCCTAAAGAAAGAGGTCAATTTAGAACTGGTCGGTGAAGACACCGATCTGGACAAGAATTTGGTCGATGCGCTCGCCGATCCCTTGGTCCATCTAGTGCGCAATTCGGTGGATCATGGCGTCGAGACCCCGGACATACGGGCGGCCAACGGCAAGCCACGAATGGGCCGGATCGTCTTAGCCGCACAACAAGAGGGCGATCATATTTTACTCACCATCATGGATGACGGGGGTGGCATGGACCCCAACACGTTGCGCGAACTGGCGGTGACGAGAAAGGTAATGGATCGAGATGCCGCCGACCGACTGAGCGACAAAGAGTGTTTTAATCTTATTTTTTCACCCGGCTTCAGCACCAAGGAGGTTATTTCCGATGTATCCGGCCGGGGTGTAGGCATGGACGTGGTGAAAACCAAGATTGGCCAGTTGAATGGTACGATCGATATTGAATCGCAATTAAATATCGGCACCACCATCAGTATCAAGGTCCCCCTGACGCTGGCGATTATGCCGACGCTGATGGTGGTAATCGAGCATCAAGCCTTTGCCTTGCCGCTGGCCAGTGTTAGCGAGATCTTTCATCTTGATTTGACCAAGACCAATGTGGTCGATGGCCAGGAAGTTGTTGTGGTGCGCAGTAAACCCATTCCGCTCTATTATCTGAAACGTTGGTTGATCAAGGATATGGCGTTCGACCATCAGAAAATGGTCGCCGGTCATGTGGTTGTGGTCACGGTCGGCAGTCAGAATATCGGCTTTGTGGTCGATCAACTGGTGGGTCAAGAAGAGGTCGTTATTAAGCCCCTCGGTCAGATGTTGCAGGGCACGCCCGGCATGGCCGGAGCGACCATTACCGGTGACGGTCGCATTGCCCTGATCTTGGACATCCCCAGCCTGCTTCAGGCGCACACCGGCCAAGGTCGATAGCGCGTTGCTGTTTAACTGTTCGGTCATTATTGAGGTTAATCGATGTCTATTGGGGTCCTGGTTGTTGATGATTCGGGGTTTTTTCGTCAACAGGTTAAAACCATTATCAATGCTGATCCGCGGCTTAGGGTCGTCGGTGAGGCCAGCAATGGTCGAGAAGCCGTGGAAAAAACACTGAGTTTGCAGCCCGATGTGATCACCATGGATTACGAGATGCCGCTGATGGATGGCATTTCCTCGGTGCGTGAAATAATGACTCAGCAACCGACGCCGATCCTGATGTTTTCGTCGCTTACCATCGAAGGTGCGCGTATTACCCTGGACGCACTGGATGCTGGGGCGGTCGATTTTTTACCCAAAAGCTACGAGCGCATCAGCGGTGGCCATTCCAGTCTAAAACAAATTTTGGTGGCTAAGTTGCTCACCTTGGCCGGACCGAGGGCAGCGCCAAATCTGCCCTCACCGAGCGCTGGGCAGAGAACCACTAGCTATGCGCAGGATTTTGAACTGGTGCTGATCGGCGCCTCGACCGGTGGACCGGTCGCACTGCAAAAGGTTTTGACGCAACTACCGGTCAATTTCCCGTGCCCGATACTAATAATTCAGCACTTGCCCGGCACCTTCACCGCATCGTTCGCAGAGCGCCTAAATGCCCAGTGCGCGATCCATGTTCAGCAGGCCGTTGACGGTCAGGACTTGGCGCCGGGTTCGGCCTATCTGGCGCCCGGTGGCATGCAAATGATGCTGAGCGGCAAAAACCGGCTGCGAATTTTAGCCGGCGATGCGCGACTGAATTATAAACCCAGCGTCGACCTGACCTTTGGTAGCGCCGTGAAATACTACGGTAATCGCACCTTGGCCATCGTACTCACCGGCATGGGGGCCGATGGCCGGGAAGGGGCCCGCTTGCTGAAGCAGGGCAATAGCGTGGTATGGGCGCAGGAGGCCAGTACCTGTGTCATCGATGGCATGCCTTCTGCAATAACAAAGGCCAATCTCGCCGATGAGGTGATTCCCCTGTTGAGCATCGCTCAGCGGATGGTCGAAGTTGTCCGTTACGGCGGATAAAGCTGGCCTGCCAGCCCATGTCTGCGCGCCTGGTTGGGGCTAAGTCGCTAAACTTGTTAACGTTGTTATAAGGATTCTAGATGATTGCGCTTGCGGGCCTGTTATTTGCTTGGTTTGCCGTTTTCGGTGGCCATCTGATGGAAGGGGGCCAGGTCGGTTCTTTGTCCAATATACCCGCCGCACTGATCGTGCTTGGCGGGACCCTGGCCGCGGGCATGGTCCAGGCCGAGGTCAGAACGTGGAAAACCGCTTGGCGCTTATTTCCAAGTATCTTCTGGTCGCACCATCAGAGCGGCGACTCGGCCATTGGTAAACTTACCCATTGGGGTCAGCTGGTGCGTCGCAACGGTCCCTTGAGTCTGGAGTCTGAGTCAACAAAGGAGCCCGATCGATTCTTACGCTTGGGTTTGCAGTTAATTGTCGATGGGGCCGATGGCGGTAAAATCCAGCAAAGCCTGCAGGTGTCCATGGAATCACGCGAACACGAATGGTTGCGCACGGCCGATTTTTTTGAAGCCTTGGGAGGTTACGCGCCGACCATGGGGATCATCGGGGCGGTACTGGGGCTGATACAGGTGATGACCCAGGTCGATGATATGAACGCCATCGGTGTCGGCATTGCCACCGCCTTTGTAGCCACAATCTATGGGGTTGGCCTGGCCAATCTATTTTTACTGCCGGTCGCCGGCCGGCTGCGCGCCGATGCCCTGCAGCGCAGTCAATTCGAGGAAATGCTCTGCGACGGCCTGTTGGCCATCTTAGAGGGCGAACATCCGCGCTTAATGGAACGCCGATTGAAAGAATATCGCTTGTGAATCGGCTCAAGCGCCAGCGTTTTGTTAGCAGCTCTTCCAAAGAGCATCGTTGGATTCTGTCCTATGCCGATTTTTTAACCCTGCTGTTTGCGTTTTTTGTTTTCTTGTTCTCAATCAGTTCGCTGGAACAGGCAAAATTCAAACAGGTCAGCGCTAGCCTAACGCAGGTCTTCGATGTGCAACCAACGCCTATCGATTCGGCTGCATTGGCCACACCCGACCAAGGGCCTGATTTTTTCAGCCCGCTCTCACCAAGCCAATTGAACGCCGCCGCCGATGTCGCCCCGGATGGCGCCGAGCGCTTGCAGCAGCAGGCCGCGTTGCTCGATATTCAACAGCAGCTGAAACAGCAATTCGCCCCACTGATCGAACAGCAGCTGTTCAGTGTCAGCGGCAGTGAGGCCTGGATGGAGATTCAGATCGCCGACTCGATCACCTTTTCACCGGGCTCGGCCAAAATTACCAACAACGCCGAAGCGATGCTCTATGAGGTTGGCAAGATCTTAGCCGAGCTGCATCTGCCGGTCGCCGTGGAAGGGTACAGCCTGCGTCAGGAGAGCAGTACGTCGCTTGGCAGTTGGCAGTTGTCGGCGCAGCGGGCAATCAACGTCTTAAGCTATTTACAGCGCGCTGGCATCCAGGGGCAGCGTTTGTCTGCCACGGCCTTTGGCCACTATCAAGCCAGCCATGCGGGTGCGCGGCCGCAGCAGGGCACCCTGTCTATCCTAGTGGCCGGCTTTGGTGCCAGTGTTCGTTCGGCAGGATCCTAGAGAGGCATAAACATGCAGGTTTGGTCTATTGCGAATCAGAAGGGTGGGGTCGGCAAAACCACCACGGTGGTGTCATTGGGGGCGCTGTTGGCCGAGCAAGGCCATCGAGTGCTGCTGCTCGATCTCGATCCCCAAGGTTCCTTGACCAGTTATTTTGGTTTCAATCCGGATGAGATCGAACAGAGCGCTTTCGATCTGTTTATGCATCCTGGCCAGCCATCCGCACAACTCCATGCCGATATTATTGTCGCAACCTCGGTCCCGGGTATGAAAATGATACCCGCCTCGACCGCCTTAGCGACCTTGGAACGCAATATCAGCCAGCAGGACGGCATGGGCCTGATCGTGTCCAAAACGCTCGCCACCCTATGGGATGATTTTGATTACGCGCTGATCGACACGCCGCCGCTGTTAGGTGTTCTGTTGATCAATTCGCTCGCGGCTTGCAAGAAGCTGTTGGTGCCGGTGCAAACCGAGTTTTTAGCGCTCAAGGGCTTGGAGCGTATGGTGCATACCATTCAAATGGTGACTCGATCGCAGCGTCGTGAACTGGATTATCTGGTTATCCCGACTATGTTTGACCGCCGCACGCAAGCCTCGATTAAAAGTCTGAAAACGCTCAAAGTGCAGCATCAGGGCCATATCTGGGATTTGGCGATCCCAGTTGATACCAAATTACGCGACGCCAGTCGAGCCGGCAAGGCCATTAGTCAGGTCGATGGCGCCAGTCGCGGTGCCAGGGCCTACGGCAGTCTGTTAAAAACACTCGGGCAGAGCCGATGAGGGCAAAGCGCAATCGCTCTGCGCGTCGGGTACTCGATGCCTATATCGACACCTTGCTGGCCGAGCCCCCCAGACCCGCCGTGCACGACCTGCGCGAGTTGACCCTGGCCACGGCCATGAGATGATCTGCCTGTGGCGCAAACCGCTCAATAATGCTCAGGCGCTGTGTATTGAGCTGATGCTCTTGGCGCATATCCAAAAACTATCCCAGTCTCGGCTCCGGGATCTGTTGTGGCTGAGTGTCTGCCGCGATCACCAAACCCGGTCGGCGCATGGCCGATAATTGCGCCGGCTCAGCCCGCACCCAGACTGCACCAAGCACCACTGCACGCGTGTTGACGGCCTACTTGGATGCCCTGTTGCACGATGCCACCGCGATTGATCCGGAGCGCACGGGGTATCAAAATCTGGCTCGGCAAGTCGGTGCGGGCGGAGCGACCTCGGTCCCCAGCGCAACGCAGCCGCAGCCTGAGATCGCGCTGTCGAGCGCCGCGGCGCCGCTCTTCGATTGGCCGAGCAGGGGCCAACCGGCTTGGGCGCGGCAACGCTTCGATTGCCTGGTTTTTACCGTCAATGGACTAAAATTGGCGGTACCCCTGCGGATGCTGAGCACCATTTATACCGTGGATAAAAAGCTCACCCCTCTGTTTGATCAGCCCAGTTGGTTCCTGGGTCTGCTGCCAGGGCACCAGGGTCAATCGGTACGGGTGGTCGATACCGCCCTGATGGTTATGCCCGAGCGCAACCAACCCAAGACCAAGGCATGGGTGCGGTTCGCCATTGGAGTGCACGATTCCGATTGGGCCTTTGCGGCACAAGGCATTAAGGGCTCGATTTCCCTGGTCCCGGAAGCGGTCAAATGGCGCACTCAGCGGACCTCTCGGCCGTGGTTGGCGGGTACTGTTATTTCTGAGCTGTGTGCCCTGGTCGATCCGGATGCCTTTGAGCAGCTGGTGCGTGGTTAAGCGCCGGCGTGGCTTTATTGACCGCGGGCTGTCGGGAACTGAACTATAGTAAAAGCTCACCGAGTGGGAAACCGATCATGACCGCACAGACTGCCAACACGGACGACGACCCGATCCTGCAATGGGTCACCTTCCGCCTGGAACAAGAAACCTATGGCATTAACGTCATGCAGGTGCGTGAAGTGCTGCGCCACAGTGAGATCGCGCCAGTGCCCGGCGCACCAGCCTACGTGATCGGTATCATCAATCTGCGCGGCAATGTTGTCACCGTGGTCGATACCCGAGAGCGGTTTGGCCTGCGGTCAACCGAGATTAGCGACAGCACCCGTATTGTGATTTTGGAAACCGAGGCCCAGGTCGTTGGCATCCTAGTCGACGCGGTGGCCGAGGTGGTGTACCTGCGCCAGTCTGAAATTGAACCGGCGCCGAATGTTGGCAACTCTGAGAATGCCCGTTACATTCAGGGCGTCAGCCATAAGAATGACAGACTGTTGATCCTGATCGCGATTAAAAACCTTTTAAACGACCATGAATGGGCAGAATTGTCCGACCTCTAGATGATGGCGTAATTTTTGCTAGTATGTCACATTAGTGTCAATAATTTGGAGTGACGAGACTTATGGGTCAATTTGTCGGGTTAGAATTTACAGTGTTAGAGCAGGGCCTCATCGTCGGTATGGTTCTCTTGGTCAGTTTGGTGGTCATTACCTGGCGCCGGCTCGCGCGGCTTGAAGCCCGTTTTGTGCTCAGTCAAGCGCAGTCAGTGCGTGAACTGAAGATGCTTAATCAGAGCGCCATCGGTGTGGGGCGACGTTTGGCCGGCATCGAGAAAAATTTAAAAAAGTCTTCGAACGTCTCTAGCTTTGCAGAGGCACAGGATTTAAAACAGTCGACTGTACACCGCTTTGCTGACGTGCAAAAAGCCGTTACCAATGCACCCCAGCCGGAAGCGCCCGTAGCTAAGGAAAGTACTCTCGGTCTCACCACGCGCGCGGAACAAGCCCTATCATCATGGATAAACGAACACAAAAGCGCCTAATTCCGACCGTCGCGCTGTTCCTGGCGCTGACGGGCGCGAGCGTTTGCCTGCCGGCCTATGCCGCACAGCAGGATCCGTTCGAGCCTGTTAATCGGGTGGTATTTAAATTCAATGACTTCCTCGACAGCTGGCTTTTGCGGCCCACCGCAGTGGTTTATCACGCGCTATTGCCCAGCTTTGCCGAAAATGGCGTACGCAATTTCGTGGGCAATCTCGGTGAGATTCGCAACACCGTGCACAACGGTTTGCAAGGCAAGGCCGGGGCTGCTTTGCAATCAGCCGAACGGCTGCTGATCAACTCGACCGTCGGCATCGGTGGCCTGTTCGATGTCGCCAGCAAACTGGGCATTCCCGTGCAGCGCGAAGACCTGGGTCAGACCCTTGGCGTTTGGGGGTTCAACAGCGGGGCCTATCTGGTGTTGCCCTTGGTCGGGCCGAGCTCAGTACGCGATGGCCTAGGCGTTGTGGTTGATCCCTTGCTGAGCCCCTTGCTCCAGCTGTCGATCAACAATGGCCCGCGTATCGGCATAACCGTGCTCGCTGGGGTGCAGACCCGTGCCGATCTATTGGCCGCAGAGAGCCTATTGATGGGCGATGCCTATAGCCAATATCGACAGGTGTATCTATCAAAGCGGGACTATGATGTTCAGGATGGAATCCTTGATGGCGACGCTTTTCTCGATCAGGGAGAGGATTTCTCCTCCGATGACGGCACCTTTGTGGATGAAGACTTCTAGGGCCAACCGGGCCCAATGCCGGCCCGAATGGGGCGGGTCGAAGCCACCGCGCAACACCTCCCTCTCTGCCAACTTGGCACGCCCGGCGCCTGAGCGCATGCATTAGGTAAACCTTAAGCGCACCCACGCGCGTGATTCTATGCGAACTCTGACCTGTAACGGTTGCGTTCTGAACGCAGTATGGCTAACTTGAAGGTCTATCTCTGCAGGCCGATCAAATTATGGCACTAAACGACGCGACGCTATTAATCGTCGAAGATGAAAAAGCCGTACGCGACTCCATCGTCGCTTATCTTGAGGACAGTGGCTACCGCATTTTAGAGGCGGCCAATGGCACCGAAGGCCTGGCCGTATTCGAACGGGAGCGCCCTGATCTGGTTATTTGTGATCTGCGCATGCCCGGCATGGACGGCATCTCGCTGCTCAATTGCATTATGGAAGCGACCGACGAGGTGCCGGTGATCGTGGTATCGGGCGCCGGCGTGATGACCGACGTGGTAGAGGCGCTGCGCCTGGGTGCGGCCGATTATTTGATGAAGCCGGTGGTCGATCTCAGTGTGTTAGAGCATTCGGTTGAGCGCGCCTTGGAGCGGGCGCTGTTATTTAAGGAAAACTATCTCTATCGGCAAGAGTTGGAGCAGCGTAATCAACAGCTGCAAGACCACGTCGATCGCTTAAAACTCGATCTGCAAGCCGGCCGGGCCGTGCAGCAGCGGCTCTTACCGACCTTTGAGTTGACCCAAGGGGATTACCATGTGCGCCATGATATGGAGCCTTCTACCTACCTGAGTGGCGACCTGGTCGACTATTTCGAGTTGGGGCCAAACCAGCTGGTGTTCTATATCGCCGATGTCTCCGGCCACGGCGCCAGTTCCGCGCTTATTACCCTATTGATTAAAACTCAGATCGATCGCTATCGCGACGAGTTGGAAAACGACACCTCCGATATAGTGACCAATCCGGGCCAGCTACTGCGGCAAATCAACTTGGAATTATTGAAAACTCAGACCCATAAACACGCCACCATGTTCTATGGCATCATCAATACCCTCGAGGACCGAATGGATTACGCCCTGGCCGCGCACTTCCCGGCACCGATCCTCTGCTTTGAGTCGGAATGTCGCACCATAGAGCCGGAAAGCCTGGCAGTCGGTTTATTTGACGATGCCTCCTATGTCACCCGCCATATGGACTTGAAAGGGTTCAAACAATTGACGCTGTTGTCCGATGGCATCTTTGAATTGATGAGCGAATCGACTTTAGCGCAAAAAGAAGCACGATTGCTTGAGTTAGGCGCAGACCGGTCTCATACTATGCATGAGTACCTCGCACAGAAGCGTGAAAACGGTCAAACCGCAGACGCTCCGGACGATATTACTGTTTTAACGGTTGAAAAATCGTAACCAAGGTTGAATGTCATGAACAACGGTCGTGTCCTGATGGCAAACCATCAAGGAAGATATGTCATCAAGCTGACAGGCGATGTCAGGATGGCTTTGTGTACGACGATAGATTCGTGCCTGAACACCATGGTTCATGATAATGCGTTCGAATCGGTTACCGTCGATTTGACCGAAGCCGAGGGCATCGACAGCACCAGCTTGGGTCTGCTGGCCAAGATATCGCGCGTGGCCACACCGAAGATGGGTCAAATTCCATTGCTTATCTCCAGCCATGCCGATATTACCCGGATAGTCGAGTCGATGGGTTTTCGAGATCGAGTCTACACCATGATTACCCAGCAAGATTTAACCGACGCCTCATCGTTACAGGAAGCCGACCTGGTGCCCTTGGACGAATCGACCGCGCGTGCACGCGTTCTGGAAGCGCACAAGATACTGATGTCACTCAACGAAAATAACCGCCGGGCCTTCAAGGATCTGGTTGAGTGTATTGAAAACCAAATTAATTAAGGACACCGAGTGACTCAACTGACCTCAAGTAAGGTAACGGTATTGGGGGGCGGGAGTTTTGGCACGGCCGTTGCCAATATAGCCGCGCTGAACCACCATCCGGTGACCCTCTGGATGCGCAGTGAAAAGCAGGCCGACGATATACTGCAAAATCGGCAAAATTCCCGCTACCTGCCCGGATATCGCTTAGTCGATAACCTCACCCCGTCGCTCGATCTGGAATCCGCTGTGCGCGATGCACACTATGTCTTTGTCGCCGTGCCGAGTAAGGCCTTTCGCGCCGTGGTTGAGGAAACCGTGCAGTATTTGCCCGCCAACGCCCGTCTGATCAGCCTGACCAAAGGGATTGAACCCACCAGCTTTAAATTGATGAGCCAAATCCTGCACGATCTAGCGCCGAAGCATGATGTCGGCGTGATTTCAGGGCCTAATCTGGCCAAGGAAATAGCCGACAATCAAATTTCGGCAACCGTTATAGCCTCCTATAGCCAAGCCCTGCGTCAGGAAGTTCAGCAGCTGCTCAGTTGCCCGTCCTTTCGGGTCTATGGCAACCCGGATATCTATGGGGTTGAGATGGCCGGGGCACTGAAAAATATCTACGCCATTATTACTGGTTTGGCCGTTGCCTTGGGCATGGCCGAAAATACCCGTGCCGCCATTATCACCCGCTCACTCGCCGAAATGTCGCGTTTTGCCGTACGCTTGGGCGCCAACCCAATGACCTTTCTCGGCCTAGCCGGGGTGGGCGATCTGATTGTCACCTGTTCGTCGCAGTTGAGCCGCAACTACCGCGTTGGTTATTACATTGGCGAAGGTATGACGCTGAAACAGGCGATCAAGAAGATCGGTGAAACCGCCGAAGGCATCAACACCCTACGCATGGTGAACGAGAAGGCCGACGAATTAGGGGTTTATATGCCGCTGGTCAAAGGCCTCTATGCCATCATCTATCAAGACATGCCGGTGAAAGAAATTGCCAGTCGCCTGATGTCCGGTGACCTGGCCGAAGATGTTGAATTTATGTCCGTGGGCATGTGAGGAGCGTTATATGAAAAAGGAACAACGGGAACATCATCTGGTGCGGCTACCCTATATGCTGCTATTTTGGCTATTTTTACGCATGAGTCTAATGGTAACGGGCCTAATCAGCCTTATTCAATGGATCGTGCTCTGGTTTCAGGATGAGCCGATCGCCTCATTGGTGGCCTTCGCCAAACCTCTGAGCATCTTCCAGTCCCAGATTCTGGCCTATCTAACCTTCGCCAGTGATGACAAGGTTTATCCCTTCACCGACTGGCCCCGAGCCGACGACCAATAGTGCGGCTCTATCTAATGCGCCACGGTGAGGCGGAGCCTTATCGATTCGACGACGCTTCCCGGGCCCTGACGGTTACCGGCAAGGCCGCGGTGGCAAGTAAGTGTCGTTACTTGCCGGTGATTGATCTGCTCATCGTCAGCCCCTATCTACGAGCCTTACAAACCGCCGATACCCTGGTCGCCGAGGGTCTGGCCTTGCAGCGCCGCAGCGTCGACGACCAGCTATTACCCGACAGCGACCTCGATCCGATTCTGCTGTCGCTGATCGATCCGCGTTTGGAGACCCAGTTGATCATCGCGCACAATCCCCTGTTAACCCGATTGCTGCGCCACCTGTGCGGCGCCGACGCACGCGGTATTAATATGGATACCGCGGACCTTGCCTGCCTATTGGCCGACGAATTTCTCCCCGGCTTTGTGCAGCTTGAATGGATTCGCTAACGCACGCGCCGATTCACTTCGCCCACGCCAATGGTTTCCCCTCGGCCAGTTATCAGCTGTTGCTGCAGCAGTTGGGTGAGCGCCATCCGATCTATCAGATACCGCTTTTGGGTCACGACCCGAAATACCCGGTTGGCAATAACTGGAGTCAGCTCACGCACCAGCTGATTCACAGTATTGAAAGCCAAACTCAGCAGCCGGTAATCGGCATCGGTCATTCCTTGGGCGGCGCGCTTACCCTGTTGGCCGCCCTGCAACGACCTGAGCTGTTTCGGGCGGTGATCCTGCTCGATGTGCCGACCTTCAATCGCTTTGAATCCTTACTGATCCAGACGGCTAAGCTCACCGGCCTGATCAATCGCCTGTCGCCGGCCCATAAGACCAAGACCCGGCGTATCGAATGGGCCTCCATGGCCGAGGCGCGCGACTATTTTCGCAGCCGAGCCCTGTTCAGCGGCTTTCACCCACAGTGCCTAGAAGACTATTTGGCCTGTGCCTTGGCGGAAAATGAACAGGGGTCGGTCGATCTGACCTATCAATTGGCCGTTGAGCTGGCGGTGTATCGTACGCTGCCGCACGGCATGGTGCTCAAGCCGGGCATGTTAGCGGTTCCGGCGGGCGTTTTGGTCGGCCGGCAGAGCGACACGGTGCGCAAGCATCAATATCTGCGTATGAAGGATTATTTGGGCTTTACCAGCCTGCGTATGCCCGGCAGTCATATGTTCCCGCTCGAACATCCACTGGCAACGGCGGCCAATATCGGCACGCTGCTGCAACGCATGGCGGGCAGCCGATGACGCCCTTTAGTCTGCTCGATGGCGCCGTCCAAGGCGTCCGTTGGGGGCAGGGCCGCAAGGTCCTGGCATTGCACGGCCTGCTCGACAATGCGATGTCCTTTAGCGCCTTGGCGGAGCACCTGCCGGGCATCGAACTGTGGGCCATCGATCTGCCCGGACACGGCGAATCAGCCGATTTACCGGTTGCCGACGGACAGTTTGTCTTGTCCTGGTTGCCCAGGTTAGGGCAGGTGATCGATGCCTTGGACTGGCCGGAGACGATTATTCTCGGCCATTCCCTCGGTGCCATGCTGGGCCAGCTGTTAGCGGCGGTCGATCCCAGAATCAAGCTGCTGTTGTGCCTCGACGGTCTCGGGCCGGCCGCCTCAGCGCTGGCGGACAATTTTCAGCGCTTCGAACAACTCTATCAACAGCGCGGTCGGCTAATACCGACCCGCTACTATTCAAGCTTTGAACAGATTGTCCAATCGCGTCAGCGCGGCCAGTTTCCACTCTCACCCCAGGCGGCACAGCGACTGGCACAGCGAGCGATCGGCCAGAGCCCGGCCGGCTGGTATCATCGCTATGATCGGCGCCTGCGCCAAGCCAGTCTGTGGCGCTTATCGGAAGCTGAGATTCTCTACTGGCTGGCGCAAATCACCATCCCGGTTGAGCTACTGGTCTTTGCGATCGACACCTGGCCGGACCATCCTGCCCTGTTCAGCGACCGTCAGGCCGCCGTAGCGCAGTTATCGACCACCCTGATGCGCGGCTCACACCACCTGCATATGGAACACCCGGAACCGGTCGCACACTGGCTTTTGGCGCGATTACTTTAGAATTTCGGCTCGGGTCGTTATACTAGCGTCTTTTCCTGAAACCGACTGCAATATGACCCAAAATTCGTTATACGACTGGCCCGCCTTTACGGAATTGGCCCGTTTCACCACGCTGGCCGATTGGGTCCGTTTTTGTGCCAGCCAGATGGAGCGTGCCGAGTGCTTTTATGGCCACGGCTTCAGTCAACCTTGGCAGGAGGCCCGTCATCTGGTGGTGCGTGGTCTGCAGCTGGACTGGCACGTACCCGACAGCGCCTTGGCGGCCGTCCTACTAGAGACTGAGCGCGCGCTACTGTATCGCCTGATCGAGGACCGCTGCGTCAACAAGATTCCAACCGCCTATCTGCTCGAAGAGGCTTGGTTCTTTAATGAACCCTTTCGCGTCGATAATACGGTGCTGATCCCGCGCTCACCGATCGGCGAACTGATTAGCAACCGCTTTGCACCCTGGTTGACGAGCGAGCCGACGCACCTATTGGATCTGTGTACCGGCAGCGGATGCCTGGGCATTGCCATGGCGCGCACCTTTCCGGGCGCCCACGTCGATGTCAGCGATCTCAGCCCGGACGCGCTCAATATCGCCATTGAAAATATTGGCCTAAAAGATCTCGACTACCAGATCGATGCCTATGAAGGCGACCTGTTCGATGCCTTGCCGACGCGCCGCTACGACCTGATCATCAGCAATCCGCCCTATGTCGATGCCGAGGATATCGACCAGATGCCGGCCGAGTTCTTGCATGAACCTAGAATGGGCCTGGCCGCCGGTGACGACGGTCTGGATTTGGTGCGCAAAATTTTGGCCCAAGCGCCGGACTATCTCACCGCCGACGGCTGGTTAATCTGCGAAGTGGGTAACAGTGCCGCGGCACTGATTGCCGCCTTCCCCGAGGTCGCCTTTGAATGGCCCGACTTCAGTCAGGGTGGTCATGGTGTGCTGGTTGTTGCCAGCGCTGAGTTACAAAAAAACGCGGCCCGCTTTCGCTAGCGGGCCGTTTCGAGCGACCTTGCCAACGGCCTCTGTTGAGGCTTCGGCAGTGTCGCTGAACCGATCAACGATAAGAGTTTAATTATCCTATGTCTGGAAATACCTACGGTCGGCTCTTTACCCTGACCACCTTTGGCGAAAGCCATGGCGAAGCCCTCGGCGCCATCATCGACGGTTGTCCACCCGGCCTGACGCTCAGCGCAGCCGATTTGCAGCTGGATCTGGACCGCCGCAAGCCCGGCACCAGCAAGCACACCACTCAGCGCCGCGAAGCCGACGAGGTAAAGATCCTCTCTGGCCTATTCGAGGGTAAGACCACCGGCACCCCCATTGGCCTGTTGATCGAAAACACCGATCAGCGCAGTAAGGACTATGCCAATATTGCCGATACCTATCGGCCCTCGCACGCCGACTACGGCTATGACCAGAAATACGGTTTCCGAGATTATCGGGGCGGTGGGCGCAGTTCGGCGCGGGAAACCGCGATGCGGGTCGCAGCCGGAGCCATTGCCAAAAAATACCTCTACGAACAGTTTGGTGTCACCATTCAGGGCTACTTGAGCCAGTTGGGACCGATCAAATTGGCCTATAAAGACCCGTCGGCGATCCCAACCAATGTGTTTTTCTGTGCCGATGTCGACAAGTTAGACGAACTCGATGCTTACATGACGGAACTGCGGCGCCAGCAAGATTCAGTTGGCGCCGCGGTATCGGTCGTCGCCACGGGCATGGTGCCCGGTTGGGGCGAACCGATCTTCGACCGACTCGATGCGGAAATCGCTCATGCCATGATGAGCATCAATGCCGTCAAGGGTGTCGAGATAGGCGACGGCTTTGCCGTAGTCAGCCAGAAGGGTACCGAGCATCGGGATGAGATGAGCGTTGAAGGCTTCCTCTCTAACCACTCCGGCGGCGTACTCGGGGGTATCAGCACCGGTCAGGATCTATTGGTGACGATCGCGCTTAAGCCGACCTCGTCGATAACCACCCCCGGGCGCAGTATCAATCGCCAGGGTGAAAACATTGAGGTAGTTACCAAGGGTCGACACGACCCCTGTGTCGGCATTCGTGCCGTGCCGATCGCCGAGGCGATGTTGGCCTTGGTGCTGATGGATCATTGTTTACGGCACCGGGCGCAAAATGCCGGCGTGCAACCGCCGCTGCCGCCGATACCCGGACGCGTGGCCGACTAGGCCCACGCCGATACCCGGCCCTCAAGAGGCTTGGGCGTTCAGGCAGGTCTTGTCGGTTCGGCTCTGTCAGGCCGGGTTGCGGCTATAGAGTCGTATTGAGCCGAGCCAAGGCGTGCTGGCCACCAAGGCCCGGGCAGACGGTGCCAAGTGCCCGAGTTCAAGCCCCTGGGCAAAGAGCAATTCCACCTCGACCTGATTGTCCGTGTAATGCAGATATACCCGCTCAAAGCCGCTAATGCCAACCCGCTCCAATTCACTTAACAAGGCCTGGCGTTTGGGGTCGAGTTTGGTTTTCTTATCTGGGAAATCCGATTCAAAATCGATATGCAGGGTGACATCGGTGATCTCCGGATGCGCCTGTTTCAGCAATCGCATAGCAAAGTCATTGATTTGGTGGGCCTCCGACACCGATAGGGTGGGGGCCACCTGAATATGGGCATCGATCAACACATCGGTACCCATCAGGCGGCTGCGCAGCATATGGACATCGATAATATCGGTCACCGTGCCCAGGGTAGCTCGATAAGTCGTTTGTTGATCGACGGACACACCGCGGTCGATCAGATCTTGCATCGCATTCCAGGCCAGCTTAAAGCCCATATGGCCAATCAGCAGCGCCACCGCCAAGGCGGCTAAATATTCCACCAACGGCCAGCCGGCCAGCGAACAGCCAATGCCAATCAAGACGGCGACCGAAGACAGGCTGTCGGAGCGAGAATGCCAGGCATTGGCCTCCAGTAAAGCGGATCGGGTGAGCTTGGCGTACTTCAGGGTATAGTGGAACAGCGCTTCTTTGCTGATGATAGACACAGCCACCGCAATTAAGGCGATCCAATGTGGGGTCACCACCGTCCCGCGCCAGAGCGCGAGCAGGTTTTCGAGGCCGATGGCAACGGCCACCAGAATCAACACCATCCCCAAGATCACTGTACCCAGGGTTTCATAACGGGCATGGCCATAGGGGTGTTCCGCATCCGGACCGTGTTGTGCCAGCTTGCCGAGGATGAGGGCTAGGATGTCGGTGGCCAGATCACTCAGGCTGTGCAAGCCATCGGCGATCAGGCCGGGCGAGGCGACCAAGAAACCGATACTGAGTTTGACTAGGGAGAGCACTGAATCGACCAGCGTGCAGACCCAGTTTACCCGGCCAATGGTCTTGAAACGTTGTTCGCGGCTTAGCTCAGTCATGGTGTTGTCGGATCTCATAGCGGTGGTTAGCGGGCTATTCTAACATCTCAAAGCGCGCGATGGTGCCAAACCCGCGCGCCTATTCCGGAACGTTGAGGTACTGGTTGTAAATGGCCGCCTGCGTGCGGTTAAAAATATTTAGTTTGCGAAATATCTCCGAGACATGGGTCTTGACGGTGGTCTCTTTAATATCGAGTTCATACGCGATCTGTTTGTTGAGCAGGCCGCGACTGATCAGACTGAGCACATGTTGCTGCTTGGGGGTCAGCGAAGCCAGCTTCTTCATAGCATCGATATCGTCATCTATATCCTGTGGGTCTTCAACACCTTCTAGAGAGAAATACCGTTCGCCCTTCAGTAGGCTGTTCAGGGCCGCAACCAGCGAGTCCAGCTCCATCGATTTAATCAGATACCCAACCGCCCCGGCCGACTTCACCTTACGCATGGTTTGGCTGGACTCATTAGCGGTCACCACGGCAATAGCGATCTCCGGATGCCGGGCGCGTAATTCGATCAACCCCATTAGACCAACGCAGTCGGGCATCTTTAAATCGAGTAAGATCAGATCGGTATCACCCGCTTCCGCCGCGATCAGGGTGTCGGCCAAGGATTGCACCTGTTGTATCTGGATCTTATGATCGGTTTGGGACAGGGCTTCGGACAAGGCCTGACGGAACAGCGGATGGTCATCGGCCACCAGAATATTGATTTGATCGGCAAAAGGATATGGGGTCATCTGTAGGTCCGGTGCAAGGGTGCAACAATGAAGGCCGACGCGGGTTCTAGAAGGGCTAGAGTGGCGTCAGGCTGCTAAACGAGTGTTAATGTTTTAACAAAAATACCGGACGAAAGGAAGGCTGTTGTAGCCAAGTGAGCGGCGGACGGCGTGCTTGGGCCATCATCCTTTAGCAGGATGTTGGCCTGGGTTGTCAGGGCGTGGCCGAGTCTGATCTCAAACGACCGTGCTGGTAAGCAGCCGCGTCGCAGTGGCTAAAAGTTGCCGCCGGTGACCTGCTCATTGCCGCATCCCTAAACCTGCGCCACCCAACCTTCCATCGTGCGGCTGGTTTGTTTGCCGGGCGCAGCGTAGGTATCGGACTGGCGTCCTAAACTGCTGACCATGGCCTGTTTGATTTGATTGCGGCGCAGCAACTCTTTGAGGATGGCCTCATTGGTTTTATTCAACGCTTGATTTTTAATCAGCGTGTTCTTGAGTGCGGTCCAATGATCGAGAACAGTCTCAGCCTCAGCGATGCCAAGCCGATACAGGTAGGCGCGCAACGCTCCATAGGTGGGTTCTATTTCCGATGCCGTGCAAAATTGAAGAATTGAACTCTGCAGGCCAGCCAACTGCTTAATGAGCAGTTCTTTTTGCGGCAACAGTAGATTTACGTCCTCGCGCAGGGTCGAGGTGAGGTGTTTGCGTTCATCCATAAGCAACACCCCGAACTCTTGAGCGGTGGCATTGGTTGCGCTAAGCGTTTCTTGAAACTGAATGAGTTGTCGAGCTGCCATAATCATTGCCTTCTGTCCGGACTGCTCGGGGCAATCCGTCGGCAATGGGCAGGTTGCTAGAGTCCTGCCTCAAAGCGACTGAATGCGGCCGCGAGCTTGTCATAATCGATCTTGTACTCACCATTGGTAATCGCGCTGCGAATGCGATCAATCTTTGCCTGATCGGTATCAGGCATCTGATGGACCTTGCTGACGACAGCCTCGAGCACACGACCACGATCGGAGAGTTCAACCACGTCTTCTCTTGAAGCATGATTCGTGCCATTGCCGCTTTTTGCGACTGTGGCTTGCTCTGCAGCATCATTCTTCTGTGGCTTGTTGGTCCCCAACGCATTCGTTGAAGGTCCGTTAACATTGATAGGCATTGCATTGTCCTCTGGACTTATACTCGTATGAACTAGTTAACGGCGGCAGTATTAAAAACTTTAGCCTTATTTTGAATTCTTTTTAGTTATTGGGCTAATGACCCTATTGGCCTTGGCCAGTCTGTAGCTGAATATCGGCTTTCCGCGTCGAGACCACGCCCTTGGCAATCACCCAGGCCCGGACCGTGGTCTGGGAATTTAGGTTCTTCAGCGGAATTTGATCCCCCAAGGCACCGTCTTTAAGCGCCTTGCCGGTTGTCGTGACCACCAGGCCGCCGCTGCCTGAGCGAATTGTGACCCAATCGCCTCGGGCGACCAAGGCTGGCGCCTTGACGATGTAAGGTGTAATGACTTGGCCGGCTTGAAGAGTGCGCTGAAGCAGATAGCCCTGCAAGCCCTCTACGTTATCGAAATAGCCCAGTCGCAGGGGCCCAATGTCCATCCGGCGCAGGGTCAATTGACTGCGGTCCAATGGTTTGTTGCGCGACAGCGGTGCGGCGCTGATGACCACCTCTTTAAACACCTGAATGCCGACAGACAGATAGAGCTGCCAGCGCGGGTCCGCACAGGCCGTTTTAACCGTGTTCTGACCCGCCTTCGGATAGCCACGCCATTCAAACTCCAATGCGCCGACACAGGCTGATGTCAGCAGGCTATTGGCGGGGAATTGCACGTCGATATTAATATCGTCGCGCGCAAAATTACTCAAACTGCTGTGTACGGTGGTATCAACATAGGCCTGGATCGTCTCGATGTTACTAGCCTGAACCGGCATGCTTAGCGCCAGCGCGACCGCCAGTCCAGAGGACCAACAGAGCAGGCCAGCTCGGGCGCGCTGGGTCCAATTTGTCGCGAGTCGATAAAATCGCCGTGCCAGGGGGTTGTTGCGCCCCAATAGCCGTCTATGCTTATTTTTCATTAAGAGTCAGTTTGCTGGCGTATGACCAGGTCAATGCAATTGTCATGCCTAGCGGCAGGGAGTTCTCTATGGCAGGCGTCATGGAAAGCGTCAATCAGCGTACCCAGCTGGTGGGCCAGAATCGGTTAGAGTTGCTGCTGTTTCGCCTCGACGGTGAGCAGACCTACGGCATTAATGTTTTCAAGGTCAAGGAGGTGCTGCAGTGCCCTGTCTTAACCAGCATCCCTGGCAGCAGCCCGGTGGTCTGTGGGGTAGCGCATATTCGGGGCGGCACCATTCCTATTTTAGACTTGAGTCTGGCGACGGGTAATGCGGCGATCAAAAATCGCCAAAATCGTTTTGTGATCATCACCGAATATAATATTCGCGTGCAAGGCTTCTTGGTTCACGGTGTCGAGCGCATCGTAAATATGAATTGGGAAGATATACAGCCGCCGCCTAAGGGCACCGGCCATGATCATTTTTTGACGGCGGTGACGCAGTATCAAGGGCAATTAGTTGAAATTATCGATGTTGAAAAGATATTGGCCGAGGTGTCACCGGTACCGGAGGATGTTTCTCAAGAGTTAATTAGTCAGGGTATGGCACTGCGTGCGCCGGAACTGGAAATTATGATCGTCGATGATTCGAAAATCGCCCGCAATCAAATCGTCAAAACGCTGCAGCGCATCGGCTTTAAGGTCGTGCAATTTAATGATGGCAGGCAAGCCTATGAGCATTTGGTGGCGTTGGTTGCCGACGGTATTCATCCCGCCGATCAATACCCGATACTGGTCTCCGATATCGAAATGCCCGAGATGGATGGCTATACCCTGACCGCCGAGATTCGCGCCAATCCGCATCTTAAAGATCTGTTTGTGGTCTTGCACACCTCATTGAGCGGTGTGTTTAACAAGGCCATGGTCAGTAAGGTCGGCGCCAACGACTTCTTAGCGAAATTTCAGCCCGATATGCTCGGTCAGTTGGTGCTCGAGCGGATAACCGGGTTGGGGCTGAAATTGCCGCCCACGGAGGGCGACGTCTGATCCATATGCGGGCACCAGATTCGCTCTTGGCTTGAACGGTTACACACTAAAGGGTTGGTTTTGCATGACAGACATGACCTCAGGTTATGATGAATTCTGTAGGTTTTTAGAACAGCACAGCGGTATTTTCTTGGGTGCCAGTAAGCAATATCTGGTAGCCAGTCGGCTGCGGCGCTTGATGGCCGAGCAAGGATTGACGAGCCTGAATGAGCTGACCAACAGGCTGCAGCTGATCACCCAGGTCAGGTTAAAAGCCCAGGTCATCGATGCCATGACCACCAACGAGACCCTCTGGTTTCGGGACGATCATCCGTTTCAGGTGCTCGAGCAAAAGTTGCTCCCGGAGTTCACCGACCGACTGGCGTCAAGGCGTTTGCGGGTCTGGTCTGCGGCCTGCTCGACCGGCCAAGAGCCGTATTCAATCGCGATGATCCTGAGCGAATACCGGCAACAGAATCGATTTTTCAGCGCCGGAGCGGACATCCTTGCGACCGATATTTCGCCAACCGCCCTGGCGCAAGCCCGATCAGGCGAGTACAGCACGCTGGCCATCGGTCGCGGTCTGGATCCGGTCAAGCTAAAGAAGCACTTCACCGAGCTCGGCAGTGGGCGCTTTAAGATAGACCCGATCATTGCCGCCGATATAAATTTTCGTGCCTTAAATTTGCAAGACAGCTACGCACTCCTAGGCCGTTTCGATCTGGTGTTTTGCCGCAACGTGCTGATCTATTTCAGCGCCGATTTTAAGCGCGACATTCTCACTCGAATCCACGCCACCCTTAACCCCGGTGGATACCTTCTGGTGGGGGCCTCTGAGTCGGTCCATGGCCTGTCCGACCTATACGAAATGGTGCATTGCCGGCCCGGCATCCTGTACAAGAAAATTTAGCCTCCGGGATCAATTCTGGGTCGTTTAGCGCCAAGCCGGCACCTCCTTGCCGCTTTGCTCGGCGCCTTGCCAGGCAAAACCAGAATTTCGACCTAAGTCATTGATAATAAACAGAATATTAAGTTGGCACTGCTATTGCTATATCTCTATTAAGAATCAGAAAGCGGCAATAGGGGAAAACAGATGTCAGCACTAGGCTTTGCAAATTCATTGGGTATTCACGATAACGCCTTGCTAGTGCGTTCGGAACGGTCCTCTATTTTGGCCAATAACTTGGCCAATGCCGATACCCCGGGCTTCAAGGCGCGGGACATAGACTTTAAGGCGATACTGGGCGGTGAAGCTCAGCGCCAGAGCAGTATGGCAATTACTCGGACCAGTAACCATCATATGGCAGGCCGGCATGCTGATAGCTGGGAGAGCCTCTATCGCAGCCCGCTGCAGCCCTCCATAGACGGCAACACGGTCGATGAAAACATCGAAAACACCGAATTCACCACCAATGCCATGGCCTATAACGCCAGCTTTGAGTTCTTGAACGGTAAGTTCAAAGGCTTAACCGGCGCACTGCGAGGAGATTAATAATGAGTCTAGGTAATATATTCGATATATCCGGCTCGGGCATGAATGCCCAGTCCATTCGCCTGAATACCACGGCGAGTAACCTGGCTAACGCCCAGAGCGTTAGTTCCAGTCTAGAAGAAACCTATCGCGCGCGTAAGCCGGTGTTTCAGAGTGTCCAGGCGCAACTGATGGATCGCAGTCGGATGCCCGGAAGCCTGATGCAGGGCAGTCATAACAACACGCTCGGTAATGGTGTAAAGGTGGCGGGTATCGTCGAAAAAGACGGGCCCTTAGAAGTGCGTTACGAACCCACTCATCCGTTCGCCGACGCAGATGGCTACGTCTATTATCCGAATGTCAGTGTGGTCGAAGAGATGGCCGATATGATGAGTGCATCGCGTAGCTTTACCGTGAACGTCGAGGTCTTTAATACGGCCAAGACGATGATGCAAAAAACCTTAACCATGGGTAAGTAGAGGCAGAGATATGGCTGATATAACCGGCGTAAATAATGCTCTGAGTCAATATGACATCACTGCCAAAAACCCAACGAGCGCCAAAACGAATGAATTGGGTAAAACCGAATTCTTAGAATTGATGATTGCCCAGTTGAACAATCAAAATCCGCTCGAGCCCCAGGACGACGCGGCCTTTATTGCCGAGCTGGCCCAGTTTTCCACGGTCGAGGGCATTCAAAGCATGAGTGACGGCTTTGGCGACCTGGCCGCATCCTATAAATCGTCTCAAGCTCTGCAAGCCAGTTCATTGGTGGGCGGCGCGGTCACGGTCAGCGGCAACGATGGCAGTGACCTGCGCATTGGTGAATTGGTCTTTGGTATTACCGAGCTTGAAGCCGGCACCGAAGGCCTGCATCTGCAGATTGAAGATCAATTCGGTCAGATCGTCGAAGACGTTGAATTGGGCTATCAGCCCAGTGGCCCGATGAACTTTAAGTGGGACGGCGCCAACCTGGAAGTGAATGGCGAGTTGGCCGACATCGACTACAGCAAATTCGGTGTCGATGAAAGCGGCAATATTATTCCGCACAACGAGGGTGAGTATACCTTCAGAGTTTTAGGCGATCTGTCCGGTCTGCAGCAGAGCTTCGAAACCAATATTTCGCGCCGGGTCGAGTCTGTGACCATCCTGGCCAGTAACGATATTCAATTAAATCTGGCTGGCGGCGGCACCGCATCGCTCGATCAGATTAAACAAATAAACGCCGTCTACTGAGCATCGCTCTAAACGCTCAACGGCAACAGCATGGCAGGTTATTCCCATTGCACCGGGGAATCCTCACCCCGTTCACCGGGGCCAGCATAGACAGAGGTACCGAACGATGAGTTTCAGCTCAGGATTAAGCGGCGTCGCCGCCGCCAACAAAGACTTGGCCATTACCGGCAACAACATCGCGAATGCCAGCACCACCGGCTTTAAAGGCAGTCGCGCTGAGTTCGGTGATGCCTATACCAGCTCGTTTATTGGTATGGGTCAGGACCAGGTTGGATCCGGCGTGAACGTCAGCAATGTGGGTCAGAAATTTGATCAGGGTACCCTGACACAGACCAAGTCGGTGCTCGATTTGGCCATCGATGGCAATGGCTTTTTTGTCACCAAAGCGCCTAATGGCGACACCGGGTATACCCGATCGGGTATCTTCGGGGTCGACAAGGATGGGTATGTGGTCAACAATCAGGGCTCAGTCCTGCAAGGTTTTGGTGCCGATAAGAATGTCATCGTCGGCGGTATTTTAACCGATTTGCGCATTGATGCCGGTCACCAAGCTCCACGTGGCACCCACGCCATCGATGCCCAGATTAATGTCCCAGCCGGTGCTGTTGTTTTGCAGTCGTCTGGTCTTACTACACGCACCAACGGTCTCGCCGTTGGGGTGGCCCAGGTTGGGTCGGCCGTAAATGAAGTGACCACCCTGGAGGCTATTGGTTTTCCGACCACTGCGGGCACCCCCAGTCAGATCCTAGGCGGGCCCATTGGCTTTTCAGGTGTTGCAGCCGGCACTGGGATGACATTCCCTTGGCAGCCGACGGCTGTCGAGGCCGCCTACAGCTTAGACGTCAGCATTCAAGGGCTCAATATCAATGCCGGTACAGCGGCTTTAGTAGTCAATATTAAGCCCTTTTCGGATGCTATCGTTTATGACGATGTGAACGAATTGGTTGATTCCATCAATGCCACGATCGAGGGCGACTCGGAGCTGGCTGGTAAGATTCAGGCTGTTGTCCAGCCCAGTGGCGGCATTCGTTTTGAGGCCAAAGGTACCTATGCCACCGATGGCTCAAATATTTTATCGATTAGCGACAATGTTGGCGGTCTATTATCTAGCCGTGAATATCTGAATTTCGGCCAAACCAGTATCAGTTTTATTGGCAATGCCACCCCAGGACTTAGTATCGTTAATACCGACACCCCGACCCAGCTGACCAGCAGCCGAGATGTTTTGGCTATCGACTCGACTGTCCCAGGTTTCTTGGACGGCGCGGCGGGGATTGATTTGGATATGGTCTTTAATTTAACCGTAGAGGGCCAGGCTGGTCTCAATAACGTCACCGTGCGTGTACCCTCGACTACTAATACCGTGCCCGATGCGCAAGATGGCTGGGCCAGTATCGCCGATTTTGTGGCCGATCTGAATGCAGCTATCGGGGCACCCGGCGGTGTCAGTGGCGGCTTAGGCTTTCAATATGATGCCGCCATCGATCGGCTCAGCTTTACTGCCGATGGCGCTCGCGGTCCAAACCGGACAACGATCACCACAGTGGCGGGTCTCAATAGCAGCTCAGTATCGCTTGATGATTTGGGTTTTACCGCTAAGTCAGTACTCAGCCCTAATGTAGCCTTAGGCCAAGTTCGTAATGACAGTCTTCAGGTCGTGCTCAATGGTGTGGCGACGAACGTCACGTTGGCCTCGCCGGCGACCTATCCGGACGCCAGTGCGTTAGCATCCGCGGTTAATACCGGTCTGCAGACGGCCGGATTAGATACCCAGGTACATGCCTTTGCATCAGAGGGTATGCTGAACTTTGCGCGCATCGATGCCCAAGTTGCCGGTGACACGCTCGAAGTCAACGCCCTAGCCGGCCCCGGTGGCGTTGTATCGGCTGGCGCAGAACAGTATCTGGGACTCGATAGCGGAGCGCAAATAGACGACCCTATTGAGGTTACCGCTATCGCGGGCACCAATCTGTTTGCCAATAATGGCTCGCTCGATTTAACCAGCTATGCCGGCCAAGCCACCACAATTCAAGGCAATAACACTACCGAACTAACCTTCGCAGACCTGGTGCCGGGCGATACGACCGTGTTGAGCACTGCTATAGCGCTGCCTCTGGGCAATATAGCGACCGGTGAGGCCGTTGGTGCCGTGATGGCTTTTAGCATGACCATCGGCGCTGTAACCGACACCGTGAGCCTGGCGATCCCAGCCGGCGGCTGGACGGGCGCGACAGCCACAGATGACTTTTTAACCGATCTAGAAAGCGCTATCAATACGGCGCCGAATTTTCAAGCGGGTATCGGTACCGCTGCCGTCGCGGTCAGTCGGGACGCAGCCACGGGTTTTATTAGCATCGTTTCAGACGATGCTGGCATTGGCCCGGTTGAAATTAATATAGTCGACCAAACGGCGGCGGCGGCCGTCCCCTCTACGGTTACGCCAACAACTCTGGGCTTGGCGTCTGTGTCTTCTCCTGTGCCGACCCGGATCTTGGGGGCCGCAGATGTTGCCGCCACCAATATCTTGGAGATTACCGTGGATGGCGGGGTGAGCCAATTTCTGACTATTCCTGAAAATACCTACGCCTCCAGTACCGAGCTGGTCGCAACAATTAACGACCTAATTAACGCCAATCCAACGTTGTTTGGCCAGATCCAAGCATCGCAGATAAATGATCGTTTGGTTTTTGAGCGGACCGAAATTGCGGCCTATCCTATAGATATTGCCATCACCGGCAGTACGGATGCTTTGGCCACCTTCGGCCTGACCAGTAGCACCAAGATATCCGGTGAAGAACCGATTGATCGTACTAACTCGTTTCGAGTTAATTTAACAGTACCCTTGCCCGATGCCGACAACCGGTCGGGTTCTGTTGATGTTAGTCTGACGGAAAAAATTTATTCGATGAGCCAGTTAGCCGCGTCGATTAATCGGGAGTTAGCCGCAGTACCTGAGGCCGATTATATCGGTGTCAGTGCTGTTGTTGGTCGCGATGCAGACGATAACGAAGTCCTGCAGTTTGTCGCCAGCGTATCAGGCGAAGCCTCACAGGTTTCCATCTCGAATATCCAAGCCTCGGGTGGCGATCTGGATGTTAACGCGATCCATGCCCTACTACAGTCGGACGAATTTCAATCGGATCTGCTAACCATAGGCGAGCAAGGCAACACCAACGGTTACCCGGAACAGGCGGTCCTGCTCTACGATTCGAAAAACGACATTCGCACCAATCTGACCATCCCAGAAAGCAGTCAGGCGTCTGAAATCGCGGCGCAACTGTCTGCCCTGGACGGGGTGACGGCCACGGCGGAAACCGAAGTCCGCTTACTAGCGGCCGACTATGTCAATGGCGGGGGCATGGAATTCTTTGTTAACGGACAGATTATAGTTGCCGATGACCTTCAGGGCATCGTCGACGAAATTAATTCCTACTCCGGTACCTTGCTCAACAATATCGACGCCAGCCTGGACCCTGTTACCGGCGATGCGGTCATTATGTCCAGCATTGGTATCGATATATCCATCGCGATCGAGTCACTCACTTCGACCGATGGTGTCACCATTCAAGGCGCTAGTGGCACGCCGCCCCTTACGTTGGGGCGGGTGGTCGATGGTGACACCAATGCCCGAGTGGGTGGCTCTGTTGATATTATCCTAAATGAAGGCTTTACTCTGTCCGAGCCGGTTCCTCGGGTCGCGGGTCTATTTGGCGGTCTTACGTCGTCCAGTTTTAGCGATATCGTCATCAACGCTTTCGATCCGGATGATTCGAACACCTACAATGATACCGGCTCGTTAACCGCTTATGACTCACTCGGTAACCAGCATCAGGTACAGCTCTATTATGTCAAGGATCAGGGAGATCCAGAGCAACCGTTGGCGCTGAACAGTTGGACCGTCTACGCCCAGATTGATGGTGAAAACGTCGGCGACCCCGATCCGGCCTTACCCTTTCCGGAAAACAGTGTGCCTACCTTTGCCAGTTTTACGTTGAACTTCAACGCCGATGGTACGCTGAACGAGGGCAGTGCTGGTGATTTCCTAATCTCCAACTGGGATCCGATCGACGACGCAGGCATGTCTAATGGCGCCTATTCGTCACTGAATGTTGCCGAGGGTGGTATTCAACCCATACCCGATCCTAATCTGAACTCCAACTTCACCATCTCCTTTGGTGGCACGACCCAATACGGTGGCCCTTTTGCGCGCTATAACTTTCAACAGGATGGTTACAGCAGTGGCCGATTGAAGGATCTTGAAATTGACACCGATGGCACCGTATACGCCCGTTACACCAACGGCGAGTCGGAAGCCTTGGGTCAGGTCGCGCTGGCATCGTTCGCCAATATGGAAGGACTGACCGCGGTCGGGCAGACCACCTGGCAGGAAAGTTTCGAGTCTGGCGGCCCGACCATTGGGGTGGCCGGTACCGGATTATTGGGTACGGTTCAATCGGCGACCTTGGAGGACTCCACCGTGGACCTTTCGCAGCAGTTGGTGCATCTGATTATCGCCCAGCGTAACTATCAGGCCAGCGCCAAGACCATTGAGACGACTAACGCCGTCACTCAAACCATCATCAACCTCAGGTAAGCTCGGCTCACCGCCTAACGGCGTGTCTTCGCTCGTATTGGGTCCGCCAAGACCCAGCGCGAGCGGCTAACCCGCCAGACCAAAAAGCGGCAACACTGCGTCGATGTCGGTTGCCAACGGGACAGTCCTTGCCTGAATGCCGCCTTGTTTCAGAACCGCAGCGCCTGTATCGCCCCCACCTGCACGGCCCTCTAGGCCGGACTCGTCAGACTCAAACAAATAAAAACAAACCTGGCACAGCTTTCGCTTACTAGTCTTAGATACTCAGTTTAGTGGATCAAGACCATGGATCGTGCCGTATACATCGCCATGACTGGCGCGAAAAATAATATGCTGTCGCAAGCCTCGCATTCGAACAACTTGGCCAACGCCCGCACCTTCGCCTTCAAATCGGACTTTGCCCAAGCGCGCGCTATTCCGGTCTGGGGTGAGCATCATCCATCGCGAGCCTTTGCCCTGACCGAGCGACCCGCCTCCGATTTTAACGACGGCACCCTAATCGAAACTGGCAATGACCTGGACACGGCCCTAACCGGCGATGGTTTTTTCTCGGTTATCGATGTCCAAGGCCAGGAAGCCTATTCCCGGCGTGGCGATTTTTCGGTCAGTCCGTTAGGCGAACTGATCAATGGCATCGGCCAGTCGGTGATCGGGGAGGGCGGGCCGATCGTCTTGCCGCCCTATGAAAAGGTTGAGATCGCCGGCGATGGCATTATCTCGATTCGCCCGGCCGGTGCCGGCCCGGATGAGATGATTGCCATCGACGTGTTGAAGATGGTCAACCCAGATTTGCAAAATTTAGCCAAGGGCACCGACGGTTTGTTCCGGCCCCTGGCCGGCCCGGCGATCTTGCCCGGCGACCCAGTACTGACAGTGGTCTCCGGCTTTGTTGAGGCCAGCAACGTTAATCCGGTCTCCGAGCTCACCAACATACTGGCACTGAATCGGCAATATGAGACCCAGGTCAAGATGATGAAAACGGCCGAAGATATGTCGCGTGCCGCCGAACGAATTTTACAGCTGAGCTAAGCCCAGTATGACCGAATTAGGAAGAGGATTGCCGTTATGATGAAAGCACTGTGGGTCGGTAAGACCGGCCTAGAAGCTCAGGATATTGCTTTATCCACTATCTCCAACAACATGGCCAACGCCTCGACGACCGGCTTTAAAAAAGAGCGGGCCGTGTTTGAAGATTTGATCTACCAAATTCAGCGCCAGCCGGGTGCGCAAAGTTCGCAAAACACCCAGCTACCCTCGGGTTTGCAGCTCGGTACCGGGGTGCGCACCGTGGGTACGCAAAAGGTGTTTATGCAGGGCGACCTCAATACCACCGAACAGCCGCTCGATATGGCCATCAACGGGCGTGGCTTCTTTCAGGTCATGCTGCCCGACGGCAACATTTCCTATACCCGTGACGGCACCTTCCATATCGATGCCGACGGCAATATGGTCACCGCCAACGGTTACCTAGTAGAGCCCAATATCGTTATACCCGATCAGGCCAAGACCATCACGGTCGGCACCGACGGCATCGTCACCGCAGTCTCGGCCGGCGACAACGATCCGGTCGAAATTGGCAACATCGAGGTGGTCGATTTTGTCAACCCGGCCGGCCTCCAAGCCCTGGGCAATAACCTCTTTTTAGCCACCGCCGCCAGTGGCCAGGCCGCCGCGGGCGTGCCGAGCTTGGACGGCTTCGGGGCGATCATTCAGGGTGCTCTGGAAAACTCCAACGTCACCATCGTCGAGGAGATGGTCGATATGATCTCCACGCAGCGCGCCTATGAGATGAACTCCAAGGTGGTCAGCACAGCCGATCAAATGCTTGGCTTTATTACTCAGAATTTGTAAGGTCTGGGCGCTAGCGTCAGGCGATTTTGGCAGCACATGGTGCGCCACCGCAAGGGTCAGCAGGTCGGCCCTAAGATTATTTTTATGACTGATTTTAACAGGTAGGGCAGACCATGAACCGACACATATTTATATCGATGGCTTTGGCCGCCCTGATCTTATCGGGTTGTGGCACCATGCAAATCGCTGCCTTGCCAGAGGCCCCTAAGCCCGGCGACCCAGCCTTTGCGCCGGTGCCCTCGGACTCCCTGATTCCGCCCCCGAACAGCGGCGGTTCGCTGTTTGCTGATAGCTATGGCATGAGCCTGTATGGCGATAAAAAAGCGCGCAACGTGGGCGATATTATCACCGTCACCTTGGACGAGAGTACCCAGGGTAAGAAGTCATCGGCCTCCAAGACCAGCAAAAACTCCAGCGCCAGCCTGGGCGCACCGACCATCGCCGGCATTGGCCCGATCAATCAGCTAAGCGCCTCACTCGAGGGTGACCGATCCTTCTCCGGCAAAGGCGATGCCGACCAGTCGAACTCCTTAACCGGTAATATCACCGTCACCGTGTCCGAGGTTTTGCCGAACGGCATCTTGCGCGTGCGCGGCGAGAAGTGGATTACCCTCAATACCGGCTCGGAATTCATCCGTATTCAAGGCATGCTGCGCCCCGATGACATCAATCTTGACAATACCGTGTCCAGTGAAAAGCTTGCCGATGCCCGGATTGCTTACAGCGGCGCCGGTGCCGTGGCCAGCTCCAGTAAGCAGGGTTGGCTCAGTACCCTATTGAATTCCAGTATTATGCCGTTCTAAGGCCATAGGGCAGGTTCAAAGATAGCGCCAAACGACCCGATAGGACCGTATCGGGTTTTGTAGCATCTGCAGTTTGCCCCAGTTGCCGCAATAGCGGCCAGTGGGTGAGCCCGGCAGGCATGCAAAGCGGCCGAGATCGGCTGGTGCACTCGACTAATGGCCTGCCAATCAGGCGCCAACAAGACTCCGCCGAGCGATTCCGCAGAGGTGTCCGCCCTCTAGTAAGTGCGCTGCAGCCTTATCTGGCGGGGGTTCAGCCCCCCAGCGAGGCGATGCCGATCTCATGCACAGACCTAATTGGGGACTCAATCGAAACTCAGTTCAATTCTAGGCACATTTATTGCTCTTATTATTCCATACTCCGTAATAGTAACGAGATGACCGCCATGAAGCCTTTTTTGACCCTAATGTTCTGCCTGCTCAGCACCCTAGTGTGGGCCGACCGGATCAAGGATCTGTCCTCGGTACAGGGCGTGCGCAGCAATCAGCTAGTCGGCTATGGTTTGGTGGTGGGCTTGGACGGTACCGGCGATAAGTCGCCCTTTACCAACCAGACGTTCCGGAACATGATGGAACAGTTTGGCCTGACCATTCCGGAAGGCGAGGATCCTAAGCTGAAAAACGTCGCCGCGGTTAGCGTCTACGCCACCCTGCCGGCCTTTGCCAAGCCCGGCCAAGAGATCGATATCACCGTCTCCAGTATCGGCAACTCCTCCAGCCTGCGCGGTGGCAGCCTATTGCTAACCCCGTTGCGCGGTGCCGATGGCAAGACTTATGCGGTCGCCCAAGGCAGTCTGGTGGTCAGCGGCTTTGGCGCCGATGGCGAGGACGGGTCGTCGATTCAGGTGAATATTGAGAGCACCGGCCGCATTCCCAGTGGCGCCATCGTCGAGCGTTCGGTACCCAATGCCTTTTCCGACGGCGACCACCTTACCTTTAACCTGCATCGCTCCGATTTCACCACGGCGATGCGCATGGCTGAGGTCATTAATGAGCTACTCGGTCCCGATGCGGCCTACGCGGTCGATTCCACTTCGGTGCGGGTCACGGCCCCGCGCGATGCCAATCAGCGCGTTAGCTACTTGAGCGTGCTGGAAAATCTCGAAGTGAGCCCGGGTGAGGAGTCCGCCAAGGTCATTATCAATAGTCGGACCGGTACCATAGTGGTCGGCCAGCACGTGATGATCGAGCCGGTCGCGATCACCCACGGCAATCTAACGGTCACCATTGCCAACAGTTTGGCGGCGAGCCAGCCCAATGGATTGGCAGAAGGCGAGACCGTGGTCGTGCCAGCGACCGATGTGGCCGTGGATCAGGAGCTAAAGCCGATGTTTTTGTTCGGCCCAACGGTCACCCTGAACGATCTGGTCAATGCGGTGAATGCCGTCGGTGCTGCGCCGGGCGATCTGATGGCTATTCTCGAGGCGCTTAAGTCAGCCGGGGCCCTGAAGGCGGAGCTGATCGTTATTTAAGCTATGCAGGTCAATAAGGCCAACTTGGCACAATCCTTGATATAGATATGATAGCGCCGGTTTTGTTTCGCAAACCGGCAACACCTAGCCGGAGAAGCAGATGACTCAACAACTCGATGCCGCTTTTAACTACAACGATCTCAATGGCTTAAACGCCTTGAAGCAGGGTGCGCGTAAAGACGACCCTGAGGCGTTGAAGGCAGTAGCTCAACAGTTTGAGTCGATGTTCCTTGGCCTAATTATGAAGAGTATGCGCGACGCCACCGATGTCTTGGCATCGGATCTGGAAAACAGTTATCAAACCAAATTTTATCGCGATATGTCCGATCAACAGTTGTCGTTGTCGATGTCGCAGAGCGGGGGCTTCGGTCTGGCCGACGTGCTCTATGAGCAGATCAGCAAGGCACAACACCCGGTGGTCGAGGATATCTACAATGTTGATGTCAAAACTCTCGACCACTCTAATCGACCGATTCTTGAGCGCCTGCCAACCACGGCGCCGCGCGCTGCCCGAAGCGTGGCAAATGAGCCGTCACTCGCCACGATCTCGGTCGTCAGTTCTGTCCTGGCCGCCAATGAGCCGCAAGAACTGGGTGAGCCGCGCTTAAACGGCAAGTCCGCCCTGTTTGACTCGCCCGAGGCCTTTATCGCCAACCTGATGCCGCACGCCGAAAAGGCCGCCCAAAAGATCGGTTTAGACCCGCACATCTTGGTCGCCCAGGCCGCCTTGGAAACCGGTTGGGGCAAACATGTGATTGCCGATGGCGATGGCCAGTCCTCGCACAACCTATTTGGCATCAAGGCCGATCAGCGCTGGCAGGGCGAAACCGCCTCCACCACGACCCATGAATTTATCGACGGTCGGCAGATAACTATCAAAGCGCCTTTTCGCGCTTATCCGTCGATCGAAGACTCGTTCGACGATTATGTTCAGTTTGTCCAAGACTCGCCGCGTTATCAGGCCGCCTTGGCCGCCGATACCGGTGATGACTACCTGCAGGCTCTGCAAGATGCCGGTTACGCCACCGATCCCCAGTACGCCGAGAAAATCAGTCGCATCGCTAACAGCGACTGGTTTGCTAAGGCCTAAGGTAAAACGCTCATGAGTATGTTATCGACAGCTATTTCCGGATTATTGGTGCAACAAGAAGCGCTGAAAACCACCGGTCATAACATCAGCAACGTCAGCACGCCGGGCTATTCGCGTCAGGAAGTGGTGGTGGAAAGTCGTAACCCGCTATTCCGTGGCTTTGGCTATGTCGGCCAGGGCGCCGAGGTGTCTACCGTACGCCGTGTGCACGACCAATTTCTTACCAATCAACTGCGCGCTGACACCAGTAGCTTTCAGGGCTCGCAAGTCTATCGAGATGGGATTGAACAGGTCGATCGGCTGTTGGCGGATAATTCTACCGGGCTGCAACCCCAGATGGATCGCTATTTCGCCGCCCTTCAAGGTGCCGCAGACAACCCAAGCTACATCCCCTCTCGTGATGTAGTGCTGGGTGAGGCCAAGGGTTTGAGTGAACGCTTTGCAACCCTGTCGCACTATCTGAACACGCAGAATGAAAATTTGAATGGCCAATTACAAGTAGCTACCAGTCAAGTCAATACTATCAGCCAAGGTATTGCCGGTCTCAATGAAGAGATTGCCAATACCCGGGGCTCGGCGACGTCTGAGCCGCCCAACGATCTATTCGACAGGCGCGATGAGCTGGTCCGTCAACTATCCGAATTAGTTAATGTCGACGTGCTCGATGTTGACGGTGCCTTTAATATTAGCGTTGGAATGGGCCTGTCCCTGGTGGACGGCACCAGTGCCAACAGGCTCGAAACGGTGCCGGGTGAGAAGGACCCTAAACGCTATAGTATTCGTTTTGAAAGTAAGGTAAGCAGCTTCGATGTCACCGAGAAAATCAGTGGTGGTAAGATCGGTGGTTTAGTGGATTTCCGGGGGGAGGCCTTAGACAAGGCGATCAACTCTCTAGGTATTATCGCCGTGGCATTCGCTCAAGAAACCAATGCACAACAACAGTTGGGTATTGATCTGGACGGCCAGTTGGGCACCAATTTTTTTCAAGACATGAACGATCCTTTGTTGGCTTCAGAGCGGGTTCATGCCCATAGCTCTAACAGCCTACCGAACGATAGGTTGTTCAATGTTTACTTTACCGACTCTGGCGCCCTCACGACCAGCGAATACCAGCTCGCTTTGCCGGGGCCGGGCAGTGCCCGCTTCCAAGTGACACGCCTCGATGACGGTAAGGTGGTCTCGGAGGGGGCTCTGGTCGGGTCGTTCCCGCAGACCCTATCGTTTGACGGTTTAGACGTGGTACTGGAAGGCGGAACCTTTCAGCAGGGCGACGCCTTTACCATTGCGCCGCTGCGCTCTGCCGCACAAAATATGGACATCCTGCTGAAGGAGCCTGGTCAACTAGCTCTAGCCTTCCCCATTAAGGCCGAAACCAGTTTAAGCAATATGGGCAGTGGCTTTATCGACCAGGGAACCATGCTGAGCCGGGAGTCGGCCGCCTTTGCCAGCGACAGCGAATTGAACCCGCCGCTGGTGATCAAGTTCCTCAGCCCAACCCGTTACTCAATTTTTGACAATAGTGATCCTGGCAATCCGGTGTCCTTGAACCCGCCGCAAGAAAATATGGAATTTATTCCCGGCATTGCCAATACCCTCTTTACCAGTGACACCGCTGAAACCGCGCTGAGCAGTTGGCGTGCCCGGCCATCGTCGATTCCGGCCATTGGTATGGATGGGCCGTCTGTTGAACCTATCCCCAATGGCATCAATCCGGAGCGGTTCAGTTTTTATCAAACCGACCCGATCACGGGCAAGGAAACCCAGGTGCCGACCATCTCAACCCTTGCCTCGGCCAGTGCCAATGAAATTGTGACCCAGTTGAATCGGGTTAAGGGTGTCTCTGCGCGAGCCTATACCGAGGTGCAACTGACCAATTTTACCAATTCCGGGACCACATACAGCCCCGACATGCCTTTCGAGGTGTGGGTAGATGGCCATGAGGTTACTCAACTTGTCAGCAGTGCCAACCAAACAACATACCTGGACGGTTTTCCAGAGATCGTACCGGAAGACATGAATGCCAATTTCTTGGCCGACCGCATTAACAATCATGTTGATCTCATAAATCGGGGTGTGTCCGCCAAGAGTGATGGTGTGACCCTGACCATCATGGATGAAAACGGCAACGATATTTTATTGGAAATACGCGGTGACAAGGCACAATCGGTGATTTCCGGCGTACCGAGTTTACCCGGTAGCTTAGCAAACAACGCGGTGATCGATCCAGGCGACAGCATGTTGATTTCCAGCGGTGAGCGCTGGCCGTTTAGCGCGGTCAGTGGCGATACCCTAGGTCTGTTGAACAATGAAACCGGGTATAATTTTGAGCTCAACGGGCCCTATGTCTATCAGATGTATCTGCCTGACGGGCGCACCGGCACGGTTGATCTAACCGACAACTACACCGACTCCGATAGCCTAAAGGCGGATATTGAAACTCAGCTGAATCAGTTACTAAACAGTACTGGCCAGACCAAGGTGTTTATTACCGAAACGGGCACTATTGAATATCAGGTCTATAACTTGATGAACGGTCAGGGTAACCAAAACACTTCGCGTATGAACATCGGCGGCCAGGTGGACGTTGTTATGCAAGGGGGCACCCGCCTGATCACCGACCCCTTGGCAGGCAGTATTTTCAGCGGCCTGCCAGACGCCCAATCGACCTATATGGGTTATCAGTTTGAACTCGGTGGGCGGCCCGTAAGCGGTGATGAATTTATTATCAGATGGAACGACGATGGCGCATCCGATAACCGCAATGCGCTGCAATTGGTTGGTCTGGAAACCAAAGAGACAATGAGTATGAGTGATGGTGGCAACACCTTTACCGAAAGCTATAGCCAAACGGTGGCTAAAATAGCTACCCTAACCAGCCAGGCGCAAATACGTTCGGATACGGATCGGGCCGTATTAGAAGGCTCTCAAGCGGAAATTAGCAATGTGCAGGGGGTCAATCTCGACGAAGAGGCCGCCCGCCTGATCGAGTTTCAAGCCGCTTACAATGCCAATGCCAAGGTTATTTCCATTGCGCAGGAACTGTTCGATTCGCTCTTGGCTGCTGTATAGCATGGCTTGCCGCCTTTTTAAGATTGGGAGAAACTAGCATGGCCGATCGAATTTCAAGTTATTGGGTATTCAACCGCCCGGTAAACGACATGATGCGACTGCAAAGCAGTCTCAATCGTACGCAGGAACAGATAAGTTCCGGCCAGGGCATCTTGTCGCCGTCCGACGACCCAGTTGGTGCGGCCCGAGTCATGCAACTCGACCAGGAAATCGCTTTGGTGAGCCAATATGAGCGCAATATCACTCTGGTCACGGCTCGATTAGAGCAAGAGGAAGGTGTCTTGGCTGGCGTAACGTCCTCAATTCAGCGCATTCGAGAGTTAACCGTTCAGGCCGGTAACGCCGCCCTCTATTCCGATTCGGATCGGATCGCCATCGCCCAAGAAGTCAATTCGCGCGTGCAGGAGCTTTTTAATCTTACCAACAGTAAGGATGGCAGTGGCGAGTATCTGTTCTCTGGATTCGCCGGTGATAAGCAGAGTTTTGTTCAAAATCCCGGCGGTGGCTACCTCTACCAAGGCGACGAGGGCGTGCGCTATGTCCAGGTCAGTCGCAATTCTACGGTAGCGGCCAGTGACACCGGCAAGGACGCTTTTCTCGACATTCCCGCCAATGTACCGTCCTTTTACAGTTATGGAAACAGCCAAAATACTGGCCAGCCGCCGGGCGTGATTTCCCAAGGTATCACCGTTAATCAAGCGCAGTTGACGGATTTTTTCCCGGAAAATGCCGTGATCACCTTCGGCAATGAACTCGATATGGTGCCGCCGGGACCGAACATCACGGTGCGCAATAAATCCGACGGGCGCGTCATAGAAGGGATCGAGCAACGCGCCTATAAGAGTGGCGACTCGATCACCTTCGCCGGGATGAACGTGAGTATCAGTGGCAACCCAGCACCGGGCGACAAGTTTTTGGTCGACACCTCCGAGAAGCAGGGCCTATTGGTCACGGTGGAGAAACTGGCCTACGCCTTGGAGAATTTTAGCACCGCATCGGAATTCACGGCAGTTTACGATGAAGCCATCTTTAACAGTCTGGAAAATCTCGACGCGGCATTAGAAAATGTGTCTCAAGTACGTACACGTATTGGTGCTCGGATTAATACCACCGACAATATTGCCAATCAACATGCCGACAACAAGCTGGCGGCCCAAGATATTCGCTCGAGCATTGGTGATCTCGACTATGCAGAGGCCGTGAGTCGTTTGCAGATGGAAGAGTTTATTCTCAAGGCGGCACAGCAGACCTTTGCCACCGTCACTAAGATGAGTTTGTTCGACTTTATCCGTTAATGCTAGCCTTTAGTTGGCCTGGTCTTTGAATTTTTTGACTTGAGCCGACTGCAAAAAACTGGGGTCGCCCTGCTTGAGTTGTGCAACTAAATCCTGCTGGTGAGCCTCAAACAAGTGTTTGTTTTGCTGCAGAGAGCTTTGCCACTTGGCCATCATCTGCGCCAATGCCTGCTCTTCTTGTGCCGATCGTTCAGAGCTATCGGCCAGATGGGTGGTAAGCAAGCTCTGCCATTGGGCTAAGGCGTTGGGCAATTGGTTGGGCAACAGCCAGAGTGTATCGAACAGGGAATCGAGTTGTTTTAATGACAGCACAGGTTGGTCCTAGACGGTTTTGTTCCAGTGTATTCTTTTTTCAACCCATTTGGCAGATCTGCCACCTCAGCTTATGGATCTCGCCTCGTCCCACCAAGCCACCCCATTCGTGCCCAGTATCAGTAGGACTCATTCCTTCTTATAACCAAAAAAAAATTCTTTAGTCTATATTGATATAAAAGAATATCACTGGCCCGCCGTTACATAAGACATGAATGAGAAACATCGCTAAACCAGATCGCAATAGGGCGGTAGGGGGAAAAGCGAAGGAGATTTAAAATGCCACAAATTATTAACAGCAACATCGCATCGCTAACGGCGCAACGTCACCTGAACTCGTCTCAGAACGCGAACTCTACCGCCCTGGAACGTTTGTCATCCGGCCTGCGCATCAACGCTGCAAAGGACGATGCCGCCGGTCTGGCGATTTCCACCAAATTCGAATCGCAGATCAAGGGCTTAAATGTTGCCATCCGCAACGCGGGCGACGGTGTGTCTTTAACCCAAACTGCGGAAGGTGCACTCGGCACCATGACCGAAAATTTACAGCGTATGCGCGAATTGGCGGTCCAATCGTCTAACTCCACCAACTCTGATTCGGACCGGGTGGCACTGCAGGCTGAAGTTGCCCAGTTGATGTTGGAAGTAAAGCGGACCTCTGAAGAAACCAACTTCAACGGTCGTAACCTGTTAGATGGCTCATTTGACGGTACTTTCCAGATTGGGTCTAACGCCGGTAACACTGTTGGAATCGAAATTGCAGAGTTAACTATTGATCGGTTGGGCGCCAGCGCTCAGTCTGGTGTCAGTTCTATCGGCACTGATGCCGCTCTGGCGAATGGAGACTTGACCATTAATGGTGTTGCTATAAGCGGGTCAAAAAGTGGCGACGATCCGGCATCCTTTCAAGATGGTGATAGATCGGCAATTGCAAAAGCAGCTGCTATAAATGCCAAGTCTGATGAAACAGGTGTTAGGGCAGAGACCAGTAACAATGTCTCGACTGGTAGCGAAATGGTGGGTTTGGCTGGTGGTGTCACTACTTTCTTGCTCAACGGAGTTAGTCTTAATGCCACTACGTCATTAGACACGGCCGCAACCCGAGCGTCGATTACGGATACAATCAATAATGTCTCGACACAAACCGGAGTGACTGCAATTAATACTGGTAGCGACGCTGATGGTATCGAGCTGACCGCTTCGGACGGTCGGAATATAACTCTGTCATTCGACACTGGTGCTGCTGGTGCCAACTTAACTAATGCTAACTTTGCCTCGGCGACGGGCCTGATGGGCGGTCAGGTGGTGGACGCCACGACCGCTACTCTGTTTAGCAATACCGTTGAGGGCGGCTTCACGCTTATTGCCGATGGCGATACAAAGGAAATGGTTGTCGGCGGTGGCAACGGCACTGGACAGGGCAATATTGAAAATAGTGGTTTAGTTGCAGGAACCTATGCAAGAGCTATGGCAAGTTCAGTGTCAGATAGCGAATTTGAATCAACTAGTGGCACATTAATGGGTCTAGATGGCTCTTCTATTAATACTATTGGGGCGACCACCACCCTTGACATTGCTGGTGCAGTGGACATGACAGTTGTCCAAGGTACCACTAGTTTCTATGCCCAAAATACAGCAGGCAGTCCGCTTGGAGTTATTGCCACTGCATTAGCGGCAAGTGGTGCGGCGGTAAGCGCATGGGAAGATGTAAATTATACATACGATCATGTTTCAGGGGCTGTCGGCGGCACGATAGGATTCACCGCTGGCGGTGCTACCGTAATAGCCACCCTTGAGGCCGGGGATGGAAACGCAGAGCTCGCCCAAAAATTTAATGCTATTGCCGATGGTGGTTCGGGCTTGGAGATAAATGCCTCATTTAATGCGGTAACCGGTCTAATTGATATGAATATTAGAAACTATAGTAACACTGAGTTTTCAATGGTTTCTGACGCCATAGGTACAACTTATGACATAGCCACCACCAATATTGCAGTCGCGGGGGCTACCAACGTCGCACAAGTGATATCTGGCGATTTGGCTTGGGAATCCACCAATGGTGTTGATCTTACTGTCTCTCTAACAGATATCGCCGCCGGCGCGGATTTGCTTGCAGTCGGTCCGGTGATGACTACAACAGGCGGAACTGTAAATGGCCTTGATGCTGGTGACCTTGAAATAAACGGTGTGTCGATTGGTGCTGCGATACCAAGCACAGACAACGCCAGCGCAACCACTACGTCTACTGGAACCAGCATTATCTCTTCTTCAAAAGAGCGTAGCGGGATTGCAGTCGCCGCAGCAATTAATTTGGCCAGCGATGCCACGGGCGTAACAGCGACTGCGCAGCCAACAGTTCTCCATGGTGGCGATGGGACGAATGTCGACGCAACTGTATACGCAGTCAATGATACTGCTGGCTTGTTCCTTAACGGTGTCAGCTTGGGAACGGTAACACTGCAGGATGATGGCACAACAGCTGTCGACACTGACAAAGCCAGATTAGATGCTTTGACTATGATCAACGGTGCTTCAGGGCAAACCGGTGTGACGGCGACTGACAATGGCACGTCTCTTAGTTTGACGGCAGCAGATGGCCGGAATATATCGTTAGCGATAAACAACCCTAATACCCAAAACCCAGCCGTTAGTACCACCCTTCAGAAAGGTTCAAGCATTGGGGCGCTTATGGGATTGGACATGGCAGTGGACGGCATCGGCGAAGGTAACTTTACCGACTATGCGATTACTACAGGTGCCGTTGCACTTAACGGTACGGCCGAAGCTTATTTCTATGAGACTACATACTCCGGGGTTAAACTAGCTTCCGCATCGGCTATTACTATTTCTGCAGGCTCAAACGGTGCTGATGAAGTTGCTGCCCTAGGAATGACCGTCGGGATATACGGCAACGGAAGCGATGGTACGTTCTTGAAGGATGTTGATATTTCAACCTTTGAAGGCGCCCAGGCTGCGATAACAGCGCTCGACAATGCCCTGGATAGCATCTCTGCTCAACGGTCCGAACTCGGTGCCATGCAAAACCGATTTGAGTCGACGAGCACAAACCTGCAGGTGAACTCTGAAAACCTGTCGGCGGCTAACTCGCAAATTCGGGATGCGGATTTCGCAACCGAAACCGCCGAGTTGTCTCGTACCCAAGTATTGCAGCAGGCGGGTATCTCAATCCTTGCCCAAGCGAATCAACGACCACAGCAAGTGTTATCGCTGCTCGGTTAATAGGTAGGTCCGGTGACGCCCGCCGCGAGGCGGCCCAGCCGGATGCTAGCCCCCATTATTCTTCTAATGGTGGGGTAATCGATTAGAGTTTCGAGGTTTTTATGAATGAAATTAACCTACAATCCATGCAGACAGCGAAGAATATCGCGCCGAGCCAGAAAGTAGAAGTCAAGAGCAACACACCCAGAGATGCGGTGTTAACCGATGTCCGCCAGGCTGACATGCAGCAGGCCAAGAAAGCCAAAGACGGCCAGGCTGACAAGTCAAGCGACCAGAAAGCCCAGGTCCAAAAGGACGAAGTGATCAAGGCTGTCGCGCAACTCAATAGTTATGTTCAGGGTGCGGAACGAACCCTTGAGTTTCAGGTAGACGACGATTCCGGTCAAACGGTGGTGCGCGTGTACGACAAGGTCTCTGAAGAATTGATCCGTCAATTCCCAAATGAAGAAGCCTTAACGTTGGCCCAACGATTGAATCAAGACGAACCGTTGCTGCTGTTTAGCGCGCAAGTCTAGCCGTCTTAGGTCCTGTTAAAAAACCCATCTTGGTGGGTTTTTTTTTGCCTGTGACAAAACCGATTCCCCGAGGTGCGCTGTCTGGAGGGCGAGCCTCGGCGGTGGCCATGCACATGGCGACCGTGACGATACCTATCGCGCTGGTCGGGCTATCGATGCCACGACCCCGCACGCGCTTTTTAGGCCCCTAAACTAAAGTTTTCAACAAAGCCGCCGATACAGGGTTGAGCGTGAGAACCTATGCATATCCGCTTAAGTCTTGGTTTGGTTATTGCATTGTTTAGTGATTGATTGGGCATAGGTGACAAGATGGCAGGTATACAATCTCTCGGTGTAGGCTCTGGCCTGTTGACGTCTGAGTTGGTGGACCAGTTGGTGGCGGCAGATAGAGCGGTTAGCGATCTCCGCTTGGATTCAAAATCGGCACGGGTCGAGGCGAAAATTTCCGCTTTTGCGGAAGTGCGTACGGTAATGGACGGCCTGCAAACTAGTATCAGCAGTCTCGCCAAAGCCACGACCATTCAGAGCAATACCGCCAGCTCATCTCAGGAATCGGTCTTGACCGCTACAACTGCCAGTGGTGCCCAGCCTGGCACCTATCGCATCAAAGTCGATGCGGTGGCCCAAGCCCATTCTTTGGCCAGCAATCAATACAGCTCAGTGGACGATACCCTAGGTACCGGTACCCTGACCTTTAAATTTGGCACCACCAGCTATGATGCATCGGGTAACTATCAAAGCTTTAGCCAGGATGCCAGTATCGACCCAGGCGTGTTAACCATCAGCTCGGCCAACAACTCACTCGGCGGTGTGCGCGATGCCATCAATAATGGCAATTTTGGTGTGTCCGCATCAGTCGTCTTCGACGGTACCGGATATCGCTTACTAACGACCAGTGAGTCGACCGGTGCCGCCACATCGATGGAAATCACCGCTGTCGGCGACGCCGGGTTGCAGGCCTTGGCCTATAACAGCGCGCAGAATTCCAGTTCGAATATGACGCAAACCCAAGATGGAAAAGATGCGCTAATTCAGATTAATGGCTTGCCTGTCACAAGCGCCACAAATAGCCTGAACCAAGTGGTTAAGGGTGTCACCATCAACTTAACCGAAACCAACACCACGGCGCTGACCCTAACGGTTGCTCGAGATACTGCGGAAATCGGCGATAAGTTGGACGATTTTGTTACCAAATATAACGAATACAAAGACATTTATGATCAGTTGACCCAGTATAATTCGGCCGACAACCTGGGCGGAATTCTTTTGGGCGACAATGTGCTGCGGACTGTACATACCCAACTGCGCAGTGGCGTTAGCGATATCGTTTCTGGAGTCACCGGATCGAGCTACTCAACGCTGCTCGATTTAGGCATCACGACTGACCAAAATGATAATTATAATCTCACCTTCGATCGAACTGTGTTCGAAGCGGCTATGAAAGCAGACGCCCAAAGCGTCACCGGCCTGTTGGCCACCGATACGCAGACCAGCGATGCCCAAGTGAGCGTTGTTATCGTGGGCACTAATACCCAGCCGGGCACCTATGCGGTAGAGATTGATCAGGTGGCGACTCAGGGCAGCTTTACGGGCCTGACCAGCTCCGCTTTGGCCTTTGCAAGCGATGTCCAGATATCCGATGTCAACGATCAGTTTGCCATGACCGTGGATGGCACCACCAAAACCGTCACCTTGACCCAGGGCGCCTATAGCAGTGGCGACGACCTAGGACTGATGTTGCAGACCTCAATCAATCAGGCCTTTACCAGCCAGAACGTCACGGTCAGTTTTGATGATGCCGAGGACCGATTCAATATCGTCTCGAGCAAGTATGGCGCAAGTTCTGAAGTCTCCATGGGCGCTGGTGATCCACTGGTCGCCAACACGCTTGGCTTTACCAGTGCCGGCAGTGGTGAATATACCGGCAGCTCATTCAGTAACCTCAATGATATTGGCTTTGGTGCCAGTTCGTCACCCGGCACTCAGACGCTGACCGCCGCGCAGGGGGTTAACTTTGCCAGCAATCCGGCCAGCTTTACCATAACCCTGACCGGCACCGGCAGTGGCTTCGATAACACGGCGAAAGCCATCACTCTCAATCAAGATTGGTCCGATGTCTATGACACCAGTGGCAATGTAGTGACCGAGCGAGACCGCAGCGACGTCCTAACCTATATTCAAGGGCAACTGAACAACGCCTTCAGTCCTGGTTTAGTGACAGCTGAATTTAACAGCAGTGATCGCCTGGTGATGCGCACCAGCCCCGCCAGCGGCAGCGAGACCTTGACCATCTCCGCCAGCAGTGTAACCAACCTCAATTATTTGGGTATCGCCGATGGCGTGGGCACATCAGGTGTGGCCATCGCCGGTGCCAGCTTTGACTTGGCCTATAGCAATCGGCAAGGCAGTGTGACCGCAGCGTCGAGCATTGTTATTCCCGATGCGACCTATCAAACCGGCGCCGATCTGGCCACCGCCATCCAGGCTAAAATTAACGCCGACGCCAATATAGCAGCAGGTGCCCAGGGCGCGGCTACTGAAAAGGGTTCCCGCAGCCTGGCCGCCGCCATCGACTTTAGCTCCGATGAGGCGCAGTTTGGCTTTACCTTGAATGGTGAAGACTATCTCGTCACCGTAGACAGTGCCGATACCAGCCTAACCAATTTGCAGGCCATTCAGGCTGGTATCGACAGCACTACCGGTTCCGGTGGAACCTCCTTGAATGGGCTGGTGACCGCCAGCTTGGACAGTAACGGCCTGGTTCTGACGACGGCCGCCACCGGTTCTGGGCAAAGTTTGGCAATTACCAGCGATGGCATCGGTTCGAGCACCGCCGCCGGCACTCCCATTGACGGCGTCGCTTTATCGACCGGTAAAGACTTCAGCTCGAACCCGGCAACTGTGAGCCTGTTGGTCGACGGCATTGCCATCGCTATGACGATTAATGGCGATGGCACGACCGGCACCAATAATGGCGTCAGCAATCTGGCCATGATCCAAGAAGCGCTCGACACCGCGCTCACCGCAGCCGGGGGCGGTGGCGAATTTGCCGCGGGCGATGTGGTCGCACGGCTGAACACCTCAAACCAGGTGTATTTCGAGACGGTCAGTAAAAACGGCCTGCCGACCGAAACCACCTTTGGTGCGGACGCGTCGATCCAGATTAGCTCGGCCGATACCAACGCGGCGACCTATCTGGGCATCACGGCCGGGGCGCAAATTATCAATGGTTTAGACAGCTTTGGCCTCGACAAAGGCACGTATAGCGGTTTTGACTCGCTTAGCACCGTAACCTTTGTCCAGGACGCTACCGGCAAGGGCAGTTTTATTATTGCCTTCGACAACAGCACAGACGTGACCCTGTCGAATCTCTCGCTCGCCTCAACCGTTCAACTGGGCTTGTCTGCTGTCAATCAAAGCGGGACTGAAACGAACACAGGTCAGGATGTTGAAGGCTCTATCAATGGCCTCACCGCAACGGGGGTAGGGCAGTACCTGACCGCCGCCAACGGCAATGCCGCGGCGACAAATGGTTATATACTCGGCGGCCTCGCAGCCGATTTCTCGGTAGCGGAAGTGATCGATGGCACAAATAATACGCTGAAGGTGTTGATAGACGGCACCGAGTCGGGAACCATCACCCTGACTAGCGGCGCCTATGCCACTGGCGACGCCCTGGCCGCGGAACTGAAAACTCAGATTAATGCCGACACCCTGTTGTCTGCCGCAAGTCGAGGCGTTGACGTACAGTATGATGAGACGACCAACACCTTTGGTATTTTTTCAACCAGTACCGGCGCCAGTTCCACCGCAAAGGTGAGTGACATTACCACCGGAGGCATTAATATCTTTGGCCTTACGACCAGTACGACCGGCGTTTCCGGTAACGATGTTGCCGGGAGTCTGGATGCAGCCGCAGGCCTAATGTTAAGTATCGGTGGCACGCGCACGGGTGAGCGCGGAACGGTGACCTATGTGCAGGGCGCGATGTCAAAATTGGACGATCTGTTTAACAGTATCCTATTGAGTAAGGGCTTGCTCACGGTTAAGGAAGCCAAACTGGTAGAGGACCAAGCAGAAATAGTTGTTGCACGTACCGCCGTCGATGAGCGGGTGTCCGTCTATGAAGCTCGTTTACGATCACAGTTTCTGTTCAACGATAAGCTGATCAGTCGACTCAATAACGTCTCTGACTTCCTGACCCAGCAATTTGATGCCATGAACGGTTCGAACGACTAACGCCAATGATGATTGCCCCAGTGGCGGGACGCCTGTCGCGCTCTCCGTTCAGGAGTTCCGCTGCTAGACCCATTGTTAGGCCAGCCACGCCGCCGAAGGTGGCGTGCGCGGCGGGCAATCAGGCGTGGGCCTAATCGTCCATCGAGGTCGCACCGATCTTGTGGATCGACAGATCGGCCCCGTTATATTCTTCTTCCTGAGACAAGCGCAGCGGCGATATCTTATTGACCAGGCCGTAGACGATAAAGCCGCCAATCAGTGCCACGGCAATGCCGGCTAAGGAACCGATCAGTTGCGCCATAAAGCTAACGCCGCCCAAACCACCCAAGCTCTCCAGACCGAAGATACCGGCGGCTATGCCACCCCATAGGCCACACAAGCCGTGCAGGGGCCAGACACCGAGCACATCATCGAACTTTGTCAGGTTGTTCTGCGCCCAGGTGAAGATATAGACAAAGAGTCCGCCGGCAATGGCGCCGGTGATCAATGCGCCGATCGGATGCATCAGATCGGAGCCGGCACAGACCGCCACCAGACCCGCTAAGGGCCCGTTGTGAATAAAGCCCGGATCGTTTTTACCGACCACCAGGGCCAACAAAGTGCCCCCGACCATGGCCATCAAGCTGTTCACCGCGACCAGACCTGAAATCGCCTCGATCGTCTGCGCCGACATCACGTTAAAGCCAAACCAACCCACCGTGAGGATCCAGGCGCCGAGCGCTAAAAAAGGAATGTTCGAGGGCGCAAAGGCGACTAGGCGACCATTACGAAAGCGGCCATAGCGTGAGCCGAGCACATAGATGGCGGCAAAGGCAATCCAACCGCCGACCGCGTGCACCACAATGGAGCCGGCAAAGTCGTGGAAGGGTGCGCCAAAGGTATCGGCCAACCAAGCTTGATAACCGAAGTTGCCGTTCCAGATCAGGCCTTCAAAGAAGGGATAGACCAGCGCAACAATAAAGAACGAGGCCACCAAGAAGGGGTTGAAGCGCGCGCGTTCCGCAATGCCGCCCGATACGATGGCCGGAATGGCCGCTGCAAAGGTGAGCAGAAAGAAAAACTTAACCAGATCGTAGCCGTTGTTCGCGGTCAACTCGCTGGCGCTGGAAAAAAAGCTCGAACCGTAGGCCACCCAGTAACCGATAAAAAAGTAGGCGATGGTTGAAATGCCGAAGTCGGTGATGATCTTTACCAGGGCATTGACCTGATTCTTATGCCGGACGGTACCGACCTCTAAGAAGGCAAAGCCGGCGTGCATAAAGAGCACCATAATGGCGCCAAGCAAGATAAATAGGGTGTTGGTACCATTGACCAGGTTTTCGACTGCACTGTTTAGTATGTCCAAAAGAGCCTCTCTGCGAGCAGGTTACGCACCTTGGTGGTGCTGTTTTTGTTTAAAAAGGGGTTTCTGTTTAGAGACTATGCGAAATCTGTGCCGAATGGTTCAAAATGGTGGGGTTTGTGCGTATTCGTGGTGCAGCCGCGCGGTCGGGGCGGCTAATGGGCGACCCAAGGGTGCAATGGCCTTGGCGGCGTGCTCTAAGGCGCCTTCAATGGGTGCGTCAAAGGCGATAATGCTTCATATTGGTGCGAATGCGAGTGCGAATGCAATTGCAAAAGCGATTGCAAATGCGAAGTCGGCCGCACGCTAGAGACTGAGCACCGAATTGTCGGTGCCGTATTCCGGCACGCGTACATAGTCATCGGCGGCCCAATCATTAGCCCAGCAGGTGCCGTCGATCAGATAACGATATTGGTATTGTTGGCCGATCGGCAAATCCAGGTCGACCCGAAATTCGCCGGACTTCAGTTGCTTCAATTCCAGCGTCGTTTCGGCCCAGTTATTGAAGTCGCCCACCAGGGTGACCCGGTCCGCATTGGGGGCCGCGGCCTTGGGTAGGCTAAAGGTGCATTTGCAGATCGGCTTGGATTTAAGATACTTTTTCTTGACTGCCATGGGCTACTCCAAAGTGACACTTAATTGTCGGGGTGCGCCGCGTTGTGCCTGCCGGGCGCGTGAATGTCCGCGCCGGAGAGGGCACAGAGGTTAAATCCTCTTGAGTCTAGTCTATCTGAGCCATTTGTGTGGGCGATGCATCTACTCGGTCGCTCTGCTATGCTTTCCGGCTCATCCAGGGCTCATTCAGGGCGGATAAAGGTCCGCAGACAGACCGATGGGATGGCATACATCCGCCAACCCGCTAAAATTTATAGGGACCCTTGGGGTCATTTGCAGAGAGGGGGAATGCTCGTGTTGATATGGATTCTAGTCGGTGCCCTGGTGGGGCTGTTTTTACTCGGTCCGCGGACGTCGGTCCGCTTGTTTTGGCAGCCCCACAAGAGTCGGATCCAAAGTCCGAAGCCACCCGCGCAGCTGACCAGTGCCGATCTAAAGGCGTTACGCACGACCCTGATCCAACACGAGGCGGCGATCGAGCAGATCATCGACGGCGCTGAAAAAAAGATTATCTTCTCGGCCGAATCACGCCCAAAACGCACCGCGCTCTGTGTGCTCTATATTCACGGTTTCTCGGCGTCTCGGCAAGAAATCAGCCCCGTGCCGGAACAGGTCGCCCAAGCTCTGCACGCTAACTATTATGGTCTGCGTTTGACCGGGCACGGTATCGATAGTCCCGCTGGTGCGGCCTTAGGCCGGGCCAAGGCCAACGATTGGCTGTTCGATCTGATGGAGGCCTGGCAGGTGGCGCATCAGCTCGGTGAACGGGTGATCGTTATCGCTACCTCGACCGGTGCAACCCTGGCGACCTGGTTGGCGCAGCAGTCCTCGGTTATGCCTCATCTGGCGGCGCTGGTGATGATATCACCGAACTTCCAACCCAAACATTGGGCTATTCCGTTGTTTCTATGGCCTTGGGCGCAGCACTGGGTGTTCTTAGTGGCCGGTCGCGAGTACGGCTGGGAGCCGACCAATGAGGGCGGTAAAAAGTACTGGACCTACCGCTATCCGACCCTCGCCCTGCATCAGGTCGCGGCTCTGGTGAAGGCGGTGCGTGACTCACCGGTGGAGCAGATCGAGGTGCCGACGCTGTTTATCTATTCCGATTTCGATCAGGTGGTCAAGGCTCGCCACACCGATGCGCTGATGCGCCGGTGGGGGTCACCGATCAAGCATCGCATCTGCCCAGCGCCGATGGCGGGGGACAACAATCATGTGCTCACCGGCGCGATCGTGCGCCCCGACAGCACCGAGCGGGTCAGCGCCGATATCCTCAACTTTATTAAGGCTCTGCCGGCCAAGCTCTGAGCATGCGGTGGCGCGCGCTCGGCCGCGGGCTAAATCAGCCATTGCAGTGACTTGATCATCTGGTAAAATCCGCGCTCTGAATTGATCCGATCGGGTGTTCCGATCGGTAGCCCTGCATTTACGATGCAGTTTGCTGAGGTAACGATGAATAAATTTGTAGTCAGTGCGCTCTACCATTTCGTCCATCTGGACCAACCCGAGAGCCTGCGCGAGCCGCTCTTAGCCTTTCTTGAAGCCCATCAGATCCGCGGTACGCTGATTTTGGCCACAGAGGGTATTAACGGCACCGTCTCCGGCGCCCGCGCCTCGATCGATGCACTGTACGCCTGGTTCCAAGCGCAACCGGCCTTCGCCGCTATCCGCACCAAGGAATCCTTCCATCAGGAACAACCCTTTTACCGCACCAAGGTGAAGATTAAAAACGAAATCGTCACCATGGGCGTCGATAATATCGATCCACAAAAGATTGCCGGCACCTATGTTCAGGCCAAAGATTGGAACGCCCTGATCGCCGATCCGGAGGTGTTGGTGGTCGACACCCGCAACGACTACGAATACCAGATTGGCTCATTCGATGGCGCGGTCAATCCCAAGACCGACTCCTTCCGTGAATTCCCCGCCTATGTTAAACAAGAGCTGGATCCGGCCAAGCACAAAAAAGTGGCCATGTTTTGTACCGGTGGTATTCGCTGTGAAAAATCGACCGCCTATCTGAAGGCCCAGGGATTTGACGAGGTCTACCATTTGCAAGGCGGGATCCTTAAGTACCTTGAAGAGGTCGACGCGCAGGAGTCGCTATGGGCCGGTCAATGCTTTGTCTTTGATAATCGGGTATCGGTTGGCCATGGTCTGGAAGTGGGCGATTTCGAACTCTGTTACGCCTGCCGCAAGCCGCTCTCAAGTCAGGAGCGGCAACATGCCCATTATCAAAACGGACTCAGCTGCCATCACTGCTACGGTTCGGTCTCGGCGCAACAGAAGGCGCGGTTCGCCGAGCGCCAGCGTCAGATGCAGTTGGCCGAGAGCCGTGGCGAGCATCATATCGGCAGCGATGCGCGTGACAATATCGGCGCCCGACGGCGCGATAAAAATAGCTTCCGGGCCGACCAACGTCGCCTCGACCTGGCCCGCAACAAGGCTCAGGAGACACCGGAGAGCAGCCAGTGAAGGCTCGGCCGGAGCTCTTATCGCCGGCCGGCACACTGCGCAATATGCGCTATGCCTTCGCCTACGGCGCCGATGCCGTCTATGCCGGGCAACCGCGCTATGCCCTGCGCGTGCGCAACAACGACTTTAGCCTGGCCAACCTAAGCATCGGCATTGCCGAGGCCCACGCTCTAGGTAAACGCTTCTATGTGGCCAACAATATCGCACCGCACAACGCCAAGCTGAAAACCTATTTGCGCGATATCGAACCGGTTATCGCGATGCAACCCGATGCCCTGATTCTGTCCGATCCGGGCCTGATCATGCTGGTGCGCGATCGCTTTCCCGATCAGGTCATTCATCTCTCGGTCCAGGCCAATGTGGTCAACTATGCCGCCGCACAGTTCTGGCAGCGCCAAGGCATTGCCCGGATCATCCTCTCGCGTGAACTGTCATTGGCCGAAATCGGCGAATTTCGCCAGCAGTGTCCCGACCTGGAGCTGGAGACCTTTGTCCACGGTGCGCTCTGCATTGCCTACTCCGGGCGCTGTTTGCTGAGCGGTTACCTGAGTAAGCGCGATGCCAATCAGGGGGTCTGTACTAACAGCTGTCGTTGGCAGTACAACAATCATGCAGCTAAGGAAGACGATAGCGGAGGCTTTGTGCCGGTGGATCCGGACATTTGGACCCCGTCGGCCGACAAGATTGTCACGGATCGTCCGACCCTGGGCGTGGGTGCGCCGACGGACAACATCTTTTTGTTGGAAGAGCACACCCGACCCGGTGAGTTGATGCCGGCCTTCGAGGATGAACACGGCTCCTATATTCTGAATTCCAAAGACCTGCGCGCGATCCAACATGTTGCACAGCTGACCCAGATGGGGGTGCACAGCCTTAAAATCGAGGGCCGCACCAAGAGCCACTATTATGTTGCGCGCACGGCTCAGGCCTATCGACAAGCGATCGATGACGCCGTGGCCGGCAAGCCCTTCGATAAGAGGTTAATGAACCAGCTCGATAATCTGGCCAGCCGCGGATACACCGAAGGCTTTTATCGCCGCCATGTGCACGATGAAGCGCAAAACTACGAGCAGGGCCATTCGGTGGGCGTGCAGCAACAGTTTGTCGCCGAAGTCTATGAGCGCCAGGGTGAAGAGCTTTTTCTTGAGGTGAAAAATAACTTTGCCGTGGACGATTCACTCGAGCTGATGACCCCCGCGGGCAATCACACCTTCGCGCTGAAGCAGGTGACCAACCTGGCCACTGCGCGCGATATGACCGTGGTGCCGGGGGCCGGATATAAGGTGAAAATTAGCGTGCCCGCCGAGTGGGCTGCCGCCGCGCAGCCTTTCGGCTTGCTGATGAAGAACCTTAACCAGAGTCACTAGCGCCGGCGCACAATCGACGCCCGCTCTGTGATCAGAAACGTATGCCCACGGCGAGATAAGTGGCCGCCGGATGGCGGCCTGCTTCGATAAAGAGGGCGCGTTGGTTGACGTCGATATTAAGGCCGATTTCCACACCCAAACCAAACCGGGGGTCGGCACCAAGGCTCAGCGCCGGACCCAGGCTGGCGTAGCCGCTGAGGCCTTGAGCCAAGCCAAATAAAAGCCCTGCTGAGACATCGACACCCAGTGCTAGCGTATCGCCCAAGCCAAAACCCAGCTCCAACTCACCATAGGTCTGCCAGCCTTGGGCCGTGAGAAAGTCAATCTGCAGCGGGAAGCCGGTGGCCGCGATCAGCCCGAGGCGATCATAGCTGGCCAGCGCCACTTCGCGGCCGCGCTCACCAGCGGCCAGGCTATATGGGCTGGCGAGACAGAGGCCAGCCAGTATTAGGGTTGTTAGAGTCTTCATGATTCAGAGCCACCGTCAGATTAGGTAAAGGCATACTCTATGATAGCGTAATAATCCTGATGTTGGTCGAAGGAGCAGTCTGGAAAGTGCGCGTGATTGGGTGCATCGGGCCAGTAACCCGGTTCGAAACAAAAGGCGCCGTGCGGTTGATAGTGGCGGTCCTGATCGAAGGCCGTGCCGCCGAGGAAATTGCCGCTGTAAAATTGCAGGCCGGGCAGGGTAGATGAGCAGGTTAGGGTGCGCCCCGTTTGACTCGATCGTGCCGCCGCCAGGGGTTTCAGCTGCTGATCGTCGGCAAAACAGAAACAGTGGTCGTAGCCTCCGGCGCGGCGCAGGCGGGCATCCAGCAGAGGGGTTAAATCGGCCTGAATGGCACGCCACTGTTGCAGATCGAGCACCGTGTCGGCCACGTCGACGATCTCGCCGGTCGGCAAGGCCTGCGCATCGGACTCGAGAAATTGCGGCGCATGGATCTGAAACTCATGCGCCGCCAAGGACCCTGCCAGGCGGCCATTAAGATTGAAGTAGGCATGATTGCTCAGATTGAGAATGGTCGGACGGTCGGTTTGGGCGCTGTATTGGAAACAGACCCGATTGTCCTCGGTCAGGGTGATGCGCACCTGGACGTCGACATTGCCCGGATAACCGGCGCTGCCATGGGCGGAATGATGGCTAAAGGTCAGGGTCGGCAGGGTTGCGTCCGTCAGGCTGATCTGGCTGTCCCAGAGTTGCTCGGAAAAGCCCTGCTCGCCGCCATGGATATGGTGCGGGGGCAGGTTGATATCCAGCTGCACGGTGCCCCCGGACAAGGCAAAGCGGCCCTGACCAATACGATTGGCAAAGCGGCCCAGCGTACAGCCTAGGTAGGCCCGCTGAGCGATCAGCGCGGCAAGGGTGTCGCAGCCGAGCACCAGGCTGGGCTCGTCGTCGGCCCAGGTAAAGCCGATCCAGGCCGCGCCTAAGTTGGTGAAGGTCGCCTCCGCGCCGGCCTTATTGCGCAGCCGGTATTGTTTGATCACGCGGCCATCGGCGAGCGTGCCGAAAACCACTTCCGAAATACCCGCGGTCATGTCAATCTCACAAGGTTGTGAAGTAATCCACTATTGTGCCACAAAAGCGCCGTCCACCGCTTGGCATATATAGACCGTTTCATGCAGGCCAAAGGCTGCGTGATAGTGGTCGGCAACGTGTTCGATGATCTGCCCGGTCTGACTCTTATGCACCAGCGCCACCACGCAGCCGCCGAATCCGCCCCCGGTCATGCGTACGCCGCCCATGCCCGGGCTGAGCCGCTCTTGGATCAGCGCGACCAGACCGTCGATGGCGGGTACGGTGATTTCGAAGTCGTCGCGCATCGAGTTGTGCGAGGCTTGCATCAGTTCGCCGAGGCTGGCCCAGTCGCGGTTGGCCAGAGTGCTGGCGGCGAGTAGGGTGCGTTCGTTTTCGCTGATCACATGGCGGGCCCGGCGGTAAGTGATGGTGTCCATTTGATCGGCAAAACGGTCCAATAGAGCCAGGTCGGCATCGCGCAGATGGCTGATTTGCATGATCTTAGCGGCCGCCTGGCATTGCAGGCGGCGCGTGTTGTATTCACTGTCGACCAGACCGCGCCGGACATTGGAGTGAAAGATCAGAATATTAAAGTCAGGATCCAGGGGCACTGGCGTCGATGTCAGTTGTCGGCAATCGATCAGTAGGGCGTGATCGACCTCACCCCGGGCACTGATCAGTTGATCCATGATGCCGGTTTGCGCGCCGATAAACTCATTTTCCGCCTGTTGGCCGACTAGCGCCGCCTCGGTCGGATCGATGACGGCTTCGGACAGGGCCAGCAAAGTGCGAATGAGGACGATTTCCAGGGCAGCCGAAGAACTCAGGCCGGCGCCATAGGGCACGTCACCGACGATAGCTATATCCATGCCGACTAACCTGTAGCCTCGGTTTTGCAGCTGCTGGCAAACGGCACGGAGGTAGTTCGACCAGTTGAAGGGCTCGACACTGACCATGGGTGAATCGAGTGCTAGGGTGACGATTTCTTCATTGAAATTGACGGCACAGGCCCGGATTAGGTTGTCTGAGCGCTTGGCCGCGACGACCACGGTGCCGAAGTCGATGGCGGCGGGTAAGACATAACCGTCATTGTAATCGGTGTGTTCGCCGATCAGATTGACCCGGCCCGGGGCTCGAAAATCGTGGCTCGGGGCGTAGTCAAAATGACGCAAAAAGGCCTCGGAGGCTTGTTCGACCAGGTTCGCTGTGGTCACACTCATTGTTGGGCATCCTTGTAATAGGTATCACCGGCCTGTTGCAACTGATAGGCCGCCTGTTCGGGCGTGAGATCGCGCTGCGGTTCGGCCAGCATTTCGTAACCGACCATGAATTTTTTCACCGCGGCGCTGCGCAGGAGCGGCGGGTAGAAATGGGCATGCAGCTGCCAGGCGGGGTCGTCCAGTAGGGACGTCGGTGCACCGTGCCAGCCCATGGAATAGGGGAACGAGGTGGCAAAGAGATTGTCATAGCGCACGGTTAATTTTTTTAAGATCACCGCTAAGCTGGCGCGTTGACCGTCACTGAGCTGATGGAAGTGGCTGATCGGGTGCTTGGCCAGTAGGAGCGTCTCGAATGGCCAGGCCGCCCAATAGGGCACCACGACGATCCAGTCGGCATTTTCCACTACGGTGCGTTCACCGGCGGCGCTTTCTTTGTGCGCGTAATCGAGCAGCAACGACTTTTCGTGCTCAGCCCAATAGGCCTGTTGCTCTGTGCTTTCCTTGGCCGGTAGGGTGGGCACACTGGAATTGGCCCAAATCTGACCGTGCGGGTGAGGCTGAGAACAGCCCATGATGGCGCCCTTGTTTTCAAAGATTTGCACCCACTCGTAACGGCTGCGCAAGCCATTAAACTGCTCGATCCAGGTATCGATAAGCCTTTCGATATCGGCCAACGCCAGTTCTGGCAGTGATTTACTGTGATCCGGACTGAAGCAAACGACATGGGCTTCGCCGCGCTCAGCTTGGACTTGAAACAACGGGTCGGTGTTATCTGGGCTGTCGGGAATGTGCTTTTGCAAGGCGGCAAAGTCGTTTTCAAACACCAGGGTGTGGCCGTAATCGGGGTTACGCTCACCCGAAATGCGGACATTGCCCGGGCACAGGTAACAGTGCGGATCGTGGCTCGGTAAGGTCGGCGCGGTGACCAGTTCATTTTGCCCTTGCCAAGGCCGCTTGGCCCGATGGGGCGAGACCAGGACCCATTCCTGGGTCAGGACATTGAGGCGCTTATGGGGGTGTTCAGCAGGATCAAATGAATCAGTCGGCATCAGGGGGTCCTAGTATTTAATGGCATTGAGTTTAACGGATTTGAAAACGTTTTCAAACGCTTGAATCTTGTTTAATTCGCAAAAGGGGTTCAATATTTGACCTTCGGTTTCAGAAGTTGAGAATGTGGTGTGGTAAACATAAAGGATGTTGCGCGGGCTGCCGGGGTATCGGTGTCTACGGTGTCGCGGGTTATCAATAATTCGGCTTCGGTCATCCCTGAAAAAAGACAAGCGGTGTTAGCCGCAATGGACAACCTGAAATACCAACCCAACTCCTTGGCACGGGCCCTGGTAAACAGCCGTTCAGACTGTATTGGTCTGTTGGTGGGCGAGATCGATTCACCCTTTTTCGGCCAGTTGATGGCCGGGGTGCATCGTGTGGTGATGGCCGCCGGTAAGCACGTTATCGTTACCGCTGGATACCATCAGGCCGATCAAGAGCGCAGTGCGATTCGCTTTATGCAGGAACGGCGCTGTGATGGCCTGGTGATTCACTCCAAGGCCCTGCCGGATGCGGAAATCATCGAGCTGATCGAGCGTGGCGTGCCGGTGACCCTGGTTAATCGGCTGATTCCAGGTCATGAAGCACGCAGTGTCTACCTCGATAATGAGTTCGGCGCCTATCTGGCCACGCGACATCTGATCCGCAATGGCCACCAAAACATTGCCTATGTTGGCACCAATATCGCCATCGAAGACGGGCAAAGCCGGGTCGCGGGCTATCAACGCGCGCTGAGCGAAGCCGGTATCGAGTTGGATGAGCGCAAAATAGTCAAGGCCTTCCCCGATGAGGAGGGCGGCAACTACGCCATGTCTGAGGTTATGGCACGAGACTTGGGCATTACCGCGCTATTTGCCTATAACGACGCCATGGCCGCCGGAGCGGTCATGATGCTGCAAGATGCCGGCTGGGATGTGCCGCAACAGGTTTCGATCGTTGGCTTCGATGATGTCATCCTGGCGCGTATTATCAAGCCGCACCTAACCACCATTCGCTACCCGGTCAATGAGATGGGTGCCTTAGCGGCCCAGCTGGTGCTGCACGAGTTGGATCCCCGCTTTGAGATCAATGAACACCCACTGCGCTTTACTCCTCGCTTGATCGAGCGTCAATCGGTCCGCAATATCACCGACTAGCGCTCAGGCCAGGTGGCCTGATCCATTTGGAGTCTCGTTTACTCGATTAAATTCCTATCCCCCCGCTTTGCTGGCCTTCGATCCGATTGGGCTCGACTGCAAGTCCGATCTAACAGTGGATTTTGCTGTATTTGGCTCATATTTTAATGGATGCAGCTTAAAAAATCGGTTATTAAATTTGTATTGACCTTTTATTGGCCCCTATTACAGAGGATTATTTTTGCCTCGCTAGCCTATACTGCAAACCAAGCCAAGGCGCTTTTAACGACCCAAAAACAAGACCTAATATGGAGTTTGCTATGAAAATCGGTGTCCCTAAAGAAATTAAAAACCATGAGTATCGCGTAGGTCTGACACCGATGGCGGTTGTTGAGTTAAGCCATCGCGGTCACCAAGTGGCGATCCAGACGATGGCCGGCGACTCGATCGGTTTTTCGGATGCGCAGTATCGCGAGGCCGGTGCTCAGATCATCGACAGTGCGGCGGATCTGTTCGCCTGGGCGGAGATGATCGTTAAGGTAAAGGAGCCATTGGCCGCCGAACGCGCCTTGCTGACACCGAACCATACGCTCTTTACCTACCTGCATTTGGCGCCCGATACGGCGCAGACTCAAGATCTGATAAAGTCTGGCGCGGTCTGCATCGCCTATGAGACGGTGACCAATGCCTTGGGTCAGTTACCCTTGTTGGCACCGATGTCCGAAGTTGCGGGCCGCATGTCCATTCAGGCCGGTGCGCACTCACTGGAGAAAGCCCAGGGTGGCATGGGGCTGTTGCTCGGCGGCGTACCGGGTGTTGAGCCGGCGACCGTGGTCGTGATCGGTGCCGGTGTGGTCGGTCAGAATGCCGTGGCCATGGCCGTTGGCACCGGTGCCGATATAGTGGTCCTGGATAAAAGCCTGGAGACCTTGCGGTTACTCGATAAGCAATATGGCAACCGCATCAAAACCGTTTACTCGAGCAAAGACAGCCTGGAACGCCATGTGTTGAGCGCCGATCTGGTCATTGGTGCGGTACTGGTGCCCGGTGCGGCCGCACCGAAGCTGGTGACCCGAGACCTGATTAGCCGGATGAAAAAAGGCGCGGTGGTGGTCGATGTGGCGATCGATCAGGGCGGTTGTTTCGAAACCTCCAAAGCCACAACCCATGCCGAACCGACCTACGTGGTCGACGGCGTGGTGCACTATTGCGTCGCCAACATGCCCGGTGCCGTGGCTCGCACCTCGACCATGGCCTTGACCAATGCGACCTTGCCGTTCGTGCTCGCCTTGGCCAACAAGGGCGCCAAGCAGGCAATGTTAGACGACGCGCATCTGCTCAATGGTCTCAATGTGTGTCGCGGTCAAGTGACTTACAAGAGTGTTGCCGACGATCAAGGCCTGGCCTTTGTTGAGCCACGTTTGGCCGTTGCACAGCTCTAAGCACCTCCTCACGGTCTCACGACCGCCTCGCCCGGGACTGGGGCGTTACAGCCACCCAGCCCCCGGCGGTATTATTTTGCCCCGCCCTAACGATCACTTCCTGTTATCATTCCTGCTTTCACCATGACCTAATAAACTATGATCGGTGTTTTCGATTCAGGCGTCGGCGGCTTAACCGTGTTGTCCCAGATACGGGCGCAGCTGCCCGATAGCCCTATTCTCTACTTGGCCGACCAGGCCCACGCCCCCTATGGCGACTTGACCCAGGCGCGTGTTATTGAGCGCAGTCGGTTAATCAGTCAATGGCTCCAGACGCAGGGGTGCACGCTGGTGGTCGTCGCCTGCAATACCGCGACTGCCTTGGCCATCGATGCCTTACGGGCCAGCTTTGACATACCGATCGTGGGCGTCGAGCCGGGCATTAAACCGGCGGCTATCCAGTCTTTGAGTCAGCGTATCGGCATTCTAGCTACCGCGAATACGGTGGCGTCGGACCGATACCTGCGCTTATTGGAACGCGTGTTACCGGATATTGACATCCTCAGCCAAGGCTGCGCCGGTTTGGCCGATGCCATCGAACAGCAGTCCGCCGACCTTGATCAGCTATTACGGCGTTACTGTCAGCCCTTGATCGATCAGGGGG
>Ga0209193_1000111_pt1 | contig 58901 bp, 77 predicted proteins | sample COGITO_mtgs_1003_FD_185515 | JGI IMG/M metagenome (GOLD analysis project Ga0209193, IMG submission 185515) | Pelagic marine microbial communities from North Sea - COGITO_mtgs_100330 (SPAdes) (version 2) | ecosystem: Environmental > Aquatic > Marine > Epipelagic ...
CATACCATTTTCCTGTACTTGGTAATAATATTGATGCACCACTTCCAGTAAATGCTGAGGCAGTTGATTGTAAATTACCATTACTTAAAGTAATACTTGAGTGAGTATTAAGAGGATTCATTACACACCAATTATTCGTAGGTGAGTCAAGGACTTGGTCGTGTGCTGCAAGTCCACTTGATGTGAAATCATTACCATTTCCAGACTCATCATCTCCTAAATCAGCACTATCTCTACCATCAATATAAAAACCTTTAGTGCCAAATGTTAAACCACTTACATCTTTGGGAATCCAAATCCCACTATCGTTTGTTTCTCCAAAGCTAGAAGGGTCTAGTGCTTGTCCATCTATATGCACCATTTCTGCTATATATCCATCAAACCCATAAGTTCCATGTGCTGCAAAATAATCACCTAAATAATAAGTTGATCCATTTTGATTCCAACCTAAATCTGCATTTAAACTTGGTGCATTAAATGTAGAAAAAGAGGTTTCTCTTTTGCCATTTACATACACTCTAAACCTATCATTTGCGATTGAATTACTAGTATCAGAAACTAATACTAAATTATACCAAGCACTTGGGTCACGGAAAACTCTATTTGTTCTAAAAATAACTGATGCAGAAGCACCATCATATATGCTTAAAAAATCTCCAGCTACTCCTAAACTACCACTATCAAAACTTAACTGAAGTCTATTGCCATCACTTTGATGACATGCCCAAAGAAAAGGTGATACACTTCTTTGTGAACCTAAAACACCTATTTTAAACCAACAACTAAATGTCCAAGTTTTAGTGTTACCACCAGACCCAACTGCTCTAGACATATATGCACTATCAGAAAAATTAAACCTAATTGATTGGTCTATAGAGTATGTGGTTGTGCCAGATCCACTTGCACCCATAAGAACATTATTTTGAAATACCATTTATACCTCTTGTATTATTTAACATCTAGTGATGCCGCCATATGCACACTAGAACTCGATAACACAACGTAGTCAATACGGTCGACGGCAGAAGCTGTCGTTGTTAGTGTAGGAGCCGTACCCCCAACAAACTTGTAAGCACTATTAAATGATAAAGTTCTTGATCCAGTACCGTCCTGACGAACAAAGAAACTTCCTGTTTGTCCAGATTGAACATTCGTTGGAGCACCTAAGTTTCTACTACCACCTAATCTAACATCAAAGTTTTGACCACTGTTGAAGTTTACCGAGATTGTTGATGCATCAGTTAATGAAACAATGTCAGCTACAGCCGACTTTGTAATTCTTAATTGTTTACCTAGTGAATCAACAGCACTAACGGATATAGCTGTTGTTGCAAATAATTTGGTAGTATCTGTGATTGAACTTGAAATACTTGTAGCAGTCATACGAGTAGCTACGACTGCCGTAGCCGATACCGTGCCACCTACTGTAATAGGACCAACGGCACCACCTTCTGTAGATAGTGCACTTACACCTACTGGGTCAACAGCATTATGTACATTTGTTCCATCACAATAAATAAACTTTGAACCACCACGAGGGGCTATAACATTTGTTGTTGTTGCGGCTGTTTTTAATTTAACGGTATGTGTGCCACCTGTTGTTTGGTTGTCAACAACGTATAATTTTTCAACACTAGGGATCACTATAGTTGAGTTTGATCCTAATGTTCCTTCAATTCTTAATACGGCATTACGAGATTGGTCGGCTGCTCCGTTACTAGCTGTTAATGAAGTTGTTGCTCCTGTTGTACTGACAACGACGACACCACCTACGGCTTCGTCCACCATGTCAATTACTTGTTGGTTAAGACGATCACCCCAGGTATTCGCATTTTCTCCATCAGCTTGTTTTTCTAATCTAAGTCTTGTTGTATAACTACTTGGCATAATTAATTACTTCCCTTTACTAATGTGTTATCACCTCCAGCTGGTGAGGCATTATTTCTCATATCATCCTGTCTTGTTCTTCTGGCTTCATTTAGTAAGTCAGTAAATGCTCGTTGGTATTCTTGTTCCCAAACTTGAGCAGCTGTATAATTTTTCATAAACATACAGGCTTCCTTCATACTAGCATAAAACAATGCATTAGAACAATATTGTGTAAAGAAATTCTCTTGATGCACAGAAGTAGCTGCTGTTGGTTGGACAATATAAGACATTTCACAATCATAGGCCGATACTGGTGTAGGTGATACTAACAGCCTATCAAATCCAAAGTTAGCATAATAACGAGGCACACCCGTACTTGTGCGTTGTGGCCAATAATCATTTAAATATTCATCAGTCTTTTGTAATAAATTAATTCGTGTGCCATTAGACTTTAAAATATTTAAGTTTTTAATTATTAATGTGTTTAATGGTTTAGTTAAAAATGGATCACCAATAACCATGTTTGATGTTGCATACTGTACAACACCATATGAATCTATTTCTCTTGTAAGCCTTCCTTCGGCTCTTTCAATAAAAGCTGGTATGTCTCCTACAAACTCTGTGCTTGTGTCTTCACTTGTCGTCTTAATTCTATTTATCAATTGATTGTATGTTATGCTCATATTCGTTTAGCCTTCCACGTTTCGTTTGTTCCTCCAAAAACTTTAGGTGTCCAGATACCTCTAACTCTTGTTCTAAATTTAGCACTAACTCCTGTTAGTACCAAGTTACCATCACCATTAATATTTGGAGAAATAACTCTCGTTCTAATTAATGGTTGGAAGTTTGTTTTTCCACCCATGCCTGCGTGTATACTACACTGATAGTATAATGTAGTTGGACCATCATTCGCAACAAATATTTGTGTGTAAGCCCCAGCATTACCCGGAGTTCCTATAGTCTGTACATTTGTTGTAAAAGGTATAGTTCTACCTTCATCTAAATAAAATCGTAAAGGGTGTCCACTATTAGAACTATCAGATTGATCAAAGGTAAACAGTGCACGATCTTTGACTAAATTTAAACCATACTGTTGTCTGCCATCTATAAAGTATTTATTACTACCACCTACACTTACAACTGTTACTTTAAATGTTTTACCACCATTGTATATTACTGGGTTAGCTCCAGCTTGTGAGCTTTCGTTACCTGTGTCAAATTCACTTGTTACTCCAGTAACATCAACATCAATACCTGCTTTAATAAAAGGAGTTCCAAGACTAAATGATCCGATGACTTGGGACGGAATAACTTTTGGACTACTTGTAATAGTTGAACTACGAAGTGTAGTTACTAATGCTACCCCTGTAACATTATGTGTTTTAATAACTTCAACAGTTGCTGATCGTAAACTAAACCCTATACTTAATCTTGTTAGTGTTAAGTTAGCATTAGCTGCTGTAGTTACATTACGAAGAGATAAATTTATTCCTGCGTTAGTTACAAAAGCCGTGCCTGGAATAGTTACTTCTACAGAACGAAGAGCAGTAGATAGAGAAACTCCTGTTACAGTAACCGATTGATCTACAACACTACGGTTCCATGCACCTGAGTTCCAAGTATTTCTACTGTATCCACTAGTAACCACAGACATAGACGATTAACCTCGACTATGAAAGTGTGATAATAGCAGTGGCAGCAGCAGCAGCTGGGAATGAAATTGTAAAGGTACCGTTAGTCGATACTTTATCAGACCCAAAGTCTAAAACAGCAATAGCTTTATTACTATTAGATGAATTATATATTAATGCTCCTCTAGCTGAGAATGTTGTACTTGTAAAAGATATATCAGCAAAATCAATAATTGCTGTTCCACCTGCAGCAGATGTTGCGCCAAGTGAAATAGTCACACCAGTTAGTGTGCCTCCACCAGGAGCATATCCACCACTTGATACAACTTCATTAGACGTTGAGTACGTAGCCGTACCCGCAGATAATGAAGCCACACTTGTGAATAAAGCTATCTTTAAGGTATCAGTTTTAATCTGATGCCCTTCTTGTAAAACTTCTGACTTAAAGGAATTACATACAGCTTGTGTAATGGCCATTTTTAGTTACCTCTCTTTGTAAATGTTGAATCATCAGGACTCCACCCAGCATCACCAGTTGTAGCTAGTACGACTTCTGGACGTGCATCCCTCAAGTTTTCATTGTCATCAATTCTTGGAGTCTTGTTCTGCGGATGATCTATAATATTATATCGACCATCTGTTTCCGAAGCTCCAACAATTAATCCTGTCGGCTCTCTGACTCTTTCAGAATATTTAAATCTAAATCCTGAACGGTCACAGATAAAGTATGCATACTTACCTCTTGCCATTATAACCTAAATGATGGCTTAATCAAAAGACTAGCCCTTTCTTTATCAGCATACATTGCTGAGGTTAGTTCTTCTTCATACATCTGTTTTAACATACTAGCTCGTTCTGATGTAATGCCTGGTCTTTTGATAGACATCTTATAGGCAAGACCAGTTGATAAGCACGGTAAGAATCTAAATGGTATGTCTGCATCTTGATTAGATTTGGTTATATCTTCTACTTTATTAAAACTAAAGTATGATAATAATGGTGTGCCACCTGTAGTCGTAGCATCTGGAGTAGGCCACAAATATAATTCTGCTGCATCTCTTAGTCTGTTTATAGCATACTGTGTTGGTCTACCCGTTTGTGTTTTGTTTGTGATTCTTTGATAAGATTCCATTGTTATTCTTGTTAAAGCTAAATCTGTAGTTGTTGAACCACTAACTGTTCTATGTACTAATTCAGTTATATCTATAAGTGAAGTGGGTAATGTATATTCAGCTGTACCGCTTGTAATATCTAATGTAGCAATGTTTTGTTTCCATAGTAATATACCACGGTTCATCCAATCGATAAGGAGAAGATTAAGTGTACGTCGTGCCTCTAGTGGTTCAAACCCTAGAGTCTGTTCGCCACCTAACATAGACATAGCTTCTTCAATTACGTCAGCTATATCTAGATTGAATGTTGTTGTGCCTGAAGTTGTCATAATTACCTATCGTCGAAGTCAGTTCCGTATGATGGGTTGACCATACCACCAGCCATGTAGTTTTTCTTAGCTGGATCTGGTCTACCAGTAATATCTTTTAAACGTATAGGAACTCCAGATGCTCCACTACCTTTTCTTTTTTTAACTTTTTCTTTAGCTTTTTTAAAATCTTCTTTTGTTATATATGCATCAGTTGGCTTTTCATCATACTTCTTACCTTTAAAGGTTCCAATTCTACCAGTTAGCATTGGTTTTTTGTTTTTATCTGTCATCGAACTCTCCTCCAAATAATGGGTTGACTGTTCCTCCAGTAAAGAATTTACTTTTAACTTTACCACCACTAGCTTTAGAATCTTTCTTTTTCGTTCTTTCTTTTTCTAATTCTTTTGCTCTTTCCATAAACATATCCCGACCAAAAATTTCATTATATGCCTCGGCTGTTTTGTCAACTAATTCTCCCTCTTCTAAACCAATAGCTTTAGTAATTTTATTTTCATTACCGATTGCTTTGTGAAATTTTCTAACTAGTTTTTCTTTAATATTTGGTTTTCGTTTATATTTAAATTTTTTAGTTTCTTCACTCATTTCTTTTTCTTTCCCCATTCATATAGGTTATCAAATGTTGTTTCCCAGTCCATATAACTATCGTGTTGTTCTGCGGAGTGTTCCCACTGTGACGGTACAAAGTCTGGTGGTCCTTCTCCAACTGCCCATAGCGCAGGATTGGTTACACGTACACGATTGTTTGGTAATGCTACTATACATCCTTTATAAGGACCTGATGTTAATTCCAACACATGCGATTGTTTATGTTGTGCTGGATCATCCGATATATAACTGTCAGTATAATCAACCGTAAACATGTACTTACCATTATAAAACTCACCTGCTAGTTTACACAACCACGGACTAGAACTAATTCGATCCATTCTAATGATAGCATGGTTACGACTAGAACAGTCCCACGGCTGTGCTAAATGTGTTTGTATATTTGGTGGCCATTCGTCGAAAGGAGTATCACCGACAAGTGCAGTTATAGGCATACGTGCCCACATTGCGCCACCGTGAGGATTGGGATGGTCTTCACCACATCCTGTAAATACAACTTGAAAACTCAAACATCTGTCTGGAATAGTGCACACGGCAAAAGCTAATGCATGAAGAAACTCACCTTGATATTCCTCATGATTATGTGTGAACTCTTTCCTCACCCAACACTTAAAGTGTGGGATATTAGAAATCGTATACGACACTACTTGGCTCTACCACCTCTTGCCATATACTTGGAAGTTTTACCACCTTTAGCCATGTACTTAGATGTTTTACCTCCACCCTTCATTCTGTATTTGGAAGTCTTACCTCCACCAGCCATTTTCTTTGGTCCTTTCATCATAGCTTTTAACTTTTTGTTTTCAGCCATGAGCTTTTTCATTTTAGTTTCCATTGCTTTACTCATTTTACTTACTCCTTATTATAGATTGGTTAACACATATACTTCGAAAGCTACGGCTGCCAATCCGATCAACCCAGCTCCGATTCCTATTATAATATTCTTTCTTCGTTTTTGCATCTGTATTTTTTGTTTTAATAGTGTTGCCTGTCTCTTTCTTTCAAATGCAATTTCTTTTTGTAGTCTCTCCCACTGTCCTGGAGAACCATACAATGCAAACATTTCTCTCATTTGATCTCGTATTCTCTTTGCCTCTTCATTTCTAAAGTGTGCATCAATAGCATTCTGTTCTGTTCCAGTTAGTTTACCAAGAACTTTACCTAATCCACTTGATTTATTACTAGCCACAACTTGTAAACCAGCTTCGGCCTTTGCCCATTTCGACACAGTGCTTGACATATTAGCTAAATCCTTACCAGCTTTAATAGCTTTGGTTATAGCATCAGTAGCGCCTTTTAGTGCGGCGAAAGCTGTGAATGGGTCTATCATCGTCGTCTATGCCTTTCTTTTTGTTTTAACCTTTTGTTTCTTACCACTAGCGCTAATCGGATATCTTATCGATGTAGGTTTTGGTCCAATATTAGTCTTGGCTCTTTTTCTTTTAACTGCCGAAGATTTCTGTCCAGCAGACATTTTGTTAGCAACTGCCTTTGGACGACAGACTGGATACTTTCTTTTTGACGACTTAGCTGATTTACGACCACATTTTTTACCAGTAGATATATCAACCCAATCTTCTTTAAACCAAGTCTTTAAACCTTTCTTAGCCATTCTTTTTCTTTAAGTTATATTTATTAGGAACCTTTCCATAACCAACAACTCTGTCCCATTCTCTTTGTGTGTAATAATTTTTTTCAGTCATACTATCTATACTTAGTTACTTTTCGACGGTTGTTCATAACTTTACCACAACCACGAGCTATGCCACCATTCTTTAATTTAATCTTACCACCACCAGCTTTACTAGGCTTTGGTCCTTTAAAATCTTTTCTCTTCTTACCACTAGGATCTTTTATCTTACCCGCACATATCTTTGACGCATATGCATTTGCATAAGCTGAGGGATATACTGCAAACTTACGTTTAGCAGCAGCTTTACCTCTAGGACATAACTTTGTCATACTTGTATCCCCATCTGTTTTCTGATAAATCCCAAACTCTTTTAGTGGCCTTTGGAATCTTAACTAATAATTTATTAAACTTTACGACGTTTTTTGTTACTTGCATACTTCCTCCGTTTCTTTGGTTTACTCGGTGGTTTTGTTATTTGTTGTCCTATATTAGCACGACTTATTACCATAACTCATTATATACCACGAGGTTCATAATTACCATAGGGATTTGAAGCTATTATTGATCCACCTTCTTTGTATCCAAAATGGGATGCAATATCTTTAACAAAAGTTCTATTAGGTATAAATGTTTTTTGAGTATACATTGGTTTGCCAGTCTTTGGAGAAGTTCCCTCATATTGTCTGACTATGATACGTTCAGCTCTTTGGTATTCACTGCCTTTACCTTTACTAGGCACTGACTCATAAACGATAGACTCTTTACCACCTTTACCAAAGGGTTCTAATTTAGGATCAATTAAATCTTTTTTTGATCCAGGAACTATAGAACCATCCAAATACTCTAAATATTTTTCTAAACTTTTTCCGTCTAATGTTTCATAAGGATGTAAACCACCTGTAATATAATCCTCTGGATCAACATAACCATACTTATCATCTAATTGATCAAGCATTTGTTCTTTTTTCATCTGTCTTGTGATAGCTTCTTGTTCTCTTAATTTTTTATCTTCTATTAATTTAACTTCTTTAGTTTTATCAGGTAGCTGTAAAGGCACATCCCTATCATCAGTTAAACGTAAAGGAGAGTCCCCAATACCTTGAATTGGTTTTTTTGAAAAGTTTTTAGCTAAAGATTTTAAAGCTCGTGGTGCAAGACCGACGGCTGGAATAGCCCCTAGTGCTGATAATAAATATAAAGCTGCATTACCAGAGGCATCAAGATAATCTCCTGATTCTAAATCTTCTTTTGTTTTTTCATAATACTCAGGTATATCAGCTAATGATTTAGCCTCTCCTGTAATCGGAGATAATTCATAAGCTAAACCTAAACCCGATGGTTGTTTTTCTACAAACTCTTTGTAGTCTTTTAATGGTGTAATACCTTTATTTGTTTCTTCAGCCATATTAAATACCTATAAGTATCTTTGCAATCACAGCCGATGCTCCAGATTGCATGACTATGGTAGCACACACAGCCCCGACAACTAACCACTTAACTTGAAATATAGACCGTTTTACACAACCCATATCTTCTTTTAACTCAGATACATCTTCACGAAGTTGTGCTTCTCTTTCAATGTGACGAGTTAACTCAAGTTTAATATCAGTTAATTCTTTGTTAGTCATTCTAGAATACCCAGCACCATACCAGTAAACCTGCAAAAATAGCAATGATAACATCTTTCTTACATTTATGTGGCCAATACTCTATACACTTTTCTTTAATCTTCATCCATATCATTTTAATATCTAACATTTCCATCTCCTCCTTGCTTGACAGATTCTTTTATTTGGTGTCTTTTTACAGTTAACATTATGCATCTTGGCTTGACCCGCAGACCGTGCACAAAATGACTTTCTTCTTTTCGCAGATTTACTACCCTTTGCGACTTTACCAGTAACAGCAGTTTTTAATTTAGAACCCGGATTAGCACGACGATAAGCGGCGACACCTTTAGCCGACATACCTGCGCCTTGTTTCGTAGGTCTAAAGTTACCAGATTTGACACTGGACTTTATGCCCATGCCTTTCTTTTTACGAGTAGCCATAAGTCTAGCCAGTAAAGACTGTACCAGCTGCACTTGTAGGTACAGTTATATGTAAATTTGTTTCGTAACGAATACCAGCATCTTCAATATACTGATCCGTTGCGCCACCACTATTAAGTTGAACTTTTAAAACAATGTCACCAGTAGCGCCACCATCTCTTAATGTAAGTTCTTTAATAGATGTAGAATTATTTACAAAACTATAGCCTCTTATACGACCAGAACTTGAATCAATCGTACCAGTAGCTGAAACAAAACTTGATTTTATATTTGTTGCCATATTTAATTCCTTATAAATAAAAGGGGCTTGTTAAGACCCCTTTTACTAGTTAGATTATGCTCCCGCAGAACCGTAATATGATCTCCAGTCACTGAAACCAAAGCTATATCTTTCTCTAGCTTTGAATCTCAAGTTACCAGTATCAAAGTCTGGTTCCATTTTTGTAGCTAATGGTGCTCTTACGAACATTTTAGCTCCGTTTGGAACATCGGTTTTAATGAAGTACGCATTGGTATCTGTAAACCTATGATTTACAAAGTAGCCTTTAGGAAGCATACTCATTGAACGTACTGCATTAACATCGTTCAAGTTTGTAGCTCCATTTGCTGCTGTGGTAGGATTCACACCAATCGAAGTTGACAGTGTACTTGCTAAGATTTTCTCAGCTGTAAACTGTAGATTCGGTGGAATGTGCAAAGATTCTGCACGTGTACCAGTTAAGATACCTCTGTCGTCTTGTGTATTTTGAATAGCAATCAAGGCAGTTTCTAGTGTAGCTTCAGATAAGTCTGATGCTGCTAGTAAGTTGTCTTGAGTACCACCCACGACAGGGTGACTGTTAGAGAAGAATGCAACTCCGTCTCCTCCAGCAAAGTTTGCGTTAAAACCATTGTTAAACACATTTGCGGCTTTTACTTGTTTAGTAGTAGCCATTGCTCTTGCAAGACCTCTTGCACGTACTTTCGCAAAAGTATCATACAAATTATCTTCCATTGCTTCCTCAGTAACTGCGAAAGCTAAAGCAACTGTTTCGTGTGAGTAACGGCTAGTGAATGACTCTGAAGCAGAATCATACTGCACCGCTGCACCTTCTGATTTAGTTGGTGCTTCACCGAAACCAGTGAAAAGAACTTCTTCTTCAAAAGCTCTATCCGAGTTTTCAGTCTCAAACAAAGATGCGTGTTCGTCATCTATTGAGCCATACTCCAATCCAAAGACTGCGTTTAGTCCAGGAAGGAGCTGTTTAGCGATATTACCTCTATTTATAGCCATAATATATTCCCTCCTATGCTAAGTCGGCAATCGAGACCGTGGAACCAAGTCCGTAGTGATCTCTATGCTGGTTAATTTTAACTTCAATATTTGGGAATGCATCAGTTGCGGCTTCACCCGGTAACGTAGACCTTCTCAAAAGTCTTAAAGTCTTTGCTTGAACAGAGCCTGATCCGCCTTTTAAGCTAAATCCAGACATACCTGTGATTGTAGATCCAGCACCTAATGATACATCCATGTTCAAGTGAAGCTGAGTGTCTGCCACTGAAGCGCCTGCTTGAATTTCGAATGTAGCATTTGGATCATCAATGACTAAAGCTTTCGCTTCACCTTGTCCGTGATGAACTTGACCTGCTGGAAAGTAGTTATTAAAGGTTGGTTGCTTTGTGTTTGGATCAACCCAATTAGCACCCATAAAAACTCCTGCAACTAAATCCGTTGCGGCTGAGACTTTATGCACCTTGCCACTAACAATCTTTACCAAGTCACCTTGGAAAATTGCAGTCGCATGAGCTGCCTTTACCCCATACTCATTCATACCACTGGTATTATAAGCACCGCCACGCATTCTAGAAGGTTGGAGTCCTCTAAAGTTTTTCGATGTTGCCATCTCTTCCTCCTTCAAAAGTAAGTGTTTAAGTTAAATTTTAACCGACACCCTTTATTTATCAAAGTGTGTTGGTCTACCTGTGGTAACTTTTGATCGACTGTTGTTAGAGATTGGCATACGAGGATCATTCTTACTCATAAGCTGTCTGTTGATTGCATCAGTTTGGGATTGTGTAAACTCATCTACATGTTGTTTATATCCCTCTTGATTTTCTATAGTGTTTGTTGCTAAAGCTACATCACCACGGATAACAAGTTTACCGAGACTACCTACAGCTTGGTTTTGGAAACCAGCACTGAGTTCAGGAACATCTTCAGGTCGAACAAAGTCCCACCCTTCAAATTGTTTTTCCTGTACATTCTGATCATCATACTGACCCTTCAGAGAAACTCTGATCCATCTAAGGATAAGTCCTTTTTCTTTGAATCTATTAGTTACCTCTTCAGGAACCTTTAACCAATTCTTCTTTTGATATACACCTCTTTGTTTTCGAGCTGTACTTTGCGCTGAACGAGTCGCTACTTTTACGTCATTTGTTTTTGGTGTAGTCATATCAATTATTACCTTTCATTATCCACGTTATATATTTACTGTAGTGTAGTCATTCCCGGCTTTCTCAACCTTCGCTTTTTCTTTAGCATACACATCAAGCGGTACTCCCATCTTTTTAGCAAGACGGACATCTTCTTGAGATAGTCTTATCTTACCTTTGGATGATGCCGAAGTACGTGACTTTCCAGCAACCACTTGAGCAGGTTTGTTTGTTGGTTCTTCCTGCTGACCAAACTTGTGAGGCATTTCTTTTTTTAGCCTTTTACTTATCTCAGTATAGAACTCTTCACTCTCTGGATCAAAGCCCTCTTGTAATAAATCTTCATTTATAATATGTGCGGCTTGTGTAGTAATTCTATCTTTATTATACCACTCACTATTATCAGATATCCACTCCCTAGCTAGCTTGTGTAGCTTTGCTGGTTGTTTAGCTTCTTGAGTTGGTTTAGCTTCTTCTTCTTTTTTAGGCTCAACCGTTTCAGTTTTCTTTGCCTGATCGTCCATATAGAATCTTTTAGCATCAACCATTCTAAGTTCAGTCGTTGCATCGGCAATAGCTTTCTGTGCATCAAGAAGTTTATCCTTATCACCTGAGTCATAAGCATTCTTATATCCTTCTTCAGCAAGTTTAAGCTTATCTTTAAGTTGATTCTCATAACTAACTAAACTAGCCTTCTCAGTTTCTTGAACCTTTTGTGTTGAGTTTTGAAGTTGTGATTGTAAATCAGCTATCTTTTGCTCTTGAGCTTCAAGTTGTTCTTCTCTCTCTTTACGTTGTTTAATTAGTTGTCTTATTCTTTTTTCAGCACCAGCCGTATTGATACCATCAAGTTCTTGAGGTTCAGAATCTTTTGATTCTTCTCTTTCTTCTTTCTTGGCTTCAACCGTATTATCTTCGACAGTCTCTTCGACTTCGTAGTTTTTATCTGGTTCTTCTTTTTGGGATTTAGTAACGTCTACTTCTTCGTAGCCGTCATCTTGTGTTTTGTTTTCTTCGTTCATTTTTTCTCCGTAGTTACGAGTTACGTTTACGTCAACAATCTCATTATATAATATTACTTACTGATATCCAAATAGTTAGGGTCAAGGTCTTTCGGGTCTGGTACAACCATTAATACTTGGTCATCAAACAATAGAATCATTCTAATACCTTTGTAAGAGAATTTATCACCTTGATACTTACCATACACAACATAGTCGCCGGGTTTACACCATGCTCTTCCTTTAAACTTATCACGGTCAGCATAGGCAAGTTCGCCTACTTTTAAAACACGACCAATAGTTGTTAAGTATCGAGCATCATCTTTAAATTTATCTGGAAGTAATATACCTCCTTTAGTTTTTTCTCTAATAGACACTGGTCTAATCAATACATGATAACCAGGAAGATTAGGTAACACCTCTGGATCGGGTGATTCTTTATTAGTAATCCATTCGTCGTTGCCAGATATGGCTGTTGCTACTCCTGCTGCCTTCATACTAGTCTTCTTCTCCTTTTTCGTATAAGTTTTTTTCTGCTAATTTAAGTTCTTCGATAGCAATAGTCAAGCCTTCTATTATACCAACTTGATACTTATAGTCTGCATAATTTTCAGATGAACCTGTTGCTATTGTTTCACTTAAATTATTTTTAGTTGTCGTCAATTTCTCTCTAAGATAGTCAGCTACGGCATCCATACTTCATGCCTTTCAAATAATTCTTTTTCTGACTCATACATAGCTTTTAAATATTCTTCTTTTATCATAGCCTCTTGAACTGTTATAGACTTAGATGGATCTCTTCCACCTATAATAAGTTTACTATGTGTACGTATTGACGGCTCATCAAACTTTTCTTCAATACCATCCATAATCATGATCAGATCATCACATAATCTTTCCATATACCCAAACTGAATATAGGGATAATGATTTAAAGTATAGTGGTCATAATAATCTTTTACCACATTCTTATTCTCTACTATTTTAGTCAGGAATGTTTCATAATCTTCGGCTTGACACTTTCGTTCAAGTCTAATGTCTTCTTGCCAGTTCCATTGATTACCATACTTGTTTGCTTTCTTTCTGGCTCTGTGATGAAACAAACTATGTACAAACGTCATAGGATGTCGTAGGAAAGCAAAAGGTTGTTTATGGGTGAATGGTGTATTATGTGAGTCATATATCGCATCACCGATAGCTTTAGCGCCCTCTACATAACTAAATAACATTTGTTTGATCCAACGTCCACCAGTCTTCGGTACGTGTATGAATACACTATTTTTAAGTTCTACTGCCATGTATAAATAAAAAGTCGCCATCCGTTATGTCTGGCATTGTTATAGCTACTTTGACACCGTGTTCAGTATCTTTCACTGGTTGAAGTCCTTTACCCCTATGATTATAAAAACATTCATAGCCATGTTTAAAACAAAATTCAAAGGTTGTTTCTACTGGATACTTGTTAAACTTATCATAAACCTCAATCATTAAGTTTGGTTTATCTCTTTCTATAACTTTCTCTCCACCTTCTAATACATCAAGTTCTGTTCCTTCTGTATCTATTTTTATAAACCCACACTTGTAACCATGTATAAGAGTCTTTGCATACATTGAATCAATGGTTCTTGTTTCTACAGTTATAGGTATACCACTGACAAGATTTTGAAATGACGAGTTTGATAATCTTTTATCATCTACATAAAACTTTTGGTTACCTTCCATATTACTCATAGCCACATTGTGTGTTGTAACATTATCGTACTCATCTTCTACCTTTTTTAGTTGATTGTAGACTGGAGGTACGGCTTCAAATGCAAATACAATATCGGCATGTTTAGCAAACCATCGTGTATATTGTCCAACACCTGCACCAATATCTAATACATAACTATTTTTAGGAATGTAGTCTTTGGTTTTACCTATTAAAAATTCTTTAGTATGTAAATCATAATAGTATGGATTGAACACTCTTCGTTGTAACACTTCGTCAGAAAGTTTATCAGTTAAGTTCATTTGGTTTCATTATCACTTGTAGTGCTATACGTTCCCCATCTTCAACATGAGTTCCTCTATGCCAACCATGGTTCGGTTCAAATAATATAAAGTTAGTTTCGTCAGTTGTAAAGTGTTTTAATTTAGAATATATAGTTTCACTTGTATATTCACCATCTAGTAACTGTCTAGAAAAGTATGAATTTTTACGTGCCCATACTGGTAGTGTGGCATTAGACTTTCGTTGACTTGAGTTTGATAGTGTATTTACTAACTGATTACTTTTACAGAATAACATTTCAACCTCATCAAAATACCATCTATGACTTTCTGGAACGTAAGCAAAAGGTCCGTTGTTACTTTTAACTTCGTTTAAATATATAATAGTTTTTATATAACTGTACTTGGGATCTATGTGTAATGTGTACAGTTTATTCTTTGGTTTATTACGTTGGTCTCTTTGAAAGTATTCATTGAATGTATCGTTAGAATCACTGATGTGTAAGTTAATATCTGTAATTTCATACGGTTTTTGAATAAGATTAAGTTTAGAATATATCGTATTTAGTTTCTCATGTATCTCATGTTGAGGTGGTAGGTTTGTTATTCTGTCTTGTATCCGTGTATCTCGTACTGGATTTCTTTTCTTTAAATCATCAATATCTTTTTCTAAACATTTAACAAGGGAATCCGTATCTATCGTAGTTGTATAATATCCTAAGTCATCAAATGTTTTAGGACCACTATATTTTATATTCTTAGATTTATCTTTAAGTGTAAAACCGTTTATTGCTGATGTAAGTTGTTTTTGTACTTGTTCATCTGATTTTATTTCTTTATGTAGTTGACCAACTCCATCGATAAATGTTTCAATATTATTATTCTCTAAACCTTTTCTAAGTTTATCATAGACGATGGGATATTCGTGAGTGTTTGGTTCGTATTCAATGTCGCCAAAACAAACGGTGGGATCTGGAATGACCACACCGTGTTGAGATATGTTATGCAATTTGATTACTATCTAAATTATATTTTTTAGAAATTTTACCTATACGTTTTTCAGTTGGTTGATCAACATCTGTATGATGTAATTTACGGTAGTATTCTAACATTGCTTCGTTATCACCTTCTTTTAAAACTTTTTTTAATAAATTATCTGATCCTTTTTTTTGAAACATATCTGCATAGAAAAGTATTTGCTGTTCTTTTTCACTAAGCTTTCTAGCATCTTTATGTTCTCTAGCTTCAACTGCCCACTGCGGTAAATTATCTTCACCAATAGTATTAGCCAAACGATTAACGGCTGTTACGACTGAATCCTCAGTAAACTGATATAGTCCTGCTGCCGTTGACTTAGGATTCTTTGCTTTAGGATTAAAGTTACTTTCCATTTCTTGATGAAATTTATCAAATTTTTCTAGACGAGCTTTAACTTGTGGATCTGTTAATAGTTCTTCGCCTAAACGTGGTAAGTTTTTTTGTAGTACAGATTGTATTATTTTGTCATCATCTTGCATTATTTTTGTCCTTTCTTTTTGTAAGTCTGATAAATCAACTGGGTCTACTTCCTCAACATCAGGAATGTCTTTTCGTTCAACAGGAATGATAGGTGCTGTTACACCTCTTTCAGGTATTTCTGGTTGTGGTATTGGTTCTTCTTTTTGTAATATACCTTGAGCTTCCATTGCTTGTTCTAAAAAACCTTTAGGTTCAACCATAGGTTGTTTAATAGCAAGGTCTGCTGCCTGCTTAAATTCTTCTGCTGATGCTTGGGCAACTGAAGATGGCTGCATTCCTCTGGCTTGTTCAACGAATCCTCCCTCTTGAAATTTTTGTTTGTCAACTAATTTTAAAAGATCCATTACTACTTTAGCTGTAAGGGTTTCATTTTTTTGTTTTTTACCTTCTTCTATCTTAGCTGCTTCAACCATGGCATCTATATTAATCTTCTTTTCTTCAAGAGCAAGTTCTTTATTTTCACGTTCTTGTCTATTTATCATAGATTGTTTTTGAATGTCTAAGTTCTGTTGCTCGATACTATCCAGTCCACCTTGCGCTGCTAACTGGTTCGCTGTTAGAATCTGTTTGGCTGACTCTGCCATAATCATAGTTAGACTAGCGCCTTGGTCTACTTGACCCTCTTGCGCTTTCATTAGTCCACCCATCTGTTCTTGGAATCTTAGAACCATATGTTCCCTGACGTTAGCCATTAGAATTGGTTCTACTTGTTTCATAATAGGGTTGGCACCATTTAGCGGGTCTTGTAAGTAAGAGGTCTTCACGGCGATGTGAGCATTGTGGTCTTGTCCTGGAAATGCTTTGATCGGCTGTCCACGTGTAGCCGACATGATATCCGCAAGTGGATCCTGCTGGACTGCCTGTTGAGGCGCATTCATGAATCGCTCTGGACTATCGACGTTAGCTGCGGCAAGAACCGCTTTGTTTACCTCTGGCATATTGAAAGTTCCTGGTGGTGACTGTGAAGCCAACTGTAACATCAGCTGAGCTTGGGCGAGTCTGTGTGAGTTCGATGGGATGTTCGGATCACTAACAGGAAGTACATCGATACGACCATCAAAATCTTGCTTGAATACTTCGGCAGACTGTCCTATAATATCATAAGGATAAGCAGTCGGTAAAAACTCGTTGTTTATTCTAGCTAATATTTTAAACTCGTCTCTTTGAGACCTGTGGAGTCGTTTGTGAATTGCTGAAAAGAACTTACCTGATGCTTCTAATAATGCTAATGTCGTGCCAACAGGACCGTAGTTCGTTGCATCAGACACTACTTGATCTGTCGTGTCAGCAAATTTCTGACCAGCAGTGGCTACATAGCCTAGCATTTGATAAAGAGTCTGAGACGGTTCTTTATAGGGAAGAGGAACAATGGATTTGCCCAAATCTAAACCCGTTGACTCAACATCACGAAACTCCCCCGGCATTATCGGAGAATTATCTCCCACAACTCTAACACCTCTGGCTTTGAAACCACCTGGTAAATTAGAGAATTGACCCGCATCTATTAGTGCTCTCATTGCTGCCGTTGCCGACATAGTAAGATTACCAAGGAAATGAATTAAACCTAGTCCATAGAATCCGAAACCTGGTACAAACTTGTAACTAACAAAGTGTTCTCTCTTTACAAATCGTGGATCACCGTCATTCCAGTTACGACGAATACTAAGAACCTTCTTAGAACTTTTATCTATTGTAACGATGTAGGGATAGGCTACACCAGTTGGACTGTTGAATGGTTCTGGTAAATCTAAATATAAATGTTGTTCAATTAATACATAGCTCGGGTCATACGGATTTTCATCATATGCCGATAGTCCCATAATCTGCTCTGCTTTAGATGTAATGTTACCTCTATCAGTTTGCTCTGGATCTCCCAAGTCTATTTCACTATACATACCTGCATCCATATCTTTTCTCAAATCATTTTCAGAACGATAGATAATATGTGAATAACGATCGGCACGACGAAGGTCGGATACTAAATTAGATACGTGAAACTGATCGATAGGTATGAACTCTGATATAGGTCGTCCTAGTGTTTCATCGTAATAAACTTTTTTAACTGCTGTACCAATTAATGGTAAGTGAAATAACATTTTTTCAAACTCATCAAAATACTCTGGCATCTCCTCGGTAATTTGATAGTTCATGAAATCTTTTACACGTTGTGCTTGTTTCTCTTTCTCTGGTGTTGGTGATCCAACCATTTGAGTTTTAATTGGACCTTTACTTGGAAATAATTCTTGTGATGCTTTGGATTGAAACTTGACGGCATTCTCTATAATTAATGGATGAGTTGCTGTACATGCACCATCAAATGGTTCTGTAGTTTCTTCTAATTTTAAACCAAGTAAATCAAATCCTCTTTCAAATGTCTGCTCCCATTCTTCTCGTGAATCTTTATCAGATGTGAAGTTATCCATAACTGTTTGAGCTATGTCTTCTAAATCTTCTTCTTCCATTAAGTCAGCTAGATTCGTGTAGAAGTCTTCACTGATTGAAGCTAGTACCTTACCACTGTCTTCATTTAAATCTATTTCTACCTCACCAGTATTAGGATCTACATTGACGGCGAGGTCTTCTTCCTGTTCTTCTTTTATATTTACATCTATACCTAAAGCTTGAGATTGGTTTTGAATCTTTTCTTTTGCTACTTCTATAGGGGTTGATATATCGTCTGGGTTTTTTTCTATTGCCATAATTAATTAGACCTTCCAATAGGTTGCCTTATTTTTTTTATAAGTATTGTCATTATCACTATAATACGGATCATGGGGATGTTGCAAGTGCCAAGAATCTTTCATATAATGTATCGCCATAACCATTGCATCTACTTGGTCGTCATGCGCTGCATTTGGAAAACTAATTGCTTCGTCAAATAATACTTGCGCCCACAATTTATTCGGTAACCAAACACGACCCGCTTCAATCAAAGGTGATGCGGCATAAGCTCTTGCTACTTTATCACGATCTGGAGTATATTCAAGTATTGGTAAACCTGCTCTCCGTAAATCTTGTATTAGCGATTGCCCACTGGCTTTCTTTTCTATTATTATAATGTCTGGCTTGTGTTCATCAAATGCATCTTGTGCATTACTTCGTAACTCTGGATATTCAAAACGACCTCGAACACTTCCAAGTAATATTAAATTACCGACATCATGCTCAACACCTTCGCTATCTTTCTCTACAGTAACAAATATACCCCATGTCTGCATAACACTATAATCGGCAGTCGTCCGTGTAGAGAATGCTGTATCCATTGTTTGTATTACAAAGTCACACTGAGGTGGATCTTTGTCTTCCCATATTTGAAACCACGATTTTTTAAGTATACCACCTTCGGCTGGTACAGGATTCTGCATATATAACGATTCCCAATATCGTGAACCGTTGTGTCTGCGAATTTCTGCCTCATCGTTTTCTAATATCTCTCTTGGTTTCCATTCTGGAAAATATGATTCACCAACTGGTAGATTTAATATTTTACTACTGTTGTCGTCAACCCATGCGGGTATACGAATAACTTCCCAGTTTAAAGATTTATTATCATCGTCACTTTGATTTGATAATAACCATCCACAGATATCATCTTCATGGTATCGAGTGTTAATAATAACTATAGAACCATTCGGCATAAGTCTTGTCCGTAAACCTGCTGGATACCATTCTTTAATATATCTTCTGCCTGCTTCACTGAAGGCATCTTCCTCTGACATTACGTCATCAAGTAAAGCAACATGCGCACCACGACCAGCTATCTGTGTTCGTACACCAGCTGCTACATATACACCGTTCTTGTTTGTTTGCCACTTACCCGCAGCCCTAACATCGGATCTAAGTTTTACATCTTCAAAGATTGATTGATAATCTTGGTCGTTAACTACATCTCTAACACTTCTACCAAAGTCAGATGCGAGTTGGTCACTGTGTGATACCGATAGTATCTCGTGATTAGGGTGGCGCCCAAGATACCACGCAGGAAATAGTTTAGAACATATTAATGATTTAGAACTACGTGGTGGTAGAAATACCATTAACCTTTTAATATCACCTTGTTCAACTTGTTGTAGCTTTTTACTAATGACATCTATGTGTCTACCCATTTTAAAGTCAGCTACAAGTTTAGGTGCAAAGGCTTCTATGAAACCAGAGAAGTTATCACGAACATTTTGAAATGCAAGGTGTCTAAGCTTGGCAATATCCTCGTCGCTTATAGATTCATTACTTTTTAGGTTCATCGTTTGACGATACGACTTTTAGACCTGCAATCTTTACAAGTCTTTCTACGTCTTTCTTCTTATTACCACTTTCAAAGCCAGTTGTTTTTACAGTCTGTTCTACTTTGTCTACAAACATACCCAGATGTTTGGCAATATGTTCCATTGACTTGTTCGCATTTGTAAAATCACTGTCTTGCATGGCTTCACTGTAAACTTTAGCTAGTCTTTCTAGAACTTTTTCTTTTGTCCATGTAATTTTAGTTACGGCTTCGTCTTGATATTCTTTGATTCGCTCCATAACCTTGTCATTCTTCATAATTACTCTAGCTTTGGCTCTAGTTCGTGCATCATTCTTGTCTGGTTGGTAACCTGCAGCTAAATATGCTTTGACTTCGTCGCCGTGGCCTGCAAATTCCATGCAGAATTTCTCTTGCATAGCTGTGAGTCCACGGAATGTAGGAACTTTTACGTTATTGTCTTCTGGTTTTTCTAACATTCTCTTTTTATACTCCTCTGGGTTCTTTTTTTCTAGCCTTCTTAGTCTACGTCTTTCTAATTCGGCTTGTATTTCTTTTAATTCTGTACCGCCTCCATATATTCTCGCTTCTTTCTTAACTTTATGCAAGTTAATCAGCTCTTCTTCCGTCATGTTTCCGTAAAGTATGTGTACTTTTTTCTTTGTCATAGTTCTAAAGCTTTGAAGGGAGGACAATAACCCACAACCATCTCTCCCTTCTCTTCAAATACCAGGATTCCAAAGCTGTAGGAGACAAATGTAGCTTTAAACCTAGAATACTAGGACGTTTCTAGGTGGATCTGCTGGTATAATCAATATAAACAAGTAATTGACAGGATGCAAGTATTTGTTTATTATCAAGTTTTATTTAATTAGGAGATTTTAAATGAATAAACCACAGATACTAACCGTATGGTTTAGTAATGAACATATCAACTCTAACTTTATAGATAAAGACAAACCAATGTCTAAGGAAGAGTACAGTAAGTTTATTGAATGGGCCGAACAAAACGATTACTACGATAAGATTTCAAAAGTAACCCAACATTTTGTAAATAAGTTTAGAGAACAATGAGACCAGAAGAGTTTATATATCAACCCATGATACTTTTAGACCATCGAATGATGGAATATAACTTCTGCATGCAAAACATACAACACCCTAACGGACACTACACAGAGTTTGGAGTATATGAAGGTAAGTCAATAAACTATTTAGCGAACCTTAATAAGAAAGTTACATTTCATGGGTTCGATAGTTTCAAAGGGTTACCTGAGAAATGGTTCATGGGACATAAAGTTGTAGAAGAAGGACACTTTGCCATAGATGGTTTACCAAAAGTTGTACCGAATGTTGTACTGCATGAAGGTTTGTTCGATGATACGATACCTATCTGGAAGAAAGACCATAAGAAACATTTATCGTTTATTAATATTGATTGCGATTTGTATAAATCTACTCAGACTGTATTAGAATTATTGAATGACCAGATTGTTAGTGGGACATTATTACGGTTCGACGACCTACTACCATCACCTATATCTCCATATCCTAATTGGGAACAAGGAGAATGGAAGGCACTTGTCGAATGGTGTCAGAAATATAATAGAAAAGTAACCCCACTTGCTCGTTCTTGGAAGCAAGGATGTATTATGAAAGTAGATGAATAATGGTTGAACGAATTATGGACCCTACCAATATTAGGGCAGACCACTTAGAAAGATATAACTTTGCCGTAAAGAAACTAAAAGAACTTAAACCAGAGAATATTTTGGATGTCGGTTGTGGTATCGGCTACGGTTCTGTGATTATGCATAACTTACTTTGCGCATCTATTGATTGTATCGATAAATCTATAGAGGCTTACGAAGTATTCGAAGAAGCATTCAGTCGTGACGTCGGTAAGGTGAACTACATTGTCACCGACATTACCAAACTAGAACCAAAGATGTTAAGACCCGCCTATGATGCTGTCGTATCGTTTGAGTTTATAGAACACATACCACCAGAACTAGCGCAAGATGTATTCGACTTGGCCGCAGAGAAGTCAAACATATTCATCGCATCATCGCCGAATGAATGTGTACGTCCCCATAAACAACCACCAGTGAATGAGTTTCACTATAAGCATTACACCCCAGTTGAGTTTGAGGCTATGGGTAAGAAAGCTGGATTCACAAACGTGGAGTTCCACTGCCAGACCAACGGTAGTCACTACATGGTTAGACCCGGCCTAGAGCAAGGGAAGTTTATGATCGGAGTTTTTACAAAGTAGTATGGGTACCCTAGATTTAAAACAAGGGGGCCATATTTGAAAATCTGCTCATTTTGTCTATGGTAGATACAATAGATAGAAGAGCTGCAACGGCTAATTTTTCTTGACCCCCAACGCAAAAAGAGTCCCCCCTATCTCTAGGAACAACTCTTTTTACTTTGTCAATGGCCTTGTAGTTAAGTGTTTATTTGTTTAACCTCACTTTCATATCACGTTGGGCCTTAACGATCTCTTCAGTGGTGATCTCAGATCCAACAAATTTATTTTTATTACTAAACAAAAAAACATATTTGCGAATTGCGTTTTTAGTTTTACTTTCCACTAGTGCCGTTCGCTTTCTGTTTTTTAAATTCTAGGTACTCGTTCCATTCTTGATCTGAAGCACTTCTAGATTTACTTTCCATTACTACAGTTTTAGAAATACGTTCATCAACCTCCTTAAAATTTTTGGCTTGAGTCAATGCCTCAAACAAATTCCAAGTTATCATAAAGGCTTTAGATTGAACCTTATATTCTTTAGCCCATATGTCATTGATAGTTATTGCAAACATATCTTTTTGAGATTTGGATTTAATTTTACCTTTTCCGTAACCCACTGGAAAATAAACCAAATCACCGTTTAATAGTGTAACGCCTTTTTTAGTTTGGATTGTCCACTTAGGATCACCGTTATAATCTAGCATAGGCGTTCCGTCTTTTTTCATTTTAGGAACGATCTCTTTTACTTCATCAAAATCATAAATTTTGACTCCGTCTTTTTTGATTCGTTCCAAATCTAAATTTAAATCTTTTTTCATTTTTTATCTCCTTTGTTAAAGATTTATATTTATGAAAGACTGTCAATTTTTTGACATTCAAAATAGTCAGTCCTTCAATTGTAGACTAATTCAAATCTCGAAAAATGTCAAGTTTTGAATTATCGACCACTTGAAACCCACGGAATCCGTGCATTCCTAGGGTGTTCTATTTTTGTTCTTTTGATTCTGAATCGTGCAACTTATTAATTTAATACTTATTATTCTCTTTTTCCCCTTTTATGATTTAGGTACATAGCTATCATACGCAGAAGAGTAGTAACAATTTAGAATGATTCTAAGTTAGGACACATACCCACCGAGAACACCCCTAATACATATGTCAAGTTGTATTTATGCAACAAATACATAGCTAATTTGCTAACAAAAAACCATAAAGACCAGGGACTTATGTGATTTACTTGGCGAGAAAAAAGTTGCAATCGGTCGAATTTTCGAGTATCGTTGAAAAATCTGGGAAATTTCGCAAAATTCTGCATATGTTTCTTAGATATGATAATAACTTATACACTATTCTAGGGCATCTAGATTTTCTTCCCAATTCAGTTCTAGGATAGTGTACTAACAAAGGAGACGACATGACTAATTTAATTATGGTTCGTAAAGACTTTGAAGCATTAGCATCTAATTGGATTGACGATGAAGAGAGATATTACTCAGAAAGTTGTCACGATATTATGGCTGATGTTAGTTACAAGAACTGTGAGTATCATAAGAAACTTGCCAAAGGAGAGATAAAGCCTTTTGAAATTCCCACAAGTAAGCTAGCCGATGGATACGATTATACTCATCTTAGACATCTAGAGGATTACTTTAGCCAAGAACAATTCTATAACAAAGGAGATAACTAATGGATATTCAAAGAGAAAGACTAATAACTAAAGTACTAGAGCAACCACTTGAAGAGTTGCTTAGACAGTTAGATACTAATGAAGTTCAAGTATTATTCATATACATCAACAAGGTGGTAGACAAGAAAATGAAAAGCCGATTTGATAGAGATATGGCTAAACTTAAACAAATATAGGGAGATACTGATGGCGTTAACAACAACAACTAAATCACAAAACAAAAAGATATCAGACTTAAAGAAAAAGATTTGGACTTCTGCTACATATCGTAGTGGAAGTTCTAATGTCTTTGGGACTTGTCCCTCAAGTTGTAAGCTCAATCCATACCCTAATGAATCTACAACGGAGTTTGATTGGGACTATGCAAACACACTAGTCAACTATGGTTGTCCAAAGAATGGTAGTGCTTTTACCTATACACACTTTGAAGACAAATATGTTGAAGAGTTTGCTAAGACCTGGACTAAGGGTAAAACAGTTATCAATGTGTCTAGAGATACCCTTGACGATGCTATTGAGTCATATCGAAAAGGGATACCCACAACAGTGACTACATCGATAGGCTTCATTGATAAAGTCGGCAGTTACAAAGGTGTAACCTTGTCTAGATGTCCAGCTGAATATCAAGACAAGAGAAACTGTGCTAACTGCAAGCTATGTGCTAACCCAAACAGAACATCGATTGTGGTGTTTACTGCACATGGTTCAACTAAGAACAAGGTTGGTAAGACCGAGCAAGGTGGATGCTATGGTACTGTTGGTCCAGTAGCTTGGGCTTGGAAAAAGACTATGAGTAAAGCTAATCTTGATGAAAAACAACAACTAATAAACTGGATTGAAAACGATGTACCTACTGATGGCTTGGTAAGACATCATGTCGTTGGAGATTTGGGAAAGGAGATAACTAATGGAACTATTAAATGAAACTTTTAACGAGGTCTATGTAGACTGTGATAACGATAACGATAGCTACACTAGAGAATATATCCAACTTGATATGTTTAAGGACTACACAATGGCAATCGTTTTACCTAGAGATGAAGACGATGACTACTGGTTTAGTGACTACTGTGCTACTGTTTTTATAGGAACTAATCGTTATAGTGTAGAGGACAAGTTTACGGATGTTCTACAAAATCACCCAACCAATGTTGGTAGGTTTCTATTAATCGATCAACCTTTACATAAACTATATAACAAGGAGTGGTAATGACATATGAAGAATATAAAATACAAAAACTTTCATTTGTATTGAAACAGTTTTGCACATTGAATGGGTTACCATTTATGTGTGCAGAGGACTTACTCTATGACCATTCAGTAAGTAAAACACCTTATCAAATAGGGTGGTTAAAATTTTACTGTCAGTTATGGAGTGAGTGTATTATTAACCCACAAATAAAGGAGAAACATCATGGGTTTTAAACGAGAAGAACTAAGAGAAATAAGACGAGAACTTGAGAGTGCTAAACAAATGTTCAAAAAGGAGGTAGCATAATGGAACTAGAAACATTGGGCGATAAGGTATCAGATATATTTGATGCTATTGGTCGAATTGAAACTAAGCTTGAAGAGTTGGAAGACAAGATGGATGATGTCGAGTCTCAACTAACGGCTAACTTTGAAGGGATGTTAGATAATATTCGCAGTTGTATCGGAGACGATATTCAATCTGCCGTATCTGATATCAACTCGAACATCGACCGACTGAAAGACTGATTGACTTTCGCTAGATTAATTATATTATAGTTAGTCTAGTGGGGTAGTGATTTTTAATTTCCTTTGTTACACTATCCCACTAGCCTAACTATTAAGTTGGCATAGTTAGGTGACTTAACCCAAGCCAACACAAGGAGACGACAATATGTCACAAGCACAAAAAGATATGTTCAGAGAACAAGAACTGAACGAGATAGGTAAAGCTATTTCTAAAGCTGATGGTGATTGTCTAAGTGAGATCATGAGTAATGTTCTCAAAGACAGAAGACTATCCCTTGTTACTGAGGAAGAAGTCGAAGAGATGGTTAGAGAATATCTAAACGACCAAGCCATGCAATATGGATATTGGGGGTCATGAGATGATAGAACTATTTAAAACTGGAGTCATAGTAATATCAACAATATTAACTTTATACTGGATACTAGTATTTTTAGTATTCTAAGGAGACACTATGCCAATTAGAAAATGGGATAAACTACACGTTGTAACTCACAATGATATGCATATCATATCGGTGGGTTCTAGTTTCTTAGGTAAACTAACAGAACCATACGAGAACTTACTTCGTATGTTAGGTAGACCAAGAGATGACAATACTAAATGGGTCAGTTGGAGTTTACAATTCAACTCTGATCCAAGGTCTGTAATTGTAATCACATCATTAGACAAAGCCAAGACTGACGACTGTACGTTAGAGAGTCTATGCTCTGTATGGGATATGAAGAATTGGTCAGTCAATGGTCACGATAAAACTTACTACGACAAGTTCATTACTAAGCTTAATCAATTTAAAAAGGAGGCAGTATGACAAAAGCTACAAGCTTTACACTCGAACAACTAAACCAAAAGCAACAAGAGGTACACAATCTTCAGATGCGATTGAAGAGGTGCATTAAAGAGCGAGATGCTCTTAAAGAAAAAGCGCCTACTAGAATGTATCGTTATGTTGTAACTGAGACTGTGATAAGTGAACGATGGTTCGAGGCTCACTCTGATGCAGATGCTCAACAAGAGTTACAACGAATGAGAGATGGCGCTATCGATTGGGACTTAGAACAACACGATTCTGAGGTAGTAGATGAAACATTATACTACTGTCCAGATAGTGGTGAGGGTCACGAGGAGGTGGAGATATGAAACACAAACTACTAGATTTATTTTCTGGCATCGGTGGGTTCTCTCTTGGTGCAGAGGCTAACGGCATACCAACTGTAGCCTTTGTAGAGAAAGACCCATTCTGTCAGAAAGTATTACGTAAACATTGGAGTAACACACCAATCATATCTGATATTAGAACAGTGAAAGGAGAAGATTATGAAACAGATGGAGTTACAATTGTCAGTGGAGGATTCCCATGCCAACCATTCTCAGTCGCAGGGAAACAAAAAGGAACAGATGACGACAGATACCTCTGGGATGAAACTATTAGAGTCGTTGCCGAAACAAAACCAGAATGGTTTATTGGAGAAAATGTTGACGGAATTGTTAACATCCAAGACGGCATGGTACTCAGACAAGTGCAAGATGACTTGGAGAAAGAGGGTTTCCAAGTCCAATGTCTTGTTGTTCCGGCTTCAGGCATCGGTGCTTGGCACCAAAGAAAAAGAGTCTGGATCATTGGACACAATGTATCCAACACCATCGGCGAGTTGTCAGATGGATGTAGTGGCACCACCAGACACAGTGAGTCAGAACTCAAAGGGATGGTCAGTGACGAGGCTAAAAACTGGAACAAAGTTTGGAGCGAAACTAAACGATGTAGTGAACAAACTAAATCCTGGTGGCAAACTGAATCCAAACTTCGTGGAGTTCCTCATGGGATATCCTACGAACTGGACAAAGATAGAGCCAATCGAATAAAGGCACTTGGTAATTCCATAGTGCCACAGATTGCCTATCAATTATTTAAATCAATAGTAACTGTAACAAAGGAGGACAATCATGAGCAAGTCTATTGGTGCTAAAATATATGCAAGAATAGTGGAAGAGAATGGAGGTAAAACCTTTAGACTCGGAACAGAAAAAGATATTCCCAATTGGGAAGAAGAAAACCGTATGTGGGAGGAAGAAGAAGATTTTTCCACGGATGGTGATAGCATCAACGAGGTAGGCACGACGGATGATGTTGAACAATTACTTACTAATATTAACAAACTAATAAAGGAGCACTATGAGGAGTAATGACCCACGATTCATACATTGCGAACAAGCAATGAATGACTGTCGTCACCAAGCACGAATGTCTAGAGTGAAAGGTGAGGACAACAAGGCTATGTGGTATGAGACACAAGCCGACTACTACGAAGAAATGCTACTGCAAGGTAGAGAATACGAACCATTATTTTAAAGGAGACAGACTAATGACAACATATGAAAAATTTGCCAAGAAATATTTTGGTCAACTAAAAGGTTATACCATAATTGATTTTAGATTAGAGGAGGAGGACGATATAGCTTTCCCTATTTTGATAATGAAGAAAGGAGATAGAACTATTGAGGTAGCCGTTAGCCAAGACGAAGAGGGTAACGGAGGTGGTCATCTATTTATAGAGGGGTCAATATGTTAAAAGATATTAACGGCTTTGACTACTCAGATGACAAGGACGATGATGATGATGATGACTCACAAGAGCGAGAGTATGCTCAAGACGAGACAGTAAAGTTAATCACTAATCTAGAAGCTGAGATTGTTAACAGACAGAATCTGTTTGTTGGTGCTATGACAACCCTCATGGATGCATGTTACTTTCATGCTCCAGAGGATTCAAGTGCTACACATTTAATATTAACGGCACATCAGAAAGTGCTAGAAGCGAGAAAGGAAGCGAGTAAAGATGACTAAACCAAATAACATAGATATCAATCAGTATATTGAATATGATGAGGGTAAGAATATGAGAATCTATTTTAAAAGAACTCAGTTTATTCAAGATGCTGAAGAGTACTTACAAAATGATAACCCTGATTATGAGATAGTGGGGATTGATGACTAAAGAACTCTTTGCTTTATATCTAGTTTTCTCTACACCAACTGGTGTGGAGGAAAGGTTTGTCATGGAACGAAAGAACTGTGACAACCTAGAACCGATCGTTGAACAAGAGTTTAAACGATTAAATATTAACCGAGATGGAATAAACTCTGGGCATATGTGTATTGGTTGGAAGTTCCATCTTATAAGACAAAGGAATAATCATGATTGAACCAGTGATCATAACCTTTTGGATTGAAGTTAACTCTCGGTTATACGAGAAGACTTTACCAAAAGTATACAATGAGTGTGAACCTATCGTCTCTCAAATCTATGAGCAGTACGGTGAGTCTAACGGCAAAGTTGTCGCAGTAAAATGTGATACATATAAACAATACAAAGATAAGAGGGAGTATTTCCATGGTAAAAAGTAACGGATCAGATATAAACGACGACGAGATTCTTTCTGATGTAGAGATAGTCTATGCATTAGCTAAGATAAAACACTTCAAAGATATAGTGCAAACAGTATCAATTAAAAGATATTCTCAAGAAGAATATGTTGATGTTGTTGAAGCTATCTTTGAGGATATATTTAACCCACGAACTGACAAGGAGAAACAATAATGAAGTTATCAGTTTTAAAGAGAGAACTTACAAAGGTCATTGATCTTGTAAGAAATGGAACGGACATAGAAAACATGAGTGACCAAGAGGTTGAGCATTTAATTAACTATGCTATGTATGAAATACTTTATCTGCCTAAGAAGAAGTCAACTGCAAGTAAAGTTACTACTTCTACGGATGATAGACCTTGTGACACTGAGGCATCAGATAACGTAGTGAGGGTCAACTTCAAATGACGAGTTGCAAAAGAGTAGGGTGTGATAATGAGGTCACATCCTCACGGAATGTGTATTGTTCCATGACGTGTTCAGCTATTACTAATAACACCAAGTTTCCTAAACGGATCAAGAAAGATCCAGGTGTTTTCCGTTGCAACTATTGTAACAAAGAACAACCAAGACGGAACAATACAATGAATAAGTATTGTGATAATGTCTGCCAACAAAAGCATCGCAAACATATTCGTAATACTAAAATAGAACGAGATGAACATATGGGTAAGTCTGTTGGTAAGAAGAGACTCATCATATCTTATCTCAAGGATACTAACCAATGGCATTGTCACCAATGTAAAGTAGGGGCAGAAGAGGCGCCGATGGAGTTCCATCATATCGATGGGAATCGCTATCACAACCGTCTGTCAAACTCGATGGTGCTCTGTCGTAATTGTCATGGGAGGACACAGAACTTCGCAGGTAGAAACAAAGGGTGTGGCCACTATATATAGTTATATATAGTTATCTAGAGATATATATAGTTATAAGAGATATATATAGTTATAAGAGATATATATAGTTATAAGAGATATATATAGTTATACGAGATATATATAGAACTAGCATTAGACTAACACTAGACTAGTATTAGACTATATATAGTCCCCCTCTGTATATGGGGATAGGCTATCATTGATTTCGAAATCTGACAACCCCTTGACAAAAATAATTAGAGGATGTATTTATAGGGCAAGACCCGCAAAAATAAGGAGACGACATATGACAATAAATTATGACCCAAAAAGGTTTATACGACACACCAGTTGTGATAAGTGTGGATCATCGGATGCCAATGCTTTATATGCCGACGGCTCTCGCTTCTGTTTCTCGTGCCGAAACTACACTGAACCTCCCAAGGACAAGACCCGACTTGAGGAACTGCTCGGAGATGACACAAAAATTCAAGGCTCGGCGCCGAAAGTTATACCACTAGGTGTTAGTAAACCTATTACTGAAAGAAAGATAAGCCAAAAGACTTGTGAGTTCTTTGGTGTGACAACCACTAACGATACTAAACCTAATCTATATAAACACCACTACCCCTACTACGATAGTGAGGGTAACCACATTGCAACCAAGGTCAGAAGAGTTGTCGATAAATCATTCACAGTGGAGGGTAAGACTGGGAAAGCTTTATTGTTTGGCCAACACTTATTTAGTTCTGCTAACAATAAGGTGGTAACAATATGTGAGGGAGAGATTGATGCAATGTCTGTCTATGAAATGTTTTCACCTAAAAATTATACAGTCGTTAGTGTTAGGACAGGCGCAGCTGGAGCTGTTACAGATTGTAAGAAACAATATGAGTATATTAATAGCTACGAAAAAATATATATTTGTTTTGATAATGACGAGCCTGGTCGTGAGGCGAGCAGAAGAGTCGCTGAACTATTTCCACCAAATAAAGTATTCATTGTAAATCTTACACTCAAAGATCCTAACGACTATTTAGTTCAGAACAAAAAAGAAGATTTTATTAAACGATATTATTCTGCACAAGCCTATACACCAGAGGGTATCATACTTGGTGAGAATACATGGGATCTTATTGCTAATGAAAAGGTAATTGAATCAATACCTTATCCGTGGGAGGGTATGAATACTATGACTTATGGTATGAGACTCGGTGAGTTATGTACGTACACTGCGGGGTCAGGTATAGGTAAGTCTAGTGTAATGAGAGAACTAGCTTACCACATAATAAAGAACAGTAATCATTCAGTTGGTTGTTTATTTTTAGAAGAATCTATTGAACGAACAACCAAAGGTATCATGTCTGTACATGCCAACAAACCACTGCACTTACCATTCTGTGAATCAACTATGGAAGAGAAACGTGCAGCATGGGAGGCTACCCTTGGTACAAACAAAGTAAGAATGTGGGATCACTTTGGTTCTACTGATATCGATAACATTATATCTAAAGTACAATACCTAGCTAGTGGATTAGATTGTAAGTTTATTATACTCGATCACTTAACTATGATTGTATCGGCTATGACTGGTGACAATGAGAGAAGAGCAATCGATAGTATAATGACAAGGCTCAGAACTCTAGTCCAAGAACAGAACATACATCTGATGTTGGTATCTCATTTAAGTAGACGAGCTAGTTCAGATAGTGGACACGAAGAAGGTGCGATAGTTAGTCTGTCACAACTCAGAGGTTCGCATGGTATTGCGCAACTCTCTGACTTTTGTTTCTCATTAGAAAGAAACGGACAAGCAGAAGATATGGAGAAGAGAAACCAAACTATAGTTCGTATACTGAAGAACAGATTTAGTGGAGAGACTGGCCCATGTTGTTGGTTACAATGGCATAAAGATAGTGGTCGCTTGACTGAAATATCTAACCCCAAAACCAAAGACAACGATGACTTCAAGGAGGTGAATGATGGATTCAAAATTTGACACAGTAGTTCTAGATATAGAGACGGATAGTTTAGATGCTACCAAGGTACATTGTATATGTATTCAAGACTATGCAACTGGAGAACAGAGAGACTTTATACAAGAGCAAGGATGTAAAGAGTTCAAAGAGTTTCATAACCACGAACGTAAATACATTATGCATAATGGTATAAGCTTCGATGGTCCAGTGCTAGAAAGATTATTAGGTATAACAATTCCTTTGGAAAATATTATTGATACACTTCTTATATCTCAAATGATTAATGCACACATAGATGGTGGTCATAGTTTAAAATCTTGGGGTAAGAAACTAACACGAGGTGGTAAGCTAGAGTTTAAAGACTTCGAGGAATATTCAGAAGAGATGCTGAAGTATTGCCAACAAGATGTATATGTCACACGTAAACTTATGCAACACCTAGCGCCAAAGATAACACGGTTCAGTGTTGAAAGTGTACGTATGGAACATCGCATCAGAAGAATCATAGACCAACAAGAGAAGAATGGATTCTATTTAAATATAAACAAGGCACATGATTTGTTAGAAGAGTTGAAGACAAAGTCAGAAGATTTAAAGAAAGATTTAAAAACTATATTCCCCACAATATATACACCACGATTTCATAAGACAACCAACAAACCATTAAAGGATCATGTTGATGAGTTCAACCCTAGTTCTCGTAAACAAATAGCAGAACGATTGCAAAAGAAATATGATTGGGTACCAAGTAAAACTACACCAACTGGTCTACCAGTTATTGATGAAAAAGTTTTGAAAGAGTTGGAGTATCCAGAGGCTAAGATGATTGCAGAGTATCTGTTGTATGAGAAACGTGTATCACAAATACAATCATGGTTGAAGAATGTTAAAGATGATAACCGAGTGCACGGTAGAGTTATAACACTGGGTTGTGTGACATCTCGTATGAGTCACTATGGCCCTAATATGGCACAAGTCCCAGCAAGTTACTCACCTTACGGTAAAGAGTGTCGTTCATTATGGACTATACAAGATCCAAATAAGTATTGTTTAGTTGGTTCGGATGCTAGTGGTTTAGAACTACGATGCTTTGCCCACTACTTACAGAACCCAAAGTTCACGGAGCAAGTAGTTGATGGTGACATACATACATATAATCAAAAGATTATCGGATTAAAAGATAGGCCAACGGCCAAGACTTGGGTCTATGCATTTATCTATGGAGCTGGAGATGCAAAGCTAGGTCAGATAGTAGGCGGTGATACGGTTGCTGGATTAGGTAGTCGTAAGAGATTTATAAATAAAGTTAAAGGTATGAAAACTTTAACAAGTAACTTAGTTAATTTATTACGACAACGTAAGCGCAAGTATGGTGAGTACCAATTGGTTGCGCTTGATAAAAGGATTCTACTTGCACGATCCATTCACTCTAGTTTGAACACACTTATTCAAGGAGCGGGTGCAATTATATGTAAGCAATGGCTACTCAATATAATTGATGAGGTCGACAAGCAGAACTTGGATGCCAAGCCAGTGGCTAACGTCCATGATGAGGTACAGTTTGAAGTCCGTAAGGAACAAGCTGTAGATTTTGGCAACATTACAAAGGAGGCAATGAAAAATGTAGAGATACAATTTGACTTACGATGTCCACTAGATAGTGAGTATTCAATCGGCACGACTTGGAAAGAAACCCACTAACTGTTGACACTATTGATAGTATGGTATACTGTCGAGGTGTTTCTTTATTGAGACACTAATTTTAATAACTTTTATAAACTTTTAATTTAAGGAGATAAATATGCCAGTAATTTCAGGCACTGCTTATTGGGCGAAAGTCCACCAACCACATTACGATCAATACAATGAACAAGGTATCTTTTCTATTGACGTAGCAGTGGATTCAAAGACTAAGAAACAACTACAAGACTTGGGTCTTGGTCCTCGTATTAAAAACAAGGGTGACGAGAGAAATGATTTCGTTACTATCAAAAGAAAGTACACTCGTAAGGATGGTACAAAGAACTCTGCACCTCGTGTTGTAGATTCTAAGAAGACACCAATTAGTCCTGATGTTTTAATCGGCAATGGCTCACAAATTAATGTAGCTTTTGATACATACGATTATAATGTCGGTGGTAACCAAGGTGTTGGCTCATCTTTAAAAGCTGTACAAGTAACTAAACTAGTTGAGTACAGTCCTTCTGAAAACTTAGATGAGTTCGGTGAAGAGTCTGGATACCAGGCTCCAACTAACGGAGCAACTAAGAAAGATGGATTGGAAGACGAAACACTTCCATTCTAATGTCAGATAAGAAAAGCATAGATACTCTTGTAAAAGATATTTACAAATTGTTTGACGAGGGCAACACTAATCAACCCACAACAAATAATTTAAATGAATTTGCAGAGAGTATGAAAGATGCTGTTCTTACTTCTCTAACAGAGAAACAATCCGGTAGCCGAGGTATTCGTATGTCGAGCCTCGGCAAACCAGACAGACAATTGTGGTATGAGTTATACAAATCAGAACTAAGAGAGCATATGCCATCTCATGTTCGAATAAAGTTTTTATATGGGCATATGTTAGAAGCACTTCTATTATTACTAGCTAAAACGGCAGGACATTCTGTCACAGATGAACAGAGAACATTAGACCTTGATGGAGTTATCGGTCACCAAGATGCAGTAATAGATGGAGTTGTCGTTGATGTTAAGTCAGCATCACAGTTTGGATTCAGAAAGTTTAGAGAGAATGATCTTACTCCAGAGACAGATGCCTTTGGTTATCTTCATCAGATTGCTGCATACTCACAGGCAAATAAGAACGATGAGGTAGGCTTTCTTGCTATTGATAAACAAAGTGGAGCACTTGCATTATGCCGTCCACATAAATCAGATATACCTAATGCACGAGAAAGAATTAAACATTTACGAAAAGTATTAAAGGATAAGAACAAACCACCACCAAAATGTTACGATGAAGAACCAGACGGAGTATCAGGTAACATGAAGTTAAGTATTGGTTGTTCTTACTGCGCATATAAAGTTGACTGTTGGTCTGATGCTAATGATGGACAAGGATTACGAAAGTTTATCTACAGTAAAGGGCCACGATGGTTAACCAAAGTGGTTAGCGAACCTAATGTTTCAGAAGATATACCATGAGTGTATTAAGAAAAGAAAAAGGATTTTATAGATCCATCTTTGAAGCTACTGTTTGTGCTAGGCTTGATGAAGATAAAGTTAAGTTTGAATATGAAACACTTGTCATACCTTATTTAGTTCCAGAGATTAAAAGGACATATACTCCAGACATTATATTAACAAACGGTATTATAATAGAACTTAAAGGACAATTAACAAGAGAAGATAGAGCCAAGCATTTGTATATTAAAAAGCAAAGACCCGACTTAGATATTAGATTTGTATTACAGAATTCTAGGAATAAACTTTACAAAACTAGCAAAACAACTTATGGTGATTGGCTAACTAATAATAATTTTATATGGGCAGAACGATTTGTACCAGTGGACTGGATAGATGAACGACCAAAAGAAATTAACACAACAGAAATCTTTGTTAAACCAAAGTCAAACCCGAATAGTTTTAGACCCTATACTCGATACGACCACCGAGGGAAATAAAGAGGGAGAGAATGAAAGAGCATTATTCAGAGCCGTTATATACCAAGCTTTACTCGATGCTAGTAACGATAATAATAACACCACTAAAGAAGCTGTACATGTTAGGGAAGAAGCTGTTCGTTGGTTTAGCAAATCTGTTGGGGTTACTGCTTCTTGGTTCGTCGATGTTTGTGATCTTGCTGGTCTGCATTATAGTCAAGTGCGGTCTTTTGCTCGTAAGCTCATTCATGAACCTAATAATACAGACTTTCAAAGGAAGAGATTAAATGTACTACTAAACATGACACATGGAGAGGACAAAAAATGACAGATGATTTAGTAAACAACCCACCCCATTACAAATATAATAGTAAAGGTGTCGAGTGTATAGAAGCTATCGAAGCTGCGCTTACACCTGAAGAATACAGAGGATACCTACGTGGACAAGTAATGAAGTACTCTTGGAGATGTAATTACAAAGGCAAAAGACTAGAGGATTTACAGAAAGCTCGATGGTATTTAAATAGATATATTGAATTGCTAGAAAAAGAATGATAGTATCAGAACTTCCGATACTTGAAATAATCTGCTCACTCAGTGCATGTGTGTCAGTATACTTGTACGGAAACGGGTCACGAAAGGCACCGTTGTTTGGTATTTGCTCCCAGTTTTTTTGGTGGTCATGGACTATCCAAGAGGGTCTATACTTTATGATGGTACTGAATGTAGTAATGACATTAATACATATTAGAAACTTAATTAAAATGAAAGGGAGACCATGACGACATTACCAACTGTTTACCAACAATTTATACACAAATCTAGATATGCTAGATGGTTACCAGAAGAAAAGAGAAGAGAGGAATGGCACGAAACTGTAAGTCGGTACTTTAATTTCTTTAAACAACAACTAAAAAAGAATTGTGACTATGATTTAGATAAAAAAACTATGGACTATTTATCTAATAAAGTCATGAAGTTAGATGTCATGCCATCAATGAGGGCACTAATGACTGCGGGCCCAGCCTTGGAAAAAGAAAACATAGCTGGGTATAATTGTTCTTATGTTCCAGTAGATCACCCAAAAGCTTTTGATGAAATATTATATGTACTTATGTGTGGGACGGGAGTTGGCTTTAGTGTTGAGAAAAAATATACCAGAAATTTGCCTAGTGTTGCTGATGAGTTTCACAATACAGAGACTGTTATTATGGTCAGAGACTCCAAGCTTGGTTGGGCAAAAGCATTTAGGGAAATCGTTACACTATTGTATGCCGGGCAAGTCCCAAGGTGGGATGTATCTAATGTGCGACCATCAGGAGCAAGACTTAACACTTTCGGCGGCCGAGCTTCTGGACCTGCACCTCTTGTCGACCTCTTCAACTTCGCCATTGAAACCTTTACTAAAGCAAAAGGCAGACAACTAACACCACTTGAGTGTCACGATCTTGTCTGTAAAGTAGGTGAGATTGTTGTTGTTGGAGGAGTAAGACGTTCGGCTATGATTAGTTTATCAGACCTTGATGATAGAGACATGAGAGATGCGAAGTCTGGTGAATGGTATAGAGTTGAGGCACAACGTGCGCTATCAAATAACTCTGCCGTATATGAAACCAAGCCAGATAACATTGGAACTTTTATGGAAGAATGGTTAGCGCTATATAAATCTGGTAGTGGTGAACGCGGTATCTTTAACAGACAAGCCTCAAAGAAAGTTGCATCACGTAATAAAAGAAGAGACGCTGACTTTGAGTTTGGAACTAATCCGTGTTCGGAAATAATTTTACAACCTTTCCAATTTTGTAACTTATCCGAAGTAGTGGTACGTGAGAGCGATAAAGAAGAAGACTTACTAGATAAGGTTGAGGCGGCTACTATACTTGGTACTATGCAAGCTACCTTAACAAACTTTAAATATCTACGAAGACAATGGAAAGATACAACAGAGAAAGAAAGATTACTCGGAGTATCTTTAACTGGTATCATGGATCATAAAATATTATCTGGAAATATTTATAACAAAGCTGTACTAACAGAGTTGCTTGTGAAATTAAAAGATAAAGCAGTAGCTGTTAATAAGACATGGTCTAAACGATTTGGTATCAACCAAGCTACGGCTATTACTTGTGTTAAACCATCAGGCACAGTATCACAATTAGTTAATGCTGCATCTGGTATACATGCAAGGCACAATGATTATTACATTCGTAGAGTTAGAGGAGATAAGAAAGATCCACTAACACAATTCTTACAAACTCAGAATATACCAATAGAAGATTGTGTTATGAAACCAGATTCTACATCTGTCTTTTCATTTGTAGAGAAAGCACCAAGTGGGTGCATAACTCGTAATAAACGTACGGCTATTGAACAATTAGACCATTGGTTAGTTTATGCCAAACATTGGTGCGAGCACAAACCAAGTGTAACTATATCAGTGGATGAAGATGAGTGGCTTGGTGTAGCTGACTGGTGTTGGAGAAACTTTGATGATCTTAGTGGTATATCTTTCTTACCTAACTTTGGGCATGTGTATCAACAAGCACCGTATGAAGATATAGATGAAATAAAATATCACAAGTTAAAAAAGAACCAACCAAATAAAATTAATTGGAATGAACTAGCATTGCATGAGCAAGAGGATCACACCAAGTCCTCCCAAACTCTTGCATGCAGTGCTGGGTCATGTGAGGTTGTGGATGTATAAAACATTTATAACTATACCGAAAGCTGTTCCGATAAAGTTATGTGATGAGATGGTAAAAGAGTCACCAGATTATTCGGAACAGTTGGCTGGTGTTATGTGGAAAAAAGAGGCGGACTTAAAGAAAGATAGAAACTCTAAGATTAAATGGTATCCTCTTGAGCATTGGATTGTTCCTAAGTTGTGTGAAGTTGCATCGCAAATAAATAAACAAGATTATGGTTTTGATGTGACTAACTTACAGTGCCCTCAGTTTACTGAGTATACAAAAGGACAACATTACCAATGGCACAGAGATATATACCCACCAGAGATGGACGGACCATATCCAGGATTGATACGAAAGTTATCTATGATTGTACAGTTGTCTAACTTTGAGGATTACAAGGGTGGCATCTTACAAATTAAAAACATGGACGGTAAGATAGAACCGATTGAAGGATTTAAAGATAAAGGTGATATGATTATCTTCCCATCTTTTTATTTACACAGAATAAAAGCAGTAACAGAAGGAACACGACACAGTTTAGTGTGTTGGTTTATGGGGCCACCGTTTAGATAATGGATAAATTCTTGTGGGGACTTCTTAAATTTTCATTATATGTATTAGCTATACAGCTGATATGTATTTTTATGGCTTCTATTACATGAAAAATTTAGTAGTACGACCATGGGGAACATATCGAGTTCTAAAAGCTACACCAAAAATAGTTATAAAGATATTAAATGTCTATCCAAATAGAGCAATGTCCGTTCAATACCATAAATATAGAAATGAACACTGGAAAATACTTGAAGGCGAAGTAACGGCCCTCATAGATGAGCACTGGTGGACGTTTCTACCTGGTCATAGAGTTTATATCCCAAAAAATACTGTTCATTGTGTACGGGCTTCTAATAGGCATACAAGGATATTCGAGGTTTGGGAGGGTGAAAAACTAGATGAAAACGATATTATAAGGATACATCATGATTATAGTAGTGAGTGGGGGGTTTGATCCCCTACATTCTGGACATATAAATATGTTCAAACAAGCTTATGAGTTCGGAACTGTGTGGGCAATTGTTAATACAGACGAATGGTTACAAAAAAAGAAAGGTTATAACTTACTAAGCTATGACGAACGTGAGCTTGTGTTAAGTTCAAACAAATATATAGACAAAGTTATCAAAGCAAAAGATGATGACGATACTGTAGTAAATAATTTAAAAGAGTTTGTTAAGAACGATATGGATTTTGCTTTTGCTAATGGTGGTGATCGTATACCTACATCTACACCAGAGATGACATATTGTCTTGAGAATAATATTCCTATGTTGTTTAATATCGGTGGAACTAAGACAGAATCATCTTCTAAAATTGTTCGTAATTTACTTGACCAAGCTACTAAATAATATATATTTAGAAGTGAACACCAACGTCGTCAATAATCCCTAGGGGTGGGTAATGTAAACCTCTAGGGATTTTTTTTGCCCAAACAAATTATCGGACATCTATACCCTAACAAGTTTCTTTTATTACTATTTGGAAATCTATTACCTCTAAGAGGTTTGTAAAGAATTGTAATGGGTGGGGCTAATTCGCCCCTTCCCTTATTTTTCGGCACAAGCATAGCTATTGATTTCAAGACCAACAGATACAACCGTGATTGATGGTTTAGACCACATAATCAACTCCATTTGTTAAAGGTTAACAAACAGTGCTGGTTGCCTTAACGACCGCAGCCCACTGATTATTATATTTTACTTCTTCATGTTCTCTCTTGCAACCCCTTTTGATTTTTCAAAAGAACGTAAGCCTCCCATTCCGAGTAAGGCTATCGTTAAAGAAATAAGTTCACCAGTATCTATAAAGTTTGGCATACTAATTTCTGGTGCAAACAAGGCTGTGAACCAAGTCATTAGTGGTAGTATAAAGAAGTTTACAAATAAACCTATTGCGCAGACCCACATGATTGCTGGTCGTGCTCCTGCTACAAACATGCTTGGATGTTTAGCTGCTTCGGTGTTAGCTTTGGCTTGTTCTTTTGCTAAAGCATTCGCATGCTTCTGTGACATGGTAGCTATATCGTGAGCTAGGCGTGCTTTTTGGTCTTTGTCTTCTATGAATTTATCAAGTAGCCCAGTAACTGGACCGATGAGTGCTGTTAACATTACTTAGTTCCTTCTTCAATTTTCTCTAGTATAACATCTTTTAGTTGGTCCATCAAAACATAGGCCATATGTAAGTTAATACTACCAGCAAAGTAATCTACCAAGGGTCCTTTATCATCAAACAAAACAGTCATGACACCAGTGGCTTCGTGCTTACTGGCATCTTCTTTAATAACATCTATTTGATTTATAACTAATTTATTAAAATGATCTGGCGGAAACTGTTTAGCCATGTCAGCAGTCATGATATGTTCGTTAGTGTCTTTAAATAAATTAACAACTACGTCTTCAGGTTTCTTTTTATCTGTCATCTAAAACAATAGGAATATTATTACGTTTATAATTATGTATGTTGTCATTTTCTTTCCAATAAATGTTTATATGGTAGACCATGAGCCATCTCTGTTACAGTCCACTGTGTGTAAGCTAAGTCGTTAAACAGTTGTTGTCTATCTTCCATCTTTGGATTCTCTACACAACTAATATCGTGGGAGCTGATTGGATAAGCAAAGTTAAGATTGCTAGGTGTAATAACAGGGACACCAGCAAGCAGACTATCCACAGTACCTCCCGACGAGTATCCAACAGTTGCCCAAGCGCCTTGCAAGTCTTTATAAATTGGGTCTTTATTTCCATAAACCATAGTAACATTTTCTTGTCCATCTACAAACTCCTCAAATTTAGACAGATCGTAAGACGATATAAGAGGATGCATCCGTACTCTTATAGGTCTCTTCGATACCTTTTTACATTTAATTATTTCTTCTCGTAACCATTGTAATATTTCTACATTAGCCGTAGCCGCATCACCTGGTAGCTGCATTAAGAATAGTATATAGTCTCCATCTTTTCTCCAGTCCTTAATCCCAAGGTCAAGGTCTGTTTTAATTATACCCCATCTATCCTTATGAGAATTTTTATTGTTAAAGGTACCTAATGTATTCATGTAGTGTCCTTTACCAACACGATAATACTTATGATCTTCAGTTATTGTTCTACCTAGTAGTGGTGTCTCAATAACAAGTAGGTCACCTTTGTGTTTATTAACTACACTGTTTTTTAATAGATGATGAGATATTCTTCTATCCTTCCAAGATCCAAATATGATAGCTACGTCACACTCCATATATTCTGTTGAGTTAGATAAGAATACTAGGTCGTTTGTTGTTTCTCTAATACCATGAGTCATGGCTGTTAATGTATTTACATGTGGTTGATGTACAGCCGAGTTTAAAAATACACCGACTACTTTACGGGATGTCATCGAATAACTCCTTGTAACTTAATTGTTTATTTTTATCTTTAAGACCATCTTCCCACAGTGCTTTGACAAGACCGTCACCGTGCACGTGGATATCTATATCGACTTCTTCTCTTTGCATAAGTTTTTCAAAGTCTTGGGCTTGAGCTAGTAACTCACCTGTTGTCCAGTGTGGTTCATTCTCTTCGCCAACAGATACCTTTAGCCATTTCTTTCTCCCATCCTCGGCTAACTCATTCTTATTTTTTGGCTCGCCCTCAATTGATGAATCAAATCCAAACAAGTGTACGGATCTAAAACCCAATGTATGTAGCATACCAATAGTTCTCATACCTGCGCAAGTGCCACCAGTAATTAATGTTTTGTTCTTAAAATAATCCCAACCTTCAATTGCATTACAATAGGCATCCCAAGCTACAATTTTACATTTATGTTCTAGTAGATGTGTAACTACTTCTGGGTTAGACATGGTTGCTACCCAGTACATAACATCTTTATGCGGTTTAGCTAGTAAATCTTTACGTACATAACCGTGTGTAGATTTTTCGTTGAATGGTCTCGGATCAAGTATTGTACAAGACCACGGTATTACACCATTATCTATCAATGTGTTGTGACTATGCTTAACACATACAACTTTTGTACCCTTAGCTTGCATCTCTTTTATTTTACCAATGTCTTTCATAAGAGATGGACCAGCTGATGCAATGATAACTTCTTCGTTGTTCCATTTACATCGTTCTAGTTTAGAGTCAACTCTTTTAGAATTAGTTATGATATTCATACGGATATCTTCTATCGGCATACAATCTTGTGGTGTAACTACAATTGGTTTCTTAGTTGAGCCTTCTTCCTTCTGCGCTTGTACTTTAGTATTTGGCGGTTCTTGACTAGCTTGTTGTTGTTTGAACTTCAACATACCTTTGTTGTGATACATGTGTCGGACTAACGGTGAGGCCTCAAATGCATTGAGGTCGGCACAGTGTGGTGAAAGGTTATGTACCTTGAGACCATGCGCTTGATGTAAATTAATTATACGTGTCAATACAAAAGCATCATGCCACTCACGATAGTTATACACTTCACCCGTGTTCCACACCCCAAACATATCAGCAAACAAAGCCTTGTTGAGATCAGACATACGTAAAGCTAAGAACCCCGCCTCGATATAGTTGACAGCCGTTCGACCAAGCACAGATATATCGACATCTTCTGGGATCCACTTTTGGATATCATCCATAGTTACCTTTTTGTACGTAACGGTATCAGCATCAAGCCATATACCGACATCACATTTAGGTGCATTCTTAACAAAGAAGTCATACTCAGTGTACACTTTATAGGCCCACCTCTTTACATCGGTTCGCCAGTTAGGGTCATCTTTTTTATCTTTATGTTTAGAAAAGAACTGACAGAGTTCTTTTGATTGATTCATGAGGTTAATGAACTCGACTCTATTAGGGTCATAGTTCTGTAGACCACATTCAGGCCAGTCATTATAATATACATATAATTTAGTTTCTTTAGGCCAGTATTTTACAAAACTATCTATACATTCTTTTGCATAGACATTCCAATGGTCGCCGCGAAACGACGTTACAAGTGAAAATGTAGGCATTTCATATCCTTTAATGTTGATCCATGTTGGTAATCCATGTGAGCTTTTTCAGCAAACCATTTGTCTGCATACTCACAGTCGTCATAACCGCTCATCCACGGACCACCTAAAGAAAAGTGAACAGCTGATGGTGTAAGCGGGGTATGTTCCCCCATTATACCTGGAACATAATTCCATTTTGGGTTGAGTTCTCCTACACTAGCAGGCCCTCGTGAGAGCCATTTGAATTGATGAAGGTCAAGACCTTTCATATCGTTGACATCATAACAAGATAATTCTTTGTTAGATTTATGATCCATATTAAAAGCCATAAGCGAAGACCACAACTTACAGTTGTATTTTGTCTGTATCTTATTATCCATCTTAGTATTTTCTTCTGGGTGATAATTAAACTTAACTGTCATTACTGGATAGCTATCATCTAGTTCATCAAGTAAATTTTTTATATCATCAAGCCATAAGAAATCACAATCACAAAAGATTACCCACCCCTTTACTTTGTTTCTTCTTGCTAGTTCTGGAATAAGAAACCGAGTATGACTGAACTCCGTAGAAAAAGGTGCGTTGTCTTTAACGTCCCAGTGTTGTCCGTTCTTATCAATGCGCCATTCACGATCAAACAATTTAAAGTATCGTAAATTATTATGCATGAGGGGAGTGACAGCCACAGGTATAGACGATCGTCTTACAACGGAATGAGCACACACTTCGTATGCATCTATTTCTCTTGAGTCCCAACCGATCGCCACGTGGACGTCTTTCATATAGTTAAATATATACTTTTAATAATGTTAGTCAATACTATTGCGGCATGTATTTTGTACGTTCCCTTTGTCGTCTTTGTGAATCTAATGGTTGGTTGTTATAAGTGTTCTGCATTCCTCTTCTGTTTTCGTTTATATTTGACCGTGTTGTTTTAGGATCAAGTCTAATCTGTAAATTATATTCTCCCTGTGATCTAGCTTTTTGATTGTGTTCTCGTAAGTCTTCATATAGTTCTCTTAAATCTCTCTCAGCACTTCTAACAACGTCAGGTCTATTCTCACGCACACCTCTATCTCTTTTTGCATTAGCCACCTGTTCTCTTCTATAAAACCTTTGTCTTAATAAAGCAGCGGGATCTTTACCAGATTTCATAAGGTAATTCATTTCCCTTTGTCTGGCTATTTCGGTAGGTGTAAATCCTAGTGCTTGTAAAAAAGCTGAATAATTACTTACGTCTTGTGGTGGCACAATAATCTCACCGTTACGTGTTCTATAACCACCTTGTTTTAAAGCTGTTGCCTTTACAAAATTTGCAAATGGTTTAGGTAATACAGAAGCCGTTGCCATATGGGCATCGTCAACTTGCATATAACTTAAAGCATCAAACAAACCACGACCTATACTAAGTGCGGGTACACTGGCTTTGTTAATACCACCGTCCCCCATAAATACATCAATCAACCCACCTGTTACAGGATGTGTTCCTAAACCAACACGTGGACCTATACTTAAACCAGCCATATTAAGTTGTCCTTTTAATAATGCTTCAGCTACATTAGGACTTACTATGCCTTCAAGCACTTTATAATATTCTTCTTCTATGTTAATTTTTTTACCTGTAAACCATTGATAAGATAACTCAGCAATCTCGGATGAATCTTCGGCGAATGGTAAACCCATCAGTCCACTGGTTAGTATTAAAGCAACACCATACATAGCCATCGCTTGTCTACCTTCAGGTCCTCTATTAAAACCTAACTTCCACATTAATTGTAACATCATTGTTGGGTATTCACTGAACTGTAAAAGCAATGCGCCTATACCCCTTGTAACTCTTGGCTTTGCTTCTCGACCATATAAGAACTGTGTTTCTTCAACAGCTGTCTGCGCAACTTGATCTCGTAAAGCCTCAAGATTATCTTGGTTCTGTATAAACGTATCAAAGTTATCAAGTATATTTTGAGTATCCACACCTAGTTTAGCTTGTATTGCGGCATTAAAGTTCTGATCATAAGCATTAAATTTTAAAGCTTTGTGTAACACATTATTGTTTCGTGTTAGTTCATAACTATTAATGTAAGTAGCAAGACGATTTAAAACCTCAGTGGTTGTAAACATCGTGCCCATAATTCTAAATACTTTTTCACTTTTTAATTTACCTTCTCTAATTAAAGCTTGAGTATTTAAATCAGAATCTCTCATTATTCCATCAAGTTCTGAGTTTAAATATTCGTTTGTACGATTAGGTGCTATGACTGATCCTAATATATTTTCTATTTTATTTAATCTAGGCATGGTTGATCCATATTTTTCTATAACTTTTTCCAAACTAATTGCACTATCGTTTGATAGATTTTTTAATTCTTTAAATGGTTTCAACAGTTTCATTACATCTTTCATTGCTTTTACTTGACCAGCCGCCGACTTTCTCATACCACCATAAGCACTAATATATGTCATAGCAGGTAAGCCTTGAAAAGTATTCATAGTTGCTGCACTAACATCAGTTAAGAAAAACATAAACCCTAGTTGTCTTAGGTTTTGAAATTCGTATGGGTCTTCGTTAATGTATTTATCTAGTTTTTCGATGTAATCTCTTTCTCTAGCCGTTGTCGCTTCATCATTTACAACAGCATTTTTTGCTTCTATTATTTTTGTTTCAAATTCAAAATGAGATGCCCATGTTGCATATGATGTAATGCTATCACTTAAAGATACTAAAACATTATCAAAGTCATATCCAGGTATGAGCCTTGCTGTTCTAAAAAATGTTGGTGTGCCTTTTACATCTCGTAAAGTTTTAGCTTTCTTTAACATCTTATCAACTGTTTCATTACCAAGGCGCACACTGTTTGGCATCATTGATATAAAAGCTTCCAAAGATTCATAAAAGTTTTTATCAACAGATTTTTCTAATTCTTTTATTGTATTTGTTTGAATTCCTGAATGTTCATACTGAGGCTTTACATTACCATCTCTATCCTTAACAGTTAATGTTGGATCGTATTTGATTCGAAGTTGTTCTGCAATACGATTCGCCTTACCCATAACAATTTTAGAAGACCCATCTTTAGAATCAAAAGTTTCGAAGTACTTTGTTCTACGAACTATTTCTCCGTTTTTCTTTTTAAAATTTTCTGTAACAGCCACAAACCTATCACCTCTTCTTGATAGTGGAAAGTATAATGTGTCAGCATTATTAACCATAGTTTTAATTCGTTTAGAAGCATTTTTAAGAAGCACAGTTGCCTCTGGCATATTTCTAAGATTTTTTGCAACCTCATTTAAATTTTCAACAAGTTGATCCAGTCCCTCACGAGTTAGTAAATCCTCCATACTTACATTCATTTGTTCAAATATAGCTTGATCTGTGTCCGTGCTTAATTTCTTTTTTAAAGAATCCAATGTATTCATAATGGTATCAGCTCTACGATATTCTTGAACTTTAGCTAACGAGAGATAGGCTTCGGTTTCTTGAGCATCAAGTACAAGGTCTTCATTAATTGTCCCTGCTAAATTTACTACAGTTAGACCGACATCTTGACCTCTTTTATTCTGACCATCAGTCCTATTAAAATCATTAACACTAATAACAATCTCACCGTTTTCATTTGGTTGTAGTATGGTCTTGTAAGCAAGAGAATAGACAGCCGCAAGACCTACTTTTCTTTCTCTATCTTTTGTTTTTAAATTTGTCCACGGTTTAAGTATACTAGACTGACGTTCCATCTTTTCTGATCTTGACTGTGTTCTTAAATTTAAAAGTGTATTATATAAGGCTATACCTTTATTATGACGACCAATAAAGTTAGCCGAAGTAAACCAACTGCCAAACTTTTTAAGTGAGTTAAGTGGTCCTTTAAAAAAATCTAAAGCTTTGTCGACTCGTTTACTTTGATCTCGTCTTATTTGTTGCAATACATTCTGATCAATCCTTGGTTCTTCTGATGGAGGTTCTTGATCACTTGGTGGTTGTCCTCCTGGAGGTGTTTCTCCTGTACCACCACTATCGGCACTTTCACTTTCAACAGCTTCTATTATTTCGTCAGCTTGTTCTGTAAATTCGTTTGAAAAATTATTACCACCACCAGTAATTTGTTTATCGTCACTAACTGTTTTTTTGTTTGGTTTATCTTTAGCTTGGCTAAAAGCTTTTGTTGTTTTATTGTTCTGTACTCTTATTAAGTCTGGTATTGAGATGTCAGATTCTTTTTCTTCAACTGAAAAATTAGGCATTTCGTTTATATCCTCAACTGTTTCTACATCAACTGTCTGATTACCTATTTTACTATTTAAATATTCAATAGCTTTTGTCTCACCTTTATTTCCATCTTGGTCAGTCTCTTCAAAAAACTTAGTATCGTCTGGGTTGTTAGGATTAATAGCTGCAACTAAACTTTTTAAATAACCCGGTAATTTAATTTGTATATTTTGTATTTGACCAACAACCTTATTACCTTGATTTGTCGCATGTATATTTTTAACTGTGCCTTTTTTGTCAGCCTCTGTCATAGTTAAAAATTGTTTAGTTTTTTCTTGAACAGACTCAGGCAAATCTGTTACAGCATTATCAATAATTTTGTCTATGGTATCATTAAATTTATACTCTTGAATATTCTGTTGCATGTCTGCCTCAGAAGTAAATTGTAATCTTGGTTTACTTAATTTTATCGATGTCTTTTTCTTTGGTTGTTGTTTTCTTTTGTTTGAATTAATCTCAGCTTGTTTAACTTCTTCTTGTGTTTTCGTATCGTATGGAGATTTAGTGTGATATATAAATCCTTGTTTTTGTCTTGGCACACCTTTAGCTTTATCGCCTCCATATATAGGTGACTTGTCTATTTTCTTATTTTTAACTAAATCTTCTAAAACATTTTTAACAAATGTTACACCTTTGTCATCTGTTTTACGTCTAAGAAATTCTCTTTCGGCAGAACCTAAACTTTTTAATATAGCTGTAGGCGATATCTTTCTATAGTTCGTACCGTCTTTAGTTCCTTGAGTAGCAACATCACTAATTAAATTATATATCTTAGCCGCTATACCTTGTTCAGCCGTTTGCTCTGATGTTAATCTTTTCTTTCCTGTAAACCCTTCACCAACAATATCTTCTGGTTGAAAGGTTAATAACTTTGGACCTTCTTCTTTAATAGTTTGACCTATTTGTTTTTCTTCTGGTTTGTACTCTATCGCTAAAGGTTTAGATGGATTGTCCGTTGTTTCTATATCTTTTTTTAAACCTGCTAAACCAACCTCTACTAAACTTAACGGACCTTCGGCAATACCCTCAAGAGCCACAGCCCCTGGAGATTTTATTTCACCAAGACTTTGTATTTGTGCGACAGCCTCACCAAGAGAACCAAAGCCAGCTGCGGGTACAAACTCCATAGCTGCTGCCGTTTTCTTACCGACGTTTACTTTTGCGCTCGTCTTCAAAGCTTTGGTTAATAATCCCGCCGACCCAAAAGCCACAGCATCAAAGGCACCAATAGGTACACCACGAGCAAGAGCAAACTCTTTTGCCTCGGCTAGTTTATCTTCATCTGATAAGGCATCGGCTAATTCACCACCATCATTGATATCTACTCCCGCTTCATTAAAAGCATCGACAATAGATAGTCCGTATTCAGTAGCACCACTACCCGATCCTGTGGTTAAAGCACCAACAATACGACCGAATAATCCTCGTGTTGCTAAAGCCGCACCACCACCTACTGCCAGTGTTGGTAGATATGTACCAATCGACTCACCAATTAATGGTCCGATAACACTAAGGTTATCTCCTAGTGCAGACATAGCTCCACCAAGTGTATCAGCCTCGGTAACTTTTTGTAGTGTTTCGGCATCTTCTCGATCTATAGGTATCTCGGCTTGACGTTGTTGATAACGACGAATGTCATAGACTGCATTTTGTATATCATCAATCCCAAGTTCTAACTGCAACATATTGAAAGCGATCTGGGCATTACGAAAACCACGTTCAACAGAATTGAACGGTAGCATTTTTGCAAGGGGTCCTACAGGCTCTGGTGGAATGTTAAGACGATTCGATATCTCTTTATGGTTGTCGTCTATGTATGTTTTGATTTCAGCATCCGTTGCATCGTCATCAAAACTAAGTGAACCATATTGACCAATGTCAACTAGCTTAACCATTTTATTCCGTCCTAGATGGTGACGTTGATTGTCGGATTGTGATTGGTTGATTTAAGTTTTTATCAATATATTTACTTTGGTCAAAGGGATCGACTGTGCCTGCTACAATGCCTCTATCTTTAATTTTATCAAGAGAATTTTTAGCAACTCTAAAAGCATCTGTTATTCTATCTGATAATATTTGTTTTTTTGCTGGATTTGTTTCATTAACATAATCTTGAATTAAGTATGGATCAGCAGTCATAACTTGTTTTGCAATTTCTCTTGACTCTGTACTGTTTAATTTTAATTGTTCCATGGCCATCTTAGTTAGATTGTTTTGAAGGTCAGCACCAATCTTACCTTTTTCTAGTTCAAGAGTTGCACCAGTTGTTAACAGTGAAGTGTCTTCTTTAAGTCTTTTTCTATCCCCTGTTGATACACTAGAAATATCAGAAAGTCCCTTATCAATTATTGATTGCGCATCTTCACGACCAACCTTACCCGTTGCCACATCAAAACCTCTAAGACCCGCAGCCCCCATTGCTAGAGCATCTGTGTATTTTTCAAGGTCTGTTTTTTCTCTACCGACAATCCCAAGAATATTTTCCATCAATGCATTATACATATCACCACCAACTTCGGGTTGTTGTTCTTTTTGTTGCGCCGCTAATAATGCTGCTTTTCTTTGTTCTTCTGCAGCAGCTCGAAGTCGTTCTTTCTCGGCCTCTGCACCTTTTTGTTTATCTTGAACGTCAGTCTCTTCTTGTTTTTTAATTTCTTTTACTTTAGCTTTATCCTGTTTACTTGTTATTATTGGTCTAGCTTTTTTAATAGGCATTATAAACTCACCTTCATCATCAGTAAATTTCTCAACACCTGGACGGAAGTAGCTATTAGGCATATTTAAAATTTCAAACGGTGCTGTTTCTTGAAAGTCTTCCATAGATTCTGCAAACTTTTTCTTTTTCCTAGTTCCTGAAAACACACTTGGCCTTAGTTTTTCTAATTCTCTTTGTCTTTCTAAAACCTCTTCTTCTTCTTCTGGTGTAGCCGTTGCACCAGCACCAGCCGATGTACCATAAACACTCATACCTCCCGGAGCATAGTTAATCTTACCACCCATATAAGCATTGATAACTTCTTGTGGATTAAAGCCCATCTTCTCTACAACTTGTGGAGCTTTGGATGCTAACTTCTTCAGACCTGGATTATCTGGGACTTCACCACCTTCGGCGAATAGTCCTACACCTTTACCCGCACCATAGATACCTAATGCACCTAGACCAAGACCAGCCGCTTGTTGTCCAAATGTTGCTGGAGCTTGTTGTGCTTGTGAGGTTGTGTATGTCGATACTGGTAAATTAAATCCACGAAGTACAGATGACATCTCTTGTACTTGTTGTGATGGTCTAGTTGTTTCTCGTGCAAAATCTTCGTAACCAATGTCTAATGCTCTTTGTTGTTGTGCTTGTTGCGTACCACCTACAGTTTCAAGAGCACCTAACCCAGCTAAACCTAACTGTTGTTGCTGCGCACCTAGACCTGCAAACTGTTGACCAGCTGCTAACGATGCGGCTCTATCTGCTGCTAACTGATTCATAGCTTGTTGATAGGCTTGTTGTGAACCTACGGCTTGAATGTCGGCTAGTCTTTGACCAGTCTGTCTACCTAATTCTGATTCTTGTAATGCTTGTCGTGATCCTCCGAATGCACCTGCACCAACGGCCGATGCTCCTATTTGTTGTTGTAGTTTATTAGCATCTCGTAAGGCTTCTCTTTTCTGTATATCAATAACAGATTGTTGGTATGGACTCATACGTGAAGCAATAGCTGCTGGGTCTGTTGATTGTTGTGCGGCTTGAGCCGTAAGTAAGTCAGCCGTAGCTATATATGGTTTATATCCACCAACCATTTCTTCGACACCTTGATATGCCTCTTGTTGTTGTGGTGTTATTGTAGCTAGTCTTTGTCCTTCGTATCTTTGAAACGGTTCGGTTGTAACACCTTCGGCTCTTTCAAATAATCGTTCTAGATACGGTTGAAAATATTCTGGTATGTTACTTGTTTGTTGTGTAACTGTTGACGGAGGAGGAGGGGGAGGTGAACCACCACCACTACCACCAAAGCATGTATGCATACATTCATCAGGTGATGCATTATGGAATGGATTGTCCTCCATGCCTACACCGTATTGTTGTTCAGAAGTTTGTAGTCGTTTTAATAAGTCAGCCATTTAGTTCTCTGTATAAATTGTTGGTTATCGAAACCAAGTTTATCACATACTTTATTCCATTGCATGCGACCTGTTAATTCAATGCCATCTAACTTTAGCTTCTTTGCCAAGTCTTCTAGCTTTTTAAATATTTGTTTACCAATATTGAAGTTAAGATTTCTACCAAAGATAAATAAAATTTCTAGTAGTCTTTTCGCCGTTGGATAAACATTTATTTTTATTACATAACCTGCGACTATTCTACCATTATGTTTAATTCTTAACAAACCTAGCACTCCTGTTTCAATATGGTTCCTTAGTATTTCTGGTGTATATTTATTATCAAACGGTATTCGTTCTACCTCCACTGGAAATAACATAAACACTTCATTAATATCGTCATATGATTGTACCTCTTCTACCTCAACCAATAGCCGTTCTCATCAACTGTCCTAACCCTCGTGTAAGTTCAGCTGGTTGTTTCGTTGTTCCTGTTTTTGTTTTACGTACGTTTCTCATTAGCGCATATAGTTTATTTGATCCCTTATCATAACTACCTTGTCCTAATTCTGCAACAATATCTCGTGGTACTACAAATTCTTGTGGACTGACGGCAGCGGCTCTTTTACCCTCGATGCTAGTTTGGATTAAGTCATCCATACCACCACCTGGTCCTTGGAGTTCACCCGCCATAATCCCACCCGCTTGATACTGTTGCGGGTTCATACCCAAATAACTTTGTAATCTTTGAGCACCAGCATCAGATGAACCGTCACCTATGTGACCCACGACATCTGCTGGTATAACGAATGCATTCTCTTGTAATGTTTTGTCGGAGTTTACTTCTCCACCCTCGGCCATTTCTTTAGTATTTTTATATTGTTGATACATTTGTTTACCAACATTCTCACCAAGGCCTAATTCACGAACAGTGTTACCTACAATATTATTTGGCATAATACTTAAAAACCCTTGTACAAATTCTTCTTCATTCATTTTATTTGGACTTGTATTGTAAACACCTAAACCTGATGACGGACCCATAGCCCCAGCTGGAGCTTGCTCAGCCATGCCCGGAACTTCACCACCTTCAGCCATTCCAATAAACTGACGAAGTGAATCAATGTTAACACTAATATCTTTTTGTGGTAATTGATCTATAAGTTTTTGCGCATTGTTTGCTACTTGTGGTAATGGCTCACGTGTTGGTTGTGGAGCAAGACCACCTCCACCTTGTGGTAGCATTGGTCCTTGTGGTGGCATCATCGGAGTTGGACTAGACATTGGCATATTTGTAGGCACAGTTGGTGCTACTGGTTGAGCTAGTCCTTTAATCTTTTGTGGACTCATTGACATCATTGGTTGAGTTTGGGCGAGTCTTGAAATGCTTGGACCAGCTGTGAGTGGAACCAAAGATCCTGTTGGACGGAACGTACCTTTCTGTTTTTCAACCTCTAAATTATATGGCCCTTGTTGCATCATAACACCACCACCTTGAGCTTTGATTTTACCACCTTCTTTAGCGCCGAGATAACCATATGAATCTGGTGTGGCTCTGCCGTAAGCAATGTCTTCTGGATCAGCATATGTATATTCACCACGATCAAGTGGACCCTTGTAGCCATACTTACTGAGGTCAGTAGTTCTACGTTGTGGTTGCATTGGAACAAAAGGGGCTGGTTCTGGTGGAGGTGTGGCAAGAGTTTTTAAAGCCAGTCCACCTAAAGCTATAGTCCCTGGAGATTGTCTAGTTATAAATTCTGGTAAAATATCTTTAGTTCCTGGTAACTGTCCACCTAATGTTACACCTTCGGCTGTTAGGTTTTTAACACCTGTTCCGATTCCTGAAAAAGTGTTACCCGCTCCTGCAACAGATTTACCCACTTGATCAAGGAAAGATGTTGATCCTTGTCCTACTCTACCAGCAGCTCCTTTGAAAAAACCACCTGAACCTTGTAAAAAATCACCACCTCCACCTATGTTACCAATAGCACCCGTTGTTCCTCCTGTTGTTGTTGAACCAAAAGTAGAACCAGCAACTTTACTTGCATCAATACCTGCGGAAGACATTGGAGAAGAGCCTTGTGTTATACCCTTAAATGCACCAGACAACCCTAAACTTAAACCAGCTGAACCAATACCAGCTAGTGGACTACCAGTTTTAATACCTGTATTAATACCAGAATAAGCGGCAGCTAAATATGGACCGACCGTAGGAATAAATGCTAGACCAATAGGCGCAACTACATCTCTAAAAAAACCACCTATACTTTTAAACATCAGTGAAAGTCCCTCCAAGCTGTACCATCATAACCTTGAAACTTATTGGTAGCTGTGTTGAATCTCATCTGTCCAGCTACTGGAGTTGGTTCAGGTGTGTCTGGGTTTGATAAGTCGTTATTTAATCTTAGTCGACCACGAATACTTATAGATCCAAATTGATCTTGTTGTACACTGTTACGAATCTTTACTTGGTCTGCTGATAGTTTATCGTTTAATGTATCGGCCCACGTTTCCATTTGGTTAAGGGCATTGTCTGAAAAAGCATTAGCACCACCAGCATCAAGAAACGATATGGTCTGTGTCTGTGCAGGTGCAAAACTTGTTGCCTGTGACGTTGTAAAAGTCGTTGAGCTGTTTTCCATATTAGGAGTTATTCTTGGGAATCTAGGATAGTCTGCCATTATTACCTCTTACCATCTTGTGTTACATCCATTCTAAAAGATCCGAGTCGCCAGTTAGTTCCACCCGTAGATGTCGAGATACGGATGATAGCTTGACGGCTACGAGCACGTGTTCTTATAAATTGTGTGGTAGGTGTTACGGTAAATGGTCCCTTCTCTCTAACTTCGCCATTGGGAAAGTTCTTCAGTTTCATTTTTAATGTAACAATACCACCATCATTTATTGTAAAGTCTGGAACGATTCTATCCAAGTACATAATATTATCTCCTGCGCCATAAGATGGAGGAGTTGTATCAAACTCTGAAGATTCTAAGAAAGCTTCTTGCTTTTGGCCGTCGGCTGTATATATTCCTTCTGGTTCGTTTGTATATAAATAATTCGTCGTGCTTGTTTCTTGACCTGTTGTTATCACGTTTTGAAATACTTCTTTATCTTCCCATGTTGTAAATATAGTTGTACCAAATGTCCAATAGTTTTCAACAGGATTATAACTTACATATCTATCAACCTCTGTAGAATTTCTACTTGGATACAACCATGTCACTTCTCTAAACTCTTGGTTCGTACCCGCATACACTTTTTCTTTTTGGTCAAAGTTAAAATCATCGTAGACATATCGACGAACTGAACATGGTAAAGCTTTGACAGCACCATCATATACAAAGAAATCTTTTGCACCCATCCAAAATACACGACCATCTAATTCAATAGCTGCATGTTGACCAGCAATACCACAGTTAGAACCGAGTTGTCTAAAGTTAAATATAAATGGTGGACCAACAAACTCCATAGCATGTACAGCATTGTCTGTCCAGATTAGTGATTGGTTACGAGTGTTCAGTCCAGTGATTAATTCACTACCATCACCCAGTTGATTCTCACCTGATGTACTACTAACATTGACATTCCAATTTGTGTAGTCGTTTTGATCTGACCACCTAACAAGCATAGGGTCAAATCCACTAGCTACTCCGTGTGTTCCTAAACAAATAACATGTCTGTCTTGTTGTGATACGAACATAAAATTAGAGGCACTTGGAGCTGTCGGTACAACGACGGATCTGTTACCTGTACCACCCGATTGATCCCATACATACAAACGTCCTTCTCGTGGTAGGGCTAATAAATCTTCTCCAAAGTTATCAAGTGACCATTGTCGTAATGGTTCAGTTTGTGCATCACCAGATATACTAGCAGGACTATTCCATGTACGACGACCAGTAATTGATACACCAGCATTATATATACCAATACCCCAACCCAGTTCTGGTATATTTTGAGAACCACCAGAGTGTATGTAGAACCGTATGTTAGCTTGGCCTTGGTTGTTAGTTGTGGCTGATGCGGCTACGGTTGTGTTAAATGTAAATTGGTTTTGTGTCGCAGATACAACTTCGTGTTGAGCATTATTAAATACAAGATTACCACCAATAGTTGTTGACGATACAGCAATGAAGTAATCACCAACATTAGCTCCATGATTTGTTGTTGATACTTGGATACGTGTTGATCCAGCTTGGGTACTAAATGTTCCTGATGTTGTTATTGACGTACGAATCGGTGTGATGTCTGCATTAGCACCACCAGCATATACATATAAATGACTCGGTGTACCAAACGAATGAAACTTGACTCCTGTATTACTTGTGAATGAATGAGCAGATCGACCTGTACCAATGAATGATTGTTGTACTCTCTTCTCATAACCACGAATGTTTTCTGGTTTACCTGCACGGAATCGTACCTTATCACCGTTAAACCATCCACCTTTGGAGGCATACTGTGTTGACTCTCTGTCTATCCCCGGTCTGAAATTTACATCAAATAGAATTGTATCGGTGGACATTTATTCTCTCCACCTTTCTCTAAGCCTCATCTGGATTAGCTGGCCAATGCCATAGATAACCACTAGATACTGATGTCATTGTTCCGTCACTAGCCGATGCATAGGTTACATATAAACCCGGAACATCGGTGATTGTTGTTACGGCATTGATTGCTGTCTTCATAGCTTTAGCTTGTGTTCTTACACTGGCTCTCCATGTTTTCCAATCATCAGCTATAGTTACACCAGCTTCAACTTGTCGAACAGTCATCCAATCCGTTGGTGATAGAACATTATTAGCATGGTTATCAACTTGACTTAATAGATTTGTTTTTAAACCAGTTAAGTTATGAGTAGTTTTTTCATAATGTATAGCTACGTGATCTGTATTAACTGTATAGGTCACACCACCAGTTTCTCTGTGAGTCTTACTATCTATCGTGCTTGTAATCTGTGTAGGATAAATACCAATATTTTTAAGATCGGCCTTTGGCCATATACTAAAAATATTACTAGGGTATTGTATACCATTTATGGTTACAGCTTTTGCACCATTTAGTATCTCAATTACTTGATCGTTTTTTACTATTGCCCAAGACATAATACTCCTTTACGTATGTTTCTATTATTAAATATTTGTTTCATATATACAACCCTATCGTGCAGTTACAGGACTCGTTCCGTCCCCAACGAATGGATGTTCAGCAAACGCCATATAAATATAAGATGCACCAGATGCATTATTAGAGTTTAAAGTGTTTCTAATTTTAAAACCATTTGATAGTAAATCCATAGTTATTGATGAAAGACCCGATTCTGGGTCTGTTGTATCAGCAAGTAAAGGTGCACCGATTGGGTTTGCTGGGTATCTGGTATTATCAATTATTGACCAATTACCACCAGTGCTAGAATCTGTTCGTTTGATCAGTAACCAAGCTGGTCGGAATCCTGTGTAAATCATAGAACCATCTGTACTGCCGTTTCCCTTGTAGGTACCAAATTTACTAAAGCCATCTACTTCGTGCCAGCAGTATGCGACATAATTCTCAGAACTTGTATTAACATCTGTGTGAGTTCCAATAGAAAAAACTGTACTTGTAGGGGCAGTATCATTCCAAACAGTAGCATCATCTACAACAGCACCAGTAGTATTTAATACTAAATAATCAGTTTGTGGGTCACTAGAAACCTTATGATGATATACTTTCCAAGCATCACCTTGAGAAAGATTTTTTACCATTATCCAACTTGGTGCTAAAGATAACCCATGTCCAATAGTAGCATTGCTACCATTTCCAGTATATTTTACGATTGAAAATCCAGATGTTGTATCAGCTTGGACAGTTGAGGTAATTGAACCATCAGTATTACTTGCAGTAGTTCCTCCATTTGCTTTCCAATTCCACCCAACAAAACTTTCATTGTTAGTATTAACTTGGTCTAAACTACCTAATGTAAAACCATCACTTGTAAAAGAAGTTAATCCCTCTGACTCTGTTGTTTCTGCTGAAGTATTGTCAGACTCTATTTGTTTAGTAACACCTCTTGATGAATCATATAAACCATGACTATCTGAGGCATCTCTATTTTTTATCCATGTAAAATCTGGTTTAAACTCTAACCCAGTAATAGTTTTACCTCCAGAACCTATAGCAGTTCCATTACCTTGGTAAATTGTATTTGTAAAATGTTCTTCGCCATTTGGTATTGTTGGTGTTGCCATGTTAACTCCCTATATTCTTTGTACATAATGCTAGATAATTTGTTGGTGGTGCATAATAGAAGTTACCCAATTCATTAGCATCTGTATTACCTTGTGCTGTTTCTGTTCCACCAAAGGTGCCCTCTTGTCCAAAGTTCCAACATACTATTGAACCACTATAATGACTATTTCCAAAAACTACATTATCAGCAAATGCTTTTGTATTAGCCTCATTATTTCCTGCTGATGGGTCTCCACTAGCTTGCCACACAAAAGAACCACTATTATTATGTCCAAACCAAATCTTTTTATTATCCATATCAATTGCTAAAGCACCTATTTTTCCATCACCAACAGCATTACCCCAACTACCTGTAGTTGTGCTATCTTCATTTCGTCTACCATCAGCACCAAAACCAATATCTTTATCACCACTTGTGTTGCCAGGATTTAATCCAGAAGTGCTTAAATTTTTAATAGTATTATAAATCCCTATCATAGGATATTCACCCAAACTTGCATTATTATATCTAATCTCAGCATACCATTTTCCTGTACTTGGTAATAATATTGATGCACCACTTCCAGTAAATGCTGAGGCAGTTGATTGTAAATTACCATTACTTAAAGTAATACTTGAGTGAGTATTAAGAGGATTCATTACACA
>Ga0209193_1000113_pt1 | contig 58814 bp, 46 predicted proteins | sample COGITO_mtgs_1003_FD_185515 | JGI IMG/M metagenome (GOLD analysis project Ga0209193, IMG submission 185515) | Pelagic marine microbial communities from North Sea - COGITO_mtgs_100330 (SPAdes) (version 2) | ecosystem: Environmental > Aquatic > Marine > Epipelagic ...
ACCTTCCCTTTCCTGAAGACAAAGAAGCTAGCCAGCAAATTATAGAACAATTACGTCCCTTTTTTGAAGCTACAGAAATTGAAAAGGTTGGGCAAAATTTAAAATACGACATTAAGGTTTTACGTAAGTATAATATTTCGGTACACGGAAAATTATTTGACACCATGCTGGCCCATTACCTGATCAATCCAGATATGAGACACAACATGGATATATTGGCAGAAACGTATTTAAACTACACGCCCGTATCTATTACAGAGCTCATTGGTAAAAAAGGGAAAAACCAAAAATCGATGCGCGATGTGCCTTTAGACCAGCAAACACAATATTCGGTAGAAGATGCAGATATTACATTTCAGCTCAAAGAGCACTTCGCCAAAGAGCTTAAAGACAATGATCTTCAAAAATTATTTGACGAAATTGAGGTGCCACTTCTAAGAGTTCTTGCGGCTATGGAAGCAGAGGGCATCAATCTGGACAAGGAGTTCTTACAGTCTCTCTCTGGAGATTTAGACCATGACATTCTTACCCTAGAGGCCAACATTTACAAAGAGGCTGGAGAAGAATTTAACATTGCATCTCCAAAGCAATTGGGAGAAATTCTTTTCGGTAAAATGAAACTTGTTGCCAAGCCTAAAAAAACAAAAACAGGACAATACTCTACCGCAGAAGACGTGCTTTCTTACCTGGCAAAAGAGCATCCAATTATTGCAGATGTGCTTGAGTACCGTGGGCTAGCCAAACTAAAATCCACCTATGTAGATGCCTTGCCACTACAAATAGAACAGGCCACGGGAAGGGTTCATACAGACTATATGCAAACAGTTGCGGCAACAGGGCGCCTTAGTAGCAATAACCCTAACCTGCAAAATATCCCAATTCGCACCCAGCGAGGGAGACAGGTAAGAAAAGCCTTTGTTCCAAGAAACCAGGAGTATGTATTGGTGGCTGCAGATTATTCTCAAATTGAGCTTCGTATCATTGCCGCATTAAGTGAAGAACAAACCATGATGCAGGCCTTTAAAGATGGGCTAGATATTCACTCCTCTACAGCGGCTAAGGTATTTAATGTACCCTTACAGCAGGTAACCCGAGAGCAACGAAGTAATGCCAAAACTGTAAACTTTGGTATTATCTACGGTGTTTCTGCCTTTGGACTAAGCAACCAAACAGATCTTTCAAGAGGTCAGGCAAAGGAACTCATTGACACCTACTACAGCACCTACCCAAAATTGCGTAATTACATGAGTGAATTGGTAGATTTTGCAAGAGATAATGGCTATGTACAAACAGTTTTAGGCCGTCGCAGATATTTAAAAGACATTAACGGTTCCAACGCCATTGTGCGTGGCGGAGCAGAGCGTAATGCCGTCAATGCTCCCATTCAAGGAAGCGCGGCAGATATTATTAAAATTGCCATGATAAACATTCATGAAAAATTAGAAAAAGGTGGCTATAAAACCAAGATGCTCCTGCAGGTACATGATGAACTGGTTTTTGATGTGTACAAGCCAGAACTCTCTGAAATGAAAACACTCATTAAAACTGAAATGGAAAATGCTTATACACTCGCGGTGCCTCTTGATGTTGAACTAGGAGAGGGTGAGAATTGGCTACAGGCACATTAAAAAATACGTTGTTAAAAATATTATACTAACATAAAAAACATAAGATGAGAGAACTATATACAAAAGCAGTTGTTTTATTGGCTGTATTGCTATCCAGTACAATGGTACATTCTCAGTGCGAGGAGATCACCCTAGAGAGCCTAAGCAACCCAGGTGTTTATGATGTTGCCACCCTAACAGAGGCAGATGGACTTCGTAATGGCCCGGACTATTTTGGCGCCACAGTTTATTATCCTACAAACGCTACACCACCCTATGCTAGTATCGCTATTGTACCAGGTTTTACGGCCTCGCCAGAGAGTGTAGAGGCCTGGGGGCCATTTTATGCGTCTCATGGTATTGTTACTATTATTATTGGAACTAATTCTATTTATGATTTTCCAGAAGCCAGAGCAGAAGCCTTATTGGATGCCCTAGAAACACTACGAGAAGAAAATACTAGAAATGCCTCACCACTACTTGGAGCTATAGATGAAGACAAGTTTGCCGTTAGCGGCTGGTCTATGGGAGGCGGAGGAGCACAACGTGCTGCTGTTTTAGACAATAGCATTAAGGGAGTTGTAGCGCTATGTCCTTGGCTGCCAAACCCAGATCTAGAACACGACAGCCCTGTGGTAATTTTTAGCGGGCAAGATGATACCGTAGCCCCTCCAGGGATTCATGCAAATATTCATTATGATAATACCCCTGAGAGCACAAATAAACTTTTATTTGAAGTAGAAAACGGCAATCACTCTGTAGCAAATACACCAGAGGGAGGCAACTCAAGTGTTGGTAAAATTGCACTATCATGGTTTAAATTGTATGTAGATCAAAACGATTGCTATTGCTCTTTACTGACAGATTACGTTCAAGACAATCCACTTGCATCAAACATAGAAAGTAGTTTTGAGTGTGAAGTTTTAGATACACAAGAAAATATAAGTCAAGCAATTTTGTACCCTAATCCAACTAGAGGTGTTGTAAACATATCTTTACAACAGGACGCCTTTTACCAGGTGTATTCTGTGCTAGGTCAATTAATGCTCTCAGGAGAACTCAAAGGAAATTTAAAACAAATTAATCTTTCCTCGCTGCCAGGGAACATCTTCTATGTGCGTGTTAATAACGAAACTTTTAAAGTGTTAAAAACACAGTAATATTTTGGCTATAAATCTCTGCAGTAATATTGGTTTATCACTCAATTTTTTATGCTGTGGCAATAAATTAGTATTGTCTTGCTGTTAAAGAGTTTATCCCCGCAATACTATTTCAAGAAATTAGACGAAAAATCTATCTTTTACTATTTGTTATTCAAATAAATAACAGTATTTTTGCCGTCCGATAATACGGGACAGAAATAATTTATTAATAATTAGACAAAGAACTATAATGGATACATTAAGTTACAAAACAGTATCTGCTAATAAAGCCACTGTAACAAAAGAGTGGTTAATAGTAGATGCGGACGGGCACACACTAGGTCGTCTTGCGAGTGAAGTTGCAAAATTACTTCGCGGTAAACACAAGCCAAGCTTTACACCTCATGTAGATTGTGGAGACAATGTGATTATCATAAACGCAAGCAACGTCCAATTAACAGGAAACAAGTGGGCAGAAAAGTCTTACATACGTCACACTGGTTACCCAGGTGGACAAAAAAGCCTTACTGCCACAGAATTAAAAGACAAGAATCCAGCACGCGTTGTTGAGAAGGCGGTTAAAGGAATGCTACCTAAAAACAAATTAGGTTCAGTACTTTTTAGAAACTTGAAAGTGTATGCAGATGCAAACCACGGTCAAGAAGCACAAAAACCAAGAGCTATTAAAATTAATACCGCAACTAAGTAATGGAAACTATACACAAAATTGGAAGAAGAAAAACCGCTGTTGCGCGTGTTTACTTATCTCAAGGGAAAGGAAACATCACAATCAACAAGCGTGAGTTTGATAATTATTTTACAACCCCAACATTACGATACAAAGTAATGCAGCCACTTGTAATGACAGACAACGAAAAAACGTTTGACATTAAAGTAAATGTTTTTGGTGGTGGTATCACTGGACAAGCAGAAGCAATTCGTTTGGCTATATCTCGTGCAATGTGCACATTAAATGATGAGAACAGAGGAATCTTAAAGCCAGAAGGTCTTTTAACTAGAGATCCAAGAATGGTAGAGAGAAAGAAATTCGGACAGAAAAAAGCCCGTAAAAAATTCCAATTCTCTAAACGTTAATTTTTACACCCAATTTATTGGGTATTTGGGGAAAGAATTTTTCTTACTCCATACAAGTTCATAGAAATACAATTATATTAATAAGCTGTTAGTCCCGCTCTGCCGGGTGGGACAATTAGTTTAGCATCTAAATTACTCCATACCCAAAGCCCAAGTTGCAAAAAGGTAAACTAAGTAATTGACATCTAAACACACAGAACGTAAACTAAAAACAAAATGGCAAAAGACAACAACACAGAAGTTAAAGAACTTCTAAATGCAGGTGTACACTTTGGACACCTAACAAGAAAATGGAATCCAAATATGGCTCCTTACATCTACATGGAGCGTAATGGGATTCACATCATCAATCTATACAAAACTGCTGCAAAAATTCAGGAAGCTGGAGAAGCTTTAAAGAAAATAGCAGCATCTGGTAGAAAAATACTTTTTGTAGCTACCAAAAAACAAGCAAAAGATATCGTTGCTGAAAAAGCAAAATCTGTAAACATGCCTTACATCACAGAAAGATGGCCTGGAGGAATGTTAACAAACTTTGTAACTATCAGAAAAGCTGTTAAAAAAATGGCTACTATTGATAGAATGAAGCAAGACGGAACCTTCATGACACTTTCAAAAAAAGAGCGTCTACAAGTAGACCGTTTACGTGCTAAACTAGAAAAAAACTTAGGTTCTATTGGAGAAATGAGTCGTTTGCCTGCAGCTTTATTTGTTGTTGATACAACACGTGAGCACATTGCAGTAGCAGAGGCTATAAAATTAAATATTCCAATTTTTGCCATGGTTGACACAAACTGTGATCCAAGAGTGATCGATTACATCATCCCTTCAAATGATGATGCATCTAAGTCTATAGACAAGATCATGACCGCTGTTGCAGATGCTGTAAAGGAAGGCCTATCAGAACGTAAAGCTGGAAAAGAAAGTGCTGAAAAAGCAAAAGCTGAAAAACAAGAAGCTGTTGAAACTAAAGAAACTCAAGAAGCGGCTCCTGTAAAAGAAGCAGCAGTAGTTACAGAAGAAACAGCAGCTCCAAAAGAAGCAGCTCCAAAAAAAGAAGCAGCTTCAAAAAAGGAAGCAGCGCCAAAAAAAGGAGCGCCAGCTAAAAAGGCTGTAAAAAAAGAAGTAAAGGAAGAGGAAGCTACTAAAGAAGAAGAGTAGGTCTCGATTCAATTAAGATATAGAGTCGTTTAATTTTTTTTCTTCTAGAAATTCTATTAAGCGACTTTTTAAGTTCACAAATACAATAATAAAATTTCCGACCATTCGGAAATAATAAAAAAACAATACGATGGTAAAAATAACCGCCGCACAAGTAAACGAATTAAGAAAGAAAACCGGAGCTGGAATGATGGACTGTAAAAAAGCCCTTGTTGAAGCAGAAGGAAACATTGATGATGCTATTGGTATCCTAAGAAAAAAAGGACAGAAAATTGCAGAAAAAAGAGCAGACCGTGACTCTAGTGAAGGGGCTGTTGTTTCTCAAATTAATGATGCAAAAACAAGAGGTGTTGTTGTGTCTTTAAACTGTGAGACAGATTTTGTTGCAAACAATGATTCATACTCTGCAATGGCCAAAGAAATGGCTGCCATTGCAATTAATTATGACTCAAAAGAGGCATTCTTAGCTGCAGCTTTTAACTCAGAGATGACTGTTGCTGAAAAACTAATTGAGCAAACAGGTGTTATTGGTGAAAAACTAGAAATAGGTGGTTTTGAAATACTAGAAGCACCTTTTGTTGGCACCTATATCCACGGAAAGAAAATTGGCGCACTTGTTGGTTTATCTAAAGATAGTGATACGGCTGCAGAGGTTAGTAAAAGTGTTTCAATGCAAGTTGCTTCTATGGGAGCCACTACATTATCATACAAAGATTTTACACCTGAGTTTGTTGCAAATGAAACAGAAGCAAGAATTGCTGTTATTGAAAAAGATAATATTGAGCTAGGACGTTTAGGGAAAACCCTTAAAAACATTCCTCAATACATCTCAATGTCTCAACTAACAGAAGAGGCTTTAAGTGCTGCTGAAGAGGCTGCAAAAGCAGAATTAAAAGCAGAAGGAAAGCCAGAACAAATCTGGGATAGAATTCTTCCTGGAAAAATGGAGCGTTTTATTTCTGATAATACTTCTCTAGACCAAGAGAAATGTTTGTTAGATCAAAACTTCATTATGGATGAAAAGAAAAATGTTGCACAGTACGTAGCCAGTAAAGGAGATGCAACTGTAGTAGGGTTTAAGAGAGTTACTTTGGCCTAAGTCAAGGACCTATATACTTATAAAATCCGTTTTCAACCATAGTGGTTGAAAACGGATTTTTCTTTTTTATATGCTTAGTTAGAAACATCTTTTATAATTTCACTATTTTTGCAACTACTAAAACACCACTATGCACTACAAAAGAATCCTTCTTAAACTCTCAGGAGAAGCCTTAATGGGTAACCTTCAGTACGGTATTGACCCAGAAAGACTAAAAGAATATGCCCAAGATATAAAAGCAATTATAGCCACAGGGGTTCAAGTTGCTATTGTAATTGGAGGAGGAAACATTTTTAGAGGTGTTGCAGGAGCCAGTAAAGGTATGGACCGCGTACAGGGAGACCATATGGGCATGCTTGCTACTGTAATTAATGGTTTAGCATTGCAAGGTGCCCTTGAAGACCAAGGCATTCCTACAAGACTGCAAAGCGCTATTAAAATTAATGAAGTAGCAGAGCCTTTTATAAAACGAAAAGCTGTACGTCACCTTGAAAAAGGACGCGTGGTTATATTTGGAGGAGGTACGGGTAACCCATATTTCACGACAGATAGCGCGGCTGTTTTAAGGGCCATAGAGATCAACGCAGATGTTATATTAAAAGGAACCCGAGTAGATGGTATTTACTCTAGTGACCCAGAAAAAAATGAAGATGCGGTTAAATTTGAGTTTATTTCTTTTGAAGATGTATTAAAAAAAGGGCTCAAAGTGATGGATACTACGGCATTTACCCTAAGTCAAGAAAACGAACTACCTATCATCGTTTTTGACATGAATACTCGTGGAAACTTAATGAAGGTGATCTCTGGAGAGAATATTGGAACCAAAGTAAATCTTTAAGCTAGCATTTTAGAAAACATTAATAAAGACCCATTTTAGGGACATACAGATGGAAGAAGAAATAGAATTTATCATAGACAGTGCAAAAGAAGCCATGGATAATGCCGTGAGCCACTTACATAAAAAATTTGTAAATATTCGTGCCGGAAAGGCCTCTCCCGCTATGGTGGGAAGTGTTATGGTAAACTACTATGGTAGCCAAACTCCATTATCACAAGTTGCTAATGTTGCAACACCTGATGGTATGACCATTACAATTGCTCCTTGGGAAAAAGGATTAATTCCAGAAATAGAAAAAGGAATTCATCTTGCAAATATTGGCTTTAACCCAATGAACAATGGAGATAGTGTTATTATTAACGTTCCACCCCTTACAGAAGAACGCAGAATAGAACTGGCCAAGCAAGCCAAAGCAGAAGCAGAAGACAGTAAAGTTGGAGTGCGTAACGACCGTAAAAATGCCATGAATAGCATTAAAGAAATAGATGGTGCAAGCGATGATTTAAAGAAGAGCTTGGAAGAAGATATCCAGAAAATGACAGATGCAAGTATTACCAAAATTGACACTCTTCTTACGGTTAAAGAAAAAGAAATTATGACTGTATAACATGTACATCATATTAAAATAAAAAAGCCCCCTATTTGTTATTAGTTTTTTCTAATAGTTAGGGGGCTCTTTGTTGAAATGTAGTACCTAAGTTGTTTTTTTTAGTTACTTATGTATTAATTTACAGCTATTTAAAAACACCCCATAAGCGCTCCTTAAAAAATGAAAAAAATAAGTTTCTTGTTGGTCTTTATTTTTGTGAATTTCAATGCCGTTTCACAAACTAAAAAACAAGATACCCTCCACCGCCATAAAGACATTGACTTTAACTATAAAGCTTTAATTATACCTGCTTCATTAATAGGATATGGGGCATTAAGCCTCTATAGTGATAAGTTAACTACCCTTGATATTTCAATTAGAAATAGCATAAATTCAGACAACGAAAAAACATTTGCTCTTGATGAAGGTACCCAATCACTTGCGTTTTTATCTGTGTATGGGTTAAATTTATTTGGCGTAAAAGGGAAAAACAATTTTAAAGACCGTAGCATTGTTTTGGCAACTGCCTACCTAATAATGGGATCCAGTGTTACTGTATTAAAAAAAGCCACGCATCGCCAAAGACCCAACCAAACTGGATACACCTCATTTCCCTCCGGGCATACAGCAACAGCCTTTATGGGGGCTGAGTTTTTATATCAAGAATACAAGGATGTTTCACCATGGTATGGTGTTTCTGGATATTTTATCGCCGCTGGAACAGGATATTTAAGAATGTATAATAATAAACATTGGTTTTCTGATGTAATTGCAGCTGCTGGAATTGGTGTTTTAAGCACCAAAATTGCCTACTGGGTGCAGCCCTTTTTTAAAGAACTGTTTTCTAAAAAAGAAACAACAACCAAAACGGCAGTGATCCCTTATTACAACAAAAATGAGGTAGGCCTTGCAATGTCAATGTCATTTTAATAGAGACCCTTCATATTTTACAAAAATCGAGGTGCCATAATTTTAATTGCCCTAAATAGATTTCTTACCTTTACAAAACAACAAAACATCTATCATTGAATAAACTTTTTAGCATCGGATTTTGGAGTGCCACGGCGCGTTTTATATTACGCAACCGGGTATTTATTTTAGTTGCTATTGCTTGCTTTACCATCTTTCTTGGAATGCAATGGAAACATATGCGTTTCACCTACACAGAGGCAAACATGCTTCCAGATGATCACCAGGTAAACACAGCCTACAATACATTTCTGGACACCTTTGGAGAAGAAGGAAATCTTATCATATATGGCGTAAAAGACAGTTTATTATTCTCCCCATCAAATTTCAGTGCCTGGAACGTCTTATCTAAAGAACTTGGGCAAGCCCCAGAGGTTGACCTCACTTTATCTATAGGAGACCTCCAAAAATTAAAAAAACGCACAGATAGTATCGGGTTTGAAATGGTTCCGCTTGTAAGGGATTCTATTTTAAGTGAGAAACAACTTAAAAAACTACAATACGAACTTTTTGAAAAGCTTCCTTTTTATAATGGATTGGTATACTCTCCAGATAAAAAATCTGTAAGAACTGCCGTCTATCTTAAAAAAGACATTGTAAATACCCCTGCCAGAAAAATATTTATAGAGAAGGTGCTTATTCCTAAAATAGCAGCCTTTGAAAAACAAACTGGCATGAAAGTCTATACCTCTGGTATGCCTTACATTAGAACCTTAAACTCTCAAAACATTATTGATGAAATAGGCATGTTTATTGGAGCGGCTGTGATTGTCACCTCTATTATTTTCTTCTTTTTCTTTAGATCATACAGAGCAACTTTCATATCAATGATTACTGTTATTATTGGTGTATTATGGGCCTTTGGAATACTTGGGTTGCTTAAATATGAAATCACGGTATTAACCGCTTTAATACCTCCACTTATAATTGTAATTGGAATCCCTAATTGTATTTTCTTGATTAACAAATACCATCAAGAAATAAAACAGCACGGAAATCAAGCAAAATCACTGCAACGCGTTATTGCTAAGGTCGGAAATGCAACATTAATGACCAATGTTACCACTGCCTCTGGGTTTGCCACATTTATTTTAACAAATAGCCAACTACTCAAAGAATTTGGAATTGTTGCCTCTATCTGTATTATTGCCATATTCTTGCTTTGCTTGCTTATTATTCCTATTGTGTATAGTTTTATGGCAGTGCCTAAAAACAAGCACTTAAACCATTTAAACAAACGTTGGATTAACCGCTTTGTGGATTGGATGGAAAACAAAGTGAGGCATAATCGTATTGCTATATATATGATTTCTATTGGGCTATTGTGTGTTAGTATCATTGGAATTTACAATATAAAAATCTCTGGCTCACTGGTTGAAGACATGCCAAAGAAGACCGAGTTTTTTAAATCCATTAGGTTTTTCGAGAAAGAGTATAAAGGCATTATGCCCCTTGAAATTTTAGTAGATACTAAAAGAAAGAAAGGTGTAATGAAACTTGCTACTTTAAAGCGAATGAATGAGCTTCAAGAGTATATAGAAGACTTCCCAGAGTTTTCACAATCACTTTCTGTGGTAGATTTAGTAAAATATAGCAAACAAGCATATTATAATGGCAATCCTGAGTACTATCAATTGCCCAATAGCCAAGAGAGAAGCTTTATTTTAAGTTATGCCAAAAGCAGTACAAAAGATACAAATTTGCTAAAAAGTTATGTAGATAGTACAGGACAGTTTGCCCGTATTACTACTTTTATGAAAGACATAGGTACCGAGAGATTTGACAGAATTGAAGAGGACCTAAAGGCCAAAGCACTTAAAATTTTTCCACAAGACAGGTACAACGTAAGTTTTACAGGGAAAGCATTACTATTTCAAAAAGGAACAAAGTATTTAGTTAAAAATCTAATTATTAGTCTTTCTCTGGCCATTTTACTAATTGCCCTTTTTATGGCTTGGATGTTTAGGAGCTTTAGAATGATATTGGTTTCTCTGATACCAAATTTACTTCCCTTAATTATCACTGCTGGTTTGATGGGCTTTTTAGGAGTCCCCATAAAACCCTCTACCATTTTAGTATTTAGTATCGCCTTTGGTATTTCTGTGGATGACACTATTCATTTTTTAGCCAAATATCGCCAAGAACTTATTGCCAATAACTGGAAGATTAAAAAATCTGTTTACGCTGCCTTGCGTGAAACAGGAGTAAGTATGTTTTACACCTCTATTGTACTTTTCTTTGGGTTTTCTGTATTCACTATCTCAAGTTTTGGAGGTACTGTAGCACTTGGCGCATTGGTTTCTGTTACCTTAGTATTTGCTATGCTAGCAAATTTAATGTTACTTCCATCTTTACTGCTCTCTCTTGAAAAAAGTATTGCAAATAAACAAACCCTAAAAAAACCGGCCCTAGGCATCTTACCAGAAAATATGGAAGAAGAACAGGAGCTGTTAAAATAATTAATTCTCATTTCTATTATCTGAATTATAACCTATCTTTATCGCTTGATTTTTTGACTATGAAACACACAGAAATAGTACACGTCTTACAAACAGAGCCTACCATCAACGAACTTAAAATACGAGGTTGGGTTCGTTCCTTTAGAAGCAACCGTTTTATTGCGGTAAATGATGGCTCTACTATTAAAAATTTGCAATGTGTTATTGATTTTGAAAATTTTGACCAAGACATACTTAAAGATATAACTACAGGAGCTTGTATAGAAATTACCGGAGTGCTGGTAAAAAGCCAAGGCCAAGGACAAACCCTAGAGGTGCAAGTGTCTGGCATTGTTATTTTAGGCACCGCAGACCCCGAAGAGGTAAAACTAACCATTCTTTCTCCAAAGCGTCACAGTCTAGAAAAGTTACGCGAACAAGCGCATTTACGTGTGCGCACCAATACCTTTGGAGCGGTGATGCGTTTGCGGTCAAAACTATCTTTTGCAGTACACGAGTATTTTCAGAAAAATGGATTTAATTATATGCATACTCCAATTATCACAGGAAGTGATGCAGAGGGTGCAGGAGAAATGTTTAAGGTAAGTGCACTGGATCCAAAAAACCCGCCTTTAGATGATAAGGGAAATGTAAATTATAAAGAAGACTTTTTTGCAAAAGAAACCAACCTTACGGTAAGTGGCCAATTAGAGGCAGAAACCTTTGCAATGGGACTGGGTAAAGTATATACTTTCGGGCCAACATTTAGAGCAGAAAACAGCAATACCTCTCGCCATTTAGCAGAATTTTGGATGATTGAACCAGAGGTTGCCTTCAACGATTTGGCAGACAACATGGACTTGGCCGAAGATTTCATAAAGTATGTAATCTCCTATGCGCTAGAAAACTGCCAAGACGATTTAGCCTTTTTGGAGCAAAGACTCATAGAGGAAGATAAAAGCAAACCTGCTGTAGAACGTCAAGAAATGACATTGCGCGAGAAATTACATTTTGTGATTGACAACAATTTTAAGCGCGTAAGCTATACAGAAGCAATTGATATTTTAAAGAATTGCAAACCCAACAAGAAGAAGAAATTCAAATACCTTATAAACGAGTGGGGCGCAGATTTACAAAGTGAACACGAACGATTTTTGGTAGAAAAACACTTTAAGTGTCCGGTAATTTTGTTTGATTACCCCGCTACCATTAAGGCATTTTATATGCGCTTAAATGAAGATGAGAAAACGGTTCGCGCCATGGATGTTTTATTTCCAGGTATTGGAGAAATAGTTGGCGGCTCTCAACGTGAGGAGCGGTATGATGTTCTCAAACAAAAGATGAAAGCTATGGATATTAGCGAAGAAGAATTATATTGGTATCTAGACCTTCGAAAGTTTGGCACTTGTACCCACAGTGGCTTTGGATTAGGTTTTGAACGCCTTGTACTGTTTGTAACTGGTATGGGAAACATAAGAGATGTGATTCCTTATCCAAGAACACCTGGTAACGCAGCGTTTTAAAACTAAAAAATAAAACACATCCCACATATTAAAACCAGCGCAGTACTGTTTTGTATATAGCTGGTTTTTTTTAACTTTATAGTCTACATCATTATTAAATGCTAAAACAGTTTCTAAATTTTAAGTTATCTCAGAAATTATCTCCACAACAAATACAGTTGATGAAGTTAATTCAATTGCCAACGCAGGCTTTTGAACAACGTATTTCTCAAGAGATGAACGAAAATCCTGCACTAGAAGGTGGGAAAGAGGAACCAGAAAAGTTTGACGAAGACATTAATGATGAGTACCAAGAAACTATAGATGAAGCTCCTGAAATAAATATAGATGATTATCTAAGTGATGATGAAACCCCTAGTTATATGTTAAATGCAAATAACTATAGTGCAGATGATCAGCAAACGCATATGCCTTATGCGGCAGGTCAATCCTTCACCCAACATCTGATGCAGCAATTAAACACCTATAGGCTTGAAGAAAGTGAAAAGGAAATTGCAAAATTCTTGGTTGGAAGTGTAGATGAAAGCGGCTATATACGAAGAGAAATTGCAGACATTGTTGATGATTTGGCCTTTACTCAAAATGTGTACACCCAAGAGGCTGCTGTAGAGAGTGTGCTAGAAAAAGTGCAAGAACTAGACCCTGCAGGGGTTGGAGCCAGAGATTTACAGGAGTGTTTATTACTGCAACTAAAAAGAAAGCAGCAAAACGCAAAAGTTGTTTTAGCGTCTCGTATTTTAAAAGAAACCTTTGATCATTTCTCAAAAAAACATTATAAGAAACTCCTTCAAAAGTTTAGTATTTCAGAAGACGAACTTAGAGAGGCAATTGCTGAAATTGAAAGTTTAAACCCAAAGCCGGGAGGAGCCATTTCAAGTAATACAAGAATGGTAGAGCATGTTGTGCCAGATTTCGCCATTACCATTGTTGAGGGTAGCTTAGAATTAACGCTCAATGGAAGAAATGCTCCAGAGTTGCATGTATCTAGAGAATACGCTAACATGCTTAAAGGCTATAAAGAGTCTAAGGACAAATCAAAATCACAAAAAGAGGCAGTGCTATTTATCAAACAAAAATTAGACGCAGCCAAGTGGTTTATTGATGCAATTAAACAAAGGCAGCAAACACTTTTTGTAACCATGAATGCCATCATGCACCAACAAGAAGCCTACTTTCTATCTGGAGATCAACGCAAGTTAAGACCCATGATTTTAAAGGATATTGCAGATACCATTGGTATGGATATTTCTACTGTATCTAGAGTTGCAAATAGTAAATATGTAGACACCCCTTATGGTACAAAGCTCATTAAAGAGTTTTTTAGTGAATCCATGAAAAACGACCAAGGAGAAGATGTATCTACGAAAGAAATAAAAAAAATACTTGAAATTACCATTGGTGAAGAAGACAAAAGAAAACCTCTTACCGATGATAAGCTGGCTCAAATTCTAAAAGAAAAAGGATACCCCATTGCCAGACGCACCGTTGCTAAATATAGAGAACAATTAGAGCTATCTGTGGCACGTCTTAGAAAAGAGCTTTGATGAATCAAATTTTACGTATTTCAGGCTATATCTTCCATCCCTTATTGATGCCCCTTTTTGGTGTGCTTTGTTATTATGCTATTACACCTCGTTTTATTGAACCCGAGCGTATGTTAGCCAATATATATGCTATTGCTACCCTGACTACTTTTATACCCATATTTTTATTTTTTTTGCTTAAAAATAGTGGTATTGTTTCTAACATACATCTCTCTGAGGTACGAGAGAGAAAGTATCCGCTGATGATACAAGTATTATTGGTTTTACTAATTATCAAACTAATCTTTAAACCCTATGAAGATATAGAATTGTATTATTTTTTTGTTGGTATTTTAGCCGCTTCGCTAACCGCCCTTTTTCTAGTGTTATTTAAATTTAAAGTGAGTCTTCACCAAATGACAGTAGCAGGGGTTACGGTATTTTTGATTGGAGTTAGCATTCATTTTAACATAAACATACTTGGCAGTATATCGGCTTTATGTATCATAAATGGATTGGTTGCAAGCTCTAGGCTCCATACAAAATCCCACAGCGTGCTAGAATTGTGCTTTGGTTTTTTTATTGGCGGGATACCGCAGTTTTTACTGTTTGGTTTTTGGGTCTAAAACAAGCCCGAAGGCTTTCTTTAGAGAAAGAAAAACAAAAGACCTAGCTTTAAAGTTCTCATGTCTATTGGTGTGCCGTTTGTCGTGGTGGCATTATCAAAGAAAGGTGTAATACCATAATAGCCATAAAAATTTACTGTATTGTATCCAACACTCAGTGTGGCCCCAAGGCGCATGTTATTAAACTCTGGAATATCTGTTTGTGTCACGATGTTGCCGTCTTGTTTGAAAGAAGATTTATACCAATAGTCATACCCTAAACGTATTCCGGTGTAAAAGCGCCAAAACTTATAGCTTTGTGCACTTGAGGTGCGCCATCGAAATTCTAAAGGAATTTCTATACTTGAGGTGCTAAATCTATTTACATCATAAGTAACATCATTAGCGTCTAAAGAAGTGAATATAGACTGCTGTGCTGCATCTTCTCCTATAAAAAGTGTATTACCATACTCATCAAAAGAGGCGCCAATACCAAGGGCAATAGATACATTTCTGCGCTTATTGATAGGTATGTCTCTCATAAAGCCAAAATGAACAGAAGCCGTTAAGCCACGAGAGTCTACCATCTCTGGTGTATCTAATAGAATGTTATATGTTATTCCAAAATAAAACTGATCTTCTCGATAGTTATTCTCTAGAGAATCTGAGGCAACTTCTTTTTGGCCAAAGAGTGCGCTCACACATAAAAAACAACACATAAAATAGCCCTTGTGACCCATGGTCTAAATATAATCGAATTTTAAATGCTTGTGAAATAAAAAAACGCCTTTTCTAAAAATAGAAAAGGCGTTTGTATTTGTAGTATGATCTCTATTTACTGTTGCACGTCGTTACCTGGTGCAGTAATATAAATAATTTTCACCATATTAAGATCTCTTAATTTTTCTTTGACGTCTTGAAGCAAACCTACGTTGGTTTGTTCATCGACCTTTAAGCCAACAACAACCTTACCCTGTAGTTCTGGTATTAACTTGGTTCTTGCTTCAGACAAGGCAAATTCAAGAGCGTTAATATCAGTATACTTATCTCCTATTTGTATTTTTCCTTCGGTACCAAACTTCTCTTTATATCGAGAACTTGGTTTTCCAGCATAAATAAAAACAGAACGGTCTTTCTTTAGTTTTTCAACTTGATCTGCCTTAGGAAGTTTTTGTTGCACCAGCATATTATCTTTTCTCAATACAGTTACTACCATAAAGAAAAACAATAACATAAATACAATATCTGGTAGGGATGCTGTATTTACTGCAGGCAATTCACCGCCTTTTTTCTTATTAAACTTAGACATAAATCTGTTTTTTATTATTGAGATTTTTTTGCTTCTGCTTCAGATAATTTCATCGGAAAAAGAGCTTGAATTTCTTGTAGTTTTGCTTGAGCTCTTTCCTCATTGCCTTTAAAATCACCCGTAGCTATAGCACTTTTTACTTTCGTGAACTCAAACCCAAACAAACGCTCAGATTCTCTGTTTCGTAAGAAATTATAGGCAGCTACCAATTCATTTTGTACCTGAATATAGGTTTTGTAAGAGGTCTCTCTATCACTCTTTACTGTGATAATAGCTTTCTCTGGATTATCTGAAGAGGCAATATCTTTTTCGCCTTTACAGTAATCACAAGAACCATCTCCACCGTTATCTAAAAAAGAAATAGCCGCTTGCCTGATATCTTGAATGTCCATTAGCTCATTGTCTGCAAGAATTTGATCTTCTTTGTTTACAGTAACAACAAAAATGTTCTTTTCTTTAATATCTACTGGAGGTTGTTCGTCTTGCTTTGGCGGTAATTGACGTGCAATTCCTTTGTCTTTTTCTATGGTAGTTGTTACCAGAAAAAAGATAAGTAATAAAAACGCAATATCTGCCATAGAACCAGCATTCACCTCTGGTGTTGCTCTTCTTCCCATACTATCGTTTTGTTAATTTTTTTACTCCACTAAATGCCATTGCAACAACTGCTACCACAGACAAAATGTAAAAGGTGTAAAGCCCCGTACCTATGTATCTAGATGTTTGAGCTGTTACTATTTCTCCGTCTTTGGTGAAGGATTCTACTCCATCGGCCATTACATAAGAAATAACAAATATGAGTAAAAAAGCACCTACAGACATAAGTGTTTTTTTTACATCACCACCTAGTATACCTTTAACAACAAAAACAACAACAGTTATAAGTAATATTGCAAAAGTTAAATACGCTACATAAAGAAAAGAATCTAGACCCTCTCCTCCACTAGCTATTACAGCTTCATCTCCTTTTATCATCAACATCCCCCATAAAAGGACACCAGCCACACCAAGAACTAAAGCTACTATTTTAGAAATTTTATGTAAACCCATTGTTTGGTTCTTTTAAAGATTATTTTTTGTTTTTGTAGTCAATCAACATATCAATTAGTGTAATTGATGCGTCTTCCATAGAGTTTACAATACTGTCAATTTTTGCAATAATGTAATTATAAAAGATTTGAAGAATAATCGCCACAACAAGTCCAAATACTGTTGTTAACAATGCAACTTTAATACCACCTGCTACAAGTGAAGGGTTCATGTCTCCAGCTGCTTCAATTTTATCAAAGGCTGTAATCATACCAATTACGGTACCCATGAAACCAAGCATAGGAGCCAATGCGATAAATAGTGATACCCAAGATACATTTTTCTCAAGTTGTCCCATTTGTACACCTCCGTAGGCTACAACCGCTTTCTCTGCAGCTTCAATGCTCTCGTCTGCACGCTCTAAACCTTGATAGTAAATAGATGCTACAGGTCCTTTTGTGTTTCTACACACCTCTTTTGCAGCTTCTACACCACCACTTTTTAAGGCCTCTTCTACACCTTCAGCCAATTTTTGAGTGTCTGTTGTAGAGAGATTTAAAAATATAATTCTCTCAATTGCCATAGCAAGACCCAATATTAGACATACGAGTACAATTCCCATAAAACCAGGACCTCCTTGTATGAAACGTTCTTTTAGTTTCTGGTGCCATGTTCTGTTATCTACCTCTTGAGCTATATCATCTTGCACAAGAGTTACTGTAGATGCTGCTAATAATGAAGTTGAAGTTGTTGGCACTGCAGCGTTTGCTGTTAATGATCCCGCAAAAACAAGTGCGGCAATTGCCATAATAGAAAATAATTTTTTCATTGCTATTGACTTAAAGTTTAGTTTTAATTTTTAGTTAAATTGAGGTTCTAAAGATATAAAAATTATTGTGTAAAAAACAAGAATTTTAAGCTTGCTATTTCATTTTATGCTAATTAGTGTACCATAGAGTTTCATACGCCCTAATAACTAACTAATTACTAGAAACGAAGTATACTATTCTCTTAAAATAGTATCAATTTCTGTACCAAAAAATTAAACAATCTTGGTCATTATTAAAAAACAGATTGTTATTTCTATTTGGTAAAACCTTGCAGAGAGGAAGGGATTCGAACCCTCGATACGTTGCCGTATACACGCTTTCCAAGCGTGCGCCTTAAGCCACTCGGCCACCTCTCTATTTTTTTGTGTTGCAAAGAAACAATTTTTTATATTCCACAGGGCACAATTTTATTGAAATATCAACTCATTTCTCCTCTGAGAGGAGTCTCAAACAGAGTTTTAAAATCTTTTTGTGAATCTTCAATGGCTAGTAAGTACATTAATTTTGTGAGCGCTGCCTCTGTGGTTATGTCTTTACCACTTATAACACCCATACTTTTTAGTTCGGCACTTGTTTGATAAAGACCCATTTCAACACTTCCCCCAGAGCACTGGGTTACATTAACAACGGGGACACCTGAGTCTACAACTTTTTTTAATGCAGCTATAAACCAGCCTTGGGTTGTTAAATTTCCGGTGCCATAGGTTTCTATAACAAGCCCCTTAAACATATCTACATTAAATAGATGGGTCACCATTTGCTGAGTAATCCCTGGAAACATTTTAACCAGAAGTATTTTTGGCTCCAACTCTTTATGAACCAAAAAAGGTTTGTTCTCGGGCACTAGCAAAGCGTTGTAATCTATAGATAGATTTACACCACTTTGAGCCAATGCAGGATAATTTAAAGAGGCAAAAGCCTCAAAATGCTCGGCATTTATCTTAGTGGTACGATTGGCTCTGTATAATTTATATTCAAAATACAGACCAACCTCCTTAATAACAGAGACATTATCTTGTTTTAAAGCCGCAAGTTGTATGGAGGTAATCAAGTTTTCTTTTGCATCTGTGCGCAAATCTCCAATAGGTAGTTGAGATCCAGTAAAAATAACCGGCTTGGTCAAATTCTCTAACATAAAACTTACTGCAGATGCGGTGTAAGACATTGTATCACTTCCATGCAAGACTACAAAACCATCAAAATGATCATACTTGTTTTCTATAATACTTACTAATTGTTGCCAATATACAGGCCCCATATTTGAGCTATCTATTGGATCATCAAAACTTTGAGTGTCAATAGTACAATCCAGCAAATTAAGCTCAGGTATGTGTTTGAGCAGGTCATTAAAATTGAAGTTTTTAAGACTACCTGTTTCAGAATCTTTTATCATACCAATAGTTCCGCCGGTATAGATTAATAAAATAGTGCTTGTTTGGGTAGTCATCATATAATAGGTGTGTTAAATCTTAAAAATTGCTGCCGCGTTTGCTGTGGTTATTTCTGCTACTTGTGCTTCAGAAATATCATACAAAGTACTTACTTTACTTGCAATCAAAGATAGGTAACTGCTTTGGTTTCTTTTGCCTCTATGTGGGGCGGGTGAAAGGTACGGCGCATCTGTTTCTAAAACAATGTGTTTTATATCAATTTGATTGAGAAACTGATCAATCTTGCCATTTTTAAATGTAACAACTCCCCCAATACCCAATTTCATGTTATACCCAATAGCCTGTTTTGCTTGGGCCAAGCTGCCGGTAAAGCAATGAAATATACCAAACAAATCATCCCCTTTTTCTTGCTCTAGTACTTCAAAAACTTGGTCAAAGGCATCTCTGCAATGAATAACAATAGGTAGTTTATACTTTTTGGCTAACCTAATTTGAAAAACAAAAGCTTCCCTTTGTATTGCCAAGGTGCTTGTGTCCCAATACAAATCAATCCCGATTTCACCAATGGCAACAAAACTTCGCCTTTCAAGCTCTTTTACTACAAAGGCTAATTCTTCTTTATAATTTTCCTTAACAGAGGTAGGGTGTAACCCCATCATTAAATGCACGCAATCTGGATACGATGCTTCTAAATCATACATTGCTTTTGCATAGCTTGAATCTATAGCAGGAATAAAAAACCGTGAAACTCCGCTATGCTTCGCTTGTTGCATAACAGTATCTCTATCCAGATCAAAGGCCTCGCTGTATAAGTGTGTATGTGTGTCTGTTAACATGATTGCAAAGCTAGCTATTTTGTTTGCTATATTTGTTAAAAAAATACAGTGCAGTTAAGAAATTTATTAGAGGGCAAAGGTTTTCAAAGAATTGTATTGCGTAAAATAACCACTGGCCATTATACCTGCCGCGTAAAACTAAATGCCAAAAAGGGTGTTTTTATTATAGATACAGGTGCCTCATCGAGCTGTGTTGGGTTTGAGCATGCTGGCATTTTTAATCTCACTCAACAGCAAAGTGATATAGTTGCAGCCGGCGCCGGAGACTCAAACATGAAAACCACACTTGCCTTAAACAATGTTCTAGAACTAGAGGGGTATCTCACAAAAAACATCTCTTTTGTATTGTTTGATTTGTCTCACGTTAACAAAGCAATCTCTATGGTAGACCCTACAATAGTTCACGGCATTTTAGGAGCAGATTATTTAAAAAAACACAGCGCCGTAATAGACTATGGCCGCAATTGCATGTATCTCAAATAAGTTGTGTTAAATACCAGTAACACCATCTTACTATAAAAAAAGGCTCATACAGTGTATGAGCCTTTTTTATGGAGACTATTTTATATTAAAGCTCTAAGGCTTTTTTAATATCTGAGTGCATCAATAACTCTGTTGGGTTTTCAAGGGCTTCTTTAACAGCTACCAAGAAACCTACAGATTCTTTACCGTCTATAATACGGTGGTCATAACTAAGTGCTACAAACATAATAGGAGCAATAACAACAGCTCCGTCTTTAACCACTGGACGCTCTACAATATTGTGCATTCCTAAAATACCAGATTGCGGAGGGTTGATAATAGGGGTAGAAAGCATGCTTCCAAAAACACCCCCATTAGAGATAGTAAACGTTCCGCCCGTCATTTCATCTACGGTAATTTGTCCATCACGAGCTCGAATTGCCAATCTTTTCACTTCAGCTTCAACACCTCTAAAGGTTAAATCTTCTGCGTTTCTTATCACTGGCACCATCAGCCCTTTTGGGCCAGATACGGCTATAGAGATATCTTTATAATCATAGGTAAGCATTTCCTTACCATCTATCATGCTGTTTACTGATGGATATAATTCTAAAGCTCGAACCACTGCAAGTGTAAAGAAGGACATAAACCCAAGACCCACTCCGTGTTTTGCTTTAAAGGTTTCTTTGTACTCTTTTCTAAGGGCAAATATTGGCCCCATATCAACCTCATTAAAGGTGGTTAACATAGCCGTTGTATTTTTAGCCTCTACCAAACGTTCTGCTACTTTTCTGCGCAACATAGAAAGTTTTGTTCTAGACTCCCCTCTAACTTTAGCACCAACAGATCCCATAGATGGTACTGCATTAAGAGCATCATGCTTTGTAATACGACCATCTCTTCCCGTACCAGAAACACTAGTAGATGCAATTGATTTTTCATCTAAAATCTTTTTTGCCGCAGGAGAAGGAGTTCCTGTCGCGTAAGACTCTTTTGTGACCGGTGGTGTTTGTATTGCAGCAGCTTTTGCAGGCTGTTTCTCTGCATTTGAAGTATCTGTATTTACTGAAGCACCCTCTGGCTTGGCAGCAGTTGTGTCAATCAAACAAACTACAGCTCCAACGGCAACAGCATCACCTTCCTCTGCTTTTAATGTAATAATACCACTTGCTTCTGCTGGAAGTTCTAGTGTTGCCTTATCACTATCAACCTCAGCAATTGCTTGATCTTTCTCAACATAATCTCCGTCTTGAACTAGCCATTCAGCTATTTCTACTTCGGTAATAGATTCTCCCGGTGAAGGAACTTTCATTTCTAACATAGTATGTCTGTTATGGTTTCGACTCGCGTCAAAATTTTAATCCTGTTTTAATATATTCAAAGTTCAGAAAAATTTATACAAATTAATTCTGAGCAGTGGCTTATTTTTTTGGTGTTTGAAAAACACTGTCAATTACTTCTTTATGTCTTGCCTTAGAGCGTGTGCTACTTCCTGCTGCAGGAGAGCTATACACTCTTCTTGATGCAAGGCGCAGGGGTACGCTATCAAAATTCATTAACATGAATCCCCAAGCGCCCATGTTTTTTGGCTCTTCTTGTGCCCAAACATATTCTTTGGCATTAGTATATGTGGCAATGATAGCCTCTAATTGTTTTGTGGGCAATGGAAACAACTGCTCTATACGCACAATGGCTACATCTTCTCTTTTGTCTTGTGCTCTTCGCTCTAGAAGGTCATAGTAAAACTTACCTGTACAAAATACCACAGAGGTCACATTTTTTTTAGCTACTTGGAGATCATCAATAACTTCCTGGAAACTTCCTAAGGCCAATTCTTCTTTTGAAGATACAACAAGAGGATGACGCAACAAACTCTTTGGTGTAAATACAATAAGTGGTTTTCTGAAATTCCATTTCATTTGCCTGCGCAACAGGTGAAAAAAGTTTGCAGGTGTTGTAACATCTGCCAAAATTAAATTATCACGAGAGCATAGTTGCAAATAACGCTCCATACGTGCACTAGAGTGCTCGGAGCCTTGGGCTTCATATCCATGAGGCAACAACATCACAAGGCCGTTTTGTGTTTTCCACTTACTCTCTGCTGCAGATATGTATTGATCCAACATAATTTGCGCTCCGTTTGAGAAGTCTCCAAACTGGGCTTCCCAAATGGTTAATGTTTTAGGGCTTGCCATAGCATACCCATAATCAAACCCTACAACAGCATACTCAGAGAGCAGTGAGTTGTAGATATGCATCTTTCCTTGTACATCAAGAGTATTATGAAGATTGATACGCTCCCCTTCTTCTTCTGTTTTTATAACTGCATGCCTGTGAGAGAAGGTACCGCGCTCAACATCTTGACCAGAGATTCTAACATCAAATCCTTCTTCCATTAAAGAAGCATAAGCCAACAGTTCTCCCATTGCCCAATCTAGGGTGTTACGCTCTGTGTATTGTTTATTTCTATCTGCAATAATGCGCTCTATTTTACGCATAAACTTTTTATCTGCGGGTAATTTTGTAATCCCGTCAGCAAGTGTATCTAGGTTTTTTAAAGCAAATGTTGTGTCTATAGGAGTTAAAATAGCTTCCTCTCTTCCTAGGGTATATCCTTTCCAGTCATCAGCTAGTATTTTAGTGATAACCGTTTTGTCTTTTTTTCGAGACGCCTGCAAATCATCTTCAAGCTCCTCTTTGTATTGTAGCTCTAACTGTTTTACATAACCCGCATCAATACAATTTTGTTGGACTAATTTTGCAGCGTAAATATCTCTAGGGTTTTGATGTTTTGCAATCGCTTTATACAATTTAGGTTGTGTAAAACGGGGCTCATCACCCTCATTGTGGCCATACTTTCTATACCCTAATATGTCTAAAAACACATCACGACCAAACTGCAGTCTAAAATCTAGTGCAAAACTAAAGGCATGACACACCGCCTCAACATCATCTGCATTTACATGCAATACCGGAGACAAGGTTACTTTAGCAATATCTGTACAATAGGTTGAAGAACGTGCGTCTAAATAGTTGGTAGTAAAACCAACTTGATTGTTTGCAACAATATGTATGGTCCCTCCTGTTTTGTATCCATCTAATTGCGCCATTTGAATAAACTCATACACAACACCCTGGCCGGCTACTGCAGCATCACCATGTATTAAAATAGGTAATATTTTGGAGGCATCTCCACCTAATTTTGTATCTATTTTTGCTCTAGAAATACCACCAACCACAGCATTTACTGTCTCTAGATGGGATGGGTTTGGAGCCAAGTCCATACGCACCTGTTTTCCTCCATCAGTCTCTCTAAAACTTGTCCAGCCCATATGGTACTTCACATCACCATCAAAGAGTTCTGCTTCGTCGTATTCTTTAGAGTCAAACTCACTAAATATGTCCTCAGGAGATTTTCCGAAGATATTAGTCAAGACATTAAGGCGGCCTCTATGAGCCATTCCAACCACAAACTGTTCTACTCCTTTTTCTGCTCCTCGCTCCATTAGAGTATCAAGCCCTGGAATAAGCGCATCAACACCCTCAATAGAAAAACGCTTTTGGCCAACATACTTTGAATGCAAAAAGGTTTCAAAAGAAAGTGCTTGATTTAATTTCTTTAATATATGTTTTTGTTGCTCGGTAGAATACGCAGGGCTATTGTCATTGGTGTTGATCCAATTTTGTATCCATTTAATTTCTTCTGGATTGCGTATGTACATATACTCAACTCCAATAGAATTACAATAAATAGCCTCCAGATGGCTTACAATTACCGCTAGGGTTGTTTTACCAAGCCCTATGATTGAGCCTGCTTCAAATTCTGTTTGCAGGTCTGATTGCTGTAGCCCAAAATTTTCAAGCCCTAATGTGGGTTGGTATTTTCTTCGCTCTCTAACTGGGTTTGTTTTAGTAAACAAATGCCCACGTGTTCTGTAACCATCTATGAGTTTTATCACCTTAAACTCATTTAGCACATTTTCTGGAACAGAATCAGCACCTGTAATACCAAGCCCTTCTGCAACAGAACCGCTTTCAATACCAAAGTCAAAACCTTGGAAAAAAGCACGCCAACTAGGCTCTACAACATCTGGGGTTTTTAAATACGTAGCGTATAGTTCCGAAATTTGCTCGGGGTGAATTGCATTTAGAAAAGAATATTTATCCATAATTGGGATACTGCGATGTTTTAAAACAAGGCAAAAATACAACAAATCCCTAAAAATCCATCTTTGGAAATGGTATATTTATGGCACTAATTATGATGAACAATCTCTAATGAAGACCCCTCAAAAAATAACAAGTAATTTTGGTTTTATAATGCTTTTGTTTTTCTTGGAGACAAGCCCTTGGATTCCTTTTGTAAGAATTTTTATATAGAGAAAACCTAGACGTTTCTGTTCATTAAAAAATCAGCAAAACTCTTTAGAGTGTCTTTGTGTTGCTGTGAAATTTTAATGTCTTGTAATAAAGAAATTGAAGTGTTGGTGTACCTTGCTATTTCATCCTCGGTAGCTTTTGCAGCTCCTGAGCAGACAAATATTTCTTTTACAGCTGTTATTTTCTCTGAAGGATCTTTAGGCATAGTAGCAAACAATGAGGATAATTCTTGGGCCTCAGCGGGTGTGCTTTTTTGTAATGCCGTTAGGTAAAGAAATGTTTTTTTATTGGCTATAATATCTCCTCCCACTTGTTTGCCAAAAGTCAAGGGGTTTCCAAAGGCGTCTAGGTAGTCATCCTGTAATTGAAATGCAATACCTAAATTTTTCCCAAAGGCATATATTTTTTCTTGGCAAGACTGTGAAGCGTCTGCAATAATAGCTCCCATTTGTAAAGAAGCGCCAATAAGCACGGCTGTTTTATATTCAATCATTTTGATGTACTGAGAAATGGTAACATCATTTCTTGTTTCAAAATCAACATCATATTGCTGGCCCTCACAAACCTCTAATGCGGTTTTACTAAACAAAACTGCCAATTGCATAAATATCTTTGGCTCATAGGTTTCAAAAAGTTGGTAGGCTAAAATTAGCATGGCATCTCCAGATAAAATACCTGTATTAACATCCCATTTCTCATGGACCGTTTGGTGCCCCCTTCTAAGTGGAGCATTGTCCATGATATCATCATGAACAAGAGAGAAGTTATGAAACATTTCTACGGCAAGAGAAGCGTCTAGAGCCTGTTTGTAATTTCCTCCAAAAAAATCTGCACTCATTAAAGTTAATACCGGGCGAAGGCGTTTCCCTCCCAAAGTGAGTATGTAATCAATAGGTTCATACAATGACGCAGGCTCTTTTAAGGTAACCTTGTTGGCTAGGTGTGCAACTAGAGCATCACTGTATTTTGAAATATCCATACTTTAAAATTTCCTCAAAAATAAGGATTAACTAGATATTAAAAGGAGATGTTCACAATCTTTTATAACTAGGATTTAACAAAAGATAACCCATCAAAAAAAAAAAGATTGGTAGATGTTAAAAAAAGATTAAACGTTGGAAACTTTTTTTGTCTCTAAAGTTTCCTTGTATATTTGCCATCGCATTATGAAAAAAAATATCATCCTAAAGGCTACAGAACTCTTCATGAAACTTGGTTTCAAGAGTGTTACTATGGATGACATTGCCAAAGAAATGGGTATTTCTAAAAAAACCATTTACAGCCATTTCAGCAATAAAGAAACAGTTATAGCTGTGGTTACAGATCATGTATTTGAAATAGTGTGCGAAGATATTGATGCCATTTGTGATTTGGGACAAAACCCGATTGAGGAATTATACGCCATTAAAAAAAGAGTGATGCAATACATGCAAAAAGAAAAAGCATCTCCTTGGTACCAACTTCAAAAGTACTATCCTACTATTTATGAAAGTATAAAAAAACGCCAATTTGGATATATGCAACAATGTGTTGTTAAAAACCTCAACACTGGTTTAGACCAGGATTTATATCGTAAAAACATTGAGGTGCAATTTGTAGCCAGAATATATTTTAACGGAATCATTGGCATTAAAGAAGAATCGTTATTTCCTCACACCATGTATGAGGGAGAAACACTTTATGAAATGTACCTAGAATATCACCTTAGAGGTATTGTTACTCCAAAGGGTAGAAACATATTAAACCAATTGATACAATCAAACCAAGACTAATGAAAAAATACATCATTATACTATGTGCTCTAGTAAGCCTGCAGGGATATGGGCAAGACAAAACCTACTCTTTTTCCTTACAACAGGCCATCTCATTTGCAATTGATAGTAGTTATGCAACCATTAATTCTAGAAGAGAAATCTCCAAGGTATTAAAAAGAAAATGGGAAGCCACAGCAATGGGGCTACCTCAAATAGACGCTAATTTTTCTTACCAAAACAACCTAAGCCAACGAGTTTCGCTATTGCCTGCTGCTGCCTTTGACAATACTACCAGTGTGATAAATACAGTTGAGGAGTTTTTTGGCATACAGGCCACTGGGACACCCATTGCGCCTCAAGGTTTTGTTCCTATCGTTTTCGGGACGAAACAAAATTTAGGAGCCTCTGCCACCCTTACCCAACTTATTTTTGACGGAAGCTACTTGTATGCCCTTGAAGGTGTAAAATCGCTCCTTAGTTTTAATGAAAATCTAAACGAAAAAACTAACCTAGAGGTAAGAAAACAAGTTATCGAGGCCTATGCAAATGTGCTAGTGGCAGATGCGTTTATAGCAATTACAAAAAACAACATTGCTAATGTAGAAAAAAATCTCTTTGAGGCAACAAAGGTCTATGAAAACGGCCTTGTAGAACAACAAGCTATACAGCAGTTAGAAATTACATTATTGGATGAGAAAACACAATTAAGCAATGCTCAAAGGTCTTCTAATATTGCAAAACAATTATTAAACCTAACCTTAGGTATTAGTGTAGATAAAAATGTGGTGTTAACCAATACCCTTGAAGGACTCACCTCTGATAACATTTCTTTAGCCCTTTTGGACAACACCTTGGAAATCGAAAAAAATCTGGACTATAAACTTGCAGAAAACCTTACCAACCAGCGCGTGATAGAGTTAAAACTTGAACAAAGCCAAGGCATGCCTTCTTTAAATGGTTTTATCGATTATGGGAGTACAGGCTTTGGAAATCAGTTTGATTTTTTCAGTAGTGATCAAAACTGGTATCAATCTTCTGCTTTTGGAATAACTTTAAATGTTCCTGTTTTATCTAGTGGCCTAAGAAATGCTAGAAACCAGCAAGCAAAAATAGCCCTAGACCAAGCGAAAACAGATTTTGATCAAACAATCCAACGTGTAAAACTAGACTTTCAAAGAGCAAAAAGCAACTATCAGTATAGTCTAGAGCGTTATCAAAACACTGAAAAAAACCTTGTCTTGGCCAGAAGTATCGAGTATAAAAATCAGGTAAAGTTTAAAGAAGGTTTGGCAACAAGTTTTGATTTAAGACAAGCTCAAAGCCAATTATTTAGGGTACAACAACAACACTTGAATGCTATGGTAGAAATTATAAATGCCAAAGCTGAAATGGAGACGGTTTTAAACACTCCAAATTTAAGGATGTCTGTAGAAGACATAAAAAACAAATACTAAGATCAAATAGCACTACAACCAATTATGAGAAAAATAATCACACTACTAACCATCACGGTTTTGCTGACTAGCTGCGCAGACCAAAAACAAGAAACTATCCAAGAGGTAATAGCCTCTGAAAACGCGGAAGCAATTCAAAAAAGACGTGACAAGATTGTATTACAACAACAAGAAATAAATACACAAATAAAAGCATTAGATAAGGCCCTGGCAGCATTAAATCCAGAAAAAAACATGCCTTTAATAACATCTTTTATAGCAAGTAAGACAGTTTTCAAGCATTATGTTGAATTGCAAGCAAGTGTAGAAACAGATCAAAACATTCTAATCACCCCAGAAATGGGTGGTATCTTAAAGAAAGTACATGTAACAAAAGGCCAACGCGTAAAAAAAGGACAGCTTCTTGCCACTATAGACGATGGAGGCATGAGCCAATCATTGGCACAAATGCAGGTGCAGTTAGTACTTGCCAAAACAACTTTTGAGAGACAGGAGCGCCTATGGAGTCAAAACATTGGTAGCGAAATACAATACCTTCAAGCAAAAACAGCTTATGATGGACAAGTAAAAGCGGTTAACTCTATGCAACAACAAGTAGCCAAAGCAAGTATTAAGGCTCCTTTTTCTGGTACTATTGATGATATCATTACAGAGAAAGGAAATGTGGTAGCCCCAGGACTAACAGCAATACTTAGAATTGTGAGTTTAGAGAATATGTATGTGAAGGCTGATGTGCCAGAAACATATATAACCAGTGTCATAGTAGGAAAACAAGTTGAGGTTTCCTTTCCTGTACTTGGAGAAACCCTAGAGACAACAATAAGCCAAACAGGAAGTTTTATAAATCCTAATAACAGAACATTTAAGGCTGAAATCGAGGTAGAAAACAAGAAAAACAATATCAAGCCTAACTTAACTGCACGATTAAAAATTAACGACTACACAAACAAAAATGCTATTGTGATACCACAAAGTATTATTTCTGAAAATGCACAAGGAGAACAATATATCTATATTCTAAAACAAATAAATCAAGACAAAGCAGTGGCTAGCCGTGTGATTATTGAAACAGGAAAAAAACAAGGAAATAGCATCGAGGTCTTGTCAGGCCTGAAGCACGGAGATCAAATTATTGAAGAGGGAGCACGTAGCGTAAAAGACGGGCAATCTGTAAAAATCATCACCTACTAATTTGTAATAACTATGGCAAAGCAGAAAAAAAATACCGAGAAAGAGTTTAAACTTTCATCTTGGGCCATTAATAACAAAACAACCATTTATATGGCAATGTTATTGGTGCTATTTTTAGGAGGAAGTGCATACAATAACATGCCACGCGAAAACTTTCCAGAAATTAGAGAAACAAAAATTTACATTAGCTCTGTGTATCCAGGAAATACCGCAGAAGACATAGAAAAACTTATCACAGACCCACTAGAGGATAAATTAAAAACAGTAAGCAATGTGGTAGAAATAACCTCCACCTCTCAAGAAGACTACTCTATGGTGGTGGTTGAGTTTGATGAAGGTATTTCTGTAGACAAAGCAAAGCAAAAAGTTAAAGACGAGATAGATACCCAAACCTCCAATGAGGACTGGCCTACCTTTAATGGTGCAAAAGTAGAACCTACTATTTTTGAACTCAGTATGAGCGAAGAAATGCCCATTCTCAACATCAATATTTCAGGTGATTATCCAGTAGAAAAATTAAAAGAATTTGCAGAATACCTGCAAGATGAAATTGAAAATCTAGAAGAAATAAAGCAAGTTGATATTCGTGGAGCTCAAGAAAAAGAAGTAGAGGTTGCTGTAGATATCTATAAAATGATGGCCTCTTCTGTTAGTTTTAATGATATTCAAGGTGCCATCTCTAATGGTAACACTACCATGTCTGCAGGTAATTTTAAAACCAGCGGACAGCGCAGAACTATCAGGATTTTAGGTGAAATAGAAAACCCAAAAGAATTAGAAAATTTTGTTGTAAAGTCAGAAAATGGAGACATAGTCTATCTAAAAGACGTGGCTACTGTAAGTTTTAAGGAGAAAGACAGAACTACCTTTGCCAGAGAATACGGCAATCAAGTGGTGATGCTAGATGTTAAGAAAAGATCTGGAAAAAACATGGTTGCTGCCGCAGAAAAAATCGAAAGTATTGTTGCCCAAACTCAGGCCAATGTATTTCCTTCAAACCTGCAGGTAAACATCACCAATGACCAATCATCAAAGACCATTGGGCAAGTAGACGATTTGGTGAATAACATCATTTTCGGAATCATCTTGGTGGTAACGGTGTTGATGTTTTTCCTCGGTTTTAAAAATGCCCTATTTGTTGGTTTTGCAATACCCATGTCTATGTTTATGTCATTAATGATATTGGGTTGGATGGGATACACATTAAACACCATGATTCTTTTTGGGCTAATAATGGGCCTTGGAATGTTGGTTGATAATGGTATTGTAGTTGTAGAGAACGTTTACCGATTAATGGACGAGGAAGGACTTAGCCGCGTAGATGCTGCCAAAAAAGGTATTGGAGAAATTGCATTTCCAATTATTATATCTACAGCAACTACCGTAGCTGCATTTATACCCCTAGGACTATGGCCAGGGCTAATGGGGCAATTTATGATCTATTTCCCTATCACGCTATCTGTGGTGTTAGGATCTTCCTTATTTGTTGCCATATTTTTTAATTCGGTGCTGGTGTCTCAATTTATGTCTACCCAAGACAAAGACATGCCTTTAAAAAACATCATTGCCATTTCAGCTATTATGATAGGTATTGGAGCATTTATTATGGCATTTGGGGGCGCTTATAGCGGTCTTGGAAGCCTAATGATATTCACTGCCATCATGCTGTGGGTGTACCGTTTAATACTTCGTAAACTTGCCAATACATTTCAGACCAAAGTACTTACTAGGTTAGAAAATTGGTACAAAAAAAATCTCACAACAGCCTTTAAAGGTGCAAGACCTTATCTTATTATTGGGTTTACTTTTGTAATGCTATTTGGAGCTTTTGCAGCTTTTGGTATTTCTGTTTCAAACCAAAGAACAAAAATTGAATTTTTTCCAGACAACACACCCAATCAAATTATTGTCTACCTAGAATATCCCCAAGGGACCTCTATTGAAAAAACAAATGCCATCACAAAAGAAATTGAAAAGCGTGTCTACAACACTATAAATAGTGACCAGTACACAGATGGAGGATTTAATTATTTGGTAGAAAGTGCTGTTTCTCAAGTAGGAGAAGGTGCTGGGAATCCGCAAACAGATGGCGGCTCTTCTGCAGAAATGCCTCATAAGGGCAAAATAACAGCCTCTATGAGAGAGTATAAATACCGCCGTGGAGAAGACAGTGAGGTATTGCGCAAAAAAGTACAAGAAGATTTAAAGGGAATTTATCCTGGAATTATCATCTCTGTAGAGAAAGACTCTAATGGCCCTCCGCAAGGAGCGCCAGTAAACATAGAGCTCTCTGGTAGTGATTATAATGAGCTTATTACAGCTGCCGAAAAAATGCGTGCTTTTTTAAACACCAAAAATATAGCTGCCATAGATGAGCTAAAAATAGACGTCAATAAAGACAAACCAGCAATGCAGGTTCTCATTGACAGAGAAAAAGCAGGTGAGTTAGGGGTCAATGCTGGGCAAATTGGCCAGCAACTGCGTAATTCTTTATTTGGCGCCAAGGCAGGCGTGTACAAAGAAGATGGAGAAGATTATGATATTTATATTCGTTTCAACAAGGCAAGCCGCTACAATTCAAGCGCGCTTTTTAACCAATCGATAACCTTTAGAACACCCACCGGAAAACTGCGTGAAATACCAGTCTCTACAGTTGCATCTCAAAAAAACAACGCTGGGTTTAGTGCCATTAAGCACAAACAATCTAAAAGAATTGTAACACTGTATTCTGCATTAACTCCAGGATATACAGATGCCGGAGCCGCAGTTGCGCAGGTAAAAAATGAAATGCTAAATATAGAAGGCATACCAGATAGCGTGAAAATTGATTACACAGGGCAACTAGAAAAACAAAATAAAGAACAGGCCTTTTTAATGGGTGCTTTTTTTAGTGGTTTGGGTTTAATTTTTCTGATATTAATTTTTCAATTCAATTCTGTCTCTAAGCCTTTAATTATCATGATTGCTATATTCCTGAGCTTTATTGGTGTCTTTGGGGGTATTGTAATTTCTGGAGCTCCTTTTGTTATTATCATGACCATGATGGGTATTATATCCCTTGCCGGTATTGTTGTTAATAATGGTGTTGTGCTGCTAGATTATACCCAACTGCTTATCGACAGAAAGAAAAACGCCTTAGATCTTGATACAAGTCAATACCTTGAAAAAGAAGATTTACTAGATAGCATCATACAGGCAGGTAAGGCAAGATTACGTCCTGTACTGTTAACAGCAATTACTACTGTCTTAGGGCTAATCCCTCTGGCTATTGGCTTAAACATAAATTTCTTTACCTTATTTAGTGAATTTGATGCTAATATTTATATGGGAGGAGATAATGTAATTTTCTGGGGGCCTTTGGCCTGGACTGTTATATATGGTTTAATTATTGCCACATTTTTGACATTAATCATTGTACCAATCTTGTTCTATTTTGCTACTCGACTAAAAATGAAAATTGCTGTATTTGTAGCGCAAAGAAACCCAACGAAATTTCAATAAAGAGGTATTACAAAAATCTGGGGCAATACGTTGACCTGTTTTTTTTAAAAGAAAAAGTCGCCTGTACTGCTACAGGCGACTTTGTATAATTGAAAACTACGTGTAAGAAACAAAAAACATCATTTTGGCATACGTGCCCAATACTTCTATTGGTTAATCTAAGTTCTTACACTTCGCTATAATCCAAAATTACTATGTAAATATATAGATATGAAAGTTATAAAGCGTTGTTTTAATTGCTTTTATTAGCCTATCTGAGAAAAAGGCCAAAGCAGAGAAAAAGCTGTAATAACATGAAATTTACACCCTGATTTTTAATTATTTCTTACTGTTGTTTTTAGAGGAGCTATAAATCCCTTAAAAAGAAGGTCAATATCATAGAACTTATTAAATTTGCATACTTCTTTTAAGGAAGACAAAACACACACATACCCATGTACAGAACACATACTAACGGTCAACTAAGGGCCGAACACATAGGACAGGAAGTAACCCTTGCAGGATGGGTACAAAAAACTCGTGACAAAGGATTTATGGTTTGGGTAGATCTTCGTGATCGCTATGGTGTAACCCAACTTATCTTTGATGCCCAGCGCACACAAAAAACCATGATACAGCAAGCACAAAAACTTGGGCGTGAGTTTGTTGTTCAAATCTCAGGAACTGTAATAGAACGTGAGTCTAAAAACCCCAACATGCCAACAGGGGATATAGAAATATTAGTTTCAAAAGTGACAATTCTTAACGCCTCACTTACTCCTCCCTTTACTATTGAAGATACTACAGATGGTGGAGAAGACCTGCGTATGAAATATCGCTACTTGGATATAAGAAGAAATCCAGTGCGTGAAAATCTTATCTTTAGGCACAAAGTATCTATGGCAGTGCGCAACTACTTATCTGAACAAGGATTTGTAGATGTAGAAACCCCGTATTTAATTAAATCTACTCCAGAGGGTGCTCGTGATTTTGTAGTACCAAGTAGAATGAATCAAGGACAATTTTACGCATTACCTCAATCACCCCAGACATTCAAGCAACTGCTTATGGTGGGAGGCTTAGATAAATACTTCCAGATTGTAAAATGCTTTAGAGATGAAGATTTACGTGCAGACAGACAGCCAGAGTTTACACAAATAGATTGTGAGATGGCTTTTGTAGAACAAGAAGACATTCTTAACACCTTTGAAGGATTAACTCGCCATTTATTAAAAGAAATTAACGGAGTAAGTATTGGAGCATTTCCTAGAATGCAGTACGATGATGCGATGCGTTTGTACGGAAATGACAAACCAGACATTCGTTTTGCAATGGAGTTTGGAGAATTAAACCAAGTTGCAAAACACAAAGAATTTAACGTCTTTAACACTGCAGAATTAGTGGTTGGTATTGCCGTGCCAGGAGCAAATAGCTTTACAAGAAAAGAAATAGACAAATTAATAGACTGGGTAAGACGTCCTCAAGTAGGAGCTCTTGGCATGGTATATTGCCGTTGTAATGAAGATGGTCGTTTTAAATCTTCTGTAGATAAGTTTTATGACCAAGAAGATTTGGCCAAATGGGCAGAAACTACTGGCGCAAAACCTGGAGATTTAATTTGTGTGCTCTCTGGTCAAACCAACAAAGTACGTGCACAATTAAGTGCACTGCGTATGGAACTGGCAGAAAGATTAGGCCTTAGAAAGCCAGATGAGTTTGCACCCTTGTGGGTTGTTGATTTTCCGCTGTTAGAACTAGATGAAGAAACAGGAAACTATCATGCCATGCACCATCCTTTTACATCGCCGAAACCTGGACAGATGGAGCTTCTAGAAACAAGCCCTGGAGAGGTGAAGGCAAATGCCTATGACTTAGTATTAAACGGAAATGAAATTGGTGGAGGTTCTATCCGTATTCATGACAAGCAAACCCAAGCCACTATGTTAAAACATTTAGGCTTTAGTGAGCAAGAGGCCAAAGCACAGTTTGGATTTTTAATGGACGCCTTTGAGTATGGTGCACCACCTCATGGAGGTATTGCTTTTGGTCTAGACAGGCTAGTTGCAATTCTTGGAGGACAAGAAACCATACGTGATTTTATAGCATTCCCAAAAAACAATAGCGGTCGTGATGTAATGATTGATGCCCCTGCCCCCCTGGATGACACTCAGCTTACAGAGCTACACCTAAAACTAGACGTTCAAGAATAAAAATACATGCGTATTATATTATACATTTTCTTTATTGCAGCAGTTATTTTGGTAAGCTATGGCTTTTATATTGGTGAAGAAGATCTTGCCAGATCACAACTATGCATAGGTTTGGGCGTTACAACCTTGTTCTTTATCTGGATGCCAACTTTTGTATATTACCGTTGGAAAGGTAAGGACGTAACCCAGTATATGCTCAATCAAGAAAACATCTTGAAAATGCGTAAATACACCAATAACAATAAGTTATAATATCAAAAAACCGTTTACAGACTACATTTGATATTTATTTTTCCATACATTTGCTATATTATTAATGTATTATAACTAGAAAATGGAAGGAACAGTAAAATTTTTTAACGAATCTAAAGGGTTTGGTTTTATTACAAATGATGAAACTGGACAAGAAATTTTTGTACACGTCACAGGAGTTAACGGGCCATCTCTTAACGAAGGTGATAAAGTAACATATGTTGAAGAAGAAGGAAGAAAAGGAACAGTAGCGGCGCAAGTAACAGCTATATAATTCTTTTTTTTAGCAAAAGAAAACCCGCTTTTTAAAAGCGGGTTTTCTTGTTTTACTATTTTAGTTAAGGTTTCTTTTCTCAATAAAAAACTGCTGCAGTAAGCCAGCCGCCTCTTTGGCAAGAACCCCACCACTTATCTTTGTTTTAGGATGCAAAGTAGTTTTCATTGCAATACATCCTCTTTGGGAATCAGAGGCGCCATATACTATGGTAGGTATTTGACTCCAAAATAAAGCTCCTGCACACATTTGGCAGGGCTCTATGGTTACATATAGCGTACATTTATGTAAATACTTCCCGCCCAAAAAATTAGCTGCCGCTGTAATGGCTTGCATTTCTGCATGTGCTGTAACATCGTTAAGGGTTTGGGTTAGATTATGTGCCCTTGCTATGATTTGATTATCTGCAACAATAACAGCGCCAATAGGGATTTCTGATTTATCATAGGCGGCTTGCGCCTCTTGCAGGGCCCGTTTCATAAAATAAATATCGTCGTGAGGAGTTATCAAAATAGGTTTTATTAGCCCTAAAAATAATAGTTATTGAGTTAATACGCTAAAAAAATAATGCTACACATTTTTTTACATGCACAACAAAAACTAACCACGCACGATGTATTAATTCTAGTATCTTTGTGTTGTGTTACAAAACCTATTAAAGACCGTATCATTTCCCAAAGATCTTAGATTACTTTCTAAAGATCAATTACCACAATTGGCCCAAGAGCTAAGAGATTTTATTATTGGTGTTGTCGCTGTAAAAGAAGGACACCTAGGAGCCTCACTAGGAGTTGTGGAGCTAACTATTGCATTGCACTACTGTTTTAATACACCAGATGATAAATTGGTATGGGATGTAGGCCATCAAGCCTATGGACATAAAATACTCACTGGAAGAAAAGAAGTTTTTCATACCAATAGAACATTAGACGGCATTAGCGGGTTTCCAAAGATAGAAGAAAGCGTGTATGACTGTTTTGGAACAGGACACAGCAGTACCGCTATATCTGCTAGTTTGGGGATGGCCATTGCAGCCCGTTTAAAAAACAACAAAACTAGACAGCACATAGCTGTAGTAGGAGATGCGTCTATAGCCAGCGGAATGGCTTTTGAAGCCCTCAACCATGCGGGAGTTACAGATACAAACATCCTAGTTATTTTAAATGATAATGCTATTGGTATAGACCCTAGCGTGGGTGCTTTAAAACAATATTTCACTAAAGTAACTCTAGACGGTGCCCCAGATACAGATAATATATTTGAAGCTTTAAATTTTGATTACACAGGGGCTATAGATGGCCATAATATTGCTGAATTAATAACTGTTTTTGAAAAGCTTCTGCAAAAAAAGGGCCCAAAAATACTGCATGTTATCACAAAAAAAGGGAAAGGACTTAAACAGGCAGAGGAAGATCAAGTAACCTACCATGCCCCTGGAAAGTTTAACCCTACAACTGGAGATCGAGTAAAAAATAGCACAGCAGGACTGGCTCCAAAATTTCAAGATGTTTTTGGACACACACTTGTCGAGCTAGCCAAAGAAAATAATGACATTATAGGTATTACCCCTGCCATGCCAACGGGAAGCTCTCTAAAATATATGATGGAAGCCTTTCCTGAGCGCGCTTTTGATGTTGGCATTGCAGAACAGCATGCCGTAACCTTATCTGCAGGACTAGCCAGTCAAGGCTTACATGTGTTTTGTAATATCTATTCAACGTTTTTACAACGGGCCTATGACCAGGTAATACATGATGTATGCTTACAAAAACTCCCAGTGATATTTTGCTTAGACCGAGCTGGCATCGTTGGAGAGGATGGTGCAACCCATCATGGTATTTTTGACATGGCGTTTTTAAGGTGTATTCCAAATATTATCATTGCTGCACCCAGTAACGCTATTGCACTTCGCAATATTTTATACACCGCACAACTAGGTCTAGATTTGCCAATTGCCATAAGGTACCCAAGAGGGCGCGGCAATATATTAGACTGGAAACAGCCCTTTAAAAAAACAACTATTGGCAAGGCAGAAGAACTAAAAAAAGGTACTACCATTGCTCTTTTGTGCATTGGCAGTATGGTGCAAAATGCACAAGAGGCGCTAGGTTTGCTTGACTTAGAAGCGCAAAAAAATCAAGTGGGGATATATGATATGTGTTTTGTAAAACCGCTGGATGTAAAACTACTCACTGAAATTTTTGAACACTACACAACTATAATAACCCTAGAAGATGGCGTTATAAGTGGCGGGTTTGGAAGCGCTGTTTTAGAGTATAAAGCTTCTACCAAATACACTAATAAAGTGGAGGTACTTGGTGTTAAGGACGAGTTTCCAGAACATGCAAGGGTAAGCCAGTTACAAGATTTACAGGGTATATCCCCAGAAAAAATAAAACAAAGGTTACTTACCTATTGCACATAAAAAAAGAGGCCTTTTTATCAAGGGCCTCTTTTTTTTATGTGTGTTCTAGCTTACTGTATAATGAGTTTGGTTGTTTTTGTAAAACCTTCCTGTGCTGTAACTTGAACTAGATATACTCCAGATGTGACTTGACTTACATCCAAACTAGTTGTGGTGTCAAGTGAAATTTCTTTAGTGAGTATCAATCTGCCGTTTATATCAAAAATAGATACGTTTGCATTTCCAGATGCCTGAGTAACACTAATATTTACAGTTTGGTTTGCAGGGTTTGGGTATAAAATAATACCACTATCTAGAAGGGCTCTATCTGTAGAGGCTAAAAGACAATTTGGTGTTTGTGGAACATCAAAGGCCTCTGTTTGGTCATTTAGGCTATTAGCGCTTCCTTGTGAGGCAGACAAACCTAATCCTCTGCGAGCAAATGCCTCCCAGATTAAACATTGGTTTGCACCACCGTTTGCCAGCATATCTGCCTCCAGTATAGCATCTCTACCAGATTCAAAACCTGGGTTACAAGGTTGTAGTTTAAGACCATCTAAAACTAGTTGCATAGCAATGTTGTTTCCTCCTGTACCATTGTATAAATCTGGGTCAAAACCATATTGGTTTATTAAATCCCAGGTCATTTCCCATAACATGGTTGCCCAAACAAAACCAACACCATGAGGAACAGAAACATTCCCATCTGTATCTTGGTAGGTGTAATTATTGATAGAAAAATCTGTGCTGTAAGGAGCCTCTCTAATACCACCACCGTCTGTAGCCTGACCGGTTGCATAAGTACCAATACCACGAATATCTTGTGGCTGATCTCCCGGCTGTAGTGTAAGCATTAGGCCAAACCAATCACTCCAGCCCTCGCCCATTTGCTCATCGTTTTGCAAACAGCCTGAATTAAATCTCCCACCGGTAAGCCTGGTGGAAATTCCATGACCGTATTCATGAGCTATAATTCCATTATCTACATCACCATCTAGCTGGTAGGCGGTATTATTTAATAAAGAACCTTCAATCTGCTCTCCAGCAAGCAACGCTGCAATGATAGCATCTCCGTCTGCCTGTGAAATCATAATAGCTGTTATAGTAACTTGGTCTCCTACTTCTCCTGGAGCCATAGTTATTGGTGCTCCTGGCACATTGTTAATTATAATAACAGCAATAGCTCCCTGGTTTTGGGCAGCCAATATCTTAAATCCAAATTGACACTCTCCTCTTCTTATTACGGCAATACTCCCGTTTATATCTGCTCCATTTAATAGGTCATCACAAGCATCATAAGGGTCTTCAGAGGCTCCTTGGTCATCATCAAGGGTTAAGGCCAATTGTCCTACAATAGGAGTGTCTTCTGGTAGTGGAGCTCCAAAATTGGCAGCAACACCAAGATAGGATCCCGCAAGAGAACCGTCAATAGTTAATGCATTACCCGCTGGTGCATTCCACAAATACATCTGCATTCTTGGATTATTACCATCTGGTGGTGAAGAAAAATTTGCATTGTTAGTACCGCCACCATCTTGAGCTTGGGCATCTACAAAGTCTCCGCTGGTGCCGCCATTTCCGTAGTTGTTATCTTGAAAATTACCACTAGCTTCATCAAAACCATATTGGTAATACACATCATGCATGATGTTGTTCCAATAAAATAAATTGGTGGTTGCTGCTGGTAACATTTCTGCAGGATCTGCATTGAAATTAAAAGGAAAATCAAAGGTCAATGAAGCGCCTCCATCTGGAGAAATACCTCCAGAGTTGTTGTTATCTATGTCATCTCTAGCTATTACATTATTACCTCTTGTAATAGTGTATTCTGGTCCTGGAGCGCCATTGGTATCATGCCATCCAAAAGGAGAAGCATCTTGGTTTGCAGGGTCAAGTACTAACGCATCACTACCGTGGTTAGGGCTTTCAAAGGGTACAGGAAATACTCTGTAGCTTACCCCGCCTTGTGCATTGAAAGAAACCGTATTTTCTGGTTTATGTAAAAAGCTGCTGCTGGTATTGGTATTTGGAAGATGATTGTGTGTTGGCTTACCAAAATCACAACTAGTTACCCAGTCATTACTGGAGAGTAAAGCGCCTGTAATAGCGTCTATTCTCATAGAGTAATAATGAGAAGCGTCTAGCAAATAGATACTGATATCCCAGGCAAGGTTGAGGGTACCGTCCTGCATTGGTTGAAATACCAGTGAAACAGGTATGTTATTTAAAGAGATTGATCCAGTATTAAAAACAAAACTATTGGGCGCTGTGGTCTCTAGAATCTCTAGTGCTGTTGGAGCGCTTATTCCAATAGCTGTAGCTGCTTTAACAATTGCGTTTTGAGCAGAAATTACTGGAGTTGAGGTATTAATTTTCTGTGCTGTGTTTGGTATAAAACCCATTTTTGAAGAAACTACAACACCATTTTTGATTCCAAAAACCGAAGTTGAGTTAAAGACCTCGATACCAGATATACGCTGAGAGACGTACACATTATCTATTCTCATACTCTTAGAGTATGTTGAAGATTCTACCTTAAAATCACTAACATCTTCTTGAGAGAGACCCATTAGAGCTCTATTGGTGTTAAAATGATTTTCTAGGATGGCTTGATTGTCTTGAGCATTACTAAACCCAATGGTACATAACAAAAATAAGAATGCGTACTTTTTCATAATAGGATGCTAATTTTTTTTTCAAAGCTACGCACACAACTCGAACAAAAAAGAGGAATTAACAGATTTAACAGAAAAAAACTCCTTATATTTTTCCGTTTATTTTTTGAAATATTTGCAATGCATTACCATCTGTTAATCTTGAAACCAAACTACAACATGCCATTACATATTGATAGACAGATTGCGGCTGTTTAATAGAGGCGTCAAAGTGGGTTAAAATAAGCGCATCATAGTGGCGCAACTCTCCACTGGTGTGGTAGTTTTCTACGGCAGTGGTAAAGGTGTCTAGCAGCTCAGATAGTATTTTATAGCCGGCTATTTCTTTTTCAATAACCTCTTGGCTTTGATACACATTGGTTACCGAAATTTTAATAATGTCATTTATTTGTGCCTTATATTTACTGTTGTCTAAGAGAGATCCTGTGAAGGTTCCTGCCAATATAGCCTCTTCATTTGCCAAAAATAGTTGTGCAGCCTCTTGTATAAGAACCCCAATGGCCATAGACCTTAGGTAGGTTAACCTATCTTTACTGTCACTTAATTTGTGGTACTTTGTTGTGTCTATGGTGTGCTTAACCAGTGCAATAAGATATTCTAGGGCAAACTCTTCTTCTATAAGTCCTAGATTGATACCGTCTTCAAAATCGATAATTGTGTAACAAATATCATCTGCCGCTTCTACCAAATATGCCAGGGGGTGACGGTTGTAACTTAGATCTTCTTTTTCTCCACGTTTGGTAAGACCTATCTCTTGGGCGACCTTCTCAAAGAAAGAAACCTCTGACTGAAATACCCCAAACTTTTTGTCTGCAATGTGAGCGGTCGGTTTTTTAGGTAACGATTCTTTAGGGTACTTCATAAAGGCGCCCAGGGTAGCGTAAGTAAGGCGCAAGCCGCCATCTAATCCGTTTTTGGACTGGGTTAGTATTTTAAAACCATTGGCATTGCCCTCAAAATCTACAAGGTCTTGGTACTCTTTATCGCTAAGCAAGGCTTTAAAGCGCTTTCCTCTTCCGTTGGAGAAATAATCTCCAATGGCCTTCTCACCGCTATGACCAAAAGGAGGGTTTCCTATATCATGGGCCAAAGAGGCAGCCGCCACAATAGCACCAAAATCATTAAAATGATAGTCGTGTATAGATTCTAATTGCGGGTGTTTTTCAAGTATTGCCTTACCTACGGTGCGTCCTAAAGATCTCCCTACTACAGAAACCTCAAGGCTATGGGTTAATCTAGTGTGCACAAAAGAGGTTTGTGACAGGGGTATTACCTGGGTTTTATCTTGCAGGCTCCTAAAGGCTTGCGAGAAAATAATACGGTCATAGTCTACCTCAAAACCCAGACGAGTTGGGTCTTCTTCTATACGTAGTCTTTTGTTTGTTACCCCCTGTTTTTTAAGGGATAGTAGTTGTTCCCATTGCATCATAACTCACTAAATTTTGGTGATAGCAATATACTCATTTTACAAAACCAAAACCAATAACTGTAGTGTAGAGTTCTTAACATTATAATAACCCATAGGTCATAGAAGCATAATATTTCGGTAACACCAACTTTACAATAGATATACATCTTTGCCTTGAATTAAAAATAGTCGACGATGAAACAATTACTTTTTGTATTAACAAGCATTATAGCATCTTTAACGTATGCTCAAACAGGTTCTGTCAAAGGGACCTTGACAGATAAACAAATGAACAATGAGCCGCTGCCTTTCGCAAACGTAATCATAAAAGACTCCAGCAGAGGAACCACTTCAGATTTTGATGGGATATACACCATAGATGATCTTGCCCCTGGAACCTATGTTGTAGAATTTAGTTTTGTTGGCTATCAAACCATAGAAAAAACTATTGCCATTAGTGCTAACCAAATTGTTACTCTAGACCTTAGCCTGAGCCCAAGTGCTGCAGCTCTTGATGAAGTTGTAATAAAAACAAGTCTAAGAAGAGATACGCAAAGCGTGCTATTGCTTGAACAAAAAAAAGCAACCATCATCAAAGAGAGTATCGGATCGGTGGAGTTGGCAAAATTAGGAATCTCTAATGCGGCTTCAGCTACCACAAAAATTTCTGGAATTTCAAAATCTGAAGGTAATGGTGAAGTTTTTGTGAGAGGACTTGGAGATCGGTATTTGTATACTACCTTAAATGGATTGCCAATTCCATCAGATGATATTGAAAAAAAGAATATAGATCTTGGCCTTTTCACTACAAGACTCATAGAGAGTATTGATGTAAGCAAAACAACCTCTGCCCGCTTGTCTGCAGATCAGGCATCTGGAAATGTAAATATTAGCACAAAAGAGCTTATTGGCAATAAATTACTATCTGGCAGCACCTCTAGTTCTGTAAATTCTAATGTTATAAGCAATGGCGTGTTTAGTAATTTTAAAGTATCCCCAAATAACGAAAATATCACTGTTGGTTTTTATTCAAGAAACTTAAACACAAGAGAGGCCCTAACCAATGAATCTTGGACCCCTAGAACAATAAGCAATCCTATTAACACCTCATTTTCTGTAAGTGCAGGTGCTAAAATTGGTGAAAAAGTAAAGGTGCTTGCAACCCTAGGTCAATCTTCCAATTTTGAATATCGTGAAGGTGTTTTTAGAGAATTTAGAGGAAACTTTATCGATGACACGATTCCAGATGCCACGCGGTGGAGAAAAACAGTTGCAACTTCAGGACTTGTATCTGGAAAATACCGCGCCAATGACGGAAATACATTTGAAATAACATCCTTATTTATAAACAAAATACAAGATGAAGTATTTGAAGGTGGGCGTGCAGGAACCGCTACAATTTTTGAAGAAACCAATGTAGCAGAAGCATTTCAGTTTATTAGAGACCAAAACACTAAAAAGACCCTTGCCTCTATTACACAACTACTAGGTAAAAACAATATTAACCAAAATAACACTTTGAGCTGGGCCCTAGGATATAACTATCTAAGTGCCGATGAGCCAAACAGAATTAGAAATGAGGTGAATTTTAATTTTGCTGAAGACCCAACATTGGTACAGCTAGGAAGAAACGGAGGATTTCAACAACGTAAAACAATTCAAAAAATCAAAGACATCGAGTACAATGGGCGCATAAACAATGAATTTATTGTAAAAAATACAGACTCCAAAAATTTTAAAGTTGATGTTGGCGCTACTTACAGAAACAAGGAACGTAATTTTGGTTCTCAATTCTTCGGTATTCAAGAAACAGTTCTTAATGCGATTAACCCAACTTCTATTGATGCACTTTCAGAGATCTTTACCCAACAAAACATTGCCAATGGGTTGTTGAAAATAAACACCCTTCCTGCAGATCGTTACAGAGGGAACTTGGAGTCTTTAGGAACCTATGTTGAGGCAACTGGTGTTACTGGAAAATTCACCTTACAGGGTGGACTAAGGTATCAGAACGACCAAATTAATGTGAAATTTGATGTAGGTAACATCCCTGGAAGGCTTGGAAAGGTTACAAAAAACTACCAAAGAATGTACCCTTCTTTGAATCTTAAATATGCCGCTACAGAAAAGATAAATCTTCGCTTTGCTAATAGCCTTACTACCACCCTACCTGAATTTAAAGAAATTGCCCCTTTCGAATATGTATCTGCTGTAGGTCAAGTAACTAGAGGAAACAAAGATATCGAGGCCTCTTTAAACACAAATTACGATTTAAAATTTGAGTATTTCCCAGCAAAGGGACAACTTATATCATTTACTAGTTTCTATAAAAAAATTAAAGACCCTATCAATAAAGTACAAGACAGAGGGGCCTCTGGAGCATTTTCATATTTCAACACCTCAGAGAAGGCAACGATCTACGGAATTGAAATCGAAGGGCGCTTAGTGTTAATTGATGGCTCTGAAAACAATACAGCAAACCTAGATGTAAATATAAACGCTTCAAGAATGTGGCACAAACAAGACCTTAAAGAAATTGTAGATGAAAACGGAGATTTTATAAACACCTACAGATACAAAGGAATAACTCAAGAAGGGTTACAAGGAGCCTCAGACTGGATTGTAAATAGTTCTTTAAGCTATGACAGTAACACAAAAAAGCCATTAATAGCAACTATAACTGCAAACTATGCATCAGATAAAATATTTGCTTTAGGAAACGCAACCATTAGAGACTCTGGAGAGACTAACTACAATGACGCTATCATAGAAAATGGTTTTGTAACCCTAGATTTTACAGCAACAAAAACCATTACTGAAAAACTAGTGCTGGGTCTTGTTGCAAGAAATATGTTAAACCCTGAAATAAAAAGAACACAATTGGTTAGAAATCCTAACACACAAATTCAAACAAATGAAACGATCCTTTTTTATACAAAAGGAAGTCAAGTCGGACTAAATCTTACATACACTTTCTAAATTAAATCTTAATCTTAACCTAAACACAAAATGAAACACTTTAAAAATTTAACACTAGTAATTGCAACAGTAGGAATGTTATTATTTACCTCTTGTGGAAACGATGATGATTTCGTCACAAATCCAGACATCGATCCTGAAAACTTTGAATTAAATGGCACTCAAGAGGGTGACCGAATTCTAGACCCTAGCCAGGCGTATACTCTTACTGGTTCTTATATTGTAAAATCTGGGGCAACATTAACGATTCCTGCTGGAACACAAATTATCTCACAAGTAGCTAGCAATAATTATATAGCAATTGAAAAAGGAGCAGAAATAGACGTTCAAGGTACTGAAAACTTACCTGTGGTAATGCGAAGTATTTCAGGTAATCAAGGAGACTGGGGAGGACTTGTTCTTCTTGGAGATGCCCTTACAACAGAAGGTGTAAATGCAACAGCAGAAGTTGGCGGGTTTGTATATGGAGGGACCAACGCCTCTGATAGTTCAGGAAACATTGATTACTTAATCATAAAAAACGCAGGAGCTCAAATTAACGCAGACTCTCAATACAATGGCCTTACGCTATACGCTGTAGGAAGTGGTACTAGTATTAATAATGTAGCACTACTTGATGGCGCAGATGATGGTGTAGAGTTTTTTGGAGGAAGTGTATCAATCACCAACCTATATGCAGAAAACAACCAAGATGACTCTGTAGACTGGACAGAGGGTTGGAATGGAACATTAACAAATACCTATGTTGTTCATAACAACGAAGGGTTCTCTACTGCAATTGAGGCAGACGGAGACAACAACAATCCAACAATCACAAATTTTACAGCCGTATCTACTTTTGGTGGAACAGCATTACAATTCAAGAAAATGTCTGGGGCAACTATTACAGGTTTGTCTCTAACTGGATATGAGATATCTATTGACATGAAAGATGATGGCCCATTAGCAAACGTAATAATAGAAGGGCAGCCTGCAGACCCTTTTTTAGGATACACAACAACAAGCTCTGTAGATCTAGGATTGTTTGATTGGGTTAACTCAAACCAAACAGGAAATGCATCTCTATTACAAGGAGTTGTTTCACAGACTGTAACACTTGATCCTTCAATTGCTTATACCCTAACTTCCTCTTATATTGTTCAAGCTGGTGGGGAATTAATTATCCCTGCTGGAACTAAAATAACAGCCAATAGTGGTGGAACTTCTGTATATATTGCTGTGTTAAAAGGGGGGAAAATTCAAGTGAACGGAACTGCAGAAAATCCAGTAGTAATGTCTTCAACAACAGAAAGCCCTGGAGATTGGGGTGGACTTACTATCTGTGGTGATGCGCTAACAACAGAGGGTGTTGATGCTGTAGCAGAGATTGGTGGTTTTATTTACGGTGGTAATAACCCTGAAGATAATTCTGGACAAATTAGCTACCTGGTTATGCTAGGAACTGGAGCTCAAATTAATGCAGATTCTCAATACAATGGTATTTCTTTATACGCAGTTGGAAATCAAACTCAGATTAGCAACGTTGCAATTATAAATGGTGCAGACGATGGGGTTGAATTTTTTGGAGGCTCAGTTACCGCAACAAATTTGTATTTAAGTAACAACCAGGACGATGCTGTAGATTGGACCGAAGGATGGAATGGTAGTATTACAAATACATATGTTTCTCATACAACAGGTAATTTCTCTACTGCTTTAGAGGCCGATGGAGATAATGGCAACCCTACTTTAACTAACTTTACTGCTATTGCTAGCCCCTCTGGAGGAACTGCGTTACAGTTTAAGAAACTCTCTGGCGCTACTATGTCAAATGTATTGTTAATGGGGTATGATACTAATGTAGACATGAAAGACGAGGGTCCAATTGGTAATGTTATTATTGATGGTACACCAATGGGTGATGCTTCAGACGATGTATTTAACGGTACAGCCGTTGACATATCTGGATGGGCTTGGATTGCAGCAAGATTATAGTTTTATTAGCCAATCAGATAAACTTTGTTTGCACAAAAAAAGCCCCTCACTTGAGGGGCTTTTTAAATTATATATCCTAAACCTTAGGGCCTATTTGACACTACTCGTGTATCTGTAACTGTCCAGGTTTTAACTTCTGCAATATCTGAGTTTTGGTAAGACACTTGTTTAATACTGTCTCCTTGATAAAACATCCAAGTACCTACTTTAACACCCTTATCATAACTTGCAACGGCGGTTGTATTTCCTTGAGCATCATAACTAATCCATACACCATCTAGCACATTATCTTTAGTGTAAAAGCCGGTTTGAGCAACCATTCCATTATCATGGTATAATGTAGCTTCAATAGTATCTCCATTAGCAACATATTGATTGTTCTTCTCTTGTTGTGCAAATGAAAATTGTACAACAAGTGCGGTAACAAATAGTAGCATTGTCTTTTTCATAATTAGGGGTGTTACATTATTAATAACATAAATTTATTATAATTTTTACAATTAAGCAACCTTTTGATAACATTAAATTTACATTAAAATCTTAATTACCTGTTTTTTAAATACTTGCATATTTAAAAATTTAATTTAATTTTTAATAATTTGGTAATATTCCATTTACACAAAAGGCACATGAATGGGTTTACTTTGTATAAGCGTGAGAAAATCCTTTAGTTTTTGTCGACTAGATTTTTACGTTTGGGCCATCTTTATAGATGGCCCTTTTTTGTTAAAAATAACACATAAAAACAACATAAACTTAAAGATTTGTTAACATTGGGATGCTATTTATTGTGGACTTTTGCCTTCGACAAAAACTAAAATAGATTTTCAAAATGAAATTACGTAACCTACTTATTGTGGTTGTATGTTTTGCATACACTATCTCAAATGCACAAACCATTACCGATACAAAATTTGGTAAAGGGCTTATTAACTTTGTTGCCAAAGACAGTTCTTACAGTGTAAAATTTGCACCTCGTATCCAGGCTAGATTTAACTCTCAGTGGGATTATGATGGAGACAGCTACGGTGATGCCACTCAAAACTTTTTACTTAGAAGAGCCCGTTTAAAGTTTAGTGGGTTTGCCTACAGCCCAAAATTTAAATACAAGGTTGAGCTTGGCCTTTCTAACAGAGATGTTTCTGGGGCTAGCGAATTTAATCGCAACACACCACGTATTATACTAGATGCCGTTGTAATGTGGAATTTCTTCCAAAATTTTGAACTTTGGGCAGGACAAACCAAATTACCAGGAAACGTAGAGCGAGTTGTATCTTCTGCAAACTTGCAGCTTATAAACCGATCATTACTAAATAGTAATTTTAATATTGACCGGGATGTGGGGCTACAACTAAGACACCACGCAACACTCTTTGGAGACTTTATGATTCGTGAGAAAATTGCTATTTCTCAAGGTGAGGGTAGAAACATAACCGAAGGAAATGAAGGCGGCTTGCAATACACAGGGCGTTTAGAGTTTTTACCTTTTGGAAAATTTGCATCAAAGGGAGATTATTCTCAGGGAGATTTAAAGCGTGAAAAAGCACCTAAACTTATGGTAGGGCTTACCTATGATTACAATAAAGATGCTGTAAAAACAAGAAGTAACATGGGTAGCTATATGTTTTTAAACGACGGCTCTTTATACCAAACAGACATTACTACATTTTTTGCAGATGCCATGTTTAAATACAAAGGGTTTGCTTTTATGGGTGAATATGCAATGCGTGATGCAGATGCTGCTGTTGCCATAAATACAGATGGCACAGAAACTGGAGATATTGTTAGGGTTGGAAACGCGATGAACATGCAACTAAGCTATTTATTAAAAAACAATGTAGAGATAACAGGAAGATACACTACCTTAGAGTTTGATGACATTACCTCTAGAGATCCTCAAGACCAATACACTCTTGGAGTTTCTAAATATGTGGTAGGACATAAATTAAAAGTACAAGCAGATGTTAGCTACAGCACCAAAAATGGTGACCAAGATAACATCATGGTAAGAACAGGTTTTGATTTACATTTTTAATAACAATTTGGTAACAAATGAGTCCTGCAAATTGGAGACATTTGTATTACAATAATACACTATAAGTTATGGATAATATTTATTTATTAATGCTAGTAGCCCTAACAATTCTTGCAGTAGCAGACATTGTAGTAGGAGTTAGTAACGATGCTATTAACTTTTTGAATTCAGCCATTGGTTCAAAGGCAATTTCACTGAGAACAATCATGATAGTTGCAAGTCTGGGTATCTTTATTGGTGCTGTCTACTCTAGTGGTATGATGGAAGTAGCTCGTAAAGGAATTTTTGTTCCAGCGATGTTTACCTTCGATGAGATCATGATGATTTTCATGGCCGTTATGATTACAGATATCTTACTTCTAGATTTCTTTAACACCCTAGGGCTACCCACATCTACAACAGTTTCTATTGTATTTAACCTTCTTGGGGCAGCCATTGTAGTATCCTTAATTAAAATAAGTGGTACAGAGGGAGCTACCATAGCAGATCTTGGAAATTACATCAACAAAGAAAAAGCGCTCACAATTATCAGTGGTATTTTACTTTCTGTAGTAATAGCATTTAGTGTTGGAGCAGTTGTGCAATGGATATCTCGTAGAATATTTTCGTTCCATTACGAGAAAAAAATAAAAAACTTCGGAGCTATTTTTGGAGGTCTTGCGCTGGCTGCTATTATGTACTTTATCTTCCTGAAGGGGCTCAAGGGAAGCCCATTCTACAAAGATTTGAAAGGACTTCTTGACGGCAACGAAATTTTAGTAATGGTGGTTAGTTTTCTGTTTTTTACTTTGTTTTCTTATGCGTTCCAGAAAATAACAAAAAAAAGTATCCTACTTGTTGTTATTGCAGTTGGTACTTTTGGTCTTGCACTGGCCTTCTCTGGTAATGACTTGGTAAACTTTATTGGAGTTCCTATGGCGGCATTTCACTCATACGAGGCTTGGTCTGTATCTGGAATTCCTGCAACAGAGTTTACCATGGAGGTGTTAGATAAAAAAATGCCTGCGGAGCCTTTCTTGTTATTTATAGCTGGAGGTATTATGGTGGCAACTCTTTGGTTTTCTAAAAAAGCTAAAACCGTTGCAGAGACAGAACTAAGCTTGTCTCGCCAAAATGATACTCATGAAAAGTTTCAGCCAAACATGCTCTCTAGAGGTATTGTAAGAGGGAGTTCTTGGTTATCAAACAGCATTGGTGGTTTGCTTCCAAAGACTACCCAAGAAAAAATAAACGCAAGTTTCACCAAGCCAGACACTAAGCTTCTTACCAAAGACCAGAGTATTGATGCGCCTGCCTTTGACATGATTAGAGCCTCGGTAAATCTAATGGTAGCAGGAGTACTAATATCTATTGCAACGTCTATGAAATTGCCGCTATCTACCACCTATGTAACTTTTATGGTTGCTATGGGTACCTCACTTGCCGATAGAGCTTGGGGAAGAGAAAGTGCTGTATACCGTGTGGCGGGAGTATTAAATGTTATTGGAGGATGGTTTTTTACCGCATTTGGAGCGCTAGTAGCTGCAGGTACTGTGGTGTATTTAATTAGTTGGAATAAAACGGTTATGATTCCTATATTACTACTAATTACTGTGTTATTACTTGTGAGAAACTACTTGTCTCACAAGAAAAAAACCAACACAACTGTAGACCCAAAAACGTTAAAAAAATCTGAGAGTAGCACGGTTCAAGGAATTATTTCAGAGAGTGCAGACAATATCTCAAGTGTAGTTTCTAGAACAAATAAAATCTACACAGATGTCTTAAAAGGATTGGCCAAGGAAGATGTTAAAGCCCTAAAGAAAAGTAAAAAAGGAGTAGACAAACTTGACCAAGAGGTAGAAGATTTAAGAGATAACATTTTCTATTTAATTAAAAACCTGGATGAGACAAGTGTTCGTGGTAGTAGTTTTTACATTACCATATTGGCTTACCTTACAGATATGACACAGTCTTTAGACTTTATATCTAAGAAGAGTTACAAACACATTAACAACAATCACAAAAAATTAAAATTCAACCAAATTAAAGACCTTCAAGAAATTGATGATTCTTTGAATGGGTTGCTCGTTGAGATTGAAGAGGTGTTTAACAGCCGTAAGTTTGAAAGAATTAGTTATGTGCTTTCTAGAAAACAGGAAGTTATATCACTTATTTCTGACAAAATTACAACCCAGATTGATAGAACAAGAACTGAAGAAGAAAGTCCAAAAAACACTTCTTTATACTTTAACATTCTGCTAGAGACAAAAGACTTGGTAACAAGTATTATGAACCTAATGGATGAGTATTATACGAGTTATAAAAAAGAGTAAGCATCTCTTTTATTAACGTTTTAAAGACCCCGCATATTCTTTTGAATTGTGGGGTTTTTTATTATTTTTAAAGCAGTAGTTAGATATGTCTGAAACTCAAAAATTAAAACAAGTTGCTGCCGTTTTTTTTAAACTCGGCCTCTTTGCATTTGGAGGTCCAGCAGCTCATATTGCCATGATGGAGCACGAAGTTGTTACAAAACGAGCCTGGATGACACGTGAACACTACCTGGATCTTATAGGAGCCACAAACCTAATACCTGGACCCAACTCAACAGAGATGACCATGCACTGCGGCTACCAACGGGCAGGTAAAAAAGGATTGTTTATAGCTGGTATTAGCTTTGTTTTTCCAGCAGTTTTTATAACAGCAATTCTAGGATATTTATATGTATTGTATGGCGCATTGCCCCAGGTACAACCTTTTATTAAAGGAATACAACCCGCTGTTATAGTCATTATTGCCTCTGCTGTTATAAAACTGGGCAAGAAGGCCGTTAAAAACTGGGAGCTTGCCCTACTAGGGACGCTCTTTTTGGCGGCTAGCTTATTGGGTTTTGACCAGGTACTAGTGCTTTTTGCTGGGGGTTTACTAGGTATGTGTTATTTCTTGATAAAATCTAAAATACAACACACTACACCCCTATTTGCGCCACCCTTTATGATCCTTATAGCCTCAGAAATAGGGGCTAAACTAACCGCGATGGGTATCTTTTTAAAATTCTTGAAAGTGGGTAGTATATTATACGGTAGTGGATATGTACTTTTTGCCTACCTAGATACAGAGCTTGTAACTACTGCCTTACTATCTCAAACCCAGCTCATAGAGGCTATTGGTATTGGGCAATTTACACCAGGTCCTGTATTATCAACAGCCACCTTTATTGGCTACCAACTAGGTGGTTTTTGGGGTGCTATTGCTGCAACTGCCGGTATTTTTATGCCCTCTTTTTTGTTTGTTTGGCTGTTAAACCCACTGATACCAAAAATGAGAAAATCTAAGGTGTTGGGCTATTTCCTAGACAGTATAAATGTAGCGGCGGTTGCCATTATGCTTGCCGTAGTTATCACTATGAGCAAACAAACCCTTGTAGATTGGCAAGCAACTTTAATTGCTGTGGTAAGCGGGATACTCATTTTTGGGTTTAAAAAAGTGTCTGTGATGTGGGTGCTTATTATTGGAGCTATCTTGGGGTATGTACTGGCATTTATTTAATACTTAAATTAATGTAGGTTTTACTACCTTGCCTCTCAAAAAGCTATCGTATGAAATTATACAGTGTTATTATTTGCCTAGGTTTTCTGTTTTGCTCGGTGAGCTGTAAAGACATCAGCGGTGAAGCGCTACTAGACAGGGCCATTGCGTATCATGATCCTTCTGGAGGATGGCCTACTTTTAATGGCACCTTAGCTATTTCTATGGTAATGCCAGAGGGCCAGACAAGAGATAGTAACATTCAGATTAATTTACCCCAAGAATATTTCAGCATAACAGCCAAAAGAGATACCCTTGTCACAACCTATACCCTAGATAAGCAGGCCTGTGAAACTTCTATAAAAGATATTCCTACATACAGTAAAAGAACCCCTTGTGAGACTGCCCAGTTGTATAAAAACTATTACACCTATTTGTATGGGCTACCCATGAAACTCAAAGATCCTGGAACTATTATTTCAAAAACTGTAGTTACTCAAAATTTTAAAGGCAAGGAGTATTTAATGCTAAGGGCAACCTATGATAAGGAGGTAGGAAGTGATGTTTGGCAATTTTATTTTGACCCAACTACCTATGCCATGGAAGTGTATCAGTTCTTTAAGGCAGACCCAGGGGGAGATGGAAAAAACACAGGTGAGTATATCTTATTAAAGGATATTAAAACAATTAATGGTATTAAGTTTCCTAAGGAAAGGGCGTGGTACTATAATAAAGATGACGGCTATTTAGGTACAGATATATTAAATTAAAACACCCTAAAATAAAAAAGGGAAGCCATACGTGGCTTCCCTTTTTTTATGCTTAAAATTAGCGTAGAACTAAGATCCGCACATTAAACAGTCATCATCTGGACCGCCATTTTGAGATTTATTCATCATGTCCTTAAACTCCTGGGCCGTCATTGGCTTTTGCTCTGTAGCCGTATTTCCTAACTGAGGATTTGGCGCTGGAGCTGGAGCTGGCAGGGGCGCTGTTGCTAATGCGCCATCTGCATCTATTGCAGTTGTAGAAAGCTCTGTAACAGGTGTTGGCTGCTCTTTCTTGTCTTCTTTACTTAAGGTAAATTTAATAGCATCTACCGCACTCTTGGTTCGCAGGTAATACATTCCTGTTTTTAGACCGCTTTTCCAGGCATAGAAATGCATGGATGTTAATTTTGCATAACTAGCATTTTCCATAAATAGGTTTAAAGACTGAGACTGGTCAATGAAGTACCCTCTATGTCTTGACATATCAATAATGTCTTTCATAGAAAGCTCCCATACTGTTTTGTACAAATCTTTCAGATCTTGAGGAATATCAACATCTTGTACAGAACCATTATTACGCATAATTTGTTCTTTTAGAGTGTCGTTCCAAAGTCCTAGACCAACTAAGTCTTCCAGTAAGTGTTTGTTTACTACTATAAATTCTCCACTTAACACACGTCTGGTGTAGATATTACTTGTGTAAGGCTCAAAGGCTTCGTTGTTTCCTAAAATTTGTGAGGTGGATGCTGTTGGCATAGGGGCAACCAGTAAAGAGTTGCGCACACCATGCTTTGCTATTTGGGTACGTAGTTGAGCCCAATCCCAACGGCCACTTAATTCATTGTCTTCTATGCCCCAAAGGTTGTGCTGGAACTTCCCTTCACTAATAGGAGACCCCTTATAGCTCTCATATACACCATCTGCTTGTGCCTCTTCCATAGAAGCGGTTAGAGCGGCAAAGTATAATGTTTCGAAAATCTCTTGGTTTAACTTTTTAGCCTCATCACAGGTAAAGGGTAAACGCAGCATGATAAAAGCATCTGCTAATCCTTGGATACCAAGACCAACAGGTCTGTGACGGAAGTTACTGTTTTCTGCTTCTTTTACAGGATAGTAATTACGGTCTATAACGCGGTTTAGGTTTTTGGTTACTTGTTTGGTTACACGAAATAACTCATCGTGATCAAAGGCGCCATCAGTTACAAACATTGGCAAAGCAATAGAGGCCAAGTTACATACAGCAACCTCATCTGGAGAGGTGTACTCCATGATTTCTGTACATAGGTTTGAAGAACGAATGGTTCCTAAATTTTTCTGGTTACTCTTACGGTTTGCTGCATCTTTATAGAGCATGTAAGGTGTTCCTGTTTCAATTTGAGATTCCATTATTTTCTCCCAAAGTGAACGCGCTTTAATTGTTTTTCTACCTTTCCCTTCGGCTTCATATCCTAGATATAGGGCTTCAAACTCATCACTGTGTACTTTGTAAAGGTTAGGACATTCGTTAGGACACATGAGGGTCCACTCTGCATCTTCCTCTACACGTTTCATGAATAAATCTGGAATCCACATGGCGTAGAATAAATCTCGTGCACGTTGCTCTTCTGATCCGGTATTTTTCTTTAGATCTAGGAAATCAAAAATATCTGCATGCCATGGCTCTACATATATAGCAAAACTACCTTTACGTTTTCCGCCACCTTGATCTACATAACGTGCCGTGTCATTAAATACACGTAACATTGGAACAATACCATTAGAGGTACCGTTGGTACCCGAGATGTATGACCCTGTGGCACGTACATTGTGTATAGATAAACCAATACCACCTGCAGATTGTGAAATTTTTGCAGTTTGCTTTAGCGTATCGTAAATACCGTCTATGCTATCATCTTGCATGGCCAATAAAAAACAGGAAGACATTTGCGGCTTTGGTGTACCACTATTAAATAGCGTTGGAGTTGCGTGGGTAAAAAAGCGCTTACTCATTAGCTCGTAAGTTTCTTTTGCAGCTTCTAAATCATTTAAGTGAATCCCAATAGAAACACGCATAAGCATATGCTGAGGGCGCTCTGCTATCTGTCCGTTTAATTTTAAAAGGTACGAACGCTCCAGGGTTTTAAACCCAAAATAGTCATAGCCAAAATCACGGTTATAAATAATTGTAGAATCCAGTTCTTCTTTATTATCCATAATTACTTTGTGAACCTCATCACTAAGTAAAGGAGCGTCTTTCCCGGTACGTGGGTTAACATAGGTGTACAAATCATCCATCACCTCACTGAATGTCTTTTTTGTATTTTTATGTAAATTAGAAACAGAAATTCTAGCAGCTAGCTTTGCATAGTCTGGATGTGATGTTGTCATGGTTGCAGCAACTTCTGCCGCCAAATTATCTAACTCACTGGTAGTTACACCATCATACAAACCCTCAATTACACGCATTGAGATACGAACAGGATCCACAAGTTCATTAAGGCCATAACACAGCTTTTTTACACGTGCTGTAATTTTATCAAACATGATGGGCTCTTTGCGGCCGTCTCTTTTTAGTACATTCATATCTTGTGGGTATTACGAGGTTATTTTTTGATTTTGCTACTATTTTGGTAAAGTGATTTCAGGCGTATGTTTTGCAAAACACACACTATCAAACACTTAGGTATTATATTTCTAAAGTATGTTTGGCTTAAAAGTCTGCGTCGAAGCTAATTTTATTGGCTTCTTTGTCTGTGGTGTTTGCAACACCAGCTTTTTGGTACTCTGCTACTCTTTTCTCAAAGAAATTTGTTTTTCCTTGCAAAGAAATCATATCCATAAAGTCAAAAGGATTCTTGGTGTTAAATTCTTTCTCACAACCAAGCTCTACCAATAGTCTGTCTGTAACAAACTCTAGGTACTGGGTCATTAAATTAGAATTCATACCAATTAAACTTGCCGGCAGAGACTCTGTAATGAATTCACGTTCTATGTTTAAAGCATCTACAATAATGCTACGGATACGATCTTTTGGTACTTTGTTTACTAGGTGGTGGTTGTGCAGGTGTACTGCAAAATCACAGTGTACTCCTTCATCTCTAGAGATAAGCTCGTTAGAGAAGGTAAGTCCTGGCATGATACCACGTTTTTTCAACCAGAAGATAGAACAAAAAGCGCCACTAAAGAAAATTCCTTCTACAGCTGCAAAAGCAATTAAACGTTCTGCAAAACTTGGAGAATCGATCCATTTTAAGGCCCAATCTGCCTTTTTCTTGATGGCAGGGAAATTTTCAATGGCGTTGAATAACTGATCTTTTTCTACATCATCTTTTACGTAGGTATCGATTAGTAGTGAGTAGGTTTCACTGTGGATGTTTTCCATCATGATTTGGAAACCATAAAAGAATTTTGCCTCACTGTATTGCACTTCGTTTACAAAGTTTTCAGCGAGGTTTTCGTTTACAATCCCATCACTGGCAGCAAAAAATGCTAAGATATGCTTAATGAAATAACGCTCATCTTCATTTAATTTTGAAGTCCAATCTGTCAAGTCTTGGTGAAGGTCAATTTCTTCTGCAGTCCAGAAACTTGCCTCCGATTTTTTATACCATTCCCAGATATCATGATGTTGGATAGGGAAAATTACAAATCTTCCTTCGTTTTTCTCTAAAATTGGCTCTGACGTGTTCATTATATCTTCTTAAATAAATTACTAAAAATGTGTGTTTACTGGGGACTAACAAATATGATAAATATATGAGGTTTAAAAAGAATAAAACACAGAGGGTTTTCAACAAAGTTTTCAACAACGAAAAAATTGAGTTGTTACTATGGTTTTGTTAATTTATTTTACAAAATACTGATAAACAGTGGATTAAAGGCCCAACACTAGGTTGTTAACAATTCAAAAAAATGTAGTTGAAAAGCCCAACCAGAGTTGATACAGCGGTAGTTTAAGGGCACTTTTACCCTTGTTTTAACAAGATGTTTTTTCAACATAATTTAGAAAAAACTTTAACATAATTTACTTAAAAAAAAGCAGATTTATAAAAAATGATTTTAAAAACGACACCATTTTGTAGTAAAACAAATTTGAAGGTTGGCTTGTTGGTTTTTGACTGGTTTTTTTAAACTATAGTAAAAAATGTACTAAGATATTGAGCCGGCTACCTTTTCTAGTTCTTGGTACCAATGGATGCCAAATTTTCTAACAAGGGCTTCTTTTACAAATTTATACACGGGCACTTTAAGCTCATTTCCTAGGGTACAGGCATCATCACAAATAGGCCATTTGTGATAATTTACCGCAGAAAACTCACTGTAATCCTGGACTCTAACAGGATATAAATGACATGAAATAGGCTTTTTAAAATCTATAACTCCTGCATTATAGGCATCTTCTATGCCGCACCCTGCAGTGCCATTTTCAGAAAAAGTAACATAGGCACATTCTTTTTGATTAACCAAAGGGGTTTCCAGCTCTTTTGTAGTGCTAAGCACGTGTGTGCCCTGGTGAGTAATGGCAGCAATACCCTCTGGGCGTAAAAATGGTTTTACCTTTGGGTAGATGTCTTTTAATATCTCTACTTCATCCTTGGTTACGGGAGCTCCTGCAGCGCCAGAGATACAACACTCGCCTTTACAGGCTCCTAAATTACAGACAAAGTCTTTTTCTATGATATCCTCAGATACGATGGTTTTTCCTAGTTGAAACATGCCCGCAAATATACATGTTTTAATAGGGGGTTGTCAAAAATTGAGCCCTAGGGTGACATAATGCTGCAAAAAACCATGCGCTAGTTTTTAAATTACTAATTTTGCACCCTAAAGACAGGTGTTATGAGTTTTAATTTTAAAGAAATTGCCACGGCAACAATGGTATTGTTTGCCGTTATAGACATTGTTGGTAGTATACCTATCATTATTTCTTTGCGGGAAAAAAACGGTACCATTAAAAGCGGAAGAGCCTCTATTATTGCGGCCTTTGTACTTATTATTTTCTTGTTTATTGGAGAAGAAATTCTAAACCTTATTGGTATTAATGTAAATGAGTTTGCGGTTGCAGGATCGCTTATCTTATTTTTTATTGCCCTAGAGATGGTCTTGGGCGTTACTTTATTTAAACAAGATGAGTCTAACCTAGAGATGGCAACGGTGTTTCCAATAGCCTTCCCTATTGTGGCTGGTCCCGGAAGTTTGACAACCTTATTATCTTTGCGCGCAGAATACGCCTTAGAGAATATCATTATTGCCATTTTGGTAAATGTGGTGGTGGTTTTTGTTGTCCTGAAAACCTCCAATAAACTTCAAGGCTTTTTGGGTAAAAACGGAATTAAGATTATTGAGAAAGTTTTTGGTGTAATTTTACTTGCCATTGCAGTAAAACTATTTACCTCAAATATTCAAGAATTATTCAATTAAGCCTATTTTTGTAGCAACATAATACCCGCAGATTTCATGAAAATTTTCATTTATATATTACTGGCTATTTCTATTTTTATGTTGGTCTTTAACATCACAAACATAGATTTTTCTGCACCCTTTGAAAAAGATAGTACCACAGCAGCTATTTGCACTTTAGCAGCAGCCTGCGTAAGTGTGATGCTAAGTATTTTATTGGTGTCTAAGAAAATTTCAGA
>Ga0209193_1000114_pt1 | contig 58221 bp, 47 predicted proteins | sample COGITO_mtgs_1003_FD_185515 | JGI IMG/M metagenome (GOLD analysis project Ga0209193, IMG submission 185515) | Pelagic marine microbial communities from North Sea - COGITO_mtgs_100330 (SPAdes) (version 2) | ecosystem: Environmental > Aquatic > Marine > Epipelagic ...
GTAGTTTTACCAGCATCAATATGAGCAGCAATTCCTATATTTCTTGTGTATCTTAAATCTCTTGCCATTTCTATTAGAATCTAAAGTGTGAGAATGCTTTATTTGCTTCGGCCATTTTGTGCGTATCAGTACGCTTTTTAACCGCTGCTCCTTCTTCTTTAGCTGCTGCTAGAATCTCTGAAGCTAGCTTTTGTGCCATAGATTTTTCGTTACGCTTTCTAGCGAAACCAATTAACCACTTCATTGCAGTAGATATTTTACGATCGGCACGAATCTGGTTAGGTATCTGGTACGTTGCACCACCTACTCTACGACTTCGTACTTCTACGTGAGGCATTACGTTTGAAAGGGCGTCCTTCCAAATCTCTACACCTGTTTTTTCTTCGTCTGTTTTCTTCTCCTCTACAATGTCTATTGCATCATAGAAAACCTTGAATGCTACCGACTTCTTACCATCCCACATCAAGTTGTTCACAAAGCGTGTAACTAACTGATCGTTGAATCTAGGATCCGGTAAAAGCGGTCTTTTCTTGGCTGCTCTTTTTCTCATGTCTTCGTTTTAAAAAAAATTAAAATTACTTCTTAGGGCGTTTTGCTCCGTACTTAGATCTACGTTGTGTTCTACCGTCAACACCAGCGGTGTCTAAAGCTCCACGAACGATATGATATCTAACTCCAGGCAAATCCTTCACCCTTCCACCTCTAACCAATACTATCGAGTGTTCTTGTAGATTGTGTCCTTCACCACCGATGTAAGCGTTTACTTCCTTACCATTTGTTAAACGAACACGAGCAACTTTACGCATCGCTGAATTCGGTTTTTTTGGTGTGGTAGTATAAACACGTGTACATACTCCGCGGCGTTGCGGACATGAATCTAAGGCAGCCGATTTTGACTTCTTGGTTATTTTGGTCCTTCCTTTTCGTACTAATTGTGAAATAGTTGGCATAAAATTCCTTGTTATACTTAGTTGTTATTTATTAGTTCCCTCTTATTAGGGCGTGCAAAAATATAATAATTATTTGATATCTCAAACCTTAGACTATTAAAATTTTAGGATTTTTAATATTTATGCTTTCAGATATTAAAAACGAAATGCAATCGTTACTATTACAAAATAAATCACACCCTCTTTGAAGAGAATTTGCTACATATTTATATACCTTAATATATATACCGGTTTTTTCTTGCTTGCACATAGCCAGGATATAACCCTCACCGTATCTTTTGAAACGAGCATACCAAAAACCATTGAAGATGCTCTGGTGGTATCCCAAAAACATCAGGATTTTAATAGCGTTAAAAAAGAAGTTGACAGGATTTCTAATGAGCTAGAAAGATTTGGATACCTAGAAAATTCAATGAAAAGCATGAAGAGAATTTCAGACTCAATAGCTGCAGCTAGCTTTTATATAGGCAAAAGATATACGCAGCTAAAGGTAGACTATAGTAACACTACATTTACTCAAAATCAAGTTGCGCTTATTGCAAAAAACACAAAAGAAAATTATTTCATCATACCCTTGCAAGAGAGCAAACGTGCCTTAGAGAAACTAAACCAACTGCAAACAAAAAACGGAAATACATTTGGCAAACTAAAACTAACAAACCTAACCACGCAAGACACTATTGTTATAGCCACCCTAAAAACATCTGCGGCATCAAAAAGAACAATTGACTCTATTGCAGTAAAAGGATATCAAAAATTTCCTGCCTCGTTTATAAAATATTATGCGGGTATAAAAAAAGGAACTGTTTTTGACAGCCAGCAAGTAGTTGAAAAAAACAAGGCTTTAAATAGTCTGGGATTTGCAAACAGTATCAAGCCGCCCCAAGCATTGTTTGAAAAAGAAAAAACAACACTCTATTTATATCTAGAAAAACAAAACTTCAACACATTTGATGGCATTATAGGTTTTGCTACCAATGAGCAAACACAAAACCTAGCATTTAATGGCTATATAGATTTAGTACTAAACAACAACCTTAACTTTGGAGAGCAACTTGTTATTAAATACAAAGCAGATGGCGCAGATCAAGAAAGCCTCACGTTAAAAACACAACTACCCTATTTATTTAGAACTCCTTTCGGGATTCAAGCAGAACTTAACATCTTTAAACGGGATAGTACATTTTCTTCGGCATCTCAGGGAGTGAGCACCTCATACCAAATATCACCAGGATCTAAAGCATCTTTAGGCTTCAACTCAAAAACCTCCAATGAACTTTTATCCCAAAACCCAAACCCTGAAAACATTCAAGATTTCAAGACAGCCTCCCTTAGGGCTGGAGTAGTTTTTATAAAATTACAACAAAGCACTCTTTTTCCTGTAAAAACATTTATGAGCTTGGAAGGAGGTCTTGGGACAAGAAAAACAAATACAACTAAAACCAGACAAGGTACTTTATCAAACACCGTACACCATACCTTCAACCTAAATCAAAAAAACGCAGTCTATCTGCAAAACACAACTAAAGTAATAATTAGCGAGAACTACCTTACAAATGAACTCTTTAGGTTTGGTGGCATAAACAGTATGCGTGGATTTGCAGAAAACAGTATAGATGCATCACTACTATCTGTATTTAATACAGAATACCGCTATTTATTAAATCAACAAACCTACTTACACTCCATAATAGATGTAGGTTATTTTGAAAATGAAATTCTAAGACAAAAAGAAAAATTATATAGTTTTGGCTTAGGGTTAGGTATGGTTACTAAAGCAGGACTTTTAAAGTTTATAGTAGCCAACGGAAATCTTGATGGTCAGGCATTTAAATTTTCAAACTCAAAAATACATCTAAGTATCGCTTCACAATTTTAGGTTTTATTCAACAAAAACAGCAACAGGCTTTGAGAAAAAAGCAAAATTTAAGTTTAAATAGTTGTGTAATTAACTTTTTATTTGGATTTTTGAAGTTGGCTAATTCAAATAATTATAAAAATGAAAACAAAGTTTAGTGGAATTTTAACGCTATTACTAGCGTTAGTAGTGCAAATATCATTTGCACAGGAAAAAACAATCTCCGGTACAGTGACTGATGATTCAGGCTTACCGCTACCAGGAGTAAATATTATTGTAAAAAGTACGACAAATGGTACTCAATCTGATTTTGATGGAAATTATTCTATCTCAACAGAAGTGGGTCAATCACTTGTTTACTCTTATGTAGGGTTTGACTCTCAAGAAAAACTTGTTACAGCATCATCAAGCATGATGAATGTGATAATGGCTCAAGGAGAAACGCTAGATGCGGTAGTACTTACAGGTTACGGTGGTGCAACTAAAGAACGTAAGTCTTTAGGTTATGCAGTTACAACACTACAAGCTGATGAAATCGAAAACAAACCAGAATCTGACGTTGTTAGATCATTAAATGGTAAAGTTGCCGGTGTTCAGATTGTAGGTAACAGTGGAGCAACTGGATCTGGTACTAACTTTGTTATTCGTGGTAGAAGTTCTATTAACGGTAGCAATCAACCTTTATTTATTGTAGATGGTGTTCCTTTTGACTCTGGTACAAACCAACAAACAGGTTTTGGTGGTGGTAACACAGTAACAAGTAGCCGTTTCTTGGATTTAGATCCAAACAATGTTGAAAGTGTACAAATCTTAAAAGGTTTGAGTGCTTCTGTACTATACGGACAACAAGGTAGAAATGGTGTTGTACTTATCACAACGAAAAACGGATCTAAGCAAGACTTAAACAAAAAGTTTGAGGTTACTGTTAACTCTTCTGTATACCAAACACAAATATCTAACCTTGCAGATTACCAAAATGAGTATGGTCAAGGAGCTGATAACACAATCAACTCTGGTTATGTAGGTAACTGGGGAGCACGTTTTGACGCTGGTCTTGAGGTATCTCACCCGTATGCATCTTTTGGAAACTTATTCCCTGAGTATGACGGATTAAAGATTCCTTATGTAGCAGCAGAGAACAATGTAAAAGACTTCTTTAGAACTGGACTTGGTCAGTCAATGTCTGTGAATGTTGCAGGATCTCCTGGAAATGATGGTAACACTCGTTACAACTTAAACTTTGGTTACACAACTGAAGATGGGTACATCAGAAACAACGGTTTAACTCGTTACAACATTGGACTTGGTGGTTCTACGAAACTTTCTAACAAATTTTCATTTAACGGAACTGCTAACTTTAGTAGCACGAGAGTAAATACACCACCAATTGCAGCAAACAACGCAGGTGGAGCTTTATCTATTTTTACAAGAACATTATTTATGCCAAGAAACTTGGATTTAAATAATATTCCTTACGAAAATCCAAATGATAGATCTAGTGTATACTACAGAACAGATCAAGAAAATCCAAGATGGTTATCTAACTATGCTGGAAGTGAGCAAAAAACAAATCGTTTTTACGGTAAGTTAGGTGCTTCTTATGAAATCTCTGACAACGCGTCTATCTCTTACCGTTTTGGTTTGGATACATACAACGAAACTCAAGAGTTTAAAGCAGCTCGTGGAAGTGTTACGGCACCTTACACAACTGGTTATTTAAGAACAACTAACGGTACAAACTTTATTTTTGACCATAACTTAAACTTTAGTTTCAACAACATTGAGCTTGCTGATGAATTTAGTTTAACAACTCAACTAGGTTTTAACGCAAGACGTGATACCTATGAGCAATTTGGACAGTCTAGTCAAAACCAAGTGGTATTTGGTTTCTTTGACCATGACAACTTTATTGACCAAACGATTAACGACCCAGTAGCGGGTAGTTTAACTTTTCAAGCACAACAAAACATTTTAGGTGCTTATGGTGAAGCTGCTTTTGATTATGGTGGATACTTATTCTTAACGTTATCTGGTCGTAATGACTGGGCTTCAACCTTAGAGGCAGAAAACAATTCATTATTCTACCCTGGTGCAGCACTATCATTTGTTCCAACATCAATGGATGGTGGATCATCTGATGCTCTAAACTACTTGAAGTTCCGTGCAGGTTACGGTACCTCTGCAAGATTCCCAGGAGTATATTCTACAAGAACAGGATTTAACTCTACAGCTTCTGCAGTAATAGATAGTGATGGTAATGCAATTACTACAAACGGACTATCTTCTTTCTTAGGAAATGTTAATCTAAAACCAGAACTTCAAAAAGAATTTGAACTTGGTTTAGATGCAGATTTATTCAAGAAAAGAATTAGTGTTGATGCAACTGTATATAGAAGATCAATACAAGATCAAATTGTAAGCAGACCAATTTCTCCATCAACTGGAGCAACAAGAACGTCTGATAACATTGCAGAAACGCAAATCGAAGGTGTAGAATTAGGTTTAAACTTTACACTAATCCAGAGTGATAACTTCAATTGGAAGGTACGTAATAACTTTAGTGCTGCAGAAAACACAGTTATTGACTTAGGTGGTGTTGAATCTTTTGCATATGCTGGATTCTCTAACTTAGGAAACTATGCTTCTGAAGGTGAAGCGCTTGGTGTTATTAAAGGTGGTTATGCTGCTAGATATGCAGAATCAAACATCTCTGATGACAATCCTTACGGAACAGGTGTAAACGGAGCTTTACTTATTAATCCAGGTACGGGTCAAATTCTTGACTCAGAAGGTGATTTAGGTAGAGGTATTGAAACAATTGGTGATCCAAACGCAGACTGGACGGTAACTACAATTAATACCTTAACATACAAGCAACTAGCTGTATCTGCACAATTGGAATACACACATGGTGGTGATATCTTTTCTCAAACTGCATCTCAGTTCTACCGTCGTGGTGTAACAACAGTAAATGTAGATAACAGAGAAGGAACATATATCGTTCCAGGATTACTAGCTAATCCTACAACAGGTCAGTTATTATTGGACGGAGAAGGGAACCCAATTGAAAACACGATTCAAATTGGAGCAAATGATCTTTACTTTATCAACTTAGTTGATCCATCTGGACAAGGTATCTATGACGCATCTCACATACGTTTGAGAGAAGCTTCAATAACATACTCACTAACAGAGAAAATGTTAGAGAAAACTCCTTTCGGAAATATCTCATTCTCGTTATCTGGTCAAAACTTATATGTAAAGGCAGTAAATATTCCTGATGCATTTAACATTGATCCAGAAGCATTGAGTGTTGGTACAGGAAACGGTCAAGGTTTAGAATTCCAAACGGGACCAACTTCTAAGCGTTACTCATTTGGTATAAAAGCAACATTTTAAAAAAAAAGGTACTAGTGAGGTGGTAATTACATTACCACCTTGTTATACTAGTGTACCCTTAAAAATTTAATTATATATTATGAAAAATATTATAAAAATAACATTCGTAACAGCTATGTTGGCTTTATTCACTGGATGTGAGACAACAGAGCTAGATTTACTAGACAACCCTAATGCAATTGGTGCAGAGGTGGCAAGTCCAAACTTTGTATTAAACTCTATTCAATTATCATTCAACGGAATTGTAAGTGGTTTGAGAGGATCTTCATCAAACATTACACGTATGACTGCTCAGTTTGGTCAGTACAATGGAACTGTTTCTGTTAATTCATTAAACGGAACATGGTCATCTGCATACAATATGTTTGCAAACGTAGACCTTATAGAGGAAATAAGTGCTGGAAGTGAAGTAGCAATACCTTACCACGTAGCACTAGCTCAAATTATGGAGGCTTACACGTACATAACACTTGTTGATTATGTAGGAGATGTACCTTACAGCCAAGCAAATCAGTTTGGTGATTTCCCAACACCTGCATTAGATGCTGGTGAAGATGTATACACTGCTCAAATAGCTTTATTAGATACAGCTATCGCTAATTTAAACGAAGTGTCTGCAGTAATACCACAAGATTTATTTTATGGTAGTTTTGACGCAGACAACTGGATTGCAGTAGCAAACACACTAAAATTAAAAGCTCACTTAAACATGGGTAATGGTGCAGCTATTTCTGCTTTATTGTCAGAAAATATTATTGACAATGATGATGAAGATTTCCAATTCAACTATTCTACATCTACATCACCTGAATCTAGAAGTCCAATATTCCAAGGAAACTATCCTAACGGAACTGGATTTTACATGAGTAATGGATTTTTAGACATGTTAAACGCTGGGGATGCTGAGGCACCTTACGTTGAAACAGGAATAGCAGATCCAAGACTACGTTACTATATCTACCGTCAGAAAAATGCAGCTCCATCTGGGTCTAACTTACCTTGTCTTGGGAATGATATCTATGACTACTGTTATGTAGGTAACTTTTATTGGGGAAGAGATCATGGAGATGATGAAGGAATTCCTAATGATAACACAAAAAGATCTACATGGGGAGTATATCCAGGTGGTGGAGCTTTTGACAACAATCAATACAACAGAACAGATTCTAGTAATACCCAAACTCTTAATGGTGAAGGTATAAACCCAATATTCTTATCATCTTTTACACACTTTGCACTCGCTGAGGCAGGATTAGATTTAGGAGTTGGTGTTGATTCTAGAGCATTACTAGAAGCAGGTATTTCTCTTAGTATGGATAAAGTAACTAACTTTTCTGGTTCTTTAACCACTACTGATGAAGATGACGAGACTATAGACTATGCTGCAACATCTGCAGATATCAATGCTTACATTGCTAGAGTACTAGCAGAGTACGATGCTGCATCAGGAAACGATGCTAAATTGGCTATTGTTATTAGAGAATGGTATCTCGCTTCTTGGGGTAACGGTATTGAGCCTTACAACATGTATAGAAGAACTGGATATCCTACACTTCAAACTGGTGTTGTACCAGTAGGTGTATTTCCAAGATCTTTCAGATATCCGGAATCGGAAGTAAATACGAATCCTAACGTAGATCAAACTACTGCAGATAACCAAGTATTCTGGGATACTAACCCAGCTGGTTTCATTAACTAATCCATTTTAATTAAATACTTTAATTATGAAAAATATAAATAAAATATTCTCTCTAGTATTTGTAGCTATCCTAACTACAGTTACTTTTACTAGCTGTGAAGATGAAGATAAAGCACGTTTTCCACAACTAACTAACGGAGGTTTTGTAAAGTTTGTAAGTGCTCCAGAATTTGATATGGGCGCTGATCCAGCTACCGCTTCTTTTAGCGCGATGACTGAAGATCCTAACGGAACTGTTGCAACTTACGAAGTAACTGTTGTTGGAGATTTTGCAGGTGCACCTTCAGAGGCTCTAGCTTTCGGTTCAACAACAACATTCCCTTTTGATGTAAGTTTCACAACTGCAGACATGGCTGAATTATTTGGAGTTGATGCTTCTGTTTTTGTAGAAGATGATTCTTTTGAGTTCTTTGGCGTAGTTACAACTGTAGACGGTGTTGTGTATGACGGTACTGCTCCAGCTGGATCATATCCTGATGGAGATGACCCTGAAAATGCAGGTTCTTGGAACGGTGGGCAAACAAATGGTGTGCTAACAAGCGCAGCAGGTTTACTAGCCGCATTTAACTGGGAAGTAAGCTTCGAAGACCCTAACTAGTAAATAATTAGTTAATATATTTTAAAAACCATCCTTTTCTAAGGATGGTTTTTTATTTTTGCACAATGAAGAAAGAGACATTATTATTTGGAATTTACCCTGTTATAGAAGCTTTAAAGGCTAAACAAACCATAGACAAGGCATATGTCCAAAAAGGACTTCAAAGCCCTAAGATTGATGCTATTGTAGCAGATCTTGAGGCATTAAATACTACAATCTCCTATGTCCCTCTTGAAAAGATGGAGAAACTATGCCGAAGCAACCACCAAGGAATTATTTTAATAAGTTCTCCCATAGAATTTGTTGCCCTAGAAACCATGGTAGAGGCGGTACTAGAAAGCGAAAAAACACCTTTGTTTTTAATTCTAGACCAGATTAGTGATGTTAGAAATTTTGGTGCCATTCTAAGAACAGCAGAATGTACGGGAGTTGATGGCGTTATTATACAAAAAAAGGGAGGAGCACCTGTAAGTGGAGATACTGTTAAAACTTCTGCAGGAGCTATATTTAATATCCCAATCTGTAAAGTAGACCATATTAAAGATGCCATTTATTACCTTCAAGGAAGTGGTATCACAACCATTGCTGCCACAGAAAAGACACAAGACACTATATACAATCTAGAATTAAATGAACCTATGGCTATTGTTATGGGATCTGAAGGTCTTGGAGTTTCAAAATCTGTGCTTTCTATTGTAGATAAAAAAGCGTCACTACCCCTACTAGGTGTTATTAACTCATTAAATGTATCTGTTGCTTGTGGTGCTTTATTATATGAGGTAGTGCGTCAACGATCAAAGTAAAAAACCTACTCTTTTTTCTGTTTCACAATTGTGTAAACAACACCTACATCATTTTTTGATGTAGTACTTAGTTGCTGGTCATCTGGGGTTTGTTTGATTTCAATAAAATTTCCATCTGCATCAAATTGCTGCATAAAAGGGTCATTCTCGGGCAGGTAATCTTCAGCTTCCCAATCAAATTTTTTATTGGTGACTGTGACAGTGCCTTTATATAAGAAAGCCAATAACAAACCAACTCCAAAACCAGATAAATGTCCTTCCCAAGATATATGGGTATCTAAAGGGAATACATACCAAAGCAAACTACCATACACAAATACAACCACAAAAGAAAGGGCTGTAAGTTGGTATTGCTTTGAGATAATTCCTTTAAAGAATAAAAAAGAAGCCAATAAATAAACAATCCCACTAGCGCCAATATGGTTTGCAGGACGGCCAATAGCCCAAGTTATAAGTCCCGTAATAACAAAACCCAAAATAAACACTTGCCAACGCAAAGGGCGATAAAAATAAAAAAGTGCAGTACCCAACACTAACATAGGAATACTGTTATTAAATAGATGCTTTAAATTACCGTGTATAAAAGGCCCAAACAAAACACCTCTTATACCCTCCACTCTACCTGGATGTATACCATAGGGAGTGAAATCTTCACCAAACCTAATTTCAAACCAAAACACCAGCCACATGATTATCACAAATAGCAGAGGATAAAGCACTACATCAGGAGAGAAATACAATTTTTGTGTTTTGACCATGTTTCAATATAGCAAAAACAAATCCAAATCCTGCAATATGATAAATTGTCAGTTTAATAGCTAAATTAAAAATGTAACTTTATAAAATGAATATTCCACTTGCAGAAAGAATACGGCCAAAGACACTCCAAGGTTATCTAAGCCAGCAACATCTAGTTGGTGAGACTGGAGCGCTCACAAAACAACTACAAAGCGGTATGATACCCTCTATGTTATTTTGGGGACCTCCTGGGATTGGTAAAACAACTTTAGCGACTATTATAGCATCTGAGTCAGAAAGGCCTTTCTACCAATTAAGCGCTATTGATAGTGGAGTAGCTGCGGTAAGAGAAATTATTGAAAAAGCAAAAAAAGCTGACGGGTTGTTTACCACAAAAAACCCCATACTTTTTATAGATGAAATTCATCGCTTTAGTAAATCTCAACAAGACTCCCTACTAAGTGCTGTAGAAAAAGGATTGATCACCCTTATTGGCGCCACTACAGAAAACCCAAGTTTTGAGGTTATACCTGCCCTACTCTCAAGGTGTCAAGTATATGTGTTAAACTCATTTTCTAAAAAAGATCTTGAAGCGCTTTTAAAACGTGCTATAGAAATAGATACCGTATTATCAAAATATGATATTGAATTGCAAGAAACACAGGCCATTTTAAAATTATCTGGAGGTGATGCAAGAAAACTACTCAATATTTTAGAATTGGTGGTCATTTCTGAAATATCTGAGGTGCAAAGTGATGAAAAACAAAAAGTGGTTATCACCAACCAAATGGTACAGCATAAGGTGCAAAAAAATACGGTGTTGTATGATAAAACTGGAGACCAGCACTATGATATTGTTTCGGCCTTTATTAAATCAATACGCGGTAGTGATCCAAATGCAGCTGTCTACTGGCTCTCTAGAATGATAGAAGGAGGCGAGGATATAAAATTTATTGCAAGAAGGTTAGTCATTCTTGCCAGTGAAGATATTGGAAATGCAAACCCAAATGCACTTTTACTTGCTAACGCAACATTTCAATCTGTAACCTCGATTGGTTTTCCTGAGTCTGGTATTATTTTAAGCCAATGCGCCATATACCTTGCAAGCTCTGCAAAGAGTAATGCTAGTTATCTTGCTATTAAAAAAGCACAACAACTCGTCAAGCAATCTGGTGATCTATCTGTGCCTTTTTCTATTAGAAATGCGCCCACAAAACTCATGAAAGAATTAGGGTATGGAGACAACTACGCATATGCTCACGATTATGAGAATGCTTTTGTGGCTCATGAGTTTTTACCTAAAGAAATTAGTGGAACCACATTGTACCAACCCGGAAATAATGCAAAAGAAAATCAATTAAAGACCTATTTAAAAAGTCTATGGAAAGATAAATATGATTTTTAATTCTGAAAAATTAATGTAATGGATCTCCCGTCTGCATCAACAAGCTTCAAATCATTATTTTCAAGGAAATGACCCTGGTAATTAGCGTCAAAGATCATAGCCTTATAGCCATTTTCAGAATCCTCAATAGTTCCCTTTAAAATTAAATCTGCCCCAGAGGCATCATACACATTGTAGCCTCCCTCTACCTTCTTTAAAAGGTATGACTTTGCATTATAGGTGTAAGCGTTAAACTTATTTACTGGCCCTCTATTACTTTTAGACTCTAATGGCGCAATTACTACAGAAGCCTCCTGGCTAGACACACCAGAAGCACTAGGTCTTACCACTACTGCTTTTTGTTGTACATTAAGTTCTTCAAAGCTCAAAAACGCTTTACGCAAAGCATCTTGGTAAGATTTTTTATATTCTTTTTGCTTGCTTGCACCTGGTTCAGATCTATATACTTCAATGCCTTTGCAGTCTTTTAAAACAACCAAGATCTTAGTCCTTGTAAATCCAGCAATAGACTCTACATCTGCCCATAATCCATCACAATTATCTACACTAGGTAATTCGCTAAAATAATAGGTGTTAAAACCATTTTTAGTTAGATAATATTTAGCCATATCGTTTAATTGATACTGGTTGGCTTTAGATAAAAATTCAAATTCATCTGGCACAACCACAAAACTATAATCACTCAACCTCTTTTGGGCCAGAGAAAGATTGGAACATGTTACTATAATAACTAGGGTTAAAAAAAGGTGTTTCATCATTAATTTAATATATAGTTTAATCCTACTTGTAAAGATACACTATTTGCCTTGGCAAGGTTTGACATCTGTAGGAGGTTATCTGCTGCTAAAAACAAATTTACGCCTGCTATATTTAAAAACATCCCAGCTCCAATATTTTTGGCAGAATAGTGATCTAGAGTATAGGTTGTTTTTATGGAGAGAGTATTGCCAAATCTTCTTGTGTAATACAATGTGCCAGCCAGTTGAAGTCCTCGAGGCCTAAATATACTATAGTATTGAACCCCTGCCTGGGAAACTCGCTTTTGTTTTGTGCCATTATTTTTACAGTTACACCCTCCATTATCACCAACAAATCTGCCAAAATCATAATGTAATGCAGCATTTATTTTAGTGGGCCGTAGCTGTGTATACCCTGTATTGAGTGTGTCAACAGGAATTTCTCGGGTAATGTCATCTTCTAAATTATCATAATACGGTATGGTAGGTTCTCCATTTTCTAGTTCAGGAAAAATAAGCTCAATACCATCTAGAGTATAATCTCCTTTGGCCTTGTAAAGCTCTGTGTCTTTGGTATGAAAAATAGCGCCAAGATCAAGCACAGATGCGGTTAAAGAAAGCTCGTTGTCAAACTGGTAAGTTATACCTGCATCTATACCAATGCCAAGATTACCGCCAAGTAACGCTCGGCCAAGTAGTTTTTTACGTACTTGAGATGGTTCTAAACCATCTAATGATATAAATCCAGAGGTTTTTACCTCAACATCCAAATCTGTAACTGTGTGCTCATAAATATTAGCGCTACCCTCTCTAACTGTTGTTTTAAACGCTCCTTTATTTCTTGTACTACTTACGCTAATTAAACTAGAATATAGTTTGAAGCGAACACCTGCAGTTAGTTTTTTTGAAACTTGTTTATTCACCCCAAAATGATACACAGTTAACAAATCTGCGCGAGCACTTATATCGTTAAAATCATAGGCTTTCCCAATATATTCTCTATTCCCCTCCAAGGCCAAAATTGCTATATCTTTAGGAAAATAGGCAATGGCATCAAGTTCTTGATACATTCCGCCAGAGAAGTACATAGGCTCTAAACCCTTAGATAGCCAACCAAAGTTTAATACATCTAATTGCTGATTCACAGTAAAAAAATCTCGTGAGCTTAACTTAGAAATTGTATTTGAAATTTTGGTATTGATGTCTACCCCATCATCTGCAAAGACATCAAATACAGAAACTCCAGAAGAACCAACATTTATATGAAATTGAGAGGCTAAAGGGATACCAGCATGGAACTGATTTGTAACCAAAGCGCCTGGATTAAGCATAAGGGTTTGAGGGGTTACCTCCCAATTATAGAGCAGTTGCTTGTTTTGAGAAACAGCAACGGATAGTCCAAAAGCTAAATAAATAAAAAGAAGTTTTTTCATTACATTTTATTATTGCTCTATTTGCAAATAATAGGTGGTTTTAGACTGTAAATTCAAAACCCCTGTTAAATCTTGAGATGAAGAAGGGATGGTTACTGTAACCAAAACCTTTTTGGCCTTAGTTAGCTCCTTAATTTGCAACTCATCTAAGGATTGCACAAAATAGCTCACAACTGGAGTGTTTTCACTTCCGGGAGCCACAGTTGTTTGCATTAAATATCTAGAAACATTGTCCTGACTCAAAAAATCAAAAGAGACGTTAAAGCCTCTTGAAATGCTGTTTGTAAACTTAAAAAAGAAATCTGCTCCTTTTAAAATATCATTAATATCGCTTCCGCCTAGAAAATCTAAATCTGTGGTATCCTCTACAACCAAAACCTCTGTATTGTTTGCATTGTTATAGAAACTAGAGGCGTCCAAATTAAAATAAATTAAATCAAGTTCAATTTCTGGTGTTACAACAACATCGTTTGCTTGATCAAAATCGGTGCCATCAAAACAAGAAACAAACAGCAGCATACTAGTGAGTAAAAAAAATAGTTTGGTGATTTTAAGATCCATGGCGAGTAGAGTATGTTAAATAAACGCTTTTCTTGTAAAAAAAGTCTTTAAACGCAATTATATAAAATTAATAAGAAATAAAAACCCCAACAGCAACTTAAGTTACATAAGGACATATTTTACAATAAATCCTTAATCTCTAATAAGTAATCTACAACTTTGTATCCATTTTTGGGGATTTCCTTTCTATAATTAAAAAATATAGTATCCATCCCTACACCCTCTGCCCCTAGGATATCTGCATCAAAGGTGTCTCCAATCATAACACTAGATTGAGCAGAAACCCCGGCCTTTGCTAAGGCTGTTGTAAACACCAAAGGGTTTGGTTTTTTTACACCTACCTCCTCAGAGCTTGTTACTGTGGCAAAAAAGGGAGCTAACTTACTTTTTTTAAGTTTAATAAACTGTACCTGAGAAAACCCGTTGGTTATAATGTGTAGTGTATATTTTTCTTTTAAATACCCAAGTAGCTCAAAGGTCCCGTCAAACAAATAATTATTATTGGGCAACTCTTCGATATAAGCTTCACTCATACCATCAATGATGTGCATATCATAGGTTACTCCTAGTTTACTAAAACTATCGATGAGTCTCCCTCTGCGCAGTTGCGTTTTGGTAACACGCTCTTCTCTAAATTCTCGCCAATAGTTGAAATTTATCGGTTCGTATACTTTTAAAAATGAAGCTAGAGGAACACCAACAGAAAATCTCTGAAATACACAGTCAAGGGCCAGTGCAGAATTTCTATCAAAATCCCAAAGGGTGTGGTCTAAGTCAAAAAATACATCGGTTATTGTTGGTTTTATCATGAGATTAAAGTTTCAGAAAAAAGAGAACGCCATAGTTTATTGTTGGGATCTGCAGAAAAATCTTTGTTTGAAAACAGCACAGAAAAGGTACCGTTAACGCTTTGTACTTTACCAAACATCTGAGCAATTTTTAAGGCAGTATCCTTAGGGCTTAATTTCAAAAACCCTTGCGTAGTACAAGCAATGGGCTGTATGGCCAGGGGAGTGATGATTTCGTAATCTAAGTCATAGAACAAAAAAGGAGTGCAGGTTCCTGCTCTAAAGCCAGGTTGGTTTTCATACACCATGGTATAATCTTTGTTTATTTCTAGCGCAACTAGATTTCTATAAATTTCTGGAAGGCCAATAAGTAAATTACTGTTTTGACTGCTTTGAATTGTTCTATTTATAATATGTTCAAGTGTTGTTTTTTCCGTTTTTAGAAAATCTGGATTTGTTAATGCTCTTAGAGAAACTAGAAGCCCTACTTCTTTGTAGTCTGCGACATACTTAATAAGCATCTTAAACTTTTGCTTCTGGGTATTTATAGTCTCGTGAAAAGCAACCGCTTCTCCCAATAAAAAAAATACAGTAAGTTTCATACTGCTTTTTTTGGTTACATCTAGTATCCACTTATAGCTGTCGTAGGGGTCTTTTTGTAGGCCAATAACAACTTTACAGCGAATTATAAACTGTTTTAATCTAAGTCTAAAAAGATCTGAAGCAAAACCAATAAAGGATCTAAATATCCCTTTATTTAGAAAAGCATATGCAACTTGTGCATTTATCAAACTGTGCACCGTAGTTTGTTTTTTTGGAAATAACAGCTGCGGATATGTTTGTTGCAACAAAACCTTTAGCTTGTAGCTCCAGATATCAATCACTGGGCTTTCTAGAAAGTTGTATTTAAAGCCCAAACTCTCTGATGCAGAAAATCTTCCTAAATGATCTTTTACATGAGGTAAATACTCTTCATACCTACTTAGCAAATAAAACGCAGCCGAGAAAATATCAAAAGGTATGGCGCTTTTATCACTAACTGCAAAGAAACACTTGGTTGCTTCCCAGTCTCGCACATTAATATCTACACTTTCAATACCCTGTTGGGTAAGTAATCCATGACTTTGAAAAAAAAGTTCATTACCCAGGGGCTGTTTTCCATAGGAGGCCTTTGGACCTTTATGAGCTAAAAACGACTCAATTTCAGCGGTAAAACCAACTTTGACACCCAAAATACGGGTACAAATATGTTTAAATACATACGAAATTCTTGGGGTAATTTGTTTGGTAAAAATAAGTAGCATATAGAAATTTAACCTAAAAAGTATACCAGTATCTATACCGTATACAATTCAAATATAGGATAATTTGGTTTGTTATTTTTTGATTTTAAAATAAAAGGTGCTCCCCTCTCCAAATTGAGATTCTACCCATATAACACCCTCATGAAGTTTAACAATTTTCTCGGCGTGAGCAAGACCAACACCGCTTCCCTCCTGCTTTTGCTGAGTAGGTACACGAGAAAAAATAGTAAAAAGATCTTCTATATCCTCTTGCTTAATTCCAATACCATTATCTGCAACAGAAAAAACCCAAAAATCTTCTTCTTCTTTTGCGGCAATAGTAATAATGGGAGCAACCTGTTTTTTAGCATATTTAAGGGCGTTACTCAATAAGTTTTGAAACAATAAACGCAACTCTACCTTATAGCCCTTTATTTTAGGTAATTTTTCAGAGATTATAGTTGCATTGGTTTCTTGAATTCGCTTCTTAAGATCATACTTTGCAACCTCAAGTTGCTCTTGCACGTCTACCTTTGTTATTTTTAAATCTCTACCTATGCGGCTATGTTCTAACAACCCTTTTATTTGCTCGGCCATTCTTCCAGAGGCTTCATGAATATACCCAATATACTCTTTGCCCTTTGGAGAAAGTTCATCTGTAAATTTTTGCATCAAAAAATCACTACTAAATCTAATTGTAGCCAAAGGCTCTTGTAAGTCATGAGAACAAATAGATACAAACTGCTCAAGATCTTTATTGACTCTTTCTAAATCTTCTTTTTTGTTTTTAGCCTTGCGTTGTGCTTTTTTAATTTCTGAAATATCTACCAGTGTGAATATTGATTTTACAACAATACCCGCCTTGTTATAAATTGCTCTTGAATTTAAAATTGCTTGAATTCTCTTCCCTTTTTTTGTCTTTAAGGTAACTTCTTCACTAGAGATAGGACCTTTGTTTAAAAATGCATCTAATAGCGTAACAATTTTGACGCTCGATTTCTCTGTAAATATTTTTGAAACATGAGTGCCAAGAATTGCTTTTTTATTTTTGTGTCCAAGATTAGACACAAGCATACTATTACAATTAACAATATATCCTGTTAATGGGTTTATTGTGGCATGCATAACGGGGTTATCATCATACAAAAAACCAAAATTAGTTTCACTAATTCGTAGCTTTTCATGTAAGCTAGCTATCTCTTTCTCTAGCTTACCGATGTAACCTGACTCTTGGGGTGATGATTCTTTACTCAATTTTAAATAGTTAATGTGACAAACTCTTGTAAGGACTTTACATCCCTATTTATTTTAAAATTTCTTTGACTTTCTCAAAATCTAAACCGCCATAATTTCCACTACTCATAAGCAGTAAAGAGGTGTCAGTAAAATCTTGCTCAAATAAATAGTCTTGAAAGGCAGCTGGATCTGTAAAGACAACTAGGTCTTCTCTTTGAAAAGCCTTTAATATTTGAGAGCTAGAAACTGCATCTAACTTTTTTATTTTTACTGCATTTGGAGAATAAAACACAACCGCTTTATCTGCATCATTGAGAGTGCCTTTATATTCAGAGAGAAATTCTGGATTTAAACTACTATACGTATGCAACTCCAAACATGCCAACAAACTACGCTCAGGATACTGACTTTTTAAGGCCTGGGTGGTTGCCCTTACTTTACTTGGCGAATGTGCAAAATCTTTATAAGCAATACTTGTAGGGCCCTGTCCAATTTTCTCTAAACGTTTACTTGCACCTTTAAATGTTGCAATAGCCTCATAGAAATCTTCTTGTTGCACTCCCATAAGTTGGCAAATCCAACGAGCACCCTCTAGGTTATTTAAATTATGTTTTCCAAATACTTCGATAGGCATTGGCCCATCTTCTGTATCAAGAAGTGTGTCGCCATTTTCAACACTAAATCGGGGTGTTTGGTAGGGATATTTTTTAATTTGATTTTGGGCTGTTTCCACTACCTGTTTAACCTCTATATCTTCTTGATTATACACTATGGCTCCACCATGAGTGATCTGGGAGAGAAAAATACGAAATTGCTCCACATAATTGTCAAAGGTTGGAAATACGTTGATGTGATCCCAGGCAATACCGCTTAATAAAGCTATATTGGGTTTGTAAAGATGGAATTTTGGCCGTCTATCTAGGGCAGATGACAAATACTCATCTCCTTCTAGTACAATAAAATCATTCTCTTTTGTAAGATGTACCATGGTGTCAAAACCCTCTAATTGCGCCCCTACCATGTAATCTAGGTCTTTGTCATGGTAATGCATTACATGCAAAATCATAGAAGTTATAGTTGTTTTACCATGAGATCCTCCAATAACAACGCGGGTTTTATTTTTGGACTGCTCATATAAAAACTCTGGATAACTGTAAATGGTAAGCCCTAACGCTTTAGAGCGAAGCAGCTCGATGTTATCTTGTTTGGCATGCATACCCAAGATAACCGCATCAATATCTGATGAGATGTTATCTTCAAACCAACCATACTGCTCGGGCAGTAAACCTTTGGCTGCCAATCTTGTCCTGGAAGGGTCAAAAATCTCGTCATCGCTACCTGTTACGTGTTCTCCTTTATTGTGTAATGCTATGGCTAAATTATGCATGGCACTGCCGCCAATGGCTATGAAATGGATTCTCATCTAAATTGAAAAATTTATATCGTTGTCTTTACAGAAATGTAACTCACTTACTTCAAAAATAGAAAGATAACCCTTAACTTCAATTGAGAAATCAGAATTATTTTAAAGCATCTGTAATACTATTTTTTCTTTTACTACCTCTTTTAATCCTGGAGATTAGCCAAAAAAGCGGAAATAACTGCACTATAAGCAACCTCTCATAAAATGACATTAAAGAGAATGAAAATAAAGGTTACACTCTATTTTGACCTGTATACATTTAAGAAACAAAAACTATATACTAAAAGAATTAGTGTACACTAGTTTCATTTAGCATCGCCCAAAGGGTGTCTTTTAATTCCATTAAACCTTGTTGGGCCATGGAACTGAAAAACAAATAAGGGATCCCGTCAAAATCTTTATCTAAGGCTTCTTTCATTTCTGCCCTTAGCTCATCATCTAGCATGTCACTTTTAGAGATAGCCACCAATTTGTCTTTATCTAGTAATTCTGGATTGTATCGCTTTAATTCATCTAGAAGAATATCGTATTGTTTTCTAATATCATCAGCATCTGCAGGTATTAGAAAAAGCAAGGTCGAGTTGCGTTCTATGTGACGCAAAAAATAATGCCCTAGCCCTTTTCCTTCTGCAGCGCCTTCTATAATTCCAGGAATATCTGCCATTACAAAAGTTCTGTGATCGCGATATTCTACAATACCCAAATTAGGCTTTAGCGTGGTAAACTCATAATTAGCGATTTTTGGTTTTGCAGCAGTAATCACAGAAAGCAGTGTAGATTTTCCTGCATTTGGAAACCCCACCAAACCAACATCTGCCAATACTTTCATCTCTAGAGTGAAGGCACCTTCTTCTCCTTCCATACCTGGCTGAGCGTAGCGTGGGGTTTGGTTGGTAGAAGACTTAAAATGGTTGTTACCAAGTCCTCCCATACCTCCTTTTGCAAGGATAAGCTCATCATCGTGCTCTAGAAGTTCTTTTAATCTTTCTCCGGTTTCTGTGTTTATAACCACCGTACCTAAAGGTACCTCAACGTAGATGTCCTCACCATCTGCACCTGTACTTGTTTGCTTACTTCCAGCGCCTCCATATCCGGCTTTGTAATGACGCTTAAATTTTAAATGATGTAATGTCCAGAGGTTGCTATTGGCCTTTAAGATGATATGACCTCCACGACCGCCATCTCCACCATCTGGACCCCCTTTTGGGATAAATTTTTCACGTCGCAAATGCGCACTCCCTTGCCCTCCTTTACCAGAGGTTACATGAATTTTTACGTAGTCTACAAAATTTCCTTCAGTCATACCTTTTTCTTACCAGTGTAAGAATTTTTTTTAAGCTTACGCTTGTTATAATCTATCAAATACTTCGCTCAAACGAGCTGTAATCTCTTGAATAGTTCCAACACCATTTACTCCAAAATATCTGTCTTTACCTTTATAAAAGTCTTTTAAGATATCCGTTTTGCGGTAATACTCTGCAACGCGTTCTCTAATGATAGCCTCATCTGCATCATCGGCGCGGCCACTTGTTTTACCTCTTTCTAATAACCTGCCTACCAATATTTCATCATCCACCTCAAGAGCAACCATTGCATTGATTTGACTTGATTTTTCTTCCATTAATATTGCTAGGGCCTCTGCCTGTGCAGCTGTTCTTGGAAAACCATCAAAAACAAAGCCATTGGCCTCTGGGTTTTTCTCTACCTCTGCGTTAAGCATCTTAATGGTTACACCATCTGGCACTAGATGACCTTTATCCATGTATGATTTGGCTAGTGTACCTAATTGTGTTTGATTTTTTATGTTATACCTAAATACATCACCAGTAGAGATGTGCACCAATTGATATTTTACTTTTAACACCTCTGCTTGCGTTCCTTTTCCGGCTCCTGGAGGGCCAAATAGTACGATATTTGTCATCTTTTTTGTTTTCTGGAGTATAAGGTTATACAAAACCCTATAATTTAATAAATGTTGTACAATAATTAATCGCGGCAAAGATAGCTATTTGAAAGAACAATGTATCTTTGTGTTATGGCAAATTATTTTTCTTCAAATTTCACACTCGGGATTTTAGGCGGCGGCCAACTAGGCAAAATGATGCTTTATGAAACGCGCAAATTTGACATCACCACACACGTACTAGACCCTAGTCTTGAAGCTCCGTGCCGTATAGCCTGTGACCACTTTACACAGGGAGACCTAATGGATTATGATACGGTGTATACCTTCGGAAAAAAAGTAGACATACTTACCTTTGAGATAGAAGGTGTAAACATAGAGGCCTTAGAAGCTTTAGAGAAAGAAGGAAAAAAAGTATATCCTAGTTCAAAAACACTACGCAACATTCAAGACAAAGGAGTACAAAAAAAGTTTTATGACACTCATAAAATACCCACCGCTCCATTTTCTGTTTTTAAGACTATTGCACTAGTTAAAAAAGCAGTAGCATCTGGAGAATTAAAACTACCCTTTGTTTGGAAAAGCTGTACAGGCGGCTATGATGGAAAAGGCGTTCAAGTAATTAAAAATTCTCAAACATTAGATGTGTTACCAGACTGCCCTTGTATAACAGAAGATCTAGTAGCTTTTAAAAATGAGCTTGCTGTAATTGTTGTAAGAAACCCAAGTGCGCAGGTTAAAACATATCCTGTTGTTGAAATGGAATTTCATCCTCAGGCAAACCAAGTAGAGTATGTTATTTGCCCTGCCCGCATTGATGACAAAGTTGCTGCAAAAGCTAGAAGTATAGCCATACAGGTTTCCAAAGCCTTCGAGCATGTAGGTCTTCTTGCCGTTGAAATGTTTCAAACAAATGATGATCAAATTATAGTAAATGAAGTAGCTCCAAGACCACACAACTCTGGTCATTACAGTATTGAGGCTAGTTATACAAACCAATTTGAACAACACATCAGGGCTATTCTAGATCTACCTCTTGGCAATACCGCTAGTAAAGTAGGTGGTATTATGGTAAATTTGGTAGGTGAACAAAACCATACTGGAGATGTTGCATATCAAAACATTGAAGAAATTATGGCCATGGATGGTGTAACACCACACATCTATGGTAAAAAACAAACACGCCCTTTTAGAAAAATGGGCCACGTTACCATTGTAAACCAAAATATTGATACCGCAAGAGAGATTGCACAACAAGTAAAGCAACGTATTAAAGTAATAAGCAAATAATTATGAAAGTAGCCATAGTAATGGGATCCACCAGTGATATGCCCGTAATGCAAGATGCCATAGACATCCTAAAAGGTTTTGATATAGAAATTGAATTAGATATCGTTTCTGCACATCGCACACCAGAAAAACTATTTGACTTTAGTAAAAACGCGCACACTCGCGGTATTAAAGTAATTATTGCAGGAGCAGGTGGCGCAGCACATTTACCAGGCATGGTAGCTTCTTTATCTCCACTGCCTGTAATTGGAGTGCCTGTTAAGTCAAGCAATAGCATCGACGGATGGGACTCAGTGTTGTCTATCTTGCAAATGCCTGGCGGGGTACCAGTAGCAACTGTTGCCTTAAACGGAGCCAAAAATGCAGGTATATTAGCCGCGCAAATTATTAGCACTGCAGACACATGTGTACTGGACAAAGTAATTGCTTACAAAGAGGGATTAAAAATAAAAGTAGAACAAAGCGCTAAAAATCTTTAAGGTTAATCTAAAGATATCACACACTTTTTTAAGCACCTACCCCAGATAAGCCTATTTTATGGATAACCCATTACTACAACCCTTTGACCTAGCTCCTTTTTCTAAAATTAATAATGAGCATTATTTACCCGCTATTACAGCGCTTATTGATATCACAAAAAAAGAGGTAGCGCTTATTACTAAAAACCCAAACACACCTACTTTTAAAAATACGGTAGAGGCGCTCGAGAATACAGGAAAGGCACTAGATAGAGCCACAAGTATTTTTTTTAACCTCAATAGCGCAGAAACAAATGATCAAATCCAGCAAATAGCGCAAGAGGTTTCTCCACTGTTATCAAATTTTTCTAATGATTTACTGCTCAATCAAAATCTTTTTAAAAGAGTGAAAACGGTCTATGACAACAAACAAACATTTGCCCTAAGTGATGAGCAGCAGATGTTGCTAGAAAAACAATACAAAGGATTTGCTAGAAATGGAGCCAATCTATCTGAGGATAAAAAAACACAACTTCGTAGCATAGACACCCAGCTTTCTAAACTAGGTTTACGTTTTGGAGAAAATGTACTAGCCCAAACAAACGCCTTTGAATTATTGCTTGACAAAGAGCAGGACCTTGAAGGCTTACCTGAGGGAGCAAAAGAAGCTGCCAAACAAACGGCTACAGAGAAAGGCAAGAAGGGTTGGGTTATTACCCTAGACTACCCAAGTTATGTGCCGTTTATGAAATATGCTCAAAACAGAGCCTTGCGTAAAAAACTAGCCCTTGCATTTGGCGCTAGAGCCTTTCAAGACAACCCGCAAAACAACCAGCAAAACGTTTTAGATATTGTAAAACTAAGACACCAAAGAGCCCAACTACTTGGCTATGAAAGTCATGCACATTTTGTTTTAGAGGAGCGCATGGCAGAGTCACCGCAAAAGGTGCACGCTTTTTTAAATGAATTGTTAGTAAAAGCAAGACCGGCCGCTCAAAAAGAATTTGATGAGCTAGAAGCCTTTGCAAAAAAACTTGACGGGATAGACCAGTTACAAAAATGGGATAGCGCTTACTATGCTGAAAAATTAAAACAAGAAAAATTTAGTTTAGATGATGAGCAGCTAAAGCCCTATTTTAAATTAGAGAACGTAATACAGGGTGTATTTACAGTGGCCAACAAATTGTTTGACCTTGAGTTTAAAGAAGACCCTACCATAGAGACCTATCATCAAGATGTAAAAACCTACCGCGTACTAGATACACAAGGAATGCTTGTTGCCATTTTTTATGCAGATTTTCATCCTCGTGCAGGAAAACGTGGTGGCGCATGGATGACAAGCTACAAGCCCCAACAAATAATAGATACTCCAGATGGAAAAGGTGTTATAAATGATAGACCTCACATCTCTAACGTTTGTAATTTCACAAAACCTACTGCAACAAAACCCTCCTTATTGACCTTTAATGAGGTAACTACTCTTTTTCATGAGTTTGGTCATGGCCTGCATGGAATGCTAGCAAACACTAAGTACAAAGGCTTAAGTGGCACCAATGTCTCTTGGGATTTTGTGGAACTGCCAAGTCAAATATTAGAAAACTGGTGCTATGAAAAACAAACCCTAGAGTTATTTGCAACCCATTACAAGACTGGTGAGGTAATACCTATGGAACTCATTGAAAAAATTAAAGCTTCTGCCACTTTTCATGAAGGTATGCAAACCCTAAGACAACTTAGCTTTGGTATGCTGGACATGGCCTGGCATGGTAGTGACCCATCAAAGATAACCTCTGTAAAAGACTTTGAAAACAGCGCCTTTGGAGATACAGTGTTATATCCAGACACCCCAAACACCTGTATGAGTACTGCATTTAGCCATATATTCCAAGGAGGATACAGTGCAGGATATTACAGCTACAAATGGGCCGAAGTGCTTGACGCAGATGCGTTTGCTTATTTTAAAAAAGAAGGTATTTTCAATAAAAAAGTAGCCCGTAAATTCAAAGACTTTATATTATCTAAGGGAGGTACTCAAGATCCTATGGAATTATATATTAAATTTAGAGGGCAAAAACCAAATCCAGATGCCTTGTTAGAAAGAGCAGGTCTGGTTTAAAACATATATTGTATGAAACCCATCTACATTACCTTATTTGCGCTCTTGCTTTTTTCTTGCAAACAAACCTCCTTGAAAGAAGGAACCTCAACAAAGGAGTCAGAAAACCTAGATACAGTGAACACATCTAGAGATAAAATTTACAACCAACTGCAGGGTACTTGGGTTAATACACAAAGCCCTTTAAGCACGCTATCTTTTAATAACAATACGGTTGTTAACAGCTACGATGGTGTGGTGGTTAAAAAAAACATAGGATTTTCTATACAAGATTCTTGCGCTGGTACTAATTTTAAAGACACGCCAATACAAAAAGACAAGTACATTGTAACTACCTCAGCAACTCCTGAGTGTTATTACATTGTAACGCTAGAAAAAGAAAATCTAATCTTAGGGTTTTGGGGCGTAGAAGAACCCCTAAGATTTAAAAAAAAGACAGAAAACCTATAGCGCAGTTAGACAGCTATAAAATAAGCCACCCATAGCATCAGTGCCCAAAAAGAGGCAATACCCTCTACCCAAAAAGAGGCAAAATACTTTGATTGATGAACCCTAGCGCGGTACAAACAAAAAGCTACAAGCCCACAAACTATAACCAAAGGTGCTGTTTTACTAAAAACAAATGGCTGTTTTAACCCCTCAAACAATAGGGTAAAAACAAGTAGCAAACCACCAAGAATTTTTGTTTTCTGTACACCTAGTAACTGAGGAAAGGTTACCAAAGCGTTCTTATCTTGGGGTAAGTCTCTAATTTCAAAAGGAATTATTAAAGCCAGTACAATAAAAAATCGCTGCCCAAAACAAAGCCATATATCTGGGATAGCACTAGTGGCATAATACACTGGCACTAAAACAGTAAGACCAGACCAAACAAGAGCTACTATAAACACTTTAACACCGGCCATGGAGCGAAAATTTTTATGATTTATAGTTGGAATTACATACAGTAAGGTTAAAAAACCAAGCACGCCAAGATATGTTAAAACCACAAGGTGTAATTGGGTTAGAAAATACACCAGCAAACAAAACACTGCCAAAGAAAACACCTGCAAATTTTGCAAGCTTCTTAAAAGGCTTTTATGTTGCAGGCCCGCAATCTCAGCGTATTTAATAAAATTATAGCCCGTAATTGTTCCTAAAAAAGAAACCCAATAAAAAGAAACAGGAAGTGTTACACCAAACTCAATGCTTGTCACAAACACTAGCCCTGTAACCCCTAAAGCAACATGGATACTACTTTTTATGTAAAAAGAAAAGAGAGAGATTAGTGGTTTCACAATATAAAATTACATATTCTCTGTCTTGAAACCCACTAACAACAACACTTTTTAAAAAGAATGTTAGTAACATCGTTTTTTGGTTGAAAAATAAACGTTTGTAAAATGTTAAACATTTCATTTTTATTTTTTTTATGTTGTATTTTTGCTGCTTGATTTTAAGGAGCATATTATCATCCTAATCACCTTAAATTCATATCATATAAATGTTCAATTAACACTATTTCCTGACAAAGGAAAATGCTATGAATACAGACTCTTTTGCCCTTAGACATATTGGCCCTCGTAAAGAAGACCTTCAAAAAATGCTTGACACTGTTGGCGCACAATCAATGGAGGAGCTTATCAATCAAACCATACCTAATGACATTAGGCTGGAGAAAGATTTAACGCTAGATATGGCGATGAGCGAGCAGCAGTATCTTGAACATATTGGAGAACTTGCTACAAAAAATCAAGTTTTTAAAACCTATATGGGCCTTGGGTATCACCAAGCCATCACTCCTCCTGTAATACAAAGGAATATCCTTGAAAATCCAGGTTGGTATACCGCATACACTCCTTATCAAGCAGAGATTGCACAAGGACGTCTTGAGGCGCTGCTTAATTACCAAACCATGATTACAGACCTCACTGGCATGGAGTTAGCAAATGCCTCACTACTAGATGAGAGTTCGGCTGCTGCAGAGGCAATGGCTTTACTTTTTGCTGTAAGAGAAAGACAACAAAAGAAGGATGGAGTAAACAAATTTTTTGTGTCAGAGGATATCTTGCCTCAAACACTTTCTTTACTGCAAACAAGAGCTACACCAATTGGAATAGAACTCGTTATTGGAGATCATAAAACTTTTGACTTTAGTTCAGAATTTTTTGCCGCCATATTGCAGTATCCTGGAAAAAGTGGAAAAGTGTATGACTTTAGATCTTTTGTTGCCGATGCTAACAAAAATCAAATCAAAGTAGCTGTTGCTGCAGATATACTAAGTCTAGTAAAATTAGAAGCGCCAGGATCCTTTGGGGTAGACGTTGTGGTAGGTACCACACAAAGATTTGGTATTCCGCTAGGTTATGGTGGGCCGCATGCAGCTTATTTCGCAACAAGAGAAGCCTACAAACGTAATATTCCTGGACGTATCATTGGAGTTACCAGAGATACAAAAGGAAACCGAGCCCTTCGTATGGCACTTCAAACAAGAGAACAACACATTAAAAGAGATAAAGCCACCAGTAATATTTGTACCGCGCAAGTACTTCTTGCGGTTATGGCTGGCATGTATGGAGTATATCATGGCCCAAAAGGCTTAACATATATTGCAAATAAAGTACACGATCATGCTGCCACACTTGCCAGTGCTCTAGAGCAATTAGGGCTAACTCAGGCAAACGAAACTTATTTTGACACCATCGCTATAAAAACAGATGCCAGCAAAATAAAATTCCTCAGTGAAGCAAAGCAAATGAATTTCTATTACCCAGATCCAGAAACTGTTTCTATATCGGTAAATGAAACCACTACCTTAAAAGACCTGAATAAAATTATCGCACTCTTCGCAGAGGCAAACCATAAAGAAACGTTTAAAATTTCAGAAATTAGTACTGGAAGCGGTATTCCAAAAAGTGTTGCCAGACAAACTCCATTTCTAGAAAACAGCGTATTTAACTCCTACCACAGCGAGACAGAACTCATGCGTTACATAAAGAAACTTGAGCGCAAAGATTTGGCCCTAAACCATTCAATGATTGCCCTTGGAAGTTGTACCATGAAATTAAATGCTGCAGCAGAAATGCTTCCTCTAAGCAACCCAATGTGGGGTAACATGCACCCATTTGTGCCTGTAGAACAAGCAGCAGGGTACCAAGCCATGTTAAAAAAGTTAGAAGAACAACTTACAGAAATTACAGGTTTTGCGGGTACATCTTTACAACCAAACAGTGGAGCTCAAGGAGAGTATGCGGGGCTTATGGTTATTAGAGCATATCATGAATCTAGAAATGACCACCATAGAAACATCTGTCTTATCCCATCCTCTGCACATGGTACAAATCCTGCAAGTGCAGTAATGGCAGGAATGAAAGTAGTGGTTACAAAGGCAAACGAACAAGGAAATATTGATGTAGAAGATTTGCGTGCCAAAGCAGAACAGCATAAAGACAATCTTGCTGCACTTATGATCACCTACCCATCAACACACGGTGTATATGAGAGTGCTATTAAAGAAATCACGGGCTTAATTCATGAAAATGGTGGCCAAGTATACATGGATGGCGCAAACATGAATGCGCAAGTTGCCCTCACAAACCCGGGAGCAATTGGAGCAGATGTATGCCATTTAAACTTGCACAAAACATTTGCCATACCTCACGGTGGTGGTGGTCCTGGCGTTGGCCCAATATGTGTTGCAAAACAATTAGTTCCGTTTTTACCAAGCAATCCATTAATTCAAACCGGTGGTGAGCATGCCATTACAGCCATCTCTGGCGCTCCATGGGGAAGTGCATTGGCGTGTTTGATCAGCTACGCATACATTTGCATGTTAGGAGAAAACGGACTAAAGAAATCTACCCAATATGCTATTTTAAATGCAAATTATATCAAAGAAAGGTTAGATGGCCATTATGATGTATTATATGCTGGAGAAAAAGGGCGTGCAGCGCATGAAATGATTATTGATTGCCGTCCATTTAAAGAGCACGGGATAGAAGTAGTAGATATTGCAAAACGATTAATGGATTATGGGTTTCATGCACCAACGGTATCTTTTCCAGTTGCAGGAACCATGATGATTGAACCTACTGAAAGTGAAAGCCTTCAGGAGTTAGATCGTTTTTGTGACGCAATGATCTCTATTGGCCAAGAAATAAAAGCCACAAGCAAACACGATACCAATAATATGCTTAAAAATGCACCTCACACACAGGCGCTACTTACTGCAGATTCTTGGGATTTACCATACACAAGACAACAAGCAGCATTTCCACTAGCATTTGTTAGTGATAATAAATTCTGGCCAAGTGTGGCGCGAGTAGATGATGCATATGGAGATAGAAATCTAATTTGCACCTGCGCACCAATAGAACAATACATGGAAGATTAACAACATGATTTAAATCAAAAATCCTCATTTTTTTTATCAGAAATGAGGATTTTTTAATACTAGACAACTTTAAATATTGATACATTAAACAGGCTATATTTATAGAAAAATCAGCATCTATAGTGCTTTCTTTTTCCTACATTAGCCAAAAATTTATACCATGGGCATAACCATTACAGGGACAGGAAGCTATATCCCAAAAGAAATAACCAGTAATAAAGATTTCGAAAATCACGACTTTTACAATGAAGACGGAACTAGTTTTGCTCACCAAAATGACGTCATTATTGAGAAATTTAAAGCCATAACCGGAATCTCAGAAAGAAGGTATGCTCAAGAAAAGTACAGCACCTCAGACATTGCTTCTTTTGCTGCACAAAAAGCAATAGATTATGCCAAGATTGATCCAGAAACAATAGATTATATTATCGTAGCCCATAACTACGGAGATGTTAAGTATGGTAGCAACCAAAGTGATACTGTACCCAGCTTAGCCTCTCGTGTAAAAAGTAATTTGCAAATAGAAAACCCATCGTGTGTTGCTTATGATTTAATTTTTGGGTGCCCTGGTTGGTTAGAGGCTATGATCCAAGCCAACGCTTTTATAAAAGCGGGTATTGCTAAAAAATGTTTGGTAATTGGTGCAGAAACATTATCTAGAGTTACAGACCCTCATGATAGAGATTCTATGATATACAGTGACGGCGCTGGAGCAACAATCATTGAGCATACAAATGATACAGATGGCATTATCTCGCACGCTACCGCTACTCATGCTATTGAGGAGGCTAATTATATCTACTTTGGAAACAGCAATAATCTAGAAGATCAAAACCCTAGAAAGTACATAAAAATGAATGGCAGAAAAATCTACAATTTTGCCTTAACAAATGTTCCAAAAGCAATGAAAAGTTGTTTGGAGGATAGTGGATATGATATTAAAGACCTAAAGAAAATATTGATACATCAAGCCAATGAAAAGATGGATGAAGCCATTGTGAAAAGATTCTATGGCCTTTATGATATGCAGGCGCCACAGGATATTATGCCAATGACCATAAACACTCTTGGAAACTCAAGTGTGGCGACGGTTCCTACACTTTATGATTTAATAGTAAACAACAACATGGAAGGGCACAGTATTAATAAAGGAGACCTTATTATGTTTGCCAGTGTTGGTGCAGGAATGAACATTAATGCAATGGTCTACAAAGCATAATCATGTACCCAGGAAACTATCCCAAAAAAAGATACAGAATCACAAAAGCCTTTTTAGAGCAAACCATATCAAAACAAGAAAAAATTATTGATCTGGGTGTGGTAAACCCTTTTTCTGAAGTTTTAAAAAAAGAAGGATACAACATCACAAATACAACCGGAGAGGATTTAGACATCGACACGCAAGCAGTGCAGGATAACAACTATGATGTTGCTACCGCTTTTGAAATATTTGAACACCTTGTCTCACCCTACACTGTATTAAAAGACATAAAAGCTAAAAAATTAATTGCTTCTGTACCCCTTAGGTTATGGTTTGCATCAGCATATAAAAGCAAGACAGACACCTGGGACAGACATTACCATGAATTTGAAGATTGGCAGTTTGACTGGTTACTAGAAAAAGCTGGCTGGAGGATTAAAAAAAGTGAAAAGTTCACAAACCCTGTTAAAAAATTTGGGTTTAGACCTATCTTAAGATACTTCACACCAAGATACTATCTTATCTACGCAGAACGTGTTTGAAAATAACAATCATCATACCTGTATACAATGAACAAGCACATATAGAACATATGCTTGGCTCTTTGGTGGGGCAAACCACCAAACCATCACAAGTCATTATTGTAGATGATAACTCCACAGACAACACCCCTAGTATTATTAAAAAATATGTTGACACCTACCCTTGGATTACAACTGTAAACACACACAAAACATCAAAGCACAGTCCTGGAGCCAAAGTAATAGAAGCATTTTACAAGGGGTACGAAAAATGCGATCTAGACGCGCAGCTTATTGGTAAGTTTGATGCAGATATCATACTACCTACAAATTATTTAGAAAAAATGATAGGCATCTTTGCCTCAGATAATCTAGTGGGCATGGCATCTGGTAACCTTTATATTAAAAAAAGAGATGCGTGGATTTTTGAAAATATTTCAGAAAAAACCAAGGTGCGAGGTCCTATAAAACTTTATAAAAAAGAATGCTTTGAGGCCATTGGTGGGCTTAAAAAATCTATAGGATGGGATACCGTAGATGGTTTATTGGCAGCGTTTCACGGTTGGAAAACAAAGACAGACCCCTTATTACAAGTAAAACACCTCAAGGCTACAGGGAATGCATACACATCTGGAGCTAAACACAAACAAGGAGAAGCCTTCTACAAAATGCGTTACTCAAAAACTCTTACAAGAATTGCAGCTTTAAAACTTGCCGTATCAAAAAAAGACCCGCTATTTTATTTGCACTGTATGAAAGGGTATAATATCTCAAAAAAACAAAAGCAACCTTTTATAGTATCTCAACAAGAGGGTGAATTTATCAGAAATTTCCGCTGGAAAGCAATAAAAAAAAAGATACTATAACACCTTATTATCATTTGGGGCTTGGATTATGAGTACTTTTGAAAATAAAAAGTTGCAATGAAAAATATAGGAAAAATTATACTTGGCATACTTGTAATTTCGGCGGTTGCGTATCGTTTATCAGCGCCTAGAAACAAACAAGAAACCAAAAAGCCAAAAAACATCATTCTACTCATAGGAGATGGCATGGGCTTAAGTGAGGCTTCCGCAAGTTATTTTTTCAAGGACAGTGTGCCAAATTTTGACCGATTTACCACCATTGGGCTTATAAAAACATCTGCTGCAGATGCCTTAGTGTGTGACTCTGCTGCGAGTGCTACCGCATACGCAACTGGAGTTGATACCTATAATGGCGCCATTGGTGTAGACATGCAAAAAAAACCAGTTCCTACTATTATTGAAAAAATAATCCCCATGAACATTAGCACTGGTATTATTACAACCTCCTCTGTTATGCATGCCACACCCGCTTGCTTTTATGCACATGCGGCATCTAGAAGATCCTACCAAGACATTGCTGCTTTTTTGCCCACTTCAAAAATCGATTTTATTGCGGGTGGAGGTACTGAGTTTCTAGACAAAGACAAACGTGAAGATGCCCGTGATCTTTATAAAGAATTTGAGGATAATGGGTATGAGGTAGAAACCAATAGCCTACCAAATAAAACTACAGATAAAAAACAAGCCATCTTTTTGGCAGAAGATGGGATGGACAAAATGTTGGAAGGAAGAGGTGATTTCTTGCCCGATGCAACTAAGATGGCATTGGATAAATTATCTAAAAACAAGAACGGCTTTTTTTTAATGGTTGAAGGAGCTCAAATAGATTGGGGAGGCCACGATAATGATACAGATTATTTAATCACAGAGTTATTAGACTTTGACAAGACTATTGGTATTGCTCTAGATTTTGCTGCAAAAAACGCAGAAACACTTGTTATTGTTACTGCAGATCATGAAACCGGAGGCTTCACACTATCTACAGATGATGGGGATTACAACAAAATTAAACCCACCTTCTCTACTGGAGGACATTCGGCAACTATGGTGCCTATATTTGCCAAAGGACCCGGAGAAGAAAACTTTGGCGGCATCTACAAAAACACAGCATTATTTAAAAAAATGATGGATATCTTTAAATAAAAACAAATAGCTTTATACCCATACATTTAATACACTTATCATAAATTTAGTACCTTAGCATCAGCTATATATTATGAAATACCTTGAAGATATTGGATCTTACTTTTTAATGCTCAGACGCACCTTTAGTGGCTTTACAAAAGGAGATGTTTTAAGAGAATTAATATTCAAAGAAATTGATGATTTAGTCATGAGTTCTTTGGGTATTGTGAGTTTCATTGGTTTTTTTGTGGGTGGGGTTATCACCCTACAAACGGCATTAAATTTAACAGACCCAATCATACCCAAAGAATTAGTTGCCTTTGCTACTAGACAATCTATCATCTTAGAATTTGCTCCAACTTTTATCTCCATAATTATGGCAGGTAAAGTAGGGTCGTTTATCACCTCTAGCATTGGATCTATGCGTGTTACCGAACAAATTGACGCCCTTGAGGTCATGGGTGTTAATTCATTAAATTATCTTGTTTTTCCAAAAATAATAGCACTCCTTACCTACCCTTTTTTAATAGCAATTGCTATGTTTTTAGGGATTTTTGGAGGGCTTATAGCTGGAGTATATGGAGGATTTGTCTCACTCGATGAATTTATAAGAGGATTGCAAGAAGATTTTATACCATTTCACTTGGTATATGCTTTTGTTAAAACATATGTCTTTGCCTTTATATTAGCCACAGTACCTGCGTGGCATGGCTACTACATGAAAGGTGGAGCCCTAGAGGTAGGTAAAGCTAGTACCAAGAGTTTTGTCTGGACGAGTGTACTTATTATCCTTGCAAATTACATCATAACCCAATTACTTTTAAGCTAATGATAGCCATAGATAATCTAAAAATGCAGTTTGGTTCTGAAGAAATTTTGAAAGGAATTTCTACTGTCTTTGAACAAGGAAAAACCAACCTAATTATTGGTCAAAGTGGGAGCGGAAAATCTGTGATGTTAAAATGTCTCATTGGTTTATTAAAACCAGTTTCAGGAATTATTTCATACCACAACAAACCAACTGATCAAATGAATCTCGAGCAGCAGCGTATTCTTAGAGAAAATATAGGCATGTTGTTTCAAGGAGGTGCTCTTTTTGATTCTATGACTATAGAAGAGAATATTATGTTTCCCTTGCGCATGTTTTCTGACCAGAGTACACCAAAAATGATCTCTCGAGTAAATGAGGTACTAAATAGAGTAAATCTTGATGGTGTAAACAATAAATTTCCTGCAGAAATATCTGGAGGAATGCAAAAACGGGTCTCTATTGCAAGAGCTATTGTAAATAATCCTAAGTATCTATTTTGTGATGAACCAAACTCTGGGTTAGACCCAAAAACAGCCACTGTGATTGATAATCTTATTCAAAGAATCACCCATGAAAATGATATTACTACCATAGTGGTTACTCATGACATGAATTCTGTTATGGAGATTGGAGAACGTATTAATTTTCTTAAAGATGGTATGCTTGTATGGAAAGGAACACAAGAAGAAATCTTTAAAACTCAAAATAAAGATGTTACAGACTTTGTATACTCTAGCAACTTGTTTAAAAAAATAAGAGATGTACAAAATAACAAAACATCTTAATCAAGCACAAGGCTATCTGCAGGTACTTTAAATTTTAGCCATTCATACAGCCGTTTCTTGTCTGCGGAAACTTTATTAGGAGATAAAGAATCTTTCCATTGTGCAGTAAAGACAGTGAGTGTGTCAATGTTATTAAAATCTGACACCAACTTTATTGAAAAGCTTAAACTCTTCAAACCATCATAATTTATGCGAGCTTCTTCTGCTATGGACTCAAAAGGAATTTGGTCTGCTTCTAACACACTAAGCTTTGCAAGTTTTTCTTCTAAAAAAATTATCTTTTGATTTTTACTCATCAAATCCAGAGAATCCCTAAAGCGAAGTTCTGCTATATATTTCACTTCATCTTTATAAGAATTATCTTTACTACTTTGATTTAACAGGAGATTTACTTCTTGTAAATCTGAATAGGTAAGCATACGTTTTTTTAGAAAATTCATAGTCATTTCCTCAACTTGATCTGCTCCAAAAGAAGTGAGTTCAATAGTAGAAATGCCACCAGGGTTAAATTGATATGCTGCATATTTCTTAATGTAATTTGCATTTGGCAAAGCACTTAATTCGTTTTCAATAAACTGTTTTGCAGAATTCTCAAACGTACTTTCTTTATATACTTTATAAAAAGTATACGCTGGAAATACCATAACAAGCAATGCTACTAATGAGGCAAATCTAGCTGTGTTTTTTCGCTTTAAAGAATTTACGTATCGTATCATAGGAAAACGCAATACTTTAAGCACAAGAAATGTAGCAATAGCAATAAAAATTGTGTTGATGATAAATAAGTACATTGCGCCACCAGCAAATGCCAAACCGTTAGGGTTTCCTATTAAAGCTTCTGAAAGACCATAGCCTACTGTACATAGCGGAGGCATTAAAGCGGTAGCAATAGCAACTCCAAATATAACACTAGCTATTGTACCTTTTTTAGTTCTTGCAATAATCAATGCCAAACCACCAAAAAATGCTATCAAAACATCTCTTATATCTGGTTGTGTTCTAGCTAAAAGCTCTGAAGATTCTTCCCTTAGTGGAAAAAACCAAAAAAACATAAATGCTGTAAAAACACTTAGTATAACCATCACCCCAAAATTAATAAGAGACTTTCTAAGAGTAAAAATATCATTGATAGCAATAGACATACCTATTCCTAAAATTGGCCCCATTAAAGGTGAAATAAGCATAGCGCCAATAACCACAGCAGTAGAATTTGCATTAAGACCAATTGATGCTACAAAAATAGAGCAAATTAAAATCCAAGCAGTTGCTCCTTTAAAGGGAACATCATTTTTTATTGCCTCTATAGTTGCATCACGATCTGTGTCTGCTCTAAAATCAAGAAGCTCAATAAAAAATGCTTTCAAACTTTTTAATAGTCCTTTAGCATCTTGACGAACTTCCTCTTTATTTTGTTCAAGCTCATTAGTCGTATCTTCTTTCATTTTTTTTTAAATTAAGAATGCTATTAATGTATCTTCTATTTTAAAAACTCAACTTCTGCATTGGGTTGAAACAAGTATATTTTTCCGGTAGCAACTTCTAAACACTCATAACGCTTCACTCGCTTATTACCACGCTTAAAAATTTTACCATTGTAAAGTCTGAAATTTCCACCTGCAGGAATCTCAAAGATATAATTTTTATCATTTACTGGATCAAACTGTTTTAATGCCAAAGACAACCTAGCATCTGTATCACTGCTTGCCTTAGGGTTTTTAAAATGTAGGGCCAGTAAGGGCAAAAGTTGAGATGGAAACACTTGCGGGTTTATAAAAGGCAACATGAGTTGCTGAAATGTAAATTTCCAATGTGTTCCGTGGGGTTTAATGTTTCTGCCAAACTTTTTAAAAGCTACTAAATGGGCTATTTCATGTATTAGCGTAACAAAAAAACGGTACTTGTTTAAACTTGCATTGACCGTAATTTGATGTTGCCCATCTTTTGTTTTTCTATAATCACCATGACGTGTAACACGCTCATTAACAATTTTAAGATATACATCATTTTGTTTAATCAGTTCAAAGGCAGGAAGTACCGCAGCCTCTGGAATGTATTTTGACAGCGCTTCTATCATACACCTATGGAGTTGAGCTAGAAACCTCTAATACTTTACCATTATAAAATGTGTTTCCTGTCAAAGAAAAATCAATAATATACTGTGCCATCTGGGTAGCGGTTAAAGGAGCCTTATATCCAGGAAATGCCTCCTCTAACATTTCGGTTTGCACGGCGCCCAAAGCCAAAACATTAAAGGAAGGACCGGTTTGTTTAAACTCTTCTGCCAGTAGCTCTGTAAGGGTGATTAACGCACCTTTACTGCTACTATATGCAGCTAGTCCAGGAAACTTAGCGCTTCCCTGTACGCCTCCCATACTGCTTATATTAACTACATGGCTTGATTTTTTAAAAAAGGGTAAAACGGCTTGGGTTAGAGAGAAAACACCAAATACATTTACATCATAGCTTTGTTTGAAGTCTTCTAGGGATAGTTCCGAAAAAGGTTTATTTACCAAATATCCTGAATTATTGATAAGCACATCAACATGCTTCCACCCTTTCTGTTTTAAAAAAAGCGGTACTTTTTTAATAGCATCGGGATCTGTAATATCACAAGAAAAGCAATGACAGTTGGTAATCTCTAGCCCAGATACTGGCGCTGCATTTCTTGAGAGAGCCAACACATTATGCCCAGCTTGAGCAAGTATAGCAACCATTTCATAGCCAATACCGCGAGAAGTACCTGTGATAATTATATTTTTCATAGTTATTTTTTAAAGGTCATGACAAATATATCTATTGTCAAAATAATACCTAAATATACAAAATCCCTGAGCCATCTATTTAAGATTTCTAAGGGATTTTAAGGATTTGAAAATTTCAGAAAAACTACACAAACATAGTTACTGGATTTTCTATGTAATTACGCAATGTTTGTAAAAATTTGGCTCCAGTAGCTCCGTCAACGGTTCTGTGATCACAGGCTAGGGTCACTGTCATGGTATTACCCACAGCAAGTGCTCCATTTTTAACAACTGGCTTTTGTATAATTGCCCCCACAGATAAAATAGCCGAGTTTGGCGCATTTATAATAGAGGTAAATTCTTTAATGCCAAACATACCTAGGTTACTAACGGTAAAGGTACTGCCGTCCATCTCTTGTGGTGTGATTTTTTTGTTTCTTGCTTTGGCGGCCAACTCTTTTACATGCACACCAATTTGAGAGAAACTCATTTGATCTGCAAATTTTAAAACAGGTACAAGCAGGCCATCATCTACAGCAACAGCTACACCAACATGAATATGCTTTGCAATACGCATTAGTCCGTCTGTCCATTGGCTATTTACTTGTGGATGTTTTCTAAGAGCCATAGCACACGCTTTTACAATCATATCATTGTAGCTGATTTTAACATCTGGCGCACTGTTTATGGCAGCTCTTGATGCCATGGCGTTATCCATGTCAAGCTCAATGGTTAAATAGTAATGTGGTGCAGAGAATTTTGATTCACCCAAACGCTTTGCAATTGTTTTGCGCATTTGACTGTTTTTAATTTCTTCAAAACTTTCAACTCCAACTGGAGTATATTGCGCCATTGCTGTAGCGGATGGCTGGTAATTTTCTATATCACTTTTTACGATACGACCATTTTCTCCAGACCCTTTTACAAGCTGCAATGAAATACCCTTATCTGTTGCCATTTTTTTAGCAAGTGGTGAAGCAAATATTCTTTGTAATGAGGAATTTGTAGACGCAACTTCTTTCACCACTTGGGTAACAGGTGCAGCTACAGGTGTCTCTTTTACTGGAGCTGGTGTTGGTGCTGATACTGGTGTTGCATCTGGCGCCGCTTTCGTAGCCTGAGAGATGCCAGAAACATCTGTTCCTGCAGGCCCAACAATTGCCAACAAGGCATCAACTAGAGCTGTTTCACCTTCTTGAATCCCTATTTTTAAGAGTGTTCCTGTATAGAAAGACTCAAATTCCATAGTTGCTTTATCTGTCTCAATTTCAGCAAGAATATCACCCTCCTGGATACTGTCTCCCTCTTTCTTAAGCCATGTTGCCACAGTTCCTTCTTCCATAGTATCACTAAGCCTTGGCATGGTAATAACCTCAACACCTTCTGGAATTGCAGCCGCCTCAGCGGTAGGTGCAACCTCCTTTGTTTGTTGGGTATCTTGATGAGATACTGTATCTGGAGCAGTTTGTGACGAACTAGGGTTAAGGTGCATAGAAATGTCTTCTCCTTTTTCACCAATAATTGCCAATAGCGCATCCACATTGGCTGTTTCGCCCTCCGCTATGCCTATATATAAAAGTGTTCCTTCATGAAAAGACTCAAACTCCATCGTAGCTTTGTCTGTTTCAATTTCGGCAAGAATATCACCCTCACCAACGGTATCGCCAACGCTTTTAAGCCATGATGCTACCGTTCCTTCTTCCATGGTGTCGCTTAGTCGCGGCATTGTAATTATTGTTGCCATAGCTTATAATTTATGAGGTAAAAATGGATAATTTTCTTGGTCATATACAACATCATACATGACACTTTTTTCTGGATATGGAGAATCTTCAGCAAATTTCTCACACTCACTAACCATCTCTTTTACCTTTTTATTAATCTTTTCGATGTCCTGTTCTGTTGCCCATTTGTTTTCATAAATGTTATGAAGCACATAATCTATAGGATCTTCTTCTTGCTTTTTTGCAACTTCTGTTTTGGTGCGGTAGTGCTGTGCATCACTCATAGAGTGACCTCTGTAGCGGTAAGTTCTAATCTCTAAAAAGGTAGGTCCTTCTCCTCTTCTTGCACGCTCCATAGCCTCATCCATTTCTTTAGCAACAACATCTGGCTTCATACCATCAACTGGCTTACAAGGCATCTCGTACCCTAAACCAAGTTTCCAGATATCTGTATGGTTGGCAGCTCTCTCTACAGATGTACCCATGGCATATCCGTTATTTTCACAACAAAAAACCACCGGTAATTTCCAGAGCATTGCCATATTAAAGGTTTCATGTAAAGAACCTTGACGTACTGCACCATCACCCATGTAACATAGCGTAACAGCATTATCTCCTTTGTATTTATCTGCAAAAGCAAGACCTGCTCCTAGAGGTATTTGTCCTCCAACAATACCGTGACCTCCATAAAAACGATGTTCTTTAGAGAAGATATGCATAGAACCCCCAAGACCTTGAGAAGTTCCAGTTGCTTTACCATACAGCTCTGCCATTACCCTTTTAGGGTCAACACCCATACCAATAGGTTGTACATGGTTACGGTATGCTGTAATCATTTTATCTTTGGTTAAGTCCATGGCGTGTAATGCGCCGGCCAAAACAGCTTCTTGACCGTTATATAAATGGAGAAACCCTCGTACTTTCTGATTGATATATACTTGCGCTAATTTATCTTCAAACTTGCGCCAAAAAAGCATGTTTTCATACCAAGCTAGGTAGGTTTTTTTGGTGATTTTTTTCATACGTATTTTGTATTATTTTCTTTGCAAACTATAACAGTAAAGCAACAGCAAAAATAACACATTAAATACTTATACAAAAGCAGTAAAAGTCTTAAAAAAATGTTTGAAGAGTTAAAACTTTTAAAAAGTTACTTTAGAAACGAGCTGTCAAAAATTAAAGGCAACAAATCTTTTACAGAATTAGCCCTTACAACTTGCCCTGTTTCGCCCATAAAATAAACTTTTATTGGCTCTTCTTGATTAACCTCATACTCTGCCAATGCCTGTCTACATGACCCGCAAGGAGGTGTTGGGATAAGCACCGTATGGTGCAAGGACCGAACTGTTATAGCAATGTTTTTAATAGCCACACCTGGGTAGGTAGCTCCGGCATAAAAAACAGCTACACGCTCTGCGCAAAGTCCAGAGGGATAGGCGGCGTTTTCCTGGTTATTACCCTGAACAATAACACCATTGGCTAGTTCTATAGAAGACCCAACCATAAAAGAAGAGTACGGAGCATAGGCCCGATCTCTAGCCTGCTTTGCTGATTGCATTAATTCCTGTATTGCAACGGGTAGCGTTTCAACACTATCATACACGTCAAGGACAATAGAAATATCAAGTTTTTTCAAAAGTAATTTTCTTTTAGGTTATGTGAAGATACATTAATTGAATCTTGTTTAAAATACAAATTCCAAATTCATGATTGAATTTGGAATTCGTATGATAATTTTTAAGCGCTAGAAGTATTAGTATTCATCATACTGCTCTCCAAAATTAAAGGTAAGACCAAAGCGAAGGGTTCCTTCTAATGGGCTTATTACCTGTGATGTTGAAAACAAGTAAGATAAATCAATATTTATAGAAGTATATTTAAATCCAGCACCAAGAGTTGCAAATTTACGCGATCCTTTTTCATCACTTTCGTTAAAGTAACCGAGTCTAAATGCAAATGAGTCTTGATAGGTATACTCGGCGCCAAGAGCCCAAGTAAATTCTTTTAATTCTTCACCAAAGCCATCAGGGGCATCTCCAAAAGAAGAAAACACACCACTCACAAAACTTTCGTTGTAGTAATCATCTTGGCTGTTAATGGTGCCATCCTCATTGGAGTCACTAGGTGTTGGAACCAATAATTTATTTACCTCTACAAGGGCAGAGACTTTATTGTATTGATCTAAAATAAAATCAAAACCACCACCCAAAGCCATATTGGTAGGAATATTATTTTCTTGACCCGTTTCATCATACTTTAATTTAGGCCCAATGTTTGAAAAATTAAAACCAGCCCTCCAACGTCCATCAAAACTATCATAAGGAATCTCTTCACTTTGATAATATCCAGCGATATCTACAGCAAATGTGTTGGCTGCACTTGCATCTTCTATTGCAGTTTGAAGTTTTAAATCACTTCTTATGTATCTACCAGCTACTGCCATAGAAAAACGCTCACTGAGTTTCAAAGAGTAGGATAAATCAAATAACAATTCATTTGGTTTTACAAGCAGAGGCTCTTGATCTGCAGTTTCCCGTAGCTCTATTTCTCCGTTAGAGAAATATCTGAAAGATGCAGCAACTGCACTTCTTTCATTTAATCTATTGTAATAGGTAATGTTACCCAAAAATATGTCGTTTACCAATTTACTCAAATATGGGGTATAGGTTACCCCTATGCCTTGCTTGTCTTTTGCGAAAGCATATTTTGCGGGATTCCATTGTTGAGAAAAAGCATCTGGCGCGCTTGAAACACCAATATCTCCCATACCCGAAGATCTAGCATCTCCTGCAATTAACATAAATGGAACTCCTGTTGTAATAACACGTTGGTCAATATTTGATGTATCTTCCTGAGCAAAACCCTTAAAGGTTACCAGGGCTATCAATAGTACTACTAATACGTTCTTCATGAGGTGAAAAAATTTTAACAAATATAATTTTAATTTTTAAAGGATGACCAATTTTTCAAATTTTTCGGTCTGCTGGTTAGTTAACGTAGATTTCACAGTTATCTTATATACATAGACACCTTTTGCTATCTTTTGCCCGAAATTATCAAGTCCATCCCAAGTAATGCTCCTTGATAAAAACCCATCTGTATTTACCAATTGGTTTTGTGTCCAAACCACTTTTCCAGTAACTGTAAAAACTTGTACTTGCACCTCTAGAGGTTCAAAAGGTCTGTTGTGATTAAACCAAAACTCTGTGTAATTAACAAAAGGATTAGGGTAATTAAGCACACGAGTAATCTCTAACACATCATTGCCCGCAACTCTAAATTCAATATCTTGGGTTGATGAGTTGTTATAAGTATCCCAAGCCTTTACAGATAAAGTGTGCAGCCCATCTTCAAGATCTCTTAGCTTAAAACTTGCGGTTCCTTTGGTGTAATTATCTACATCGGCCTGGTAGTAATCATTGAGTTTAAAAGGGTTTGCCTGGTCCCCATCCAAAACAGCAATTAAATCATGTCCAATACCACTAGCTGTATTAATACCATTGGCGTCTTCAAGCTTTACTATTAAATTAGGAGCGTCATTGGTCACTCCTCCAGAGATGAAATTTTCATCATTCATAAACAGTTCAATGACAGGTCCTGTGGTATCTGTTCCGGCATTTGCATTAAGACCACCTACCTTTATATCTAGATTAAAGCCATTGTTGTCTCTTAGTAAGCCGTTTTGTTTGGAATAGAAACTAACCTTACCATTGCCCACTGGTATTTGTACATCACGAGGCACAATAAAATCAAACTCGAATTGGCCATTACTTACACTGGCCTGACCACTAAATATAGTCTCCCCAAGGGTAGAAAAATTAAGTATTGCTAACTCGCCACCTACTTGGGTGCCATCATTACCTAGTGTTTGACGCGCTATACGCTTATCAAATACCTTAGCCTCTAGAACACCATTATAGTTTATAGCTACAGACCCATCTGCGTTTAGAACTTGACCACCAAGGGTTACATAACCTAGGCCTTGCAATACATCTGATGTGCTAGAAATTGGAACACCATTAATGGTGGTTAAACGAATGTCTTTCTTTGGAAATGCCAAGGGTAATGCTGGGTCTCCAATGTAGAAAACCACACGCCTGTTTTCATTACTACCAGGAAGATCGTTTTTTGCTTTTCTAAGCCCAACTGCTGGCACATCAGGAACTTCTTCTCCAATACCAAAAATTTCGTCTGCCAAGAGATCATTAAGATCTGCGCCAACCTGCACGCCAATAGAACGCGTGGTTGTAATGAGTGATATAGCACCCCCTTCTTTATTCCAATAGGTGAGTTCTCCTGCGGTAATTCTGGAGGGCAAATCAAACTTTGTAAACTCACAAGTAACCGTGACCACCATAGGTAAGGTATTTGGGTTTCTCAGAGAAGTTGCGGTCTCTTTGGTATAAATAAACTCTTTGGCAAGACCATCTTCACCTCCGTGTCCAAAATAATTTACAATAAGCGCACCAACTTCAATATCATTTTTTAATGCAGCATTTACATCTGGATATCTATTTCCACCAGCAGATGTTTGCTGCTCATAGGCATCCATGTAAATTTTCTTAACATTCACAAAAGGCTTCTCTAGGGTGATTCTGTCAGACAATTCGTTTAAAGTTACTTGTAGCTTATTAAACTCCCAATCTATATCAACATCATCAGAAACCATGATAATATTATTTCTCCAATTTCCATAAGATGCTTGTTTCTCATAATTTACAATTTTATCTATCATAGCATTGGCAAGTGTTACATCGTCTGCTAAAATTCTACCAAAAGCAACGTCCACCTTCTCATTAGACCCCATAAGGCCTTCGTCATTTCCGTTGGAAGGATCTGCGCCCATCATGCCGAAAAAATCGTCAGACATATAACTTGTCCAGGTACTAGAACTAAACAGTGTATGAAATGTAGGAACTACCATATTATTTCCAGGCAATCTATTTTTATAATCAATAGAGGAATCACCCAAAATACCTACGTACTTAATTCTGTTTTCTGGCGCCGATGCATTTTCATAAATATAGCGCACTAAATTCCTGATAGCCCCAATATCTTGTTTTCCGCTGCTAAACTCTTGGTAAATTTTATCCAGGGTAACAACCTTAACCTTAAGACCCCTTTGAGCTTTGTGATATTGAGCTAGCCTCTGGGCTGGTTGCAGTAAAAAGGGCGCCGTAATAATTAAATAATCTATATCCTGGAAATTTCCATCTTCGCCCTGAAAAATGGTGCCTTTAATATTTTGATTTTGCACACTAGAGTCTGAAACCGATACAGGTGTGTAATAATCTTGGGGAGAAACAGCAACATATTCTCTAAGTGATCCCAGTTCTGCTTTAAAAGTGAGTGTGTTTAAGGCCTCATTATTTGCTTTTGCAGCAATAGCAGTTGTATTTGTTACATCCCAAACTTGTGATATTTGGGAAGCACTAGCAATGCTATATTCACCTATCCCAAAATTTGTTGCAGCTAGATTATACCTGAATGAAAACTGCTCACTCCCCGCAATTAATTGACGCTCTGCGCCAATACGTATATAATCAAGATACCCTATACTAGAGGGGTTACTGCCATTGTTGTAAAGCAGGTTAACTGTAACGGTCTCACCACTAGCAGGCACAATGTAAGGAGCGGAGTTTTGGCTTGACGGCCTATAGGAAAGCAGCGTTGAACCAGAGATAGTTCCAAAATTAATTGGGTCTATTGCCGTACCATTTAAAGAAACTGCCATCGATGTTGCACTCTCGGAAGCAGAAGCTACATTTATATTTACTTCAACATCAGATCCTAGCACAATATTAGGGAACTCGAAGGCATAGCTTTGATCATCCTGGATATCAAACCTATTTCCAAACCATCTGCGCCCTACCTTTGCAGGACTAAAATCATCCACTTCATGAAATTGGTAATCGTTAAATGTTGTAATAGCATCTCCAGGGCCAGTGGGTTCATTTAAAGGTGAAATCCTCAGACCTGGATCACCACCATAAGTAATATAATAAAACGCCTGATCACTGTAGGGGTTGATGTGAGTGTCATTTTCTTTATCATACCCAAGGGTGCTAATACCATAAAATAAAATTTGATCTGTGGCATCAAAAGAGCCATCCTCTTGCCCTATAACTTGTATGGAGTTTTGGGGCAAATCAAAAAGAGTATTGTTTTTGGAGTTAAGTAGTGGAAGTGGCTTACCTCCATGGCCATAAATTTTAATACTTCGTGGATCTACAGTAGCAGTATTGATTCCTAAATTATCTAAAAACCCTTTTGTGATAAGATGTACTCCCGTTTTTTCTACTTTAAACTTATACCAATCTCCTGTGGCCAGCACAGAATTAGAAACAGGAATCTTTAACCCCTTGGGAGCTGTATTTGGAAAGTATTTGTAAGAAAGGGAAAAAGAACGCACTTTTTTTATTTGCCCATCTAGATTTACAAGGGGCGATAGTGATACTATGGTATAGATTTGATCCCTCCCTTTTTTACTTGTGATTTTTGATTGGAGTCTTTTTGGTATATCTGAAATGGAAACTAGCTCAAGCTCTTTTGAAGAAACAGCATCATACTTAACATTAGTAACCTTCAAAGTGGCTGGATTTGCAAAACCAGTGTCTTTCCACTGCTGAGAAAAGTCTATAGCCTCTTTAGTAAGGGTTAGTTTTAATCTTTCAAAAGCCATTTGTTTTGAAGATTTTTTTACGGCTGTACTATTTACCAATGAGGATGTAGGTGAAACAAAAGAAGGCCTGGAAATTTCATTTTCCCAAGATATGGTACCGTTTTTTGTTTGAGAGAATGCAGATGCGCTACAAATCAATAAACCTAAAAATAATAAAATGTGTTTCATGAGTAATTCTAACGCGTCAAAGATACAGTTAGTATGAAGTATGACTAAAGTTTTTTTGCCAAATTTAATAGCATACATACTAAAATACGAACAAAATCGTTTTTCAATGGTTGGTAGAACAAAAAAGTGAAAACTAACTACTAATTAAATATAAAATAATATTGGAACTTTGCCGTTAATCATTATATTGCAAACCCATACTATTCATAATTTAAACTATGAACTTGACAAAAAAATTAGCCTTTAGGCTGCTTATTCTATCACTTACAACAACATTGTTTGTAGGTTGTAACAAAACAAGAGACTATAAAGATAGTTCTCGTGCTACCGGTTGGTCACTTAACTCTAAAGAGGGAGGACCACAAAAAAACAGCAAATACAAAGAGCAAGAAACAGGTCCTGGACTTGTTTTTGTGGAAGGTGGTACCTTTACCATGGGTAGAGTACAGGATGACCCAATGCATGATTGGAATAATACTCCAAATCAGCAACATGTTCAATCTTTTTACATGGATGAGACAGAGGTAACCAACTACATGTACCTTCAATACCTTCAATGGATAAAAGAAGTATTTCCTCCAGAAAACGAAAATTACCGTAAAATCTATGAAGGTGCCCTGCCAGATACATTGGTGTGGAGAAACCGTTTAGGATATAACGAAGTAATGACAAACAACTACCTAAGACATCCTGCGTATGCAGAATATCCTGTAGTAGGAGTAAGCTGGATCCAGGCAGTAGAGTTTAGTAACTGGAGAACAGATCGTGTCAATGAGCTTATTTTAGAAAAAGAAGGCATCACAGCAAGAAATGCACGTTACGGCTTAAACGACGGAGAAACATTCAGTACCTCAACGTATCTTAATGCGCCAACACAAACATATGGCGGTAATGACTCATTAACTAGAGGTGGAAATAGATCTAAATCTATTGAAAAAAGAAGTAAAGACAGTACCAATTTATACATACAAAGAAAAGATGGCCTGTTAATGCCTGCATACAGACTCCCTACAGAGGCTGAATGGGAATATGCTGCTATTGGTCTGGTGAGTGTTCGAAATTTCAACAACTATAGAGGTAGAAAAAAATACCCGTGGGATGGACAATACACTCGTTCTGGAAAAAGAAAAACACAGGGAGATCAACTCGCAAACTTCAAACAAGGTGATGGAGATTACGGAGGAATAGCTGGATGGAGTGATGATGGTGCAGATATTACTGCAGAAATTAAATCATACCAACCAAATGATTTTGGCCTATATGATATGTCTGGAAATGTTGCAGAATGGGTTGCAGATGTTTATAGACCAATTGTAGATGATGGTTTTAATGACTTTAATTACTACCGTGGTAATGTATATACTAAAAATGCTATAGACGAAAACGGAAAAGTAAAAATTGTTACTGCAGACTCTATCGTGTATGACACCTTAAGCACTGGTAAAGTAATCGCAAGAAACTTACCTGGAGAAATCCTCCAAGTACCCGTAGACGAGAACGAAACCTACTTAAGAACACAGTTCTCAACTAGTGATAACCGTGACTACAGAGATGGAGATAAAGCATCTACTCGTTTCTATCAATCTTTCGGTGAGCAAGAAGACGAAGTTGTAATAGATCCAAACAAGAGAATGTATAATTCTCCAAATCATAAAGTTGGAACTCTAGATGAGAGTGAAGGTGGTGGAGTAGATCGTGAATTTGACAAATCTTCTAGTAGAACATCTATGATAAACAATGAAGTTCGTGTTTACAAGGGCGGTTCATGGAAAGACAGAGATTACTGGCTAGACCCAGCACAAAGACGTTATTTCCCTCAAGATATGGCTACAGACTATATTGGGTTTAGATGTGCAATGTCTCGAGTAGGATCAAAAACTACACAGCCTAAAAGAGCTAGACACTAAGAGTTTTATACAACACACAAAACCCTCTTTGGTACTATACTAAAGAGGGTTTTTTTTATATATTTACTTTTCATGAAACTAGAAACAGTATACTCTTATTTTTTAGAAAGCACTGGCATTTGCACAGATACCAGAAAAATAGAAAAAGGGTGCTTATTTGTGGCACTAAGAGGTGATAATTTTAATGGCAATAAATTTACCCAACAAGCACTAGACAAAGGTGCCTTTAAGGTCATTATTGATGATATCTCACAACATAAAAACACTGGAGAAACCATTCTTTGCAAAAACAGTCTAACACTGCTTCAAAAACTCGCTACCTACCATAGACAAGAGCTAAATGTTCCAATGATTGCCCTAACGGGAAGTAATGGAAAAACCACCACTAAAGAAATCATCAACGCTGTTTTGTCTAAGAAATTCAAAACTACCGCTACCCTGGGAAATCTTAACAATCACATTGGTGTGCCTTTAACCTTGCTGTCAATGACCAAGGAGACTGAAATTGGTATTGTTGAAATGGGAGCAAATCATAAAAAAGAAATTGAAGCCCTTTGTGAAATAGCACAACCTAATTTTGGGTATATCACTAATTTTGGAAAAGCGCATATTGAGGGTTTTGGGAGTATAGAAGGTGTAATTGAAGGGAAAAGTGAATTATACAAATACATTAGCAAAGAAAAAGGAACACTATTTTTTAATGCCGATGACCCCATACAAAACAAATTACTTGGCAACTATCCTTCAAAGGTTGGGTTTAGTCAAACCAAAAAAAACTTTTATACCTTAAAACAAATTGATGCAAATCCCTATGTAGCGCTGCAGGCAGCACAAACAAAAATTACCTCTAACCTTATAGGAGCTTACAATTTCACAAATATTTCTGCTGGGGTACTTATTGGTGATTTCTTTGATATCCCTTTAAATGACATCAAACAGGCCATAGAAGAGTATTTGCCCACTAATAATAGATCTCAATTAATCACCAAAGGCAGTACTCAAATTATTTTAGATGCCTACAACGCTAATCCTACAAGCATGATGGCTGCTTTGCAGCATTTCAATACAATAAAGACGGCCTCAAAAATGGTGTTTTTAGGAGATATGTTTGAGCTAGGAGAAACAGCACAAGAAGAGCACCAAGATATTGTAGATTATCTTTCTAACACCAATATAGATGAAGTTCATCTTATTGGCTCCTATTTCAGTAAAACAAAATTCCAGGCAAAAAACATCTACCAGTACACCTCTTTTGAAGCCCTAAAAAAGGCTTTTAAGAACAATATAACTAAGGATGAAACAATCCTTATTAAAGCTTCTAGAGGTATGGCGCTGGAGCGTATTTTGCCACTGCTATAAGGCCTTAAAAACAAAGATGGTTTATTGCATAAATAGACGTCATTTTTATAAAAAAGCCAAACCGCTTTTAAACAGCTAATTAGAGATTTTAGGTGAAGTATTTTAACTTATTTTGAACTATTTGTTTGTGGGTTTTAAAATCTAACTTATATTTGCACTCGCTAACAAGGTTGGGGCGCATAGCTCAGTTGGTTCAGAGCACTTGGTTTACACCCAAGGGGTCGGGGGTTCGAATCCCTCTGCGCCCACCAATACAGAGTCCACTCAAAAGAGTGGACTTTTTTTATGCAATAAATAGTGGTTACCTTTAAGGAGGTTTTAGAAGTTAAGCATCCCTGAGCTGGCTATTTAAATTTAAACAAACACTATACAACCTCAGCCACCACAAAAGTACTTCCGCCCACATAAATCACATCATTGTTTGCGGCAGTTTTTAAAGCAGCTTTTACTGCCTTTTTTACAGTACTATACGATTTGCCAATTAGGTTAAATTCTTCCGCTTTTTGGTTTAAGATAGCAACACTCATGGCTCGTGGAATATTTGGAGCGCAGAAATAATACCTAGCATTTGGTGGCAACAATGGCAATATAGCCCCTAGGTCTTTATCTCTAACAACGCCAAAAACAATGTGCAATACTCCTTGATTTATTTGTTGCAATTGTTTGGTGGTAAAAAGTAAACCCTCTTTATTGTGGGCTGTATCACACACCAAAGTAGGCAAGGTTTGTAATACCTGCCACCTGCCTAATAATCCTGTGTTAGAAACCACAGACCCAATACCTCTTTTGATATCTGTTTGTGAAATCTTAAAACCCTTTTTTGTTAGTGTTTTTAAAGCGGTTAAGGCGGTGCGCTGATTTTTTACTTGGTAATTTCCTTTCAAATCACAATCAAATAATGACACTTCTTGTTTTTCTGCAAAAGTAATCGGTGCACTTTTTTGTTTGGCCACTTGCAGAAAAACCTTTTTTGTATCTGGATGTAACTCTCCAATAACAACAGGGACCTTTGATTTTATAATACCTGCTTTTTCTTTTGCAATTGCCTCTAGGGTAGTACCCAAAAACTGGGTATGGTCTAGACCTATATTGGTAATAACACTTAGCTCTGGGCTTATAATGTTAGTACTATCAAGCCTACCTCCTAGCCCTACTTCTATAATTGCAATATCAACCTTACTTTGTGCAAAATAATGAAAGGCCAACCCTACTGTCATTTCAAAAAAAGACAACTTGTTGTTTTTGAAAAAATCTTGGTGCTTACCTACAAAAGAAGATACTTTTCTCTTTGAAATCATTATTCCATTAATTTTTATACGCTCTCTAAAATCTTTTAAATGTGGAGAAGTATAAAGGCCTACCTTATATCCTGCTTCTTGCAAAACAGAGGCCATCATATGGCTGGTAGATCCCTTACCATTAGTTCCAGCTACATGGATAGATTTAAATGTATGATGTGGGTTGTCAAGATAATTTGCCAGCAATAAGGTATTACTCAAATCTATTTTATAGCCAGCCATACCCACATTTTGATACATGGGAAGCTGTTTAAAAAGCCAATTTATTGCTTGCAAGTAGGTAATAACTTATTTTTTTATGAGTTTGTGAGTTGTGCCAGTACCATTTATAGCTAGCCCAAGATAATAAAGCCCTCTAGGGAGCTTAGACACATCCAAAGTAGCCTTGTTTAATGTGGCTGGTAGTGTTTTTTGAATCATTTTCCTGCCAAGTGCATCAAATACAGTTACCGCAATATTTTCTGCTTGTTGTAGAAAAGAAATCTCAACGGTATCCTGGGTAGGATTAGGAAATAATGCTACGGAGTCTTGTAGGGCTTGATTGTTAGGACCTAAAATATTTTCTGCAATATTTATTTTATAGCTTGATCTTCCATACGTTGCAGCATAAAGATACTCACTGGCTTGATGAATATGCAGATCTGTAACAGGCACAGAAGGTAAATTTGCAGCCAAAACATTCCAAGAATTTCCTTGGTCTGAAGAGGCAACTACTCCAACATCTGTTGCAACAAATAAATTGCCATAACTGTCTTTAACAATATCATTGATAGGAATATCAGGAATCCCTCCAGAGATGTCCTCCCAGGTAGCTCCGCTGTTTTCGCTTTTAAAAACATGTCCTAGATTTTCTCCAAAACGATACCCAGAGTAGGTAGCATACACGGTATTTACATCATCAGGATCTGCAAGGACACTTGTTACCCATCTATTTGGTAGGCTGGCCGAAATATTAGACCAAAACGCACCTCCGTTGTCGGTAGTCCAGAGGTTACCATCATCTGTTCCTACGAATATAACATTGCTGTTTATAGCTGAAACACTTATGCTAATTATGGTTCCAAAGGTTAAATTACCCTCATAAGGTCCATCGGTTAGATCTGGACTTATTACAGACCAATTTCCAGCTGCATTTGTCGTTTTATACAAACGATTTGCTCCATAATAGAGGGTTTGAGAATCTGAAGGATCGAAGGCTATTGGTGTATCCCAATTTTTTCTGTCACTATTTGAAATACCACTCATGGCACCAAAAAAAGAAGCGCCGTCGTTTATAGATTTACCCAAATTACCACGCTGTGATAAAGCATATATTACATTGGTGTTGTCTGGATCCACAAGTGGCTGGAAGCCATCACCGCCATAAATGGGATTCCAATTATCTGTATCTCCAGTGGTGGTGCGTATGGTGTTATTATCTTGTGCGCCAGCATATATCTTACTATCGTCTTGGGCATCTACATGAAATCTATACAACTGTGTAATGGGCAATGTAGTATATTTTAAGGATGTGTTTCCCCCATTTTGACTTTCATATAAACCTCCATCGTTACCCAATAATATGTTTTGTGGATTGTTTGGAGAAAATGCCATAGCATGTTGATCTACATGTACATTAGAAAAAGAATTACTCCAACTCTGTCCTCCATCTGTAGATTTTTGTACCCTAAAATCTACATTATAAATAATATCTTCGTTGGTAGGATCTACATAAATACCCCGAAACCACCAGTGAAATCCAACATTTGTTAATTGGCTTGAATTACGGGTTTCCCAAGACTCTCCTCCATCTGCAGAACGGTACACTCCCTGGATATTACCTAATGCATCTGCATATCTAGCATATAAAACAGCTGGATTAGACTCAGAAATAGTAATACTAATACGCCCTTTTTGAGCACCTTGCGATGGTAGGCCACTTGTCATCTGTGTCCAGGTTAAGCCGCCATCTATAGACTTGTAAAGACCAGACTCTTCACCACCGTAAATTCTATTATTTGGTCTTCGTTCTCGCTGCCAAGCGGCGGCATAAACAATAGCTCCATTGGTAGGGTGTATGGCCATGTCTATAATGCCCGTTTTATCACTTATAAATAATACTTGATTCCAAGAGGCGCCACCATCAGTGGTTTTATAAACCCCTCTATTGGGATCATTTTTAAACAAAGGGCCCATAGCTCCAACAAAAATGGTGTTGTCATCATTAGGATCAATAAGCACCTTACCTACACTGCCCACATTGGGTAATCCTCGAGGCTCCCAAGACATTCCACCATCTGTAGAGCGGTACACACCATCACCATCATAGGCCAAAGAGCCTCCTCCTGCATTTACCTCTCCGGTTCCAACCCAAATGGTGTTTGGATTGGTTTTTGAAAGCTGCATATCACCAATAGAGAGTATTTCTTGATCATCAAAAATAGGATTGAATGTAGCACCGCCGTCTATGGTCTTAAAAATACCACCAGAGGCAGTACCTACATAATAGGTATTAGCGTCATTTAAGGGAATTTCTACATCTGTTATTCTACCTCCAGTATTTAATGGCCCCACAAATTCCCAGAGCTCAGAGACTGCCTTTTCTTGTGAACTATTTTTCTTTTTCCACTGCACTGCTTCTCTAAAGGCACTTGTATTTAATTGCCCGCTAGGATACGCGCGTTGCATGAACATGAAATCATGAGGCGTGGTTTGATCAACCTCTGCCAAAATAGTTTTTGTTTGGTTAGTACAAGCAAAAAACGATAGTGCAATAGCACCTATAAATAACTTTTTCAATAGGATATATTTTAACGTTAAAGATACCAAAAAGTCTCTACTTTTTTTGAACAAATGAAAGCACAAAAACAGACTTATTTTAAAAACAGAAAAAACAAAACGATCTAAAACGGCAGAACATTTCTGCTGTACAACAAGGCCAAATGTTAAAGTTTTGTGCATTTCATCGAATAAATATGTATTATATCGGTTTAATTGAATATTCTATTTATATTTAAGTCCCCAAAACAAGCAAATGATAATACAAACTGCACTAGCAGTTGCGAAGATTTTTAGGTGTAAATGAAACATAAAGTAAGAGATTGAAATAACATCTCCTCTAAAAAGAAACATTAACAACAAAAAGGATAGCGCTAATTAGAATTTTTTGTTTTCATAAAATCTAAAAAAAAGCATTTTTTCAAATGCTTTTTTTTTGTGTGCTAATTTTATAAAACAACTAGAAAAGAATTCTAGTCTATCTAAAGCCCCGAAGTACCACCTGTGAGCAGTATAAAAGCTATAGAACCTGCGGCAAAACCAATAAAGGCTAACCAAGATATCTTTTTGAGGTACCAAATAAAGTCTATGCGTTCCATACCCATAGCGGCTACACCTGCTGCAGAACCAATAATAAGCATACTACCTCCTGTACCAGCAGAAAAGGCAATGAAGTGCCAAAGTAGGCTATCTGTTTCTGCGGTATACATTCCCATGGATGCTGCAACTAGTGGAACATTATCTATAATGGCAGACAAAACCCCTAACAACATTACCACAATGTCTTGAGAGGGTATTGCTCCATTTAAAATTTCTGCTAAATAACGTAAGGTACCTACAGGGTCTCCATTTTCGGCAACACCGTACACCAAGCTCTCCAGTCCAGCAACTGCCATAAGGATTCCTAAGAAAAATAAAATACTTGAAATTTCAATACGAGATAATGCCTTGTGAGCAGAGTACAGATGGCGTCTTTCTTTACTAAAATCTTCTTCTGGGTGTATGTATTCTGAAACTAGCCAAACAACCCCTAGAGCCAACATCATACCTATATAAGGAGGTAAATGGGTAAGTGTTTTAAAAATAGGTACAGACACAATCATTGCTAGACCTAGAAAGAGCATCTTTTTACTACTTAACAGTCTTCCAGAATCTGTGTCTTGATCCAGCTCTACTTGTATCTCACCCCTGAAGGCAGGTAAATAAGAAGCAATACTAAAAGGGATTACAAAACAAATTACAGAAGGTATTACTACATATTTTATAAGTCCTAAAGCAGTCACATTTTTGGCAATCCACAACATGGTGGTAGTTACATCACCAATAGGAGACCATGCCCCACCTGCATTAGCAGCAATTACAACCATGGCCGCAAACCACAAACGTTCCTCGCGCTGAATAATTAATTTACGCAATAGGGTAACGAGAACAATGGTAGCTGTTAAATTGTCAATAATTGCAGAAAGAATAAAGGCTAAAATTCCAATAATCCATAACAATCTTTTTTTGCTTTTAGTGCGTACAGCACTCTTTAGGATTTCAAAACCGCGATGCAAATCAATAATCTCAACAATGGTCATTGCTCCAATTAAGAAAATTAAAATCTCTGCTGTTTTCCCTAAATGATGCAATAAGGTATTTTCAAACCCGTGTTCGGCTTGCTCACCGCCCAAGGCAAAATTAAACACGTTGTCATAGGTGTCTATAACATCAAACCAACCCGCATGAAAGCCTACTGCAAGCACGCCCCAAATAAGTGCAGCCATTAAAAGCGCAGGGACTGTTTTATCTAGTCTTAGAGGATGCTCTAGGGTTATTGATAAATAACCAATTACAAATATTAAAATAATGAGTGACGTCATAAATTGTATACTGAGTACTAATTAAACTAATTGTTTTAAAGCAATTTCAAAAGCAGTTTTACTGATGTTGGTTTTGCTATTATTGGCCTTGTATGTGTCTTCAATGGCCTTTTTGATGGTTTGTGAAGTATCATTAAAAATTGCCTGGTCGGTCATTTGTACCTTTCGCTCCATAAAATAAGCAAACACACGTGCCATACCACAATTACTAATAAAATCTGGAATTAAAGAAACGCGCTGATCTGTGTATTCCATAATGCTTCCAAAGAAAATCTCTTTATCTGCAAAAGGCACGTTTGCACCGCAAGATATAACTTCAAGCCCATTTTCTATCATACTTGAAATTTGGTCTTTGGTTATCAATCTAGAGGCTGCACAAGGAGCAAAAATATCACAGTCTAATGTCCAAATTTGCTCGTTCATTTGCTCAAAAGAAAGCATGTTATCTGCCACTAAAGTATTCCCATCTTTTTGATGGTATAAATCTGTAATTTGCTCAAAGGAGAACCCATCTGGATTAATAACACCGCCAACACGATCAATTATCCCTACTACTTTAGCTCCCATTTGGGCCAAGTAATAGGCAGCAGCCGCTCCTACATTTCCAAAACCTTGAACAATTGCTTTTTTACCTTTAACATCACCTCCATAGATTGTATAATAATGATGCACCGCTTGGGCAACACCAAAACCTGTAATCATGTCTGCAACAGTATATTTTTTTGAAACATCTGGAGAGTAACTTGTGTTTTCAATAACCTTAATTACTCCTTGGCGCAACTGTCCAATTCTGTTTATTTTATCTGCTTGTGTAGGATTAAAATGCCCGTTAAAGACACCTTCTTGTGGATGCCAAACACCGCTTTGTTCTGTAATGGGGATAACTTCGTGAATTTCATCTACGTTTAAATCTCCACCGGTACCATAGTATGATTTTAATAGGGGTGACACTGCTTTATACCAACGCTCTAGTACACCTCTTTTACGAGGGTCTTGTGGGTTGAAATTTATACCAGATTTGGCGCCACCAATGGCAGGACCACTCACTGTAAACTTCACCTCCATGGTTTTGGCCAATGACAAAACTTCATTTTCATTTAAACCTACACGCATTCTGGTTCCTCCACCAGCAGCACCGCCGCGAAGTGAATTAATAACAGTCCAGCCCTCTGCCTCTGTTTGAGGGTCTTTCCAGTGAAAAACAATTTCAGGCTCTTTTTCTTCGTATTTTTTTAGTAATTCTTTCATAGTAGTGTATGCTTTTGACTTATTTTTTATTTTATTATCTTTTTTGAGATACATTTCCTTTTACCTACAAGAACAATCATTGAACCAGTAAAGAAAATGTATAAGAAATAAAGCGTAGCTAAAGCTGTGTCATGAAAAAATATTTATAGTTTAGACTATCTATGTAAGTACAATTTTAAAGCAACTAGTGTATTAACAATGTCTTTAAATTTATTTGCTAAGACATACACTATTTAACATTTAGACAAAGATAAAAAAATGAGGTGTGCCATAAGTTCATTTTCTTTAAAATTTAAATCTCTTTAGTAATGAAATTTAAAAATCACCTACAGAAAATCCCTAGAGGTCTGTGTTTTTAGACATTTTAATTTTCGTGTTCAATCTGTTCCCACATTTTTGCACTATTGAGTCTAAAAGTGCCTACATAATCCCAGGTGCATTCATTGGGCGCAATTAGAGACAGCCAAACATCACCATTTTTTTTACGATATAGAAAATAGATTTCTCCCAGAACAGGCTCAAAGCTAAATTTGGCATTGTATATTAAATTGTTGTACTCAAATTGTTTCATCATCAAATCATATTCTGCTTTGAGATCATCAAATTGAGATTTAAACTGGTGGTTTACTTTGTGGATATTAGCATTTTTCCAAGAAGTGATATCTTCTGGAATAATAGCAGGAGCACCCAAGTTTGTTGCATAGGGCGTTAAAGAAGCGCTATACTTTTGTGTTTTTTGATCAAAGACTACTTGATCTGGTTTTTTTTCTTTGGATGCGGGCATGCGCTAAATATAGTTTTTATCAAAGATACTTTGAAGAGAGAGAATTAAATTAAGATTTTGAAAACTTTAAGATTTAACAACTACAATAAAAGCTAGTTGAAATTTAATTTAAAAAAACAACACCACTGCTATGATTGTGACTTGCTCCTGTTACACTAGACAAACAATTTACCTCATCTCTTAATTTTAAAACTCCTAAAAGGCCAAAAATTAAAGCCTCTTTAAATTCTATGAGTGTTTTACTGGGCACTACCAAAGAAACATTAATCTGGGCTTTTATTTGCTCTAATAAGAAACTGTTATAAGTACCCCCTCCTGTAACTAGCACGCTACTACTAGGGTTAAATTGCTTGGCTATTTGGCTTGCAAAATGCGTAACACAGGTTCTTAAAATATCTACTTCTTTTGCTTGTGAGGCTTTTAATATAGGCATTATCTCTCTGTGCACCCATTCTACACCTAAAGATTTTGGAGCAGGAAGTTTATAATAAGGTAAGGCATCTAGAAGTTTTAGTACATCGGGCAATACCTTGCCAGATTTCGCTAGCTCACCTCCAGAGTCAAAGGGGTGTGCTAATTTTTGAGCATAGTGATTCATGACCACATTTACAGGACAAATATCATAGGCAATAGATACCCCACTGCTTACTTTAGAGACATTTGCAAACCCACCCAGATTCAGACAATAATCATATTGCGAAAAAAGCAATAGATCACCCAAAGGCACTAAAGGGGCTCCTTGCCCTCCAAAAAGTAAATCCTGAACCCTGAAATCACAAACAACTGTTTGCTTGATAATTTTTGAAATCTGCTCCAAATTACCAATCTGTAATGTGATCCCTTGATCGGGCCGGTGTAAAACGGTATGGCCGTGACTACATACAGCATCCAAATCTTTAATGTTATTCTCTTCAATAAATGTTTTAATAATACCGCCCAAATACTTGGTATACCCCAAATCAAGTTGAGTTAACTCCTCTGGAGAGAAATCAACTGCACTTTGTAACCTACTCTTCCAGTGGTTTGAGTATGCAATGGTTTTTGCAAGGGGCATCTCATAGGTTATTTTTTCATGCATATCAAAATAACAAAGCGCCAAATCAACACCATCAAGAGAGGTGCCACTCATTACACCCAACACTTTATAACGCTGTTTTTTCATACCCTAAATATCATAAAAAAAAGGCAATACATAACCAGGATTGTAAAAAATATTAAGACTTTCAGAGCGTTTATAACAGCAATATTAAAACACAATTAACACCATTTATAGCATCGAGACAAAAAAGCAACAATTACACATTTAGCAACAATTGGGCTTTTGAGAATTAT
>Ga0209193_1000115_pt1 | contig 58188 bp, 53 predicted proteins | sample COGITO_mtgs_1003_FD_185515 | JGI IMG/M metagenome (GOLD analysis project Ga0209193, IMG submission 185515) | Pelagic marine microbial communities from North Sea - COGITO_mtgs_100330 (SPAdes) (version 2) | ecosystem: Environmental > Aquatic > Marine > Epipelagic ...
TAATCTACATTATCATGAAGAAAAGAATTGTTAGACTTTAATTGAATATCTTCATTGTCATCGGTAGCCAAACTTGTTTTAGATTTACTGATGGTTGAACCTGTGTCATCTAAACTTATTCCTAACCTCTTATAGGCCGGCTGACGCTCTATATCATCGATGTTTTTATTTAATTGATCTGTAAATTTATAATTGAATCCTTTCATCTTATTACGTCTATCTTCAGCCCGCTTTTGAAGTTCTGTAATGGTAAGACTTAATGGTGAAACCTCCTCGCTAGTTGCAGCTATTTCATTAATTTCCGTCTGTGGAAGCGATGTTTTTAATTCAAATTGAAGTTCCTCTTCAACCTCTTTTTCAGCTTTAGATATAGAAGAACTTTTACCAATAGTTGGTTGGATATCAAAGTCTTCTAATACATGTCTCTTGAGGGATACTTCATCATTTTCTAATATGATTTCTTGAGCATCATTAACTTCTATATCTAAAATTTCAGAGGTTAACTCAAAACGAGTAGTAACATCATCTATTTTATTTTCTTCATTAGTATTTAAAGGAAGATCAAATAATAAATCTGCTTGAATTTCTTGTGGTTCTTCAACAACTATTTCTTCAGTTTGTGGTGTGGTGTTGGTGATGATAAAGTCTTCTTCAGAAATAGCCTCAGAAAGAACCTCATCATAAATAACAACACTGTTTTTAATGAACTCGGAAGTAGGAATTAAATCCATTTGAATTTCATCCTTGATCTGTGAATCCTGAATTTCATCGTCATCCTCTAATACATGTATGATCTTCTTTTCAAAAGTACTATTTATCTCATTTATAGGATGAGATTTTGGGGCATTATCACTTGAAAAGTCATAAGTGGCTTTTTGTTCATCTTCTAGGGTATGAACAATTTTCTTTGCCTCTGTATTTATAATATTGTTTTGCTGATCAGCAGCAAATCCAGTAGCAACAATTGTAACAGATATCGCATCTCCTAACTCATGATCTTCTCCAATTCCCATGATAATATTAGCTTCAAAACCAGCCTCTGCTTGAATAAAATCATTAATCTCACCTATCTCATCAAGTGTTACTTCAGTTGCTCCAGAAACAATTAATAGTAAAACGTTTTTGGCGCCTGTAATTTTATTATCATTTAATAAAGGAGAATCTAATGCTTTTACAATTGCATTCTTAGCTCTTGAAGTACCTGATTCTTTTGCTGATCCCATAATGGCAGTTCCACTTTTAGAAAGTACAGTTTTTGCATCATGTAAATCAATGTTTTGTTTGTAGTGGTGTGTAATTACCTCTGCAATACCTCTTGCCGCAGTAGACAATACCTCATCTGCCTTTGAAAATCCTGCTTTAAAACCAAGGTTTCCATATACTTCTCTTAATTTATTATTATTTATAACAATTAAAGAATCTACATTTTTTCGTAACTCATCTATTCCTACTTGGGCTTGTTTTGATCGCATTCTTCCCTCAAACTGAAAAGGTATTGTAACAATTCCTACAGTAAGAATATCCATATCTTTTGCAACTTTAGCTATAATTGGTGCAGCTCCTGTACCTGTACCACCTCCCATTCCAGCTGTAATAAATACCATTTTGGTTTGGGTGTTTAACATCTCTTGAATTTCCTTAATGCTCTCTTTTGCAGCTTGTTCTCCAACCTGTGGATTAGCTCCAGCACCAAGCCCTGAAGTTAAATCAACGCCTAATTGAATTTTATTGGGAATTGAACTGTTTTCTAATGCTTGTGCATCTGTATTACAGATCACAAAATCTACCCCTTTGATGTCTTGCTGATACATGTGATTAACAGCATTACTTCCTCCACCACCTACGCCAATAACTTTTATTGTATTGGATTGTGATTTAGGCATATCAAATAAAATGTTATCGAATTCTGTACTCATAAAAATAACTTTTTTATTTTGTTTGTTTATATATTCTTTTCTAATTACTCTGCGTTATCTAAAAACTCCTTCAATCCGTCTGTAAACTTGTCAAAGAAAGATTTCTTTTTAATTTTTGGCTTTACCTCTAATTCTTGCTCTGTAAGCTCCTCAGTATTTTTTTCAGAAACATTAATTTCATCCTGTTCCTTCTCCTCTTTTGAATGATTTTCTAAACCTTGCATTAACAACCCTACTGCTGTTGCGTATGAAGGACTAGATAGGTCATCATCAGAGTTTCCAGCTAGATGTTCGTTGGGGTATCCTATTCTAGCATCCATTCCTGTAATATACTCTACTAATTGTCTCAAATGCTTCAACTGAGAACCACCTCCTGTTAAAACAATTCCAGCAATTAATTTTCTTTTTTGTGTTTCATGGCCATAATTTTTTATTTCTAAATAAACATGCTCTATAATTTCTTGAACTCTAGCATGAATAATTTTAGAAAGATTTTTAAGTGTAATTTCTTTAGGTTCTCTTCCTCTTAATCCTGGAATAGAAACTATTTCTGTTTCCTTATTTTCACCTGGCCAAGCAGATCCAAATTTTATCTTTAACAATTCCGCTTGTTTTTCTATAATTGAGCATCCTTCTTTAATATCTTCTGTAATCACGTTTCCACCAAATGGTATAACAGCTGTATGACGAATAACACCATCTTTAAAAATTGCTAAGTCTGTTGTTCCTCCACCTATATCTATTAAAGCAACACCAGCCTCTTTTTCCTCCTGACTTAAAACTGCTGAGGCAGATGCTAGAGGTTCTAAGGTAATGTCTGATAAATCTAACCCTGCGCTTTTAACACAGCGTCCAATATTTCTAATGGAAGAAACTTGACCAACAACGACATGAAAATTTGCTTCTAATCTACCACCATACATTCCTATGGGCTCTTTAATTTCAGACTGACTGTCTACTTTAAAATCTTGAGGCAGAACATGAAGGATTTGCTCACCTGGCAGCATAACTAGTTTGTGAACTTGATTTACAAGGTTTTCAATATCGTTTTCGTCTATAACCTCGTCTGCATTTGCTCTTGTTATGTAATCACTATGATGTAAACTTCTGATGTGTTGACCAGCAATACCTACAACAACATCTTCAATTTTTTGGCCAGATACGCCCTCAGATTCTTCAACCGATTGTTGTATGGATTGAATCGTTTGGGTAATATTACTCACTACACCTCTTTTTACTCCTAAACTTTTTGCCTTACCAATTCCTAAAACCTCAAGTTTTCCATATTCGTTTTTGAGTCCAATCATAGCCACAATTTTTGTTGTACCTATATCTAATCCAACGGCTATTTTATTATTTTCCATATCCTGTTATTTTTTCACCAACAACTTGATTGTGATATTTAATATTTATGGTTTTATATTTATGTATTGTACTGTCTAAAAATACTTTGCTATAAAACGCTTTTAACTTTTTTATTTTACTGTCTATTTCAGTCAAATCACCGAAATTAATTCTATAATTACCACTTCTAACAGTAAACATGTATTCATTCTGAGCCTTTAATTCGATTCCAATAATTTCTTTACTCAAGAAGTTGTCTTTAACTATTTTATTAAGTAAAACAATTAGCCTAGAGACTTCTTTTTCATTACTAACCCCAGTAATTACTGGAACTCTAGCTGAAAAATTTTCAGAAATTGGAACTTTTACTGCCTGTGAATCAACATAGTAAGACGAATTACCATCAAGTATTCTAGCTATGGGCTCTCTTTGTTGAATTACTGTGTTTAGATTCCCGTCTACTGTTATAAAAAGCGAAACTTTTTCAACATATGGGTTTTCTAAAACCCGTTCTTCTAACATGTATAAATCTATTACAGATTTTGCTTGTTTTTTTACTCTTGCATTGTTTTGTATTAACAATTTATTAACTATTTGTTCAGTTAAAAAATAAGGCTCTTTTGAATGAAATTTAACAACTGATTTAGTGATGATTTGTTGAGAATTTCTCTCGTTAGAAAAACCATATAAAAAACCTATTCCTCCCAGTAAAATAGGAAGAATAATGTATTTTATAATTTTTTTTAACTTCATAATTTCTATGCTAGAATTAATTCTGTTTTAACATCCTTGACCATCTTTCCAATGTCTCCTGCACCCAACATTACCACAATAGTAGCCTCTGAATTTTTAATATCTTTTACTAAATTTTTTTTAAAAGTGATTTTTTTATTCTTGTTAAGAATTTTTTCTAGTAACCATAAAGATGTAACCCCTTCAATTGGTAATTCTCTTGCTGGATAGATGTCTAATAATAATACTTCATCAAACTGAGCTAAAGCCAATGCAAAATCTTCGACAAAATCTCTAGTTCTCGAAAATAAATGAGGTTGGAATATCACAACATTTTTTTGTGTTGGATAGAGTTCTTTAATAGCATCATAAACCACATTGATTTCTGTTGGGTGATGTGCGTAATCATCTATTAAAGTAAGTGCATCTGTTTTTATTTTATACGAAAAACGTCTCTCTACACCCTTAAAACTTTTTAGTGATTTTTTTATACTGCCTAGAGAAATTCCATAGGAATCTGCCATTGCTATAGCAGCTAGCGCATTCATCATATTATGTTTCCCTGGTAATGAAAATTCTATATCAGAAATATGGTTGTTTGGTGTTGTAACATCAAAAATATAATATCCGTCTGCTCGTCTAATGTTTGAAATTTGATAATCTGCGTCTTCATTTAAAGCATAACTCAAGCCTTCAACACCTGTCCCTTTGGCAACAATTAAAACATCTGACACTAGATTTGCAAATTTTTTAAAAGAATTGATTAATAAGGAATGCTCTCCGTATACATCTAAATGATCTGCGTCCATAGAGGTTATACAGGCAATATTTGGTGATAACTGTAAAAAAGATTGATCAAACTCATCTGCTTCTACAACCGAAATCTTTTTAGCACCAAAGATTAAGTTAGAGTGATAGTTTTCAGAAATACCTCCTAAAAAACTTGTTGCTTCATAGGGTTGCATAATGTGTCCAAGTATTGCTGAAGTTGTGGTTTTTCCATGAGTACCTGCAACTGAAAAACAAAAGGTATTCTTAGTTATTAATCCTAACACCTCTGCACGCTTCATGATTTGAAAACCTTGATTTATGAAAAAATTTAATTCTATATGATCAGATGGAACTGCAGGAGTAAAAACAACTAATGTGTTTTTTTTATTTTGAAATTTCTTTGGGATTGAGGCTACAGCATCGCTGAAATGAATTTGAATTCCATTTTTTTCTAAATTAGAGGTAACCTCAGTTTTGGTTTTATCGTACCCCGCAACATGTTTTCCTGTTTTAGAAAAATATCTGGCCAAAGCACTCATACCGATACCTCCAATACCAATAAAATAGACATTATGTATTTCTTTTAATCTCAAAAATCTACTAATTTTTCTACTTGATTTATAATTTTATATGTTGCATTTGGTAATGCTAATTCTTTTATATTTTGACTTAAACTCTCCTGCTTTCCTTTATCTTTTAACAATGTTTCAAAAACAATAGGAAACGTCTCTAATTCATTTTCTTTTAACAAAATAGCACCGTGTTTTTCTGCAATTGATTTTGCATTTTTTGTTTGGTGATCTTCTGCAACATTTGGTGAAGGAATAAAAATACTTGGCTTACCTACAATACATAATTCAGAAACAGAACTCGCTCCTGCTCTTGAAATAATAATATCTGCTGCCGCATATGCTAGATCCATTTTATTAATAAATGCATGAATATGAACGTTTTCTTCTTGAGCATATTTTTTATACTCGTCATAATATAATGTACCACATTGCCATAGCAACTGAATATTATGTGCTTTGAAAAAAGAAATATTCTTTTCAATTAATTGATTTATTGTTCTGGCTCCTAAGCTACCACCTAACACTAGTAGAGTTGTTGTTTTTACTTTTAATTTAAAAAGTTTATGGCTCTCTTGGATCTTATCCTTTTGATGTATGTTTAATAAACTAGCCCTTACTGGGTTGCCAGTTTTTACTATTTTTTTCTTTGGAAAAAATCGCTCTAATCCCTCGTAAGCAACACAAATTACAGATGCTTTCTTACTCAGTAATTTATTGGTTATTCCAGGATAAGAATTTTGTTCTTGAATTAATGTTGGAATTTTTTTTATGGTTGCCATGATTAATGTTGGACCACTTGCAAAACCTCCTGTTCCAATAACTATGTCTGGCTTGAATTTTCGAATTATTTTTTCTGCTTTAAATAAACTATACACAAGTTTGCATGGAAATAATAAATTCTTTAATGTTAGTTTTCTTTGAATTCCAGAAATCCATAATCCAATAATTTGATATCCTGCTAGAGGAACTTTTTCCATTTCCATTTTATCCTTAGCGCCAACAAAAAGAAATTTTGTTTCTGGATACCTAACCTTTAATTCATTTGCAATAGCAATTGCAGGATAAATATGCCCTCCTGTTCCACCACCACTAATAAGAACGTTAATCGATTGCTTCATGTAAAATATCTAAAGGATTATCATCTAAAATTGTTTCTTCTGTTTCTGTCTTGGATGCACTAACACTTAAAATCATTCCCAAAGCAAAGCATGTCATCCAAATAGAGGTCCCTCCACTACTAATTAGTGGTAAGGTTTGACCTGTTACAGGAAATAAATTTGTAGCAACTGCCATATTTATTCCGGCTTGAAATATGATGGGTAATCCAACCCCAACAACGAGTAAAGTTCCAAATATTGTTGTAGCTTTTTTAACGATAATAAATATTCTAAACAATAACAAGAAGTAGACAAATACTATGAGAGCGGCTCCCACCAATCCATATTCTTCAACTATAATCGCATAAATAAAATCTGAAGATGATTGTGGTAGGAAATTTTTCTGAATACTCTTTCCCGGTCCTTTTCCTAAAATACCTCCGGTAGCAATTGCTATTTTTGCTTTCTCGACCTGGTACGCTTCTTGACCATCTGAATTGGAAAAATTTTCTATTCTATTTCCCCATGTATTTACACGATTAGGCATAGCATCTGGAAAAGCTTTTGCAATAAGAATAAATAATGCCAGCACTAGAAAACCTGTACCCAAAATATATCCAATATACTTAAGTGGATAACCTCCTATAAAGGCTACAATTAAAATCATGGAAAATATAATGGCTGTAGTAGAAAAGTTTGCGGGTAAAATAAGCATTAAGATTAAAGCAACAGGCACCCATAATTGCACTAAACTTTCTTTAAAAATAATTTTTAAGTCTTTATTCTTGGCTAAGTATCTTGCAGTGTATACCATTAATACTAATCCTGCAAGGGTAGAGGTTTGAAAACCGACTCCAATAAATGGTATCCTGATCCATCGACTTGCATTAGCTCCCCCAATAGTAGTTCCTTGAGCTAATGTATAAATTAATAAGAAAAATACAATGGGTAAAAGTAATACAGACCCACCACTAAAATATCTATAAGGAATTTTATGAACTGCATAAATGATTGCAAATCCCATAATTAATAAAACAACATGCTTTACCAAGTATCCGAGAGTAGAGCCTCCAACAATACTAACTAAGTTGGCGCTAGCACTATAAACAGGCATAAATGAAAATAAGGCTAAAATAGCTACCAAAGCCCAAATAGTTCTATCTCCTTTTATATGTTTGAAAATTCCTTTCACCTACTTTTATTGTTTCTGCAAAGCAGTATTCTATTTAAATTATTTACAAGCTTCTAACAGCACTTTTAAATTGACGTCCTCTATCTTCATAGTTCTCAAACAAATCAAAACTTGCACAAGCAGGAGATAATAATACTGTATCGCCCGGTTGAGATAATTTGTATGCAACTTTAACGGCTTCTTCTGCTCCTGCAGTCTCAATCATCATATCTACTACGTTATAAAAAATAGCCTTTAATTTTTCATTGTCTTCACCCAAGCAAACAATAGCTTTTACTTTCTCTCTTACTAGAGGTAATAGATCTTCATAATCGTTTCCTTTATCTACACCTCCAACAATCCAGACTGTAGATTGCTCCATACATTCTAATGCATAGAACGTAGCATTAACATTTGTAGCTTTTGAATCATTAATAAATTGAACACCATTAACTTTTTGCACATTCTCTAGTCGATGTTCAGCACCTTCAAAATTGGCCAAACTATCTTTTATTGACTGACTTCTTACATTTAACAATTGGGTTGCCAATGCACCTGCCATAGTGTTTTTTACATTATGTTTTCCTTGTAATTTTAGATTAGATATACTCATACTAAATTCTTCTTTATTTAATTTTATTACTATTGTATCTTCTTTTAAAAATGCTCCATTATTAACTTCTTTTTGTATTGAAAAAGGAATTAATTGAGCCTTAATTTTGTGATTTTTTATCCATTTATTTATTGTTCTGTCATCTGCATCATATATCAAAAAATCATTTTTTGTTTGATTTTTTGTAATTCTAAATTTTGAAGCAACATAGTTGTTGAAATCGTAGTCATATCGATCTAAGTGGTCGGGGGTAATATTGGTTATAATCGCAATATGAGGCCTGAAATTTATAATTCCGTCTAATTGAAAACTACTCAACTCTATCACAAAACTGTCAAAGTTTTGTTCTGAAACTTGTTGAGCAAAACTGTTTCCAATATTGCCTGCAATACCAACATTTATATTTGCTGCTTTTAGCAGGTGATTTGTTATGAGTGAAGTCGTTGTTTTTCCATTCGATCCTGTAACACCAATAATTGTTGCCTTCGTGTAATAAGATGCAAACTCAATTTCAGAAATTACTGAAACTTTTTTCGATGTTAAGTCCTTAACAATAGCAACATTATTAGGAATACCAGGGCTTTTAACAACTAAATCAGCATTTAAAACTATAGGTTCTGAATGTTGATGCTCTTCAAAATTTATTTCATGATGTAAAAGAACTTTTTTATATTTTTTTGCAATACTTCCGCTGTCTGAAACAAAAACCTCATATCCTTTTTGTTTTCCCAAAATAGCAGCTCCAACACCACTTTCTCCTCCACCAAGTATGACTAATTTTTTCATTATTTATCGCTTCCTATATTCTTAGGAATGGTACTACTATCTTAATTTTAATGTTACTATTGTGAATACGGCTAATAGAATTCCTACAATCCAAAAACGGACTACAATTTTACTCTCGTGATAACCCGATTTTTGATAATGATGATGTAGTGGTGACATTTTAAAAATTCGTCTCCCTTCACCATATTTTTTCCGTGTGTATTTGAAATATGAAACTTGTAGAATTACAGATAAATTTTCTATAACAAAAATTCCAGCAAGAATGGGTAATAGTAATTCTTTACGGATAGATATAGCTATTACCGCTATAATTCCTCCTATGGTTAAACTCCCTGTATCTCCCATAAAAACTTGAGCAGGGTAGGTATTATACCATAAAAACCCTATTAAAGCACCAGCAAAAGCCAATATATAAACTGTCATTTCCCCAGAATTTGGGATGTACATGACATCTAAATAATCTGAAAAAATAATGTTTCCAGACACCCAAGCAAAAATTGCTAAAACAACAACTATAATTGCTGATGAGCCTGTTGCTAAACCATCAATTCCATCTGTAAGATTGGCACCATTAGAAAAAGCAGCAATGATAAAAATTGTAATAAATATGAAGACTATCCATCCATATTTTTCATGTCCTTCGCCTAAAAAACTTAAAAAACTAGAGTAGTCTAATTCATTATTTTTAAAGAACGGAACAGTTGTTTTTGTTGATTTATGAGCCTCGCCAAAAACTTGTCGTTTCCCACCTTCTTGAACTATTTGTTGGGCAATTGGTAACTGCTCCTTAATGGTTACATTATCATTAAAATAAAGTATGGAACCTACAATTAAACCCAAGCCTACTTGACCTAAGATTTTAAATTTACCTTGCAGCCCTGATTTGTCTTTTTTAAAGACCTTAATATAATCATCTAAAAAACCTATTAAACCCATCCAAATGGTTGTTATCAATAAGATGATGATGTAAATATTAGTTAACTTTGTAAGAAGTAAAACAGGTATCAATGTTGAAAAAATGATAATAATTCCTCCCATTGTTGGAGTCCCTGCTTTTTGAATTTGACCCTCTAAACCCAAATCTCTTATGCTTTCCCCAACTTGCTGTTTTCTTAAGAAATTGATGATTCTTTTTCCGAAAATAGAAGACACTAATAACGCTAAAATAAAAGCTGTAGCAGCTCTAAATGTAATAAATTGAAATAGTCCTGCTCCAGGAAAATTAAAATGTGTTTCTAAGTAATCAAATAAATAATAAAGCATGCTATTTTTTTAAAAGATTAAAATATTTTTTCACTTCCACCAAGTCGTCAAAATAAAATTGTTCTCCATTGATTTCTTGATAATTTTCATGACCTTTTCCTGCGATTAACAAAATATCTCCAGCTTCTGAAAATTTACAAGCAGTTTTAATAGCTTGTCTACGATCTAATATTGTTATTGTTTTTATTAAGTTCTCTTCAGAGACTCCTACTTCCATCTCCTCTAAAATAGTTTCTGGATTTTCTGTTCTAGGATTATCAGAAGTGAAAATTGATTGTGTACTTAATTGAGAGGCGATATGGGCCATCTTTGGTCTTTTTGTTTTATCCCTATTACCTCCACAACCAACAACAGTGATTAATTTTTCATTGTCCGTTCTAATATCATTAATGGTCTCTAATACATTTTTTAAAGCGTCTGGCGTATGAGCATAATCTACTATAGCAATTACTCCAGTGTCTGTAATAAAATGTTCAAATCGCCCACTTACACTTTCTAATTGACTTACAATTGTTAATGCCTCTAACTTATCCATACCCAATTCATAGGCAGTACCAATAATCGCTGCTAAATTATAGGCATTAAAATTTCCAATTAATTTTGTCCAAACTTCTACACCATTTATAGACAACAAGGTTCCTGAAAAACTTTTTTCAATGATTTTGATCTTATAATCTGCTAAGGTTTTTAATGCATATGTTCTTTTTTTAGCCTTAGTATTTTGTAACATTATTGCCCCATTCTTATCATCTAAATTTGTTAATGCAAATGCTGTTTTAGGTAAAGCATCAAAAAATATTTTCTTTACATCTCTGTAGGAAGCAAATGAGTTGTGATAATCTAAATGATCATGAGAAAGGTTCGTAAAAATCCCACCTGAAAAATCTAATCCTGCAGTTCTTTTTTGATGAATTCCATGAGAGCTAACTTCCATAAAACAATGCGTTACCCCTTGAACAACCATTTGATTCAAATAATTATTTATCGTTACAGAATCTGGAGTTGTATGTGTACTTTCATATGCAATTGTATCTACTAGAATCTGAACCGTAGATAAAAGACCTACTTTGAAGCCAGCTTTTTTATGAAGTTGATACAACAAAGAAGCTATGGTTGTTTTTCCGTTAGTTCCCGTAACCCCTATAAGTTTTAATTTTGATGATGGATTATCATAAAAATTTGAGGCTATGATTGCTAAAGAAGTATTTGAATCATCTACTTGAATAAAAGTTATGTTATCCTGTTTTTTTTCTGGTAATACTTCACAAATAACTGAGGTTGCACCCAAGCGAATTGCTTTATCTATAAACAAGTGACCATCTACTGAAACTCCTTTTTGAGCAACAAATAATGAACCTTTTTTTACTGCTCTAGAATCAAAGTCTATTTGAGATATTTCTAAATTGGTATCTCCGTAAATTGTATTTACAGAAACTTTATACAATATGTCTTTTAATAACTTCAACTATGAAAGATTTAAAATTATAGTTGTTCCTTTTTTTATTGGCGACCCTTTTTTAAGAGATTGACGTCTTACCTTTCCAGTTCCTCTAACCTCTACTAATAGCCCAAAATTCTCTAATAATGAAATTGCATCCATTGCTGGCATTCCGGTTACATTTGGAATAATCTGATTATTTTTTGTTGTTCCATATTCAGAATTAGCATAGGAGTCTAGAATTCTTTTTGATGAAAAGTTTCCATCAACAATATCATCTTCAATTGGAGTACTTGTGTAAATCTTCTGAGCAATCTCCTTAAAAACTGGAGCGGCTACAGTAGCTCCATAATATCCTTTTTTCTTATTAGGATCGTGAATAACTACAATGCATGAATATTTTGGAACATCAACTGGAAAAAAACCTGCAAAAGAGGCCACATATCTTTTGTTTGAATACCCGCCAGAAATTGTATCACCCTTTTCATTAACATGTCTACCAACATATTTTTTTGCTGTACCTGTTTTTCCTGCCATTGAAAAATTGGAAGAGTAAATATTATTAGCGGTTCCTTTTTTAACTACATTTTCTAAAACCTTTTTTAATTTTCTTATCGTTTCAGGTTTAGCAATTTGAGGGTTTACAATTTCTTTCTGGAAAGATTTTTTAATTCTATTTTCTTTTCTCAACTCTTTTATAAATCTAGGCTTTACCATCTCTCCATTATTGGCAACAGCATTATAAAACATTAATGTTTGCAGTGGAGTAACAGCAATGCTATACCCCCATGACATCCATTCTAAACTAATTTTATTCCATCCTGGTTTACCTGGGTAATAAACAATTGGATTACCTTCTCCTTTAATTGGTAATCCTATTTTTTCTGTTAGACCGTACGCTTTTAAATGTTCTAAAAATTGTTCTGGATTATCATCGTAGTGTTTTCGTATTAATTTAACAATCCCAACATTAGAAGATACCTCAAAAACTCTTGCGGCTGATATTTCACCATATCCCCCCCTTTGAGAATCCTCTACTTTCTTTCCATGAATATATATTCTCCCTTTTTCTGTATCCACAACGGTTGATGTGTCTATCTTTTTATCATCCAAAGCTGCCATAAGACTGGCTAACTTGAATGTTGATCCAGGTTCATGAGATTCCCAAACTGCATAATTTCTTTTTTCGTAATATTTACCTTTAGAAGTTCGTCCTAAGTTTGAAATTGCTTTAATTTCTCCAGTTGAAGTTTCCATTACAACAGCACAGCCGTGTTCTGCCTCAAAAAATTCTAATTGACGAAGCAATGCATGATGGGTAATATCTTGAATATTTACATCTAGAGTCGTAACAACATCATGCCCGTCTATTGGTTCTTTTTCATTGACATCATTGATAGGCTTCCACTGTCCTTTTGCTATTTTTTGTTTCCAACGTAAACCATCCTCTCCTTTTAAATATTCACTAAAAGCTCCCTCAATTCCTGCATCACCTCTTGCATCATGATAGCCAATTGTTCGTTCAGCAATCTTTCCAATAGGATGAGTTCTTATTGTTTTTTGCTCTGCAATAAAACCACCTCTATACACCCCTAATTTAAAAATTGGAAATTTTTTTATTTTCACATAATCATTATAACCAATGTCTTTTGCAATCAAAAGATATCTGTTCTTAAACTTTCTTGCATCCCGTAATTTTTTTTCAAAAAAACTTGGTGATTTTCCTAGAAAATCAGCTAAAGATTTAGATAGTTTAGCTACATCTTTATTAAAAATCTCAGCATCTACAGACATTACATCCATTCTGATGGTAAATTTTGACATTGATGTTGCTAGTAAATTTCCATCTGAAGCATATACATTTCCTTTATTGGCATTGATAGTAAATGGCTTTCTAGTAAGTTCTTTAGATATTTTAATGTATTTATCACCTTGCGAATATTGAATGTCTATGATTCTAAATACAATTAAGAACAGAAGAATAGTCATAAAAGCGGCTACGATGTAGAATTTAGTAAGTATGCTTTTCTTATAACTTATCAAGGTGATGAAATTTTATTCGTTATTAATTATTTTTATTCTCTGTGGCGGATTCTTTGAGGGCTGTAATCCCATTTTTTTTGCTTTTTGGCGAATGCTAGATTCCATTTTCATTCGCATTAGTGTTGTTTGAGTATCTATATATTCAGCTCTTAATTCTCTTTTTTGCTTATTTAATTTTGAAATTTCAATCACCTTTTTATCGGTACTGTGAGCACTAGAGATCATTATTAATAAAAGTGCCACTACAAAAAACATCATTCTCCAATTCTTAAAAGACGATTCATCAATTAGAAAACCTCCCTTTAAAAGCTCATACAAACTTTTTTTTACCTTTAACATTACGTTTTTAATTTTGCCACTCTTAATTTAGCACTTCGGGCTCTATTATTTTTTCTTACCTCTTCTTGATTTGGAATAATTAGCTTTCCTAATTTCATTAAAGGAACATCAATGTTTCCAAAAAAATCTTTTTCCGGCTCTCCCTCAAATAAACCTGTTCTTATAAATCTTTTCACTAATCTATCTTCCAAAGAGTGATAAGAAATAACGCTGAGTCTTCCCTCAGGATTAAGCAGATTAGGTGTTTGAATTAAAAACTCTTTCAAAACCTCTAACTCCTCATTTACTTCAATCCTGATGGCTTGAAAAATCTGAGCTAATATTTTATGTTCTTTCGCTTTAGGTAAATGTTTTTGTAATAGTTTCCTTAACTGAAAACTAGTCTCTATGACATCATCTATTCTTGCCTCTACAATTGTATGAGCAATCGCTCTTGCATTTCTTAGTTCACCATACACAAACAATATATTAGCTAACATCTCCTCACTGTAGGTATTAATGATTTTCTTTGCAGACGTCTTTGAACTTTGGTTCATCCTCATATCTAACTCACCATCGAAGCGGATAGAGAAACCTCTTTCAGCTTCATCAAATTGATGAGATGACACCCCTAAATCTGCCAAAATCCCATCTACCTTTTTTACTCCATAAAACTTCAAGAACCTGCCTATATATCTAAAGTTCTCTTCAATTAAAACAAATCGATTATCCTCAATTGTATTTCTTTTTGCATCTAAATCTTGATCAAATGCAATTAGCTTACCTGTAGCCCCTAATCGATTTAAAATTTCTCTAGAATGTCCACCACCACCAAAAGTAACATCAACATAAACACCACCTTCCTTTATCGCTAAAGCATCAATACTTTCGTGTAACAATACTGGGTTATGATACTCCATCTTCGTCAGTATTACCCATTACCTCCTCTGCCAATAATGCAAAATCTGTTGTCGCATCATCTATTGTTTTCTCATAATTATCTTTGTCCCAAATTTCTATAATATTGATTGCAGAGGACAATACGATTTGCTTCTTAATTCCTGCAAATTGACATAAATCTTTTGGAATTAAGAGTCTACCAGAAGCGTCCAATTCAATCACTCTTACACCAGCAGTAAATCTTCTAATAAAATCGTTGTTCTTCTTAATGAATCGATTTAAACTATTCACCTTAAGCATAACTTCATTCCATTCTTGCATTGGATATAATTCTAAACAAGGTTGAAAAACAGCACGCTTTAATACAAATCCTTCTTGTAATATAGGCGACAATTGCTTTTTAAAAGCAGATGAAATCATCAATCTGCCTTTAGCATCTGCCTTACACTCATATGTTCCTATTAAATTTATCAATTGATTTGATTTGGGCTTGAAGTCAAAAATAAAAATTATTTACCACTTTTTACCACTTTTTACCACTTTGTTGATAAGTATTAATTTAGGTTGTTGTTTTTTACAAATTTTTAGCGAGGTAAAGTGAATTGTCACATGTTTGAGATTCAACTTGTTTCTCATAAAAAATAACTACATTTGCCTTTAAGCATAACCAAATAAAAAATGACTGAAAGCTTAAAGACTGAGGGAGAGTTTACATATGCTGAAGCAGGAGAAGGAAGGCCATTGATAATTCTGCATGGGCTCATGGGTGCTTTGAGTAATTTTGACAAAACTTTTCATTATTTTTCTAATAAAGGATATAAAGTTTTAATTCCAGAATTGCCATTGTATTCATTGCCATTACTTAAAACTAATGTTAAAAATTTAGCAAATTTTCTACACGAATTTATTGAGTTTAAAGGATTGAATAATGTAATACTTCTAGGAAATTCTTTAGGCGGTCATATCGCACTTTATTATACGAAACACTATCCTAAATATGTTCATTCTCTAGTACTTACCGGAAGTTCAGGTTTATATGAGAAAGCAATGGGAGACACCTATCCTAAAAGAGGAAATTACGAATATATAGAACAAAAAACGAGAGATGTCTTTTTTGACCCAGCTATTGCCACAAAAGAACTTGTTGACCAAGTATATGGAATTGTTAACAACCGAATCACAGTTCTGAAGACATTAACTATCGCTAAAAGTGCCATCAGACATAATATGTCAGGTGATCTCCCTGATATCACCCAACCAACTTGCTTAATATGGGGGAAGCAAGATTCAGTTACACCTCCAGAAGTAGCAAATGACTTTCACAAACTATTACCCAATTCTGACTTATTTTGGATTGACAATTGTGGGCATGCTGCAATGATGGAAAAACCGAAGGAATTCAATCAAATTTTAGAATCTTGGTTTACCTCAAGAAATATCTAATTCATGAAAATTAAATCCGCAGAGTTTGTCATGAGTAACAGTAATGTTACCAAGGCTCCTAAAGATAGGATTCCAGAATATGCTTTTATTGGAAGATCTAATGTTGGAAAATCCTCATTAATTAATATGTTAATGGGGCGTAAAGACCTAGCAAAAACCTCAGGAAAACCAGGAAAAACTCAACTCATTAATCATTTTAAGATTAATGACACATGGTTTTTGGTGGATTTACCAGGATATGGATATGCTAAAATTTCGAAAAAAAAACGAACAATTTTTCAATATTTTATTGAAAATTACTTTAAAGAGAGGGAGCAACTTGTTTGTACTTTTGTTCTAATAGATTCTAGACATGACCCTCAAAAGATCGATCTTGAATTTATGAAGTTTTTAGGCAATAACCAGATCCCTTTTTGTATTGTTTTTACAAAGGCTGATAAACTGGGAAGCTCAAAGCTTAATAAACAAATTGTTTCTTACAAAAAGAAATTATTAAACACTTGGGAAACACTTCCTACCTCCTTTATTACTTCGTCATCAACCGGCCTAGGTAAAGATGAATTTTTAGAGTTCATATCAACAGTGAATGATGATGTTGTTGATAATTTCAAATAATAATGTATTCTAATAAAGATAATTTAGAGGTTCTTTTTGAAGACAATCACTTAGTGATAGTCAATAAAAAATCAGGAGATATTGTTCAAGGTGATAAAACCGGAGACAAACCTTTAAGTGATGTTATAAAAGAGTATATCAAAGAAAAATATAATAAACCAGGTGAAGTTTTTTTAGGTGTAGTTCACAGATTAGATAGACCCACCTCTGGGATTATTATTTTTGCAAGAACTTCAAAAGCACTAGAGAGATTAAACAAGATGCTTCGAGACAGAGTCATTTCAAAAACATATTGGGCCATAATAAAAAATAACCCTAAAAAAGTAAAGGGCACCTTAATACATTTTCTAAAAAAGAATTCAAAAAATAATAAGTCTACTGTTTTCAAAAAAGAGGCTGTGGGAAGTAAAAAAGCCATTCTTCATTATACAACTTTAAAAAATTTAGAAAATTATTCTCTTTTGGAAATTGATTTAGAAACAGGAAGGCATCATCAAATTAGAGCTCAACTTTCTTTTATTGGAAGCCCAATTAAAGGAGACCTCAAATATGGTGCATCTAGAAGTAATAAAGATGGTAGTATTCACCTACATGCTAGAAAAATAAATTTTACTCACCCCGTATCAAAAAAAATAATTACAATAACAGCTCCAACTCCAAATGAAGTGATTTGGAATGCATGTAAGTAATTATTATATTTAGAAATAATTATTTTAACGCTATTTTTATATGACTACTAGAAGAAAATTCCTTAAAAAAACTTTAGCAGGCTCTGCAGCATTTTTTATTGTTCCAAGACATGTTCTCGGGCGTGGTTTTACTGCACCCAGTGATAAATTAGGTATTGCTGCTATAGGTATTGGTGGAAGAGGTACTAGCAATTTAATGAATAGCTTTACCTCAAATAAAGCGAATATTGTAGCACTCTGTGATGTAGATGACAGAAGAGCTAAGCCCATGAGAGAACAATTCCCTGAGGCTCCGTACCTTAGAGATTATAGAGATATGCTTGAAAATCATCACAAAGATATCGATGCTGTAATTGTAAGTTCTGCAGATCACATGCATTATGTTCAATCTATGGCTGCAATGGATTTGGGGAAGCATATGTATATAGAAAAGCCTTTAACTCACGATATTTGGGAAGCCAGGAAGCTTACCGAAATGGCAGCAAACAAAAAATTGGTGACCCAAATGGGAAATCAAGGAGCTAGTGGAGATGGAACAAGATGGATTGATGCCGTTGTTCAAGAAGGCATCATTGGTGAAGTAAAAGAGGTTCATGTTTGGACTAACAGGCCTGTTTGGCCTCAAGGAATCCCCGTTCCAAAAGAGACCATGCCAGTTCCAAAAGAAATTGATTGGAATTTGTGGTTAGGAACTGCGCCATGGAGAGCGTATCATGAAGCTTTTATGCCAACCAGATGGAGAGGGTATTGGGATTATGGCACAGGTGCACTAGGAGATATGGGATGTCATTTAATCGATGTTCCTTTTAGAGCACTAAAACTTGGCTACCCTACCTCTGTAGAATGTAGTTTAACAAATACGTATCAAGATTTTTTTGAGGAAGTTGTCTATGATGAAACACCACCTGCATCCTCAGTTATTCACCTTGAGTTCCCAAAAAGAGAAAATATGCCTGCTGTTGAGCTTCATTGGTATGATGGTGGAATAGAACCTGAAAGACCGGATTTACTTCCTGCCAACGAACCGCTTGGTGATTGGGGTGGTGGTGTAATTATGAAAGGATCTAAAGGAATCTTAATTTGTGGAACATATGGATCTAATCCCAAAGTATTTTTAAACGATGGTTCAGAGGTTCCAGAGCTTAAAAATATGGCTTCATTGGTAGAAAATGGAATGAGTGGGCATCAAGCACAATGGATTAATGCTTGTAAAGAAGGGTATGGTGCATATACCAGCTCACCTTTGTCTCAAGCAGGGCCATTAACCGAAACCGTATTAATGGGGAATCTAGCCATTAGAGCTGCCCTACTTCATGAAAAAGTTGAGAATAGATATAAATTCCCAGGCAGAAGAAAGAAACTTCTTTGGGACGGAGAAAATATGAAAATTACAAATTTTGATATGGCCAATCAATTCATTAAAAGAGACTACAGAAAAGGCTGGTAAACTAACTATAATTTATGACACAAAAAACAGTAGAGGAAGCGATTAATTATCGTAGATCCGTCAGAATCTATGACCCTGAAAAAAAAATAGATAGTGCGCTTGTGAAAAAATGTATTTATCAGGCTTCATTGGCTCCAAATAGTAGCAATATGCAGCTTTGGGAATTTTATCACATCACTTCTAAGGAAACCATTCAAAAAATAGCGCCTTTGTGTTTTAATCAAAACGCTGCCAGAACAGCTGAAGAATTGGTGGTTTTTGTAACACGTAAAGATCTCTGGAAAAAAAGAAAAAACTCAAACTTAAAAATGATTGATCGAATTTTTCCTCCAAAACCTAAGTCTCAACAAAGCAGCAGAGAAAAGGTAAGTAGAAATTATTATGGAAAATTAATTCCATTTGCCTACAGTGACTTTTTAGGAATTTTTGGGTTTTTAAAATATCTAATGATTTTAGTAATCGGGCTTTTTAAACCTATTTTTAGGGAAGTTAGAAATAGTGATATGAGAATAGTGGCTCACAAAACTTGTGCGCTAGCTGCAGAAAATTTTATGTTAAGTATGGCTGCAGAGGGTTATGATACTTGCCCAATGGAAGGGTCTGATACATGGAGAGTAAAGAAAGTCTTAAACTTGCCACGAGGTGCGGAAATAAATATGATTGTTTCATGTGGTATTAGAAAACCAGAGGGTGTTTATGGAGAACGTTTTAGAATTCCATTTGAAGAAGTTTATACAGAAGTTTAATTTTCCTTTCTCTTAAAAATTAATCGATTTTTACTCTTTAAAATTTTAGACGGATTCAATTCCATTTTTATAAAATCACCTTTTAAGTATTTCTGGGCTTGATCCTTATAATATGGACTAAATGCATTTCCTGATTGCCCCGTTGGAATGATACTTAACCCATTTTCTACATCAGAAAAATCTACAACTCTTCGAGTAGATGGTCCCGCAGTAACTTTATAAATTCCGGTACTATCTAGTTTAAAAATCTGGTTATTAATCACTTCGTTTCCTCCAGAGGTTTTAAAAGGGCCCACATTAAAAAAATTTCTTAAAACCCCACCTGCTTTTCCAATAGCATGTTCGTGCTCTACAGAAATAACCCGATTCCAATTCCATTTATTTACATCATCACCTAATTGTTTTTTTAAAAAAGCGATGCTGTTCTTATAAGATTTTAAAATAATTTCTTGCTTGGTTTCTACGACATCTTTAGTTTCTATATTGTCCCACCAAACAGATTGTTCCCTTGCTATTTGAACAGGCAATACCTGGTCTTGCAATTGTGAATTTATAAAGAGGTTAAAGGCATCACCTGTTTCATCTTTGAAGGTATTCTTGAGAAATTCAAATAAAAATCGATTATAAATGGTAGGGCCAACAGATGTCATCAAGTATTCTCCCTCCCAGTTTTTTAGAGTTTCATAAGCTTCAATTTCCGAATCACTTAACTCATTTTTAGGTAAAAAGGATAATAAATCTCTTGCAAAAACATGGTCTAAGGATGAGGTTACATCGAACAACATTTTGGCAACATCTTCTTTGGTGAAATCATCTTTTGCCTCTAATAGTGTCACAATTCTTTTTGATCTATTTTCTGGTTGATAATATCCTGGATATAATTTCCCTCGAACAGAATCTGGCTGATGATTCGCAGAATATACATAATTCCATTTAGGATTTATTGCCTTTGGATTCTCTTCAAAATCTAACACCTCAATAATTTCATCTTCTCCAGAAGTACCATTCAGATACGTTTTAGAAGACAAACCCTCTCTTAATTGGTATAATTTTGCAGACGCAAACCAGGCAATATTATCTTGACTATCACCATACATTACATTTAGTCCAGGAGCATGAATTTTACTAACGGATACTTTAAAATCTTCGAGCGATTCAGCGTGAGTCATCCCATAAGAAACATCTAACATCTCGTTTTTTAATTTTGTATAAATCCAATTCATAGCAATTGGCTGGTCTTCATCAATATGTTTAATTAATCCATTCATTATTGGACCATGTTGACTAATTTTCACTTGAAAAGTAGTATCAGCAGCATCTTTAACCTTAATGGTCTTCGTTAGAACTTCATATTTTTTAAAACCCTTATTTGTTTTGTATTCAGAAGAATTATTAGGGTTGTTTTCTTCAGTATAAAAATTTAAGTCATCATTTGCCAACATAGTTAAACCATAAGCATATTTTCTATTATGACCTAAAAGTGGATAAGGCATCAATGCTAAATTAAAACCATACATTTCAAAATCTGGTGTTTTAATATGATTTTGATACCAAACAGAAGGTTGTGAAAACCCGATGTGAGGATCGTTGGCAAAAATAACTTTTCCGTTTTTTGTTTTGTCTGCTCCAATAACCCAGGAATTACTTCCAATTAATGGAGAGACTGGCATTTTATCCATAATAAGACTGACACTTTTTGAAAATTTGGCATGTAGTTTAGAAATACTATCTGTTCTGTTTATGGTTAAGTTTTCTGGATGAGAACCTAAGATTTCATCTAAATATACGTTCCCTAATTTATTTTTTATTTCTGTCAATAAAGGATCTGTTTTATGAGCTACAGCAAAACTAAATGACATATAACCCAATACATTATAAATATCTTTAATCGTATATTTTTCTTTTTTTACACCTACTAAAGAAAATTCTAAAGGTGTTTTTCCTATCTCTATATACTGATTAATACCATCTAGATACGCTTGAGCTAACAAATAAGCTTCTGAGTTTTTATCTAAATTATTAATTGCAATAGCTGCAGCCTCCTCTATTCCTAAGCCAGAAAAAAAGACATCTGTTTCTAATAAATCTTTTCCAAAAAGCTCTGACAATCTTCCTGGAGCTATTCTTCGAATGAGTTCCATTTGCCATAATCTATCTTGAGCATGGACATACCCTAAAGCAGTGTAAGCATCTTTTTGAGATTGTGCATTTATGTGAGGCACTCCATTATCATCAAAATGAACGCTAACATTTTCCGAAAGGTTATTTAATGTTAATTCTCCATTGTAAATTGGCTGTATTGCTCTTGAATATAACCATACTGATACAAAAATAAGAACACAGCTTAGGACTACTATTTTAATAATTTTCAAGAGGCTTTTCATTCTGATAAATTTAATTTTGACCAAAGATAACAGATTTATATTGTATTTTTGAACCTTAAAAAACCTGTATCAATGAAAAAAATTCAGATGGTTGATCTTCAAGGTCAGTACTCAAATATCAAAAAAACTATTGATTCCTCTATTGAAGAAGTTTTGAATTCCTCTGCTTATATTAATGGTCCTTATGTGCATCAATTTCAAGCAGATTTAGAGAACTATTTGTCTGTAAAACACGTTATCCCGTGTGCAAACGGAACCGACGCATTACAAATAGCCATGATGGGCTTGGGACTTGAACAAGGTGATGAAGTAATTACAGTAGATTTTACTTTTGCTGCCACTGTTGAAGTAATTGCCCTACTAAAACTAACCCCTGTTCTAATTGATGTTGAACCAGATACCTTTAATATTGATATTGATGCCTTAGAAAAAGCCATCACTCCAAAAACAAAAGCCATTGTTCCAGTTCATTTATTCGGATTATGCGCCAATATGGATGCAGTAATGGAAATTGCCAAAAAGCATCACTTGTTTGTGATTGAGGATACAGCTCAAGCCATTGGTGCAAGCTACACTTTTGCTGATGGACGCAAACAAAAAGTTGGAACTATTGGTCATGTAGGAACTACATCCTTTTTCCCGTCAAAGAACCTAGGTTGCTATGGTGATGGTGGTGCAATTTTTACCAATGATGATGATTTAGCGCACACCATTCGTGGAATGGTTAATCATGGAATGTATAAACGTTATTATCATGATGTAGTAGGAGTAAATTCTAGATTAGATAGTATTCAGGCAGCAGTTCTAAAAACTAAACTCCCATTATTAGACACGTATTGTAACACAAGAAGAGATGCAGCACGTTACTACAACAATGCTTTTTCTCAAAATGCTAATATCATTACACCAACTACAAAATCTAATGCAACATCAAATTGTGGAGAAATTTGTGATTCTTGTGACTGTCATGTATTCCATCAATACACAATTAAAATAATAAATGGAAAACGCAACGATTTACACCAACATTTATTAGCTAATGGAATCCCAAATGCTATCTATTATCCAGTGCCGTTACACGCACAAAAAGCATATCAAGACAGTCGTTACAAAGAAGATGACTTTACCACAACCAATGATTTGATTGAAACGGTAATTTCATTACCCATGCATACAGAACTGGATGAAGAACAGTTGGCTTTTATTACAAAAACAATCAATGATTTTGTAGGATAGTTTAAAATTAAAAAAACCCCATATGAAAAAAATATTAGTAACAGGAGGCTTAGGTTTTATCGGTTCTCATACTGTTGTTGAACTTCAACAAGCAGGCTATGAAGTTGTTATTATTGATAATTTATACAATTCAAAAATTGAAGTATTAGAGAGCATCATAGCTATCACAGGAGTAAAACCCTCATATTCTAATATTGATTTACGTAATAAAATTGCAGTTGAAGATTTTTTTAAAAATAACACAATAGAAGGGGTTATCCATTTTGCTGCATCAAAAGCAGTAGGGGAAAGTGTGAAGCATCCATTATTATATTACGAAAATAATATAAGCACCTTAGTCTATCTTCTCAAAGAGATGAAAAAACACAAATTATCTAACTTTATTTTTAGCTCTTCATGTACCGTATACGGTCAAGCAGATGAATTACCTATTACAGAAAATGCGCCTACAAAACCCGCAGAATCTCCTTACGGAAATACCAAGCAGATTGGGGAAGAAATTATTAAAGATAGTTGTAAGGCTAATGGATTAAAAGCTATTGCTCTAAGATATTTCAATCCAATTGGGGCACACGAAACAATTCACATTGGAGAACTACCTTTAGGAGTTCCTCAAAATTTAATTCCTTTTGTAACACAAACTGCCGCTGGTATTCGAGAAGAGTTATCTGTTTTTGGAGATGACTACCCTACCAAAGACGGTACAGCTGTTAGAGATTATATTCATGTTGTAGATTTGGCGAAGGCTCATATCGCTGCACTAGAAAGGTTATTGAAAAATAATAATAAAAAAGATTTTGAGGTGTTTAATGTTGGAACTGGAACTGGGAGTTCTGTTTTAGAGGTTATCCAAGCTTTTGAAAAGGTTTCCAAGACTAAACTTAACTATAAAATTGTTGGCAGAAGAGCGGGAGATATTACCTCTGCCTATGCAGATACTACATTAGCTAAAGTTGAATTGGGTTGGGAAACAGAAAAAACATTAGATGAAGCATTGTTAGCTGCATGGCAATGGCAATTGAAACAATAACTTAAAAGTTACTCTAAACTAGCACCAGAAGCCTCAACACTTCTATCTATTTTTCGCATCAAGCCTTGTAAAACTTTACCTGGTCCAACCTCAATAAATGCTGTTCCACCGTCAACAATCATTGATTGAATAGATTGTGTCCATTTTACAGGAGCAGTTAATTGTAATATTAGATTCTCTTTAATTTCAGTTGCCGAGGTTACTGCACTCGCAGGAACGTTTTGATAAACTGGGCAGCTTGGCTCATTGAATTGAGTTTCTTTAATTGCAGCAGCTAATTCCTCTCTTGCAGGTTCCATCATTGGAGAGTGAAAAGCACCTCCAACAGGGAGGACAAGAGCCCTTCTTGCTCCTTTTTCAGTTAATAATTCACAGGCTTTTTGAATGGCTGAAACTTCACCAGAAATTACCAATTGACCCGGACAGTTATAATTTGCAGCCACGACTACTCCATCAACAGCTTCACATGTTTGCTCAACAATTTGATCCTCTAAACCTAAGACTGCCGCCATAGTTGAAGGCATAATTTCACAGGCTTTTTGCATTGCTGAAGCCCGTTTAGAAACCAACTGAAGCCCATCTTCAAATGATAAAACGTCTGCAGCTACTAAAGCAGAAATTTCTCCTAAAGAATGTCCAGCAACCATTTCTGGCTGAAAAGAATCACCTAGAACTTTTGCTAGAATTACAGAGTGTAAAAAAATAGCTGGCTGAGTTACATTGGTTTGTTTTAATTCCTCAGCAGTACCCTCAAACATAATATCCGTTATACGAAATCCTAAAATTTCATTTGCCTGTTCAAAAAGTTCTTGAGCCATTTGGGAATTATTGTATAAATCTAAACCCATACCTGTAAATTGAGCTCCTTGGCCTGGAAAAATATATGCTTTCATCTGAGTTAAATTTCTTAAGTTAAGGTCACAAAAGTAGGTATTTCTTATCTGATTACGAAGACTTTTAGTAGGTCAAAAAAAATCTTACTAAATAGTTTAAATCACTTGAGTTTGTAATGATAAATAATTAGTAATTTCGTTTGTATGGTTTCACAAAAAAAATCTCAAGCTCAAATCATCTACCTTGTTTTAGCAGCTCTATTTGTTGCTTCATTGGTAACTTCCAATTTAGTTTTTCAAAAATTCTTTTATTGGTATCCTTTTGATGCTAAAGTTTTTGGAGTTAAATTATTTGAAGTTTCTGTAGGGCTATTACCTTACCCTATTACTTTTTTAATTACAGATGTCTTATCAGAAATTTACGGGAAAAGGAAGGCTAATCATGTTGTAATTGCTGGAATTTTTGCTTCTTTATTTTCTTTGGGAATTATTTATGTTTCCATGGCTGCTCCATCTACTTCTTGGTCTGTGGTTAATGACAATACTTTTATTGAAGTGTTTGGCGCTGCTCCTTTAGCAGTTTTAGCCTCTATGATGGCCTATTTATTTGCTCAGTTTATAGACATTAGAGTATATCATTTCTGGAAAACCCTAACTAAAGGAAAACACCTGTGGTTACGAAACAATTTTTCAACCTTTACCTCTCAAATTATAGACACACTAACTGTTTTGGTACTGTTATGTTCATTTGATATTATTGCTTGGGATAAATTTTTTGGTTTATTGGTTAGTGGGGTTATTTTTAAAATGATGATCGCTGCATTAGACACCCCTATTTTATATATTATTGTATTTTCATTTAGAAAACATTTTAGTTTAAAAATGGGAGAAGAAATAGAAATTTAAATTTGTTTTATGAAGTATAAACTCACTACAAATTTATATCTAAATGATATGTTTAAAACTCAATTTATAACATTAATATGCATGCTGATCTTTGTTTCGTCGCAAGGTCAACACCTTATTTTTGACAGTTTACTAAAAACAAATGTTGATGAAAATGGAATGGTAGATTATCAATCTCTTAAAAAAAATGAAGCACTCTTAGATGATTATTTAGTAGCGCTACAAAAAACTAAACCCTCTGAAAATTGGTCTTTAAATAAACAAAAGGCTTATTGGCTTAACACCTATAATGCTTATACCATTAAAATTATTTTAGCTAATTATCCAATACAAAGCATTAAAGAAATCAAAAAAAAAGGGAACGTAGTTTGGAAGATTCCTTTTATTAAAATTGGTGAAAAAAAGTATACACTAGACTGGATTGAGCACGAAGTCTTACGAAAAAAATTTAATGACCCTAGAATTCATGTGGGTGTTAATTGTGCGTCTATGTCTTGTCCTAAATTAGAAAACTTTGCTTTTTCCGAGGATAATATAGAAACCGCTTTAGACAATTTAATGCTAGAATTTATAAATAACGGGAATAGAAATAAAATAAGTGAACATAAATTAGAACTGTCAAAAATATTTGATTGGTTTTCCATTGATTTTACAAAAAATGGAACGCTAATAGAGTATATAAATAAATATGCGAGCATAAAGGTAAGTGAAAAAGCAAGCATAAAATACCTAACTTACGACTGGAGTTTGAACATTAAATAAAATTTTTATGTCTAAAACATATTATAACCCTGCCGATTTACGAAAATTTGGTACGATTACAGAATGGAGTGAAGAACTTGGAAATAAATTCTTTGAGTATTACGGGAAAGTATTTGAGGAAGGAGCGCTAACTGCTCGTGAAAAATCGTTGATCGCTTTAGCCGTAGCTCATACAGAGCAATGCCCCTATTGTATTGATGCCTATACAAAAGACGGATTACAACGAGGAATTACAAAAGAAGAAATGATGGAAGCTATTCATGTGGGTGCCGCCATTAAAAGTGGCGCTACTTTAGTGCACGGAGTTCAAATGATGAACAAAGTGAACAAATTGGAAATGTAACATGAATAAAAAATCACTTTTAGCTAGAAATAATGATCTAGCCAATACAAAAAGACAATTAGAGGTTTTATCCAACGGACAATTTGCCAGTGGAGAATTACCAACATTTGCAAAAAAAATAGCAGCCACAAATCAATTTCCATTACGCCCAAAAAAATTAGAAATTTTACAAATTAACATGGGCTACATGTGCAATCAAGTTTGTGCTCATTGTCATGTTGATGCTGGTCCTGACAGAAAAGAAATTATGACCCTAAAGACCATGCAAGAATGTTTGAATGTCATCAAAAAAACAGGGGCACACACACTTGATTTAACAGGTGGAGCTCCAGAAATGAATCCAAACTTTAAATGGTTTGTTGAAGAGGCTGCCAAGCTAGGCATTAACGATTTTATTGTTCGTTCCAACCTGACGATTATAAGAGCCAATAAAAAATTCCACGATTTACCAAAATTCTTTAAAAAGCATAGTATTCATGTAGTGAGCTCTATGCCACACTGGACGAGAGGTAAAACAGATAAACAACGGGGTGATGGTGTGTTTGATAAATCTATAAAAGCGCTTCAAGAATTAAATGCTGTAGGTTATGGGATTCCAGGAAGTGACTTAAAACTTGATTTAGTTTACAATCCATCAGGTGCTTTTTTACCAGGAAATCAAAAAGCTTTAGAAAGTGATTTTAAAAAGGCTCTTAAAGAGGAATTTAATATCAATTTTAATTCTTTATTTGCCATAACAAATTTACCTATAAGTAGATTCTTAGATTATTTAATTGCTTCAGAAAATTATGAAGATTATATGTATGCATTGGTTGAGGCTTATAACCCTGAAGCAGTAAAAAATGTAATGTGTACCAATACACTTTCAATAAGTTGGGATGGTTGGCTATACGATTGTGACTTTAATCAGATGCTAAACTTAAAAGTAAATAGTTCAGTTAAACATATTTCTGAATACAACGAAGAATTACTTCAAAACAGAAATATTAGTATCAATCAACATTGCTATGGTTGCACAGCTGGAGCTGGGAGTAGTTGTCAAGGAGTTGTTGCCTAATGAATTCAAAAAATCTATTACTAATTTTTACCCGAAATCCAGAATTAGGAAAAGTAAAAACACGTTTGGCAAAATCCGTTGGAGATAAAATAGCTTTAGATATTTATCAATTTTTGTTACAAAAAACTAAAGAGGTAACTAAAAACATATCTTGTGATAAGACAGTTTATTATTCTGAAAAAATTATAGAAGATGATCTTTGGAATCGATCAAATTATCAAAAAAAAGAACAATTTGGTAAAGATCTCGGAGAAAAAATGAAAAATGCTATTGAAGATGGTTTCAATAAAAAGTACAAAAAAATAATAGTTATTGGAAGTGATTTATTCGACTTAAAACCCTCACTTATTAGTGATGCTTTCAAAAAATTAGACAACAATGATGTTGTTATTGGCCCGGCTACAGATGGAGGTTATTATTTAATTGGTCTAAAAAAAATACCCCTAAAAATCTTTGAAAATAAAAATTGGGGAACCTCAACAGTGAGAGAAGATACTTTAAAAAATTTAGAAAAAGTTGATGTACATTTGTTACCAATGCTAAATGATATAGATGGTATTGAAGACATCAAAAACCATTCTGCTTTTACTAAATTCTTAAAACCTAGATGAAAAAACAACAACTTAAAGAAACCATCGATTTTTTAAAATTAAAAGGGTTTCAAAATCCAGTAATTGGAATAGTATTAGGTACAGGTTTAGGTCAATTAATTAATGAAATTAGTATTGAACAAGAAGTTGCCTACAAAGACATTCCTCATTTTCCAAAAGCAACTGTAGAGTTTCATTCTGGAAAATTAGTATACGGATTACTTTCAGGGAAAAAAGTAGTTGTCATGTCTGGAAGATTTCACCTTTATGAAGGGTACAATCAATGGGAGGTAACCTATGGCATTAGAACAATGCAACAACTAGGAATTAATACGTTATTAATTTCTAACGCAGCAGGAGCCATAAATTTAGCTTACAAAAAAGGAGACTTAATGCTTATTGATGACCACATTAATTTACAAGGTGGTTCGCCACTGGCATTTGCCGAAGTTGGAGAATTTGGAGAACGTTTTGCAGACCTATTAGAACCTTATTCCAAAAAAATTAATGAGGTACTGAAATCAATCGCAAAACAAAACGATATAAAACTACAAGAAGGGGTTTATGCAGGTGTTTTTGGCCCACAATTAGAAACTAGAGCTGAATATAGGATGCTACAAATTTTAGAAGCTGATGCTGTTGGAATGAGTACAGTACCTGAAGTTATTGTTGCCAAACATTTAAATTTGACCTGTGCTGCAATTTCAGTGTTAACAGACGAATGTGATCCTAAAAATTTAGCCCCCGTAAACATCGAGGAAATCATTAAAATAGCAGGAAAAGCAGAACCTAAAATGATTACACTATTTAAAGAATTGATAAAACAATTATGAGCTACTTAGAGACTACACATAACGTTTATAAAGAAGCCGCACTAACACCCGATGTTGGTTTGTGTTGCACAACAAATCCAATTTGGGAATTACCTGGCTTAAAAATTCCAAGAATAATGCAAGAAATGAATTATGGTTGTGGTTCTACTGTGCATGCTCGTGATTTAACTAATAACCCGAAAATGTTATATGTAGGTGTTGGTGGCGGTATGGAATTATTACAATTCGCTTATTTCAATCGTCAAAAAGATGGGGTTATTGGCTTGGATGTTGTAGATGAAATGTTAGAAGCATCTCGTAAAAACTTTGTAGAGGCAGAAGAAATGAATCCTTGGTTTAAAAATAACTTTGTAGATCTGCGTAAAGGAGATGCAATGAACTTACCGGTAGATGATAATTCTATAGATGTAGCTGCACAAAATTGTTTGTTTAATATCTTTAAGTCAGACGATTTAAAAAAAGCGATATCAGAAATGTATCGCGTGTTAAAACCTCATGGTCGGTTGGTGATGAGTGATCCAACTTGTGAGCAACCGATGAATGACGAATTACGAAACGATGAACGTCTACGTGCACTATGTTTAAGTGGTAGTTTGCCAATTAATGAGTATGTAAAAGCCTTAACCGATGCTGGTTTTGGAACCATTGAAATAAGGGCTCGTAAACCCTATAGAATATTAGACCCAAAAAACTATCCAACAAACGAATTAATATACATAGAGTCTATTGAGGTTGCAGCAATTAAAGATCCAATGCCAGAAGATGGCCCCTGTGTTTTCACAGGAAAAACAGCCATTTATTATGGTAATAAAGATTATTTTGATGATGGTGCTGGACATACTTTATTAAAAAATCAACCCTTAGCTATCTGTGACAAAACTGGTGCTGCATTAAAAAATTTAAATAGAGATGACATCTTCTTATCTGAATCTACTTTTCATTACGATGGAGGAGGATGCTGTTAAAAACGATAACTATTAAAATGGATACATACTTAAATATCATAAAAGATTCATTTTCTGGCTATTCACACTATTTAGTCAGTGAAATCTTAAATCCGCATTGGGGGAATTATTTTTATTGGCTAATTAGTATTTCACTAGTATTTTGGAGTTTGGAGATTTTAATTCCATGGCGAAAAAATCAAGATAAAATCAGAAAAGATTTTTGGCTGGATGGGTTCTATATGTTTTTTAATTTTTTCTTGTTTTCATTAATTGTTTACAATGCCGTTTCTAATATCGCTGTTAAATTTTTTAACGAGATACTAATTGCCATTGGAATTGATAATCTGGCTTTTTTTAACATAGAAACCTTCCCCTATTGGAGTCAGTTGTTTGTTCTTTTTATACTACGCGATTTTATTCAATACTTTATTCATAGGTTATTACACCGTATTCCTTTTTTATGGAACTTTCACAAAGTACATCACTCTGTAAAAGAAATGGGGTTTGCAGCACATCTTAGGTATCATTGGATGGAGACAATCGTATATAGAACTTTAGAATATATACCACTTGCATTTATTGGTTTTGGAATAGATGACTTTATTTTAGTGCATTTATTCACTCTTACAATGGGTCATTTTAATCACAGTAATATCTCTGTTCCTTTAGGAATTTTTAAATATATTTTTAACAATCCTCAGATGCATATTTGGCATCATGGAAAGAAGGTGCCCAATAAATTTGGTGTTAATTTTGGACTTACACTGAGTGTTTGGGATTATCTTTTTAAAACAAATTATATCCCATCTAACGGTCGAGATATTGAATTGGGATTTGAAAATGATGAAAATTTCCCGAAAAACTTTATACGTCAAGAAATATATCCATTAGGTAAGAAGTGATTAAAAAAAGGCTTTCAACTATTCACTGTTAGTTATTCATAGACGGCACTCAATGTATTTTCCTTGGGTTTATACCTACTTCCACTTGCCCATCTAATTCCTCTAAAAAGAAGTTTTTTTGCTCCTTCAGTATCAAAATCTTTTGGATCGTGACCTATAGAAAGATAGAAAACTCTACCATTACCATAATATGTTTTCCAAGCTACAGGCATCACACGATCTTTTATCCAGGAATGAATACTATCTGTAAATTTAGTTGTAGCTAACACTTTTGTATTAGGATCAATATGCATATAATATTGTTCTGTATCTTTTATTTCGAAATCTTTAATTCCGTCTGATATTGGATCATTGGTATCTAGAACATTGACTGTATAATCAATTTTTCCACCAGGGTGTTCAACCCATTGTCCTCCAATCATATACTGATATTCAGGTTTTTGCCTAAAAGAATCTCCAAGACCACCATGACAACCAGCTAGGCCAACCCCTCTTTTTATGGCGTTCTCTAAGCCTAGAAACTGTTCTTTAGTGATTTCTCCCATGGTCCAATATTGAATAATTAAATCTGTTTTATCCATTATTTTTTTATTGGTATAAACCCCCAAAGAATCTGAAAGTGTAATCTTAGCTCCCGCCAATTCCAACCATTTAGAAACTTTTGTAACAAAAACAGCTGGCTGATGACCATCCCAACCTCCATAAACCATTAAAATATTTTTCCCTTTAAGAGAAGGTAATTTTTCTAAAGTTGGTTTGATCTCGTTTTTACAACTCATCATAAAAATTGTTGTAAAAATTAATAGTATAATTATGAAGTTGTTTTTAATCATTCTTCTTTTTTATTATTTATTCTTTTTTTAAGAATTAAATGGAGCCAGTTTTGCTAAATTTACATCATATATTGCATATGAGTCGGATGAAGTTATCTAATTATTAAATTTAATTCTTAAAAAATTAAAAAAATGTCTGAAAAAAAAGAACCTAATCTCATCAAATGGGGCTTAAAATACTCATTGAGTGCCGCTATAGCAGGTATACTATGCTGTGTAGCTCCTGCTGTATTATTCATGTTTGGTCTTATGGGTGGTGTTTATGCTATTTCCTTTGCAGATTTTTTCTATGAACAAGATGGCAGTACTGGTACTGGCTCATTTATTCTAAGAGGTGTTGCTGTTATCATAGGTATATATGGAATTTATGCTTACAGAAAAAAACAGAACCAATGTTCTATAGATCCAAATAGAAAACGTAAAAATTTAATCATATTGAGTCTAACAATACTAATATTAGGAGTAGGCCTTTTTTTCACACTTGAAAAGTGGTCTTCTTGGTATTTTGATAAATATATAGTTCCAGAACAACAAAAAGAGTTAAAAATAACGCCTGAGCTCTAAATTCATTTTTTTTAATTCTAGTTTCTTTTATAAATTTTTGTTTTCTTTATTTATATTTGAATACATAGCCAATCTAAATTAATGAAACCAATAATTAAGGTAATTATTCCTGCGTATAATGAGGAAAGCTCTATAACTAAGGTCATTAAGGACATCCCTTCCAATGTAGACGAAGTTATTGTTATCAGTAATAATTCAACAGATAAAACAGAAGAAAATGCTAAAAAATCAGGGGCTACTGTTTTAACCGAAACTAGAAAGGGTTATGGATACGCATGTTTAAAAGGAATGGATTATATTGCTAATCTAAAAGCCTCTCAGCATCCAGATATTATTGTTTTTTTAGATGGTGATTATTCTGATTACCCTGAACAATTAACACAACTTGTTGCGCCAATAATCAATGATAAAATTGATTTTGTAATAGGATCACGTGTAAAAAAATATAGAGAGCCGGGTTCTATGACACCTCAACAAATTTTTGGCAACTGGTTAGCTACTTTTTTAATGAGTGTTTTTTTTGGTGCAAAATATACAGACCTAGGCCCATTTAGAGCTATAAAATATAGAAAACTAGTTCAACTAGAAATGGAAGATAAAACCTATGGATGGACGGTTGAAATGCAGTTAAAAGCCATTAAAAAAAAGTATTCATATACAGAAATACCCATGAAATACAGAAATAGAATTGGCGTTTCTAAAGTATCCGGAACATTAAAAGGCACTATATTTGCAGGCATGAAAATATTGGGTTGGATCTTTAAATACAGTTTAAAATAATGGTTTTAGAATATCTTATTATCGCCATTTATTCTTTAGCACTTGTCCTTATTTTCATGTATGCGCTAGCCCAACTGAATTTACTTTTTAATTACAGAAGCGCTCAAAAAAAAAAAGATACTTCACCCAAATTTGATTTAAAAAATATAAACGAAGTTCCTTATGTAACCATCCAACTTCCAGTATATAACGAAATGTACGTGATGGAACGCTTGTTAAATAATATTGTAACATTAGAGTACCCTAGAGAAAAGTTAGAAATTCAAGTTTTAGACGACTCCACAGATCAATCTGTTGAGACTACCAAAGCACAAATTAAAAAGCTTCAAAAAACAGGAATTAATATTCAACATATTCAGAGAACTAATCGAGAAGGTTTTAAAGCTGGAGCTTTAAAAGAAGGCTTAGAAATTGCAAAAGGGGAATGTATTGCCATTTTTGATGCAGATTTCTTGCCACAAAAAAATTGGTTATTAGAAACTATCCCTTATTTCAAAAATAATGAAATTGGAGTTGTTCAAACCCGCTGGGGCCATATTAACAGAAATTATTCTACATTAACTAAAATACAAGCCTTTGCTTTGGATGCCCATTTTACACTAGAACAAGTTGGCAGGAATACTAAAGGCCATTTTATCAATTTTAATGGCACTGCTGGTGTGTGGCGTAAAGAATGTATTTTAGATGCAGGAAATTGGGAAGGAGATACCTTAACCGAAGATTTAGACTTAAGCTACAGAGCCCAATTGAAAAAATGGAAGTTTAAGTATTTAGAGCATGTAAAAACTCCTGCTGAATTACCTGTTATTATTAGTGCTGCAAGATCTCAACAATTTCGGTGGAATAAAGGAGGGGCAGAAAACTTCCAAAAAATGGCAAAACGTGTTTTATTAGATAAAGATATTTCACTAAAAACAAAAATTCATAGTGTGTTACATTTATTAAACAGCTCTATGTTTTTAATGATTTTAATTGTGGCTATTTTAAGCATTCCTATGCTTTATATCAAAAATGAACACCCGCATTTAAAATCTTATTTCTATATGATAAGTTTTTTTATCGTAAGCTCTATAATTTTCTTCATTTGCTACTGGTATATGTTTAAAAAGAGTTATGGAGGGGGGGTCAAAAGTTTTTTAAAATATACAGGAACTTTTTTTACATTCTTTTCTATTGCATTAGGCTTTTCTTTTCACAACAGTATAGCAGTTTTAGAAGGGCATTTTGGAAAAAAAAGTGATTTTATTAGAACACCAAAATTTAATATTAAAACACTAAAAGATACTTGGAAAAAAAATAAATATATCCATAATAAAATTTCTATAAATACAATCATTGAGGGAATTATGACATTCTATTTTGCCTTTGGTATGTATAGCGCATTTGTAGTGGGAAATCAAGAGGGTGATTTTGGTTTATTTCCTTTTCACCTGATGCTATTCCTTGGTTTTGGTTATGTTTTTTGGAAGTCAATTTTCTCTAGAGCTTAACCTATGTTACTACATCAAAAAAATAAAACAATTATACTCTCTTCCCTGAGTGTTTTGATTTATTTTCTGATGGCTCACTGCTTAGATAGATCAAATTTTACACAGCTAATAACTCAGTACTTTATTTTATTTATTCCTTTTTTATACTTCATTAAAAAAGAGAAAAACAATGTTACTTTTTTAGTAGCCATTGCCATTATATTTAGATTAATTTTTTTGACTGCTATTCCAAATTTATCACAAGATTTTTATCGATTTATATGGGATGGGAGAATGATGTTGAAAGGGTTAAACCCTTATCTACATTTACCTGAAACTTTTATAAATCAAGGATATGCACCAATTAACCAAGCCACTGAATTATACTCTGGAATGGGGGCTTTAAACGGAAGTCATTATACTAACTACCCCCCTATTAATCAGTTAAATTTCTTCATAGCTGCCTTATTCAACAATTCAAGTATCATTGGGTCTATTATTGCACTAAGATTACAAATCATTTTAGCAGATATCGGAATTATTTATTTTGGAAAAAAAATACTAGAAAAACTAAAATTACCGGTTCACAATATTTTCTTGTATGCTTTAAATCCCTTTATTATTATCGAGTTAACAGGGAATTTACATTTTGAGTCTGTAATGCTGTTTTTTCTAGTTTGGAGTTTGTACTTAATACTTCAAAAGAAATGGAGTTTAGCCGCACTTATTTTTAGCCTTTCTGTTGCTGTAAAATTAATCCCTTTATTATTTTTACCTCTTTTCTATCAGTGGTTTACCAAAGATGAAAAAAGAAAAGGAATTTTAAACTTTCTCTCTTTTGGAGCCATTATCATTGGAATAAATATGTTATTATTTCTTCCTTTTCTTTCTTCAGATTTACTTGACAAGTATTTAAGTTCTGTTGGTTTATGGTTTCAAAAATTTGAATTTAATGCCAGTTTATATTACATTGCTAGAGCATTGGGGACCCTTTTTAGAGGGTATAATGAAATTGCTATTATTGGAAAAACAACTCCTGTAATAGTTGTAATTTTTTTATTAATTATCACTTTATTTAGAAAAAACAAATCACCTCAGCAACTCATAACTGCACTACTCATAGGAATTTCTTTTTACTATTTCACCACAACTACAATGCACCCTTGGTATTTGACAACATTAGTTATTTTGTCTGTTTTTACAAACTATAGGTTTCCTATTGTATGGAGTGTTGTGATTGTTCTATCTTATCAGGCATACGCTAACATTCCTTGGAAAGAAAACTTATGGCTAATTGCATTAGAGTACCTAGTTGTCTATGGGTTTCTGTTATGGGAAATTTTACAAATAAAAAAGAAATCCTTAGCAATTAAATAACAATATCACTTATTATTTTTAAAATGATTCGCTTATTTTAGGGGCAAAATATTTTAATGGATTTATCAAACATAAAAATGATTGTTTCAGATATGGATGGAACACTACTCAACTCTGAAGAAAAAGTAAGTCCTTTATTTTTTGATCTATTTGAAAAATTAAAGGCGCATAACATTCATTTTGTAGCTGCAAGTGGAAGGCAACATAACAGTATTGCTCAAAAACTTTATCCCATAAAGGATCAGATTACCATTGTTGGTGAAAATGGTGGTGTTATAAAAAAAGAAAATAAAACACTTCTTTTACAAACATTTAAACCACAAAAAGTAGTTGAATTAATTCCTGTTTTGAGAAAAATTAAGAATACCTTCATTATTTTATGCGGTGAACATAAAGCTTTTATTGAAACTAAAAATCAACGTTTTATTGGTATGTTTCAGGAATATTACAATGCTCACGAGATAGTGCAGGACTTAACAACTATACCTCATCATCATCCAATTATTAAAATTGCTTTGTATCACTCTGAATCATCAGAACAATTTATTTATCCCTCAGTAAAACAATTTGAAGATGATTTTTTATTAAAAATTTCAGGGAAAAACTGGTTAGATATTTCGAATCTTAACGCTAATAAAGGAACGGCTATCAAATTTTTACAGGAGAAGATGAGCATCACTCCAGAGCAAACTATGGTTTTTGGAGATTATTTAAATGATTTAGAAATGTTAGAAGCAGCAAAATTTAGTTTTGCTATGAAAAATGCACACGAAAAAGTTAAGAAAACTGCTCGTTTTATAACAGAAAACAATTCTAATTTAGGTGTTGAAAAAATTATAGAACAAGTGCTTAAAGCTCACACAAATTAATCCTCAAAAGAAACTGTACTTTGTCGATCTCTATTCACATGTAGTTTAGTAATATCGGGTCTCGAATAATGTCCTGCAACATCAAAGTTTTGACGTTCTTCCAAGACTCTAGAAAAATCTAAAGTTTCATAAAATATTCCCTCTTTATTGATAACTGGCTCCAAAATCCATTCTCCGTCTGGCCCTGCTATACATGAACCTCCATTGACCAGAGTATCAGGTGCGTTTTTTATAATTTTATCAAAATGAGGTGTCTCTTTAGGGAAATTTGATTTTTGCATTAAACTAGAAACAGAAATTACGAATGAACGAGATTCTCTTGCAATAAAGCGAGTAATATCTTTTGTATTGTGATCACTTCCGGGCCATACTGCTACATGTAAATCCTCTCCTTGGCCATACAATGCAGCTCTAGGTAAAGGCATCCAATTCTCCCAACAATTTAAACCACCAACAGTGAAGTTTTTTAGAGGATGAACTTGTAAGCCATGACCATCTCCTGGAGCCCAAGTTAAGCGTTCATCAAAAGTTGGTTGTAATTTTCTGTGAACTGATTTTATAACTCCGTCTTGATTTATATATACCAAAGATGCATAAATACTATGCCCTCCCCTATTCTGAGCGCGCTCGATAATTCCTAAATATATAGCCATATGATGTTCTTTTGCAAGATTGCATATGGAAGCCAGCTCTCCTTTTTCAATGGTAATTGAATTTTGTACATAATGGGCATGAATTTCTTTTTGAACAGAAGAGTTCCATGTTGCACCATTAGTTAATCCAATCCAAAATGGGTAACCAGGAAGTAAAGCTTCACCAAAAACAATTAATTCTGCTTTTTCTTTTGAAGCCGCTTCAATCGTATTTTTGATTTTTTGAATGGTTTGTTTTTTATCTAACCAAACTGGAGATATTTGAGCTAAAGCTACTTTAAGAAAGTTAGATTTATTCATAACTTGGTAATTTCTTTATACTTCTAATTAATATTTAATTCCACAACAATACCCTCATTTGATCTAATATTAAAGACTGTTTGGTCTTCAAAAATTAAATATTGCCCTTTTATCCCTACTAACTTTCCCGAATAGTTTTGCTCTTTTACAATATTTAAACTTTTAGGTTTTTCTGGATATTGATGTACTGGAAAATTAATTTCAGTTAAAGCGTTATTTTCAATGAAAAATTCTTTTGCTTCCTCCGGAATGAATGGACGTAACTTATTTTGCCATTCTTTTAAATCTGCCTCTTCAATATCGTTTTTTAACATTTTCCTCCAATTCGTTTTATCAGCTACATGTGCTTTGAGTGCTACTTCTGTAATTCCTGCCAGGTATCTATTTGGAACTTCCACAATTTCTATAGCTTCATGAGCTCCTTGATCTATCCAACGCGTGGGCACTTGCTGCTTTCTTGTAACTCCAACTTTTACATTGCTAGAATTTGCTAAATATACAATGTGAGGCTGAAGTTGAACAGATTTTTCATAGGCTAAATCTCGATCTTCCTTGCCTAAATGAGCTGTACTTAATTCAGGTCTCATAATCCAATCTCCCGCACTTGGTGTTTCAAAAAAACATGATTTACAAAATCCTTGACGATAAATTTCTTTATCTGATTGACAACTCATACAACTGTATTTCAAAAATTTAAATTCTAAATTTCTGTTTAACAACTGATTAACATTAATGAAGTCAGTTTCTAAATCTAAATAATATTGAATTGCTGCATTGCTTTCAGCAATCATTTTTTTTAAAACTCCTTGGTATTGCATCTAAAATATTTTTCTATTTTTATCTCTATCTAGTAAGTACATCACAAACTTACGGAAAAATCATTTTACTAAACTCTGAATCACCATGGCAATCCCATTTGTTAATTCTATTATTTCTTGGTTTCTCAAAAAGAGAAAGCATCAAATGGAATTGTTCATTAAATACCCCATAGATGTTCAAGAAGAATTATTATTTCGTTTAATTCAATCTGCAAAAGATACAGAGTTTGGAAAAAAATCTAATTTCTCTTCTATTCGTACCTATGAAAATTTCTCGAAAAAGGTTCCAATTCAGCAATATGAAAGCATAGAGCCATTAATTGAACGGTGCAGAAAAGGAGAACAAAATTTATTTTGGCCAACAAAAATTAAATGGTTTGCAAAATCTAGTGGAACAACGAATGCTAAAAGTAAATTTATACCTGTAAGTGACGAAGCTATTGAAAATTGCCATTTAAAGGCTGGAAAAGATATGCTTTGCCTCTACATTAACAACAATGAGGAAACTGCTTTATTTAATGGGAAAGCACTTCGTTTGGGGGGAAGTAATGCTGTTTATCAAGACAACAATTCTTATTTTGGAGATTTATCTGCAATAATTATTGAAAACATGCCTTTTTGGGCAGACTTTAGTTCGGTACCAAGTCAAAAGACGGCTTTAATGAGTGAATGGGAAACAAAAATGGAGGCAATAATTAATGAGACCATTCACGAAAATATCACAAGTTTGGTTGGGGTTCCCTCTTGGATGTTGGTATTGTTAAATAGAGTTTTAGAAAAAACAGGTAAAAATAATATTTTAGAGGTTTGGCCTAATCTGGAGGTATATTTTCATGGGGGTGTTAACTTTAATCCTTATCGAGAACAATACAGAAAACTTATCCCAAAAAAAGATTTTAAATATTATGAAACTTATAATGCATCTGAGGGGTTTTTTGCCCTACAAGATGTAAATGGCAGTTTAGACCTCCTTTTAATGCTTGATTATGGAATATTTTATGAATTTATTCCTATGAGTGAATATCGTGGTGAAAATTCTGTAGCGATTCCTTTATCTCAAGTAAAAAAAGATGAGAATTATGCAGTTGTGATATCTACAAATGGTGGATTATGGCGGTATTTAATTGGTGATACTATTAAATTTACATCGTTAAGTCCATATAAAATTAGAATTACAGGAAGAACCAAACATCATATTAATGTATTTGGAGAAGAGTTAATTATTGAAAATGCTGAAGAGGCTTTGAAACTAGCTTGTAAAAAAACAAAATCAACCATTACAGATTACACTGTTGGTCCAATTTTTATGGATGGTAAAAAACAGGGGAGTCATGAATGGGTCATTGAATTTGCAAAAGCACCACAAAATTTAGAATATTTTACAGAATTACTCGACAATGCATTAAAGTCTATAAATTCAGATTATGAGGCTAAACGCTATAATAATATGACCTTAGTAATGCCAAAAGTTCATAGTGTAAAAGAAGGATTATTTTATTCTTGGTTAAAGAAAAAAGGGAAATTAGGTGGGCAACACAAAGTACCGAGGTTATCTAATAAAAGAGATTTTGTAGAAGAATTAATAACTCTTTAAATCTTTCGCTCTACTACGTAATCGATCATCTTAATTAAGGATGTTTTATAATCAGAGTCTTGAAAATTCTCTAGAATTGTTAATGCCTTAGTTTTATAATCTATCATTTTTTTTGTGGTGTACTCGATACCTCCACTTTTTTTAACAAAAGTAATGACCTCTTTAACTCTTTTTTTGTCTTTGTTGTATTTTTTAATAGAGTTAATTAGCCAAGCCTTTTCTTTTTTTGAGCAACTATTTAGTGTATAAATTAAAGGGAGAGTCATTTTTTGTTCTTTAATATCTATCCCTGTAGGCTTTCCAATTTTTTCTTCAGAATAGTCAAATAAATCATCTTTTATTTGAAATGCCATGCCAATATACTGCCCAAATTTTCTCATTTGTTGAACCGTATCTTGATTGGCTCCAACTGATGCTGCTCCAATTCCACAGCAAGCTGCAATTAATGTGGCTGTTTTCTGACGAATAATCTCATAGTAAACATCTTCTGTAATGTCTAGTTTTCTCGCTTTTTCTATTTGGAGTAATTCACCTTCACTCATTTCTCTGACTGCTATTGAAATTAGCTTTAACAAATCAAAGTCTTCATTATCTATGGAAAGTAAAAGTCCTTTAGATAATAAAAAGTCACCAACTAAAACTGCAATTTTATTTTTCCAAAGCGCATTGATAGAGAAAAAACCTCTTCTTCTGTTACTGTCATCGACAATATCATCGTGAACTAGAGTTGCTGTATGAATTAATTCTACCACAGAAGCCCCTCTGTAGGTTCGTTGATCAAAACCACCATTAGAAACCATCTTAGCGACTAAAAAAACAAACATTGGACGCATTTGCTTTCCTTTTCTTCTAACAATATAATACGTAATTCTGTTAAGTAAGGGTACTTTGGAAATCATGGAGTCTTTGAACTTTTCTTCAAAGCGTTCCATCTCCTTTTTAATGGGTTTTTTTATTTCCTCAACAATCTTCATTAGAAATACAAATTTACAAAATGTAACCTAAATTAGGTTACGATTTGTTGGCTAACTGACCACAAGCTGCGTCAATATCTTTTCCTCTAGATCGCCTCACATTTACAACAATATCATGCATTTCTAGATTTGAAATATAATTATCTATAACCCTGGAGTTTGCCTGTTGAAACTCTCCATCATCTATTGGGTTATACTCGATTAAATTTACTTTACAAGGAATTAGTTTACAAAAATTAATTAGTGCCTTAATATCTTCTTTTTTATCATTAATTCCATCCCAGACGATGTATTCATAAGTAACTACTCGTTGTGTTTTTTCAAACCAATATACCAAAGCGTCTCCAAGATCTTTCAATGGAAATGTCTCATTAAACGGCATAATAGATGTTCTTATGCTATCTATTGCTGAGTGCAATGAAACAGCTAGATTAAATTTCACTTCATCATCAGCCATTTTTTTAATAATTTTTGGAACACCAGAAGTAGATACAGTAATTCGTTTTGAAGACATTCCTAATCCCTCAGGAGATGTTATTTTATCAATTGATTTAATTACATTGTTATAGTTCATTAAGGGCTCTCCCATACCCATAAAAACAATATTAGAGAGTTTGCGATTGTGATATAATTTACTTTGCTTGTCTATGGCCACTACTTGATCATAAATTTCATCAGGATTCAAGTTTCTCATCCTTTTTAATCTAGAGGTGGCGCAGAAACGACAATCTAAACTACACCCAACCTGGCTAGACACACAAGCCGTTGTTCTTTTTTCAGTAGGTATTAACACAGATTCTACAATAAAACCATCATGCAAGCGAATTCCATTTTTTATGGTTCCGTCTTTACTTCGTTGCATAGAATCTACTTCGATATGATTGATAACAAAGTTTTCTTCCAACATTTGTCTGGTTTCTATGGAAATATTTGTCATGGCCTCAAAAGTGTGTAAGGATTTACTCCATAACCATTCAAAAACTTGATTTCCTCGAAATGCTTTATCTCCATTTTCTACAAAAAAATTTCTCAGCTGCTCCTTTGTTAAAGATCGAATGTCTTTTTTCTTTAGCTTCATCTATAATTTCTGTTGTCTTTGAGTCTATTAAATAAATTTAAAATCTGTTAAGATACTATCACAAAAATACAAAACCTCATAGCATGGCTATGAGGTTTTTGATTTTATATTTTTTTATCCAACTTAAATAATCAACATGGCGTCACCATAAGTATGAAACTTGTACTCTTCTTTAACAGCTATTTTATAGGCTTCCATTAAAAAATCATATCCTGCAAAAGCAGCAGCCATCATCATTAGGGTTGATTTTGGTGAATGAAAGTTAGTAATCATAGAGTTTGCAATGCTAAAGTCATAGGGTGGAAAAATAAATTTATTAGTCCAACCTGTATAACTATTTAATCGAGCACTGGCAGAGACAGAAGATTCAACAGCACGCATTACTGTAGTTCCTACAGCACAAATTCTTCTTTTATTTACAATGGCATCATTGATTAACTGAGCTGTTGCTGGAGGAATACTAATTTGTTCAGAATCTGTTTTATGTTTTGATAAATCTTCAACTTCAACTGGGCTGAAAGTTCCAAGACCAACATGAAGCGTTAATTCCCCAAAATCTACACCTTTAATTTCTAAACGTTTCATTAAATGTTTCGAAAAATGCAAGCCTGCAGTTGGGGCTGCAACAGCACCTTCATTTTTTGCAAAGATTGTTTGATAACGCTCTCTATCAGAGGCCTCTACACCTCTTTTTATATATTTTGGTAAAGGTGTCTCTCCTAATTCTAATAATTTTTCTCTAAACTCTTCATAGTCTCCATCATACAGAAACCGAAGGGTACGACCTCTAGAAGTGGTATTGTCAATCACCTCTGCAACTAAACTATCGTCTTCTCCAAAAAACAATTTATTTCCAATTCTAATTTTCCTTGCTGGATCTACTAAAACGTCCCACAATCTATTTTCAGCATTTAATTCTCTCAATAAAAACACTTCAATTCTAGCTCCAGTTTTTTCTTTATTACCAAACATTCTGGCAGGAAAAACTTTTGTGTTATTTAACATTAAAACATCACCTTCATCAAAGTAATTTATGACGTCTTTGAACGTTTTATGTTCAATAGTTTGATCTTTACGATTTAAAACCATTAAACGAGATTCATCTCTGTGTTCAGCTGGATATTCTGCCAGTAATTCTTCTGGCAATTCAAAATTAAAATGGGATAATTTCATATGTCCTTAGTTGTTGTTTTTTAAATATCATAAGTAATTTATCTACAAATAATAAATGGCTTTGCACTCACAAAATAGATGTATTACAATATGTAGTTTTAGGGTAACGGCGGCAAATATACGATTTGAAGTAAGGGGATGTCAAGTATTTGACTGTTTAATTTATACTTTATTTAATTGAAAACCAATTTTCTGTAAATCTTTCCAAAAATTTCGATATGATTTAGTAACTACATCAGCATCTAAAATTTCAAGAGGAATTTTCATCCCTAGAGGTGCAAATGCCATTGCCATTCTATGATCATTATAGGTCTCTACTGAAACATCAGCAACTATCTCTGAGCTACTATTAAGATAAAGACTAGTAGGTGTTACAGAAATATTTGCCCCTAATTTTGTGAGTTCTGAATGCAATGCTTCCAGTCGATCTGTTTCTTTAATTTTTAAGGTATGTAACCCCAATAATTCACAAGAAACTCCTAAACCATAGCAAGTTACTGCAATTGTTTGAGCAATATCCGGAGCTTTGTTTAAATCAATAGTAAGATGTTCTTTGTTATGTTCTTTAGTTTTCCTTAAGACTATACTATTTGTTTCATAAACAGTTTCTACACCAAAAGATTTATAAATTTCTGCAAGAATTGCGTCTCCCTGTAAACTTTCTTTTTTATACGATGACAATCGAATTTCAGAACTAACACTACTTAACGCGGCTATTGAATAAAAATAAGAAGCCGAGCTCCAATCAGACTCTACTTCTAAGGTGTGTGATTTTGCTTCTTCAAAAGGATTTACTTGAATAATCTGACCCTTAAAGGAGGTAGTGATTCCAATTTGATTTAACAAAGACAATGTCATATTGATATAAGGAATAGAGGTGATTTCACCTACTAACTCAACACGTAAACCATTAGGTAGGCTGGCAGCAATGAGCAACAAGGCTGAAATATATTGACTGCTGATATTACCATTAATTTTTACCTGGTCTTTGGTAAGTTGTTTTCCAGTAATTTTTAATGGCGGAAAACCTTCATTTCCGAGATAAGAAATTTCTGCTCCTAGAGCTCTTAGTGCCTCTACCAAAACTTTAATCGGTCTTTGATGCATTCTCTCAGAACCAGATAAAATAGTTGTTCTTTTTTGTTGTACTGCAAAAAAAGCGGTTAAGAAGCGCATAGCCGTTCCAGCATGACCAACGTTTATTTCAGCATCTTGTGAGGAAAGTGCAGCTTGTAAATGATGAGTATCATCAGAATCTGATAAATTATGTATGGTGATTTCTCTAAATAATTTTTGTAAGATCAGCATTCTATTGGATTCACTTTTAGATCCAGAAATAAAAATAGCTTTCAAAATATTAGTATTGTCAATTCCTTTGATACAAATTTTCATAATCTACTTGGTCTCATTTTAAATTCTTAAATTTAGGCTTCAAAAACAAACTCACATGAAAAAATTATTTATTTTTCTTTTATGCCTTCTTTTTTCTGAAGGATACAAAGTTAACGCTCAAAAGAATACTACCAAATATTCTGAAGATTTTTATAAGGCTACCGAATGGAGAAATATCGGACCGTTTAGAGGGGGTAGAAGTGCTGCTGTTACAGGTGTAGCAGGAAAAGCAAATCTATTCTATTTTGGGTCTACTGGTGGTGGTGTTTGGAGAACTACAGATGCAGGAAATACTTGGGAGAATATTTCAGATGGGTTTTTTGGTGGATCAGTGGGTTCTGTTGCGGTAAGTGAATGGGATAATAATGTTATTTATGTTGGAAATGGAGAGAAAACAGTTCGTGGAAATGTTTCCTCCGGAGATGGAATTTGGAAATCAGTAAATGCTGGTAAAACCTGGGAGCCTATGGGATTAAAAAATGCCAGACACATTCCAAGAGTTCGTATTCATCCTAAAAACCCAGATATTGTATATGCTGGAGTAATGGGTGACCTTTACAAATCCTCTCAGGAAAGAGGGGTCTACAAATCTACAAATGGTGGTAAAACTTGGAATAAGAAATTATTTGCAAATAAAGATGCTGGGGTTGTAGATTTAATTATAGATCCAAACAATCCTAGAGTTTTATATGCTACAACATGGAATATTAGAAGAACTCCATACAGTTTATCTAGTGGAGGAGACGGTTCCGCCTTGTGGAAAAGTACTGACGAAGGTGAAACTTGGACTAATATTTCTACACATAAAGGATTGCCGAAAGGTATATGGGGAATTAGTGGTGTAACAGTATCTCCAGTTAATTCAGATATTGTTTGGGCATTAATTGAAAACGAAAAGGGAGGAGTTTACAAATCTACAGATGCAGGTAAAACTTGGAAACTCATTAATAGCGAACGAAAATTACGTCAACGAGCCTGGTACTATACTCGATTGTATGCAGATACTCAAGACGAAAATATAGTATATGTACTCAATGTAAGATATCATAAATCTACAGATGGTGGAAAAACGTACAAGACGTTTAATGCACCTCATGGAGACCATCATGATTTATGGATTGCTCCAGAGGACAATCAGCGAATGATAATTGGTGATGATGGTGGCGCTCAAGTTTCTTTTGATGCAGGAATAAATTGGTCTACATATATGAATCAACCAACATCTCAATTCTATAGGGTTACGACAGATAATCATTTTCCATATCGAATATACGGAGCACAACAGGATAATTCTACTGTTAGAATAGCCCACAGAACTCAAGGGAGATTTATTGGTGAATCTGACTGGGAATCAACTGCAGGAGGAGAAAGCGCTCATTTAGCTATAGATCCATCTAATAATGATATTGTTTACGGAGGAAGTTATGGTGGATTGCTAACCAGACAAAATCATAAAACAGGTGAGACAAGAGCGATTAATGTTTGGCCAGATGATCCCATGGGGCATGGAGCTGAAGATTTTAAATATCGTTTCCAATGGAATTTCCCAATCATGTTCTCACCAAATCATAAAAATAAATTATATGCAGCATCGAACCATTTGCATATGACAACAAATGAAGGACAGTCCTGGGAAATTATAAGCCCGGATTTAACAAGAAATGACCCCTCTACGCTTAAATCTTCAGGAGGTCCTATCACAAAAGATAATACAGGAGTAGAATACTATGCCACAATTTTTGCTATAAATGAATCTAAACAAGAAGAGGGTTTACTATGGGCTGGATCTGATGATGGCTTGGTTCACGTAACCAAAGACGGAGGAAAAAACTGGACAAATGTAACTCCTAAAAAAATGCCTGAATGGATGATGATTAATTGTATTGAAATTGATCCATTTACAAAAGGTGGAGCCTATGTGGTAGGAACAAAATACAAATCAGGTGATTATTTACCTTATATCTATAAGACAGAAAATTACGGAAAAAATTGGAGACAAATCACCAATGGAATTGGTGCTGAAGATTTTACACGTGCTTTAAGAGCAGATCCGAAGCGCAAAGGATTGTTGTATGCTGGAACAGAAAGAGGAATGTATATTTCCTTTGATGATGGAACTAGCTGGAACAAATTTCAATTGAATTTACCTGTTGTACCAATCACGGATTTAGCCATTAAGAACGATAATTTAATTGCTGCAACACAGGGTAGATCTTTTTGGATGATTGATGATTTAACACCATTACATCAATTGTCATCTAATCTTGTAAAAGAAGATGTTATTTTATTTAAACCTCAAGATAGTTACCGAATGGGCGGGGGAAATGGAAGAATCTCTAAGACTGCTGGAACTAATCATCCTGGCGGGGTTGCCATCAATTTTTTTATTAAAGAAAAAGAAGCTAATAACCCTATTTCTCTTCAAATTTTTGACAGCAATAATAAATTAATCAAAGCATTTAGCACCAAACCAAATAAGAATAAAAAAGAGGAAACCCTAAAGTTAGAAAATGGCAACAACATTTTCTATTGGGACATGATGTACCCGGGTGCAGAAAAAGTAAAAGGAATGATTTTGTGGTGGGCGTCTTTAAATGGACCGATGGCATTGCCTGGAAATTATAAAGTAACCTTAACAATGGGGGAAATCTCAAAGTCTCAAAACTTTACCATTTTAAAAAATCCGGTTTCTGAAACTAGTATAGCAGATGCTAAAGCTCAATTTAATTTCATTAATGATATCAATGCCAAGGTAACAGAAATTCATAAAGCCTTAAAAAATGTGAAAAAAGTAAGAGCCCAAGTAAAAGCACTTAAAAAATCAATTAAAGAAAATGAGAAGCATGCAGGATTACTAACATATGCCGATAACTTACTTAAGGAAATGACCTCCATTGAGGAAACTTTATACCAAACAAAAAGTAAGAGTAACCAAGACCCTTTAAATTTTCCAATTAGGCTTAATAACAAACTCGCTCATTTAAATTCACTAACGAGAATTGGTAGTTATGCTCCAACTCAGCAAGCTATAGATTTTAAAAATGAAATCAATAAAAAAATTGATCAAGAATTAGCAAAACTCTATGACTTATTTGACAATAAAGTAAAAGTCTTGAACCAAAAAGTGAAAGACAGTCAGATTGATTTAATTCAATTGGACTAAGTATATTTTACTCATTAAAAAAAGCGACCATTGGTCGCTTTTTTTAATCAACATAATGTGATTGGACGTCTGACAATTGGTAGTTTATAGTTTTGTCATTTCATATTCTTATTCGAAACGTAAATACCATAAATAAAACCAGCAATTAGTTTACTTGAAAAAAAACGTATCCAAAGCTGATTGCTAAAGTTTTTATCTAAAACAGCATCCCAATTTCCTGAAAAAAGATCTGAAAAACTATTAAAACATAAAGAGATGATTGTAATTAAAACAACAAATACAGCCCCAACTTTCATCACATTAGACCAAAAGGCTGCTTTTTTAATATTTTTAGCTAATGCCATCTACTGTAGTTTTTTATTATTTTGATGACGATTATGGTCACGTTTTGTTTTAACATCTAACTTTTTATTGAAGGATTCTTCTAGATTAATTCCTGTTTGATTCGCTAGACATAAAACAACAAACAACACATCTGCAAGCTCTTCTCCTAAATCTTTTCCTTTGTCAGATTCTTTTTCAGACTGTTCGCCATATCTTCTTGCGATAATTCTAGCGACTTCACCCACTTCTTCTGTAAGTTGTGCCATATTAGTTAGCTCATTAAAATAACGAACACCATGATTTTTTATCCAATCATCTACTTGTTGTTGTGCGTTTTCTATATTCATCTTTAGGTTCCTAGAATTAAATGTAAAGTTACGATGTTTCTTTATTGTTTTTTAATTGAGTTCTTCATCACATCTTTTTGAAGATTTATCTCATTTTTTTTAGTAAAGTTAAAAATTTATCTCTCATAATCTCTTTTGCTCCTAAGGTTTCCAAATGATTGTTATATACCTGGCAATCAATTAATTTATACACATTGGATTGAACCAAATGAATAAATGCAACTTTTGAAGCATTTGAAACTTTAGAAAACATACTTTCACCACAAAATACATTTCCAATTTCAAGTCCATATAATCCTCCTACAAGAACCTTTTGATCTTTCCCATTTTCACTTAAATCTTTATTTGGCAACCAAACTTCAATTGACTTTGCAAGACCTTTTTTAAAAAGCTTTATATAGGCTTGCTCCATTTCATCTGTAATCCAAGTTCCAAAACCATCTTTACGAGCTATATTTTTACATTGAAAAATAACTTCTTCAAAAGCTTCATTTTCAGTAATTATAAATTTATCTTTTTTAAGGATATTTTTCATTGATTTAGAAACTTTTAAATCCTCGGGAAATAAAACCATCCTTTTAATCGGACAATACCAAACGATAGGTTCGTTTTCGGAATACCATGGAAAAATACCATGTTGGTAGGCATAAATTAATCGTTCAGGGCTTAGATCGCCTCCTAAAGCAATAACACCATCTTTACGTGTTGATTGATACGATGGAAATTCTATTTTTTCTGAAAGCCAAATCATTAATTTAAAATAATAGAATACCAAAAATATATATTACACTCCCTACAAACATGGCAAATAGCGTGTAGGGTAATATCTCTTTCGCTTTTAATTTTGTGATGCCTAAAAGTGGTAATGCCCAAAAAGGTTGAAGCATATTAGTAATTTGATCACCATAGGCCAAGGCCATAATTGCTTTATTTAAAGGAACTCCTAATTTTAAAGCTGACTCAATAACTATAGGGCCTTGAATTACCCATTGCCCTCCTCCACTTGGCACAAAAACATTGACCAAACCAGCACTAAAAAAAGTTACTATTGGTAAAGTTGTTTCAGTTGAAAAGGAAACAAAAAAATCTGAAATTTGAGTTACCATTCCACTGGAACTCATAATTCCCATAATTCCAAAATACAGAGGAAACTGAATTAGAATACCTGAAATATCTGTTATAGATTCTACCACTGCGCTCGTAAAATTCTTGAAACTACCATGAAATAAGATCCCTAAGCCTAACATTAAAAAATTGATGAGATTTGGGGTAATTTTTAAAACTTTTATCGCATCAAAGTAGCGAGAAAAAAAAGTTATGAGTATTAGTACTCCAAAAATAGTAGCTAAAATTTTTGAGTTGTCTAACCGATCTGTTTTTAGTAATGGTTTTTCTTCTTGATGCATTTTATACTGTGAAAGGTTAATTTCTGTAGGCTGAGAATTTTTACCCAAAACATAAAACATTCCACTAATCACCAAAACTACTATTGCAAAAATTAATAGGTTAGAAAAACTGAAGATTGTTTGACTAAAATCTATAGCTGAAGGAACTTTATGCATAAACTCAAAAGAACTATTGTTCATGATATTAGACAGATGTCCTACTTCATTTATTTTAATTGGAGCAGAACCGGAGATTCCTCCATGCCAAACCATCATCCCCATATATCCTGAAGCACCAACGATAGGGTAATTTAATTTTAGATTATTTTGTTGAGCATGCTCTGCGATTTTACGAGCTAATAAAGCCCCAAAAATGAGTCCTAACCCCCAATTAAAAAAAGCAACTAACATGGTTAAACTGGCAACAATAGCTGCACTTGTAGCTGTATCTGTACAGTACCTGGTAATTTTCATTATCAAATTACTAACAGGCTTACTCAATACCAAAACATGCCCTAAAACTAAAATTAACATCATTTGATACGCAAACTCTAATAAACTGCTAGACCAAATTCCCTTTTCCCAGAATTGTAATATCTCTATAGCATAATCCCCAAAGCCTATCATACTTGGTTTTGTAAAAATTAAAGCCAGGAGAATAGTTAACAGGGTTAAAAAAACAGCAATTGTAAAAGGAGAGGGCAAGAATTTCTTAAAAAAAATTTCAACTGCCTTAGTAATATTCATATTGGTTATTTTACAAGCTAAAGTATAAAGAAAAGTTAATTATTTTGTTTTGTATTTTAGAAGAGACTTTTACTTCTTATTTTTGTAGTCCCATTGGCTATGAAGAAAAGAAAATCAAAAACAAAATTACTACACCAATATTACAGATATACTGGTTTTTATACTTTTATTGGTAACAGTTTAAAGAACTCTGCAATTCCACTTATTCTAATCATTTTTGGATTGTATTTGGTAAACGAATATGTGTTTACAATTGATGACGGATTGGAGTTTCTCACTCAAACCTTTTCAAGAACAGGTGTTCTTATTGTTTTTTTTATATCTGAAACATTATTAGGTTTGATTCCACCAGAAATTTTTATTGCTTGGTCAAAAAAAACAGCTACACCCATTTTAAACTTATCCATCTTAGCAACACTTTCTTACATTGGTGGAATATTATCTTATTTTATTGGAAAAACAATTCAAAAAATAACTACTGTAAAAAATTATCTAGAAGTAAAGATGGCAAAGCATTTAAAAAATACCGGGAAATGGGGTGGTTTTTTAATTCTTATTGGAGCCCTTCTACCTGTGCCCTTTTCAATCACATGTGTAGCTGCAGGAATGATAAAATATCCCTTAAAAGGAGTTGTTTTATTCGGTCTGTTTCGTTTCGTTAGATTTGCATTATATGCATGGGCCATTTTTAACGTAGTCAATTAAAAACGAGTATCTTTATCCTATGGGATTAACAAATAATGATATTTTTAAAAAATTAAGAGTAGCTCACAAACTTCGTGATCATGATATTGTGGAGATCTGTAAACTTGTAGATTTTAAGGTTTCTAAAAGCGAATTAGGCGCTTTTTTTAGAAAGGAAGATCACCCAAAGTATATGGAATGTGGAGATCAAATTTTACGTAACTTTTTAAATGGATTGATTGTTCATCTTCGAGGACCGATGCCTCCTAAGAAACCATAACACTTCTTTAATTACTCTTTAACAACTGCTTTAAAATCTGAAACCACTTTGTTAATTACATCATCAATTCTTTTCTCATCATTGTCATAATGAAGTTCAGTAGATTTTTTTTCAGGAAACTGCTCAATCATTACTGTTGTTGATGGAAATGCAAAATCAACTCCAAGTTCTTTTGCTAACTTAACAATAGCAATATGAATTTGATGTCTTGATTTTTGTTCACTAGACCATGCTAAATCTTCTAAATACATATTCATCATTATTAATAAAGCAGAATCGCCAAATCCTGTAAATTCTACATTGTAAGAATCTGACTTGGTATCTGGATGTGCAACAATAATTTCACGAACGCCCTTAACAAAAGCTTCTATCAATTCTGGGGGTGTATCATATCTCAATCCTAATTGAGTATTATATCGTCTGTATAGTCTTAAGCCGCTATTATTTATTACTAGCTCAGACAATTTACTATTAGGAATTTGAAATATCGAAGTATCTGCTGCTCTGATCCTAGTAGATCTAAATCCAACCTCTTCAACAGTTCCTACAACCTCACCTGCAGAAATCCAATCCCCAATATGAAAGGGTTTATCAACAAAAATCATAACGGTTCCAATAAGATTCTTAACTGTGTCTTGTGAGGCAAATGCTAATGCTAAACCTCCAATTGAAGCACCTGCCAAAATCGTAGCAGCATCAACACCAAAAAGCAGAAGCACTTTAAAAGCTCCAATAATAAAAATAATAACTGTTGAGAAATTTCTTAAAATAGGCGTCAGCTGATCATCTAATTTACCTTCTGTTTTCTGAGTATATTGCTGATAAAAACTTATAAAAACTTGAGCCAATTTTAGGAATACATAAATCCAGAAAACGGTGGATGCTATATTAATACCTAAAAATATCCATGTATTAATTTCTAATCCAAATTGTAATGAAGGGAAAACCATGTCTAATAATTCAATGGCAATCAATAGACTTATTGGATGGGCTAATTTTTTTAAAGTTTCATTAACTTCATCACTATTTTTAATGTATTTGTATAAAATTCTCTTTAAAAATAAAAATGCCAGTTGCTTCGCAATTAAAAACACAACAAAAGCAAGTGCAATTAAAAGTAAAAAAGAAATATACTGCCAAATCTCAATAGAGAATATTTTTTTATGCCCAGCTCCCGGAATACTATTTTGAATTCTCTCAATATACCATGGGAATATTTCTGCATATAAAACATCTAGATTTTGAATAGTTTCTGTTGAGTAATACCAAGACTCACCATACTTCTCTAAAGATACTAATGGCATACGTTCTGGAAATAAGATAAGTTTGTGTTGGGCTACAAAAGATATCGTATCTGTAAACATAGAATCGCTAGAAATTCTATTAAAATCTATTCTTAATCCTTTTCCATCCAATATTCTTTTGAGCTTAACAACTGCTTCTACAGCCTCTTTTTCATCTAATCCATAAATGGTTTTTGCAGCTTCAATCGGTTGATAAGAGGTCGTCTGTAAAAAATACATATGAGTGTACACAGTAGCTCTAGGGTTTGACAAGTCTACCTCAGGTGCTTTCTGACCAAATGAATAATTAAAGACAAATAAAAGTAAAAACAGTATATTTTTCATGGACAAATTGTTAATTGCTCAATATAATAAATTCAAATGTAAACTTTTTCTGATTTTATAGCCTATTAATTTTACAAATAGTTCAGTTGATCGTTTAGAATCATATTAAAATATTTATTCCTTAAACCAGCTAGAATATTCTACATAGTTGTTTGCAATTCTATCAATTTCACCAGAAATCAACTCTTTAGAAATATTTTTGATTTTTTTAGCGGGAACTCCAGCATAAATAGACCCACTCTCTACATGTGTGTTTTTTGTAACAACTGCTCCTGCAGCGATAATAGAATTACTCTCTATCACACAGTCGTCCATAACAATACTTCCCATCCCTATTAATACATTATCATGGATTGTACATCCATGAACAATCGCGTTATGACCTATTGAAACGTTGTTTCCAATTGTAGTTGGTGATTTTTGAAATGTAGCATGAATTACTGCACCATCTTGAATATTTACCTTATTCCCAATTTTTATAAAATGAACATCTCCTCTAATTACAGCATTGAACCAAACACTACATTGCTTTCCAATAAAAACCTCCCCAACAATTGTGGCGTTTTCAGCAATAAAACAATCGTTTGATATTTGAGGATGTTTTCCATTAACAGGTTTAATAATTTTCATTTACATCTATTTTAGATTAACAATACACTTTTTTTAAATTTGGTTAAACAATTAAATAAAGTTGTAGACTTTTAGTTAATACGGAGTTTTTGCCCAATAGAAAGGGTATTGCTAGTTAAAGCATTTACTTTTTTCAAATTAGCAACTGTAGTTTCATGTTTTCTAGCAATTGAATATAATGTGTCCCCTTTTTTTACTTGGTAATATTTTTTTGGTCTTTTTTTTGTTTTAACTTTTGGCTTATGTTGTGTTTTTGAAGTTCCCTTTTTTACTCGCTTCAAATCTTTTTCACGAATCTTGTCAAATTCATACAACTCATAAGTCTCAATAATTTTAATGAGTTTTTTGGGATAATTTTTATCAGTTGCATAGCCTGCTTTTTTAAGCCCTTTAGACCAACCTTTGTAATCTGTTTTTCTTAATGTAAACAAACTTGCGTAGCGTCTTCTTCCACTGAGAAATTGAGAATGATCTTCATAAGAACTTTCAACATATTTATATTTCCTAAAACATTCTCCTTTTTCATCATCATCATGATAAACTTTAGCTCCTTTCCAACCCGTATGACATTTTATTCCAAAATGATTGTTTGACTTAGACGCCAATTGGCTTCTTCCATTACCCGATTCTAATATCCCTTGCGCAAGTGTAATACTAGCAGGTACATTGTATTTATGCATTTCTGAAACCGCTATAGGAGCATATTTTTTAATGTATTGAAGTGAGTATTTATTTAATGATTTATTGCTTTTTTGAAGTTTTTTAACATGTTGCACCTGTTGTACCGGTGATACGTTTTTGTAAGGACTTTCTGTTATGGTTACTTTGTTAGTTTTAGGAGTTGAGATTTTTCTACTAGAACTACAACTCACAAAAAGTAGCACAAAAAAAATCAAAAAAAATAATTTAATTTTCATTTATAGAATTTTTAAATCACTGTTTTTACGTTTCAATCTATGGTTAAATCCCTCAATCCCTTGCAAACCTCCTGAATGAATGATCAGTATTTTACTCCCTTTAGGAAAGGTGTTTTTTTTAATCATATCTAGCACTCCAAACATCATTTTCCCTGTATAAATTGGATCTAAGGGAATCATTGTATCTTCTTTAAATCGATTGATAAAATGAATCAATTCATCCGAATATTTTCCATAACCTCCAAAATGATAATCGGATACCAGTTGCCAGTTTTTTTGACCTCTACAATAGTGTTGAATTTCTTTTATTAAAAAATCGCCTTTTAAAGCTGGAAATCCGATAACCTTTTGAGATGCTTCTATGCTATTAATAATTCCAGCTAAAGTTCCTCCGGTACCCACACATGAACAAATATAATCAAACTCGTTGTCATCTGAGGTTAAAATTTCTTCACATCCTTTTACGGCTAATGCATTGGTTCCTCCTTCAGGAATGGAATAAAAATCTCCATATTTTTTTTTAAGAATTTCTGTAAACTCAATTGAAGTTTTATTTCTGTAAGTTTCTCTAGACACAAATTCAAACTGCATACCATGTTCGGAAGCGTTTCTCAACGTAGAATTTGTAACGAGTGTTTTTTCTAAATCATTTCCTAACTCATCTCCTCTAATTATGCCAATGGTTTTAAGCCCAGTTAATTCTCCTGCTACTGCTGTAGCTAAAATATGATTAGAAAATGCGCCTCCAAAAGTTAACAATGTTGTTTGCTTTTGATCTAAAGCTTCTTGAAGGTTGTATTTTAATTTTCTGAATTTATTTCCAGATACTAAAGGATGAATTTGATCTTCTCTTTTTATAAAAAGTTGGTAATTGTTAGCCTCAAGTTCCGGGAGAACAATGTGTTGATTTTTACTTTGTATTTGAGAATTAAAATTCATAATTATTCATCACAACAAGTTATGAAAATTTTTCAATCTCTTCCTCTACTAACTCCCAATCAGACATTAAAGATTCTAGTTGGTTTTTTTTAGCTTTGTAATTTTCAAAGAAATTTGGTTGACTAGATACCTCGTCATAATTTTCTGCTAAAGCCAAGTCTATTTTGGTAATTTCTGTTTCTAAGTCACTAATTTGAGTTTCAATTTTTGAGCGTTTGTTTTTCAATTTTCTAAGCTCTTTCTCTTGATCTCTAGACAATTGATTGGCGTCATCTTTTGAGGGATCCTTTTTAGCTTTAACTACCGTTCTCTTTTCGGCTTCACGAAGATTTTCAATTTGATGTTGCTCCAAAAAATATTCTATATCACCCAGGTATTCTTTAATCACTTTATCTTTAAAACCAAAAACTGTAGTTGTTAAACCCTGTAAAAAATCTCGATCATGAGATACTAAAATCAGAGTTCCATTAAATTGTTTTAATGCCTCCTTTAATACATTTTTAGAGGCAATATCAAGATGATTTGTAGGCTCATCCATTATTAAAACATTAAAAGGTGACAACAATAGTTTGCATAATGCTAAACGGTTCCTTTCTCCTCCAGACAATACTTTTGCCTTTTTATCAACTGCATCTCCGCCAAATAAAAATGCCCCTAACATATCTCTAACACGCATCCTGTTTCCATCAGTAGCCGCATCTTCCATAATCTCTAGAACCGTTTTTTCAGGAGGTAGATGTTCAGATTGATTTTGAGCAAAATATCCTATTTCTACATTATGACCCAATTTTAAGTGACCTTCAAAAGGAATTTCACCTACCATCATTTTTGCTAGAGTAGATTTTCCTTGTCCGTTTTGCCCCACAAATGCAATTTTACTATTTCTTTCTATTAAAAGATCTACATTTTCAAGAACATGATTATCTCCATAACTTTTACTTATTTTGTCAGCTTCAACAACAACCTTACCGGGTTCTTTTGAAATTGCAAAACGAACATTCATGGTGGCATTATCATCTTGATCAACTTCAATAAGCTCTACCTTATCTAATTGTTTCATTAACGATTGTGCCATTGAAGCTTTACTTGCTTTTGCTTTAAATTTATTGATCAGCAACTGCTTTTGTTTGATTTCTTTTTCTTGATTTTTTTGCGCTTGTAATTGTTTTTCCTTGATTTCTCCTCTTAGAAGTAGAAACTGAGAATAGGGTTTTTTATAATCATAAATTTGTCCTAAAGAAATTTCTATCGTTCTATTGGTCACATTATCTAAGAACATTTTATCGTGAGAAACCAGAACTATAGCACCAGCATAGGATTTTAAAAAATTCTCTAACCAAATAATAGATTCAATATCTAAATGGTTGGTGGGTTCATCTAATAGTAAAATATCGTTATTCTGTAAAAGTAACTTTGCAAGTTCTATACGCATTCTCCAACCACCGGAAAAGGTATCGGTGAGTTTGTCAAAGTCTTCTCTTTGGAAGCCCAAACCTTGGAGTATTTTCTCAGTATCTCCCTGATAATTATACCCACCCAACAA